>Ga0070665_100000107_pt1 | contig 156048 bp, 142 predicted proteins | sample KBSS13metaG_FD_65862 | JGI IMG/M metagenome (GOLD analysis project Ga0070665, IMG submission 65862) | Switchgrass rhizosphere microbial communities from Kellogg Biological Station, Michigan, USA - KBS S1-3 metaG | ecosystem: Host-associated > Plants > Roots > Rhizosphere > Soil ...
AGGGACCTTCGACTTGGCCTTCTGCGGTTCGCGGCCCTTGCGGACCAGCTGGTTGATCGTCGGCATCTTTACTCTTCTTCCTGAGGGAGTGCGATGGAACCGCCCCGGACGCCTCGCGAGAGGTAGCCCGGAACGGACCCGTCGCACCCCGGTCCACAAGGCCGGAGAGGGACTGGGAAGAGAGATCGCGGGGTCACGAAAAAACGAAGACGCCCGGCGGCAGTTCTCCGCGGCGGTTGACCTCGTCGTCACGTGAGCCGAAAACGCTCCACCCGGCGCGCCCGCCGGATTACTTTGTCGCCAGACGCCGGGAGAGGCTCCCGAAGCAGAGCTGTTTCGCCCCGCACGCACTAGCGTCAATGTTCAGCTCTATAAGCTCCTTCGCCGGCAAGCCTGCGAGGGATGGGCGCCGTTAGACGCAAACGAACCTGCGGTCAAGCCGTCGCGCTCGGCCGGGCTGCGGCGCCATGCCGCAACCGAGCGCCGCGCCGAGCGTAACGTACCGGAAAGTGAGATCGCCCTCGCAATGCCGAACGCGTTGCGGCACAGGCGTCACGTCAATTGGAGCCCCGAACCCATGCCATCCGGTCTCGTCGCGCTGCTCGACGATATTTCCGTCATCGCCCGTGCCGCCGCCGCCTCGCTGGACGACGTCGGCGCAGGAGTGGCCAAGGCCGGCTCCAAGGCGGCGGGCGTCGTCATCGACGATGCGGCCGTGACGCCCGGGTACGTCACTGACTTCACGCCCGATCGGGAATTGCCGGTCATCGCACGGATCGCGCGCGGCTCGATGTTCAACAAGTTGATCATCCTTCTGCCCGTCGCGTTGCTGCTGAGCGAGTTCCTTCCCGTCGCCATGGTTCCACTGCTGATGCTGGGCGGCTTTTATCTCTCGTTCGAAGGCGCCGAAAAGGTCCTGGAGAAGCTGGGCGGAGCCAAGCACGGCGAGACGCTCGAAGACCGGCCGATGGATGCCGCCGCCTTCGAGAAGGCGCGCATCTCGGGTGCGGTGCGCACCGACCTGATCCTATCCGCCGAGATCATGGCGATCGCCCTGGCCGAAGTCACCGACGAGAGCCTCGTGGCGCGCGGCGTGATCCTCGCTCTCGTTGGCATTGTCATCACGGTGCTCGTCTACGGGGCAGTGGCGCTGATCGTGAAGATGGACGACATCGGCCTGCACCTAGCTAAGCGCGAAAGCACGGCGGCCAAGCGCGTCGGCGCCATGTTGCTCCGCGCCATGCCGCGGTTGCTGGTCTTGCTGTCCACCGTCGGGACGGTCGCGATGCTGTGGGTGGGCGGCGGCATCCTCCTGCACGGCATGGAGCAGCTCGGGCTCGCCGGACCCGCGCACCTCGCGCACGAGTGGCAGCACGCGGCCGCGGAGGCGACCGGCCCGCTTGGAAGCATCTTCGGCTGGCTCACGTACGCTGCCTGCTCTGCCGTGGTCGGGCTGGTCGCGGGCGCCGTGATCGCAGTTGTCGTCCATCTGATCGGCAAGGCGCGCGAAAAGCCGACGCACTGAGGGCTTTACCGGATACGAAGGCTCACCAGCCCGACATCCCTCTACGCTAACTCCCGTCCAGGGCGCGACAATCCGCGTCGGTAGCGGACACGGACATGGCGGTTCCACCGTTGTATCATCCTTGCTGGAAGAAACTGGCGTCTGGCCATCTCCAGCAGATCGAACTTCGCAATGCGGCGGCGCAGATGCTCGCCAAGCGCTTCGAGCGCGACGATCGCACGCCGTTGCCCGACCGGGCGGTGCAGTTGCACGAATTCTTCACCAGATGGGAAAGGACCCTGAGCCATGAACTCGCTCAGTTCGATCACCTTTGAGCGTGCCTGCATCAACGACGTCGTGCCGCTCGCCACGGCGGCAAGCCTGATCGAGGCGGGCGCGGTGGTCTCGGTCGCGGGTCGCGCCGAGGCCCTGGCGCAGCTACCCCCCGGCACCTGGATTGGCGGCACCACGCCCTACGTGATGAGCGCCGCTGGGGGAGCCAAGCTCGATCGGGAGCATGTCTTCCTCACCGACTTTTCGGGGCTCGGCCAGGCGCGCGTGGCGAGCTACGGCTCGGACGCGCTCGACCGCATCAGCGGCGACGCGCCGGCGGACGGCTTCGCGCTCGCCATCATTCCTTTCAAGTCGCGCTGCCACGAACGGTTCGCGCGCGATGCGGCGGATTATCCGATGGCGTTCCTGCGGCCGACGTTCGGTTGGATAGCAGGCTACGATCTGACCGAGCCCGGCTCCTGCGCGCTCTCGTTCGCAGGCGATGGCATGGCCTCGCGCGACGACGAAGTGGCGGTGCTGCACATCTCGCTTCCGGCCGGCAAAGTGCCGCACGTCGAGCTGGTCAACCTTTTCGAACCCGATGCGCACGATGCCATCCGCTTCCCCCAGACGAGCTTCTCGCCCTCCCGCGCGTGGATCGGGGAGCGGGAAGTCGATTTCGCTGCCTACGTCCGCTCGCGCGGACTGGAGCATGGCGCGCTGCCTCTCGTGGGCGACTTCGCCGGTGCGCGGCTCAATGCCTCGTTGCAGTCGGTGGAAAGCGACCGAGTCGAGCTTTACGCGCCCGTCTTCCCCGGAGTGACCTATCACTTCGCCAAACCCGTGGGCGACTACGGCGCCGCCTTCGCACAGCGGTTGCGCGACATGCCGACCGAAGGGCGGCTCTTCTCGTGCAACTGCATCCTGAACTACGTGCTGGGCAATCTGGAAGGCCGCGCAATCGGCGGTTTCGGCGGGCCGATCACCTTTGGCGAGATCGCCTATCAGCTACTCAATCAAACGCTGGTCGAGGTACGCGCGGTCTAGGGTCTATGGCCGGCTTCGATCAGGAAGGCGGCGATAGCGTCGAGGTCGAGCTTAAGCGCGGCGGGACACGCCTTCAGCGCGGCGTCGGGCATCGCGGCGGCATAGGCGGTGGCCGGATCCTGCACGAGTGCCGTGCCGCCCGCCGCGGCGATCGCCTTGAGTCCGGCCGCGCCGTCCTCGTTGGCGCCGGTCAGGACCACGCCGATCAGCGCTGGACCAAGAGCATCGGCGGCACTTTCGAACAAGGCATCGATCGAAGGTCGCGAGAAGTGCACAGGCTCCTCGCCGGAGAGCGCGATCGTGCGGCCGCTTTCGATCAGCATGTGGTAATCGGGCGGCGCGATCGTGATGCCGGTCGCGATCGGCTCCTTGTCGTCCGCCTCGCGCACCGGCAAGCTGCACTTGCGCTCAAACAGCGTGGTCAAGGCGTTGCGGTCGCGGGGAACGTGCACCACGACGAGGACGGGAAAAGGATAGTGAGCGGGAAGCGCGGGCAGGATCTGCGAGAGTGCGTGGATGGCGCCCGCCGAGACGCCGATCGCCACGACACGATCGGACGTGCGATCCGGGACGCGTGCGGGAGGAGCGCTCACCCCATGCGTCTTTGATAGATGCGCTCGTTACGGTCGAACTCGGAAAACAACTCGGAATTCGCGGAAAAGCGCAGGCTCTCCTTCGAACCGAGTGCGAGGAAGCCGTTGCGGATCAGTGAGTCCCGGAACAAGCCGATGGCGCGATCCTGCAGTTTCTTGTCGAAGTAGATCATGACATTGCGGCAGGAAATAAGGTGCATTTCGGAAAATACCGCGTCGGTGACCAAGCTATGGTCGGAGAAGACGACATGGTCGCGCAGGCTCTTGCCGAACACGGCCCCGCCATAGCCGGTGGTATAGTAGTCCGAGAGCGACGATTTGCCACCCGAAAGCCGGTGATTGTTGGTGAACGCCTTCACGCGGTCGAGCGCATAGATGCCGCGCCCGGCGCTCTCCAGTGCTTCCTGGCTGATGTCGGTCGCGTAGAACAGCGTCCGATCCTCCAGCCCTTCCTCGCGGAACAGGATCACGTAGGAGTAGAGTTCCTCGCCTGTGCTGCAGCCCGCGATCCACAGCTTGAGCGAGGGATACGTGCGCAAGTGCGGGATGACCTTTTCGCGGATCGCCCGAAAGTGCGTAGGGTCGCGGAAGAAGTCGCTGACTTGTACCGTCAGATAGCGCAGCAGGTACGCGGTCGTCGCCGGGTCGTGCAGCAGTCGGTCCTGCATGGCCGAGAACGTTGCCAGGCCTAGTCGTTCGCGCGCCTGGCGCAGCCGCCGCTTGACCGACGCCTGGGCGTAGTTGCGAAAGTCGTAGTGATACCGCCGATAGAGCGCCTCGAGGAGCAGGCGGATTTCGATGTCCTCGATCTTTTCCTCGTCCATGCCCGCTACATCGCTTTGCGGGGCATCCGGTTCGCGAGACTGCACGAAAGGCCCTACCGCGGCATCCATACGCGCACGAGCGACAGCAGCTTGTCGACGTCGAGCGGCTTGGCCATGTAGTCGTTCGCGCCCGCCTCGATGCAGCGTTCCTGGTCGTCGGGCATCGCCTTGGCGGTGAGGGTGATGATCGGCAGCTTGCTCCAGTGCGGGTCCTGGCGGATGCGCCGGGTGGCGGTGAGGCCGTCCATGACCGGCATCATCACGTCCATCAGCACGAGATCGATCGCCGCATCGGCGCCGCTCGTGGCCTTGGCGAGCTCGTCCAGCGCCTCCTGCCCGTTGCGGGCGATGACCACGCTGACGCCGTGCGGTTCGAGGATGTTGGTGAGCGAGAAGACGTTACGCACGTCGTCCTCGACCACGAGGATGCGGCGTCCTTCGAGGATGGCGTCGCGGTTGCGCGCCTCGCGGATCATCGTCTGCTGCTCGGGCGGCAGGTCGGTCACGACTTGGTGGAGGAACAGCGACACCTCGTCGAGCAGCCGCTCGGGCGAGCGCGCGCCCTTGATGATGATCGAGTCCGAATAGCGGCGCAGGCGCTGCTCGTCGTTCGGCGACAAGTCGTGCCCGGTGTAGACGATCACCGGCGGGAAGGGGTGGCTGCCCTCTTCCTGACTCAGCGTTTCCAGCAGCGAAAAGCCGCTGGCGTCGGGCAGGTTGAGGTCGAGCACCATGCAGTCGAACGTCTGGCTGCGCAGCTGCTCCAGGCAACCGGCCGCGGTGGCGACGCCGACCGTCTCGACGTCGCCGCCGGCGAGCAGGCGCGCGACCGCGTCGCGCTGCACCGCATCGTCTTCGACGATCAGCACACGGCGCGTGGCCGAGGCGAGCTTGGCCGAGATGCCGTCCAGAACGCTGGCCAGGTCCTCGCGCTTCACGGGCTTCAACAGGTAACCGATGGCGCCAAGCGACAGGGCCGTCTGCGAGTAGTCGCTGCCCGAGACGACATGGACGGGGATGTGGCGTGTCTCGACATCGCGCTTGAGGCGGTCGAGCAGGGCGAGGCCGGACTGGTCTGGCAGGCCGACGTCCAGCACGACCGCGTTGGGCTTGTAGCTGCGTGCCAGTCCCAGCGCTTCCTCGGCGGTGCCGGTGACGAGGCACTGGAAGCCCATCTCGCGCGCCATGTCGCGCACGATGCCGGCGAAGGTCACGTCATCCTCCACCACCAGCAGCAGGCGCTTGCTAGAGATCAGGGCATCGCGATCATCGTCGATCGGCGCCGCAAGCGCCGCGCGCGCGGGTGCGGCGAGGCTGGCGGGGCTGGGTGCGGGGATCTGGTTCGTCGGGGCTTCGGAAGCGAGCGGCTGCGCAGCCCCCTCGGCGGGCGTATAGGCGACCGGCAGGGTCAGGGCGAAGCGGCTGCCCTGGCCGACCACGCTGGTAAGCGCGATCGAACCGCCCAGCAGCCGTGCCAATTCGCGCGAGATCGAGAGGCCCAGGCCTGTGCCACCGTACTTGCGGCTGACGGTGCCGTCGGCCTGGCGGAACGCCTCGAAGATCGCCTGCTGCTGCTCGGGCGGAATGCCGATGCCGGTATCGCTGACCGCGAGCAGCACGCGATCATCGCCCACAGGCTCGATCTCCAGCGTCACCGTGCCCCGCTCGGTGAACTTGAAGGCGTTCGACAGCAGGTTCTTCAGGATCTGCTCGACTCGCTGGCGATCGGTTTCGAGCGCGCCGGGTGCCCCGGGCTTGATGTCGATCGCGAGCTCCAGTCCGCGCTGCGCGGCGATCGGCTGGAACGTCTGGCGCAAGTCGCCGCTCAGTCGGTCGATCCGCACTGCCTCGGGCCGGATCTGCAAGTGGCCTGCCTCGATCTTCGACAAGTCGAGGATGTCGTTGATCAGCGCCAACAGGTCGTTGCCAGCGGACTCGATCGTGCGCGCGTATTGGACCTGCTCGTCGGTCAGGTTGGCGCCGCGATTGTCGCCGAGCAGCTTGGAGAGGATCAGCAGCGAGTTGAGCGGAGTGCGCAGCTCGTGACTCATGTTGGCCAGGAAGTCGGACTTGTAGCGGCTGGCCTGCTCCAGCTCGCGAGCCTTGAGTTCGGTGGCGGCGCTCGACCGTGCCAGCTCGTCGCGCTGGTTTTCCAGCAGCTGCGCCTGCTCCTCGAGCTGCGAGTTGGTCTGCTCCAGCTCCACCTGCTGCTGCTCGAGGTTCGCCTGCGCTTCCTTGAGGGCGCGGCCTTGCTCCTCCAGTTCCTCGTTGGAGACGCGCAGCTCCTCGGCTTGCACCTGCAGTTCGTTGGCGTGCTGCTGCAGTTGCATGCGGTAGCGCGCCGAACGCAGGGCACCACCGGCGCTGGAGGCGATGCTCTGGAGATATTCGAGCACCCGGTCGTCTATCGGGTGGAGGAACCCGAGCTCGATCACGCCCTGCACTTGCCCGCCGGCGTTGGTGGGGGCGATGACCAGGTGACGCGGATTGTCTCGGCCGAGCGCGGAGCTGATCGTCAGGTACCCCTCCGGCAAGTCGCTGAGGGTCACCGCCTCGTTCTTCACCGCCACGTCGCCGAGCAGGCCCTGGCCGGCCGCGAAGCGCTCCACCACGCTGCCTTCGTCGTGCACGCCGATCAGCGCGATGCGCCGGAAATGGTCGCCGTCTCGCTTGAACAACGCCCCGGCCTGGGCGCCGCAGAAGTGCACGATATAATCGAGGATGTTCTTGCCCAGCTGCTCGACGCCTTGTTCCCCCAGCACCGCGCTGGCGAGCCCGACCTGGCCGGTCTGCAGCCATTCGCGCCGCGCGTTGGCCAGGGTCGCCTTGCGGATTAGCGCGCCGATCACGAGCGTCAGGGCTATGCCGAGCCCGCAGGAGAGCAGGCCGCTGAACCACGCCGAGCCGTAGGCGCTGTCCATTTCGGCCACGCGCGCGTCGCGCAGCTTGGCTTCCTCGTCCTGCATCTGGCCGACTTGCTCGCGGACCGCGTCCATCTCCTGCTTGCCGCGGTCGGTGTCCACGATCGCCAGCGCTGCCGCATGGCCCGAGGTCTTCTGGGCGACGATGGTCGAGCGCAGCTCGGCCAGCTTCGTGTCGATGTGGCGGCGCAGGTTGGGCAGGTGAGCCAGCTGGCTTTGATTGTCGCTTATCAGCCGGGCCAGGGCGTCGTAGCGCGAATCCACGCGGGCGAGCGCAGTTTCGTAAGGTTCGAGATACTTGTCCTTGCCGGTCAGCAGATAGCCGCGTTGCCCGGTCTCCGCATCCTGCAGCGCGAGCATCAGCTCGTTGAGCGAGCGGATCACGTACTGTGAATGGACGATGCGTTGGGCATCGTCGCGCAGGACCTTCACGTTGAGGTACGCGACGGTGCCGCTTGCCAGGAAGAACAGGATCGCGATTACCAGCCCGACCGCGGTGCTCGGTTCAAAGCCGAGGCGCAGGCGGCTGGTGCCGAAACGGCGGTCGTCGTGCAGGGGCCGGGTCATGTGTGCGTCACCGCTTGGAATCATTGCGCGGCGGAATCAAGCGCTTCGCTCCCATGGCGGCCGCTACGTCGCGCTTGGGCGCGACTGGTTCGCAAGCGCGTCGAGCCGTTGCAACCCCGCCAGCAGTTCCCCTACCTTGAGGGGCTTGGCGACGCTCGCCGCATGCGGATCTGCGGCCAGGGAGCCCTGCAGGCGCTCGCCCGGCGCGACCATCAGCAGCAAGGTGAGGTCCGATCGGGTCGCTCTCAGCTCGCGAGCGAGCCACGCGCTGCGGCCGTCGGCGAGATCGCCGTCGAGGATTACCGCGTTGTAGCGGCAGCGGGCCGCGCGCACCTTCTGCACCGCCTCCTCGGCGTTGCGCGCCTCGTCGACGGCATAGCCCGCACGCGTCAGCGCCTCGACCGCGAGCAGCCGCACCGCGGCCTCGTCGCTCACCAGCAGGAAGCGGCCCGAGGTACTCCCATCGATCACTTCGCGCACTTTGGCTGCCAACGCATCGAAGGTGAAAGGCTTGGCGATGATCTGCACGCCGGGGTCGAGCCGGCCCCCGTGGACGATGGCATTGCGGGTATAGCCGCTGGTGTAGAGGACGCGCAGGTGAGGGCGGATCGCGCGCGCCGCGTCGGAAAGTTCGCGGCCCGACATGCCGGGCATGACCACGTCGGTGAACAGCAGGTCGATGGGCACGTCGGCGCGTTCGATGAGGCGCAGTGCTGCAGGACCGTCGTGCGCCTCAAGCACACGGTAGCCGAGCTCGCGAAGGATTTCGACGGTGTAGGCGCGCACGTCGTCGTCGTCCTCGACCACGAGGATGGTCTCGTCCTGTGTGCCCGGCGTGGCGACGGCGCTGTCCACCGCCTCCTCCTCGGCGCCGTCCGCGAGCAGGCGCGGCAGGTAGATCTTGACCGTCGTGCCTTCGCCCACCTCCGAATAGAGCTTCACGTTGCCGCCCGACTGCTTGACGAAGCCGTACACCATCGACAGCCCGAGCCCGGTGCCACGGCCCACTTCCTTGGTGGTGAAGAACGGCTCGAACACGCGCGCGAGCGTCTCCTTGGACATCCCGGTGCCGGTGTCGCTCACGGCGATCACCACATAGTCGCCCGGCGCCACTTCGGCCTGGCCGACGGAATACGCCTCGTCGAGGTGCGCATTGGCGGTCTCGATGGTCAGCTTGCCGCCTTCCGGCATCGCGTCTCGCGCGTTGACGGCAAGGTTGAGGAGGGCGCTTTCCAGCTGGTTGGGATCGGCCTCGATGCGCCACAGTCCCGGTGCGGTGATCGTTTCGAGCCGGATCGTCTCGCCCAGCGAGCGCATCATCAACTCGGAGATCCCGGCGATCAGCTTGTCTGCATCCAGCGCCTTGGGCGCCAGCGGCTGGCGGCGCGAGAAGGCGAGCAGACGCTGGGTGAGGGCGGCCGCGCGTTCAGCGCCCTTGAGCGCGTTGCCGACCGCGCGCTTCGCCCGAGCATTGCCGCCCTCCGCCTCGATCGCCCGCAGCGCCATGTCCATGTTGCCGGTGATGATCGTCAGCAGATTGTTGAAGTCGTGCGCGACCCCGCCGGTGAGCTGGCCCACGGCCTCCATCTTCTGCGCCTGGCGCAGCACGTCTTCGACTGCCTCGCGCTCACTGATGGCCTCGGCGATGCGCTGCTCCAGGGACTGGTTAAGTTCGCGGACGGCTTCCTCGGCCTGGCGTCGCTCGCTGAGCTCGCGCTGCGCGGCCTCGAACAGGCGGGCGTTGTCGATGGCGATCGCGGCCTGCGCGGCGATGCCCACCATCACTTGCTCGTGCCGCGCGTCGAACCGGCCCGCTTCCGGATGGCCGAAGAACAACCCGCCGACGACCTCGCCGGTTCGCGACTGGACAGGCACGGCGAGGTAGGATCGCACCGGAAGATGGCCCTCGGGCATGCCCTTGTGCGGCCCGTTGCGGCCATAGCGCGGATCAGCGGTGATATCGTCGGAACGGACCACGCCCAATCCCTCGAACGTCGGCGCGAACACCTCGGTGTTGCGCGGCATCGGGAAATTCTGGAACGCGGCGGAGTCCACGCCGGACAGCGTGAAGAGCATGTAGCTCTCCCCGTCCTCGCCGATCATGTTGTAGAAGAATGCGCCGAATTGCGCCTGCGTCAGTTCGACGCCTGCGTCTGTGACGGTCTGTACGACCTTGCGCAGTTCCAGCTCGCTGGCGATGGTCACGCCTGTATGGTTGATGCGTTCCAGAACGCGCGCATACTGCTGCAGCTCGTGCTCAGCCGCGATCCGCTCGGTGACATCGGTGCCCTCGACGAAGATCGCCTCGACTTGGCCCTGGCCGCTCTTGATCGGCTGAAACACGAAGTCGATCGCGCGCTCTTCGATCTCACCGCTTGGGCCGCGCGCCAGCTTGACCTGCACGCCCTTGCCGATGAACGGCTCGCCGGTTTCGCGTACGGTGTCGAGCAGCGCGATGAAGCCTTGCTCGACGAGTTCGGGCAGGGCTTCGGCAACGGCGGCGCCGATGAGCGGCCGTTGTCCGATGAGTTCCACATAGGCCGGATTGGCGAGCTCGAAGACATGGTCCGGCCCGCGCAGCACCGCCATCACCGACGGCGTGTCCAGGAACAGCTTGCTGAGCCGGTCGGTCTCCGCGCGCAGCTGCGCGTTGAGCTGCTCCAGCGCTTCGCGTGCCGCGCGACGCGACCGCGCGAGTTCCAGATTGGTCGAGACGCGCGCCATCAGTTCGCGGGCGCTGAACGGCTTGACCAGGTAGTCGTCGGCACCGGCCTCCAGCCCCTCGACTTGCGCTTCCTCACCGGCCCGCGCCGAAAGCATCACCACCGGCAAATCGCGTAGCTCGGGGGCCGCGCGGATCTCCGCAAGCAACCCGAAACCGTCGAGCCGGGGCATCATTACGTCGGTCAGGACGAGATCTGGCGGCTCGCGTCGGATTGCCGCCAGCGCTTCCTCACCGTCTCTGACCGCCTCGACAAGGTAGCGCGTCCCCAGCAGGCGCTCGACATATTCGCGCATGTCGCCGTTGTCGTCCGCCAGCAGCACGCGCGCCTGGTCGATGCCGTCATCCGGCACGGACCCGGCGAAGGATCCGAGATCGCGGCTCCCGCCCCGCTCGCCCGGCGCCAATTCCTCGCCCGAGGGCAGCCAGCGCAGCGCTTCCTCCACGAAGGCATCGGCCCGCAGCAGCGCCTGCTCCGCCTCGCCAAGCTCGATCCTGTCGGCGGGAAGGTGCGCCTTTCCGGCGGGAATCGTGACCTCGAACGTGCTGCCCCGGTCCGGTTCGCTGCGCGCACTGACATCGCCGCCGTGCAGCCGCGCCAGTTCCTGAACAAGCGCCAGCCCGATCCCAGAGCCTTCGAAACTCCGCCCCTTGGCGCCTTCGATCCGCTGAAAGCGCTCGAACAGCTTGGGCATGTCTTCTTCGGCAATACCGATGCCGGTGTCGCTGACGGCAAGACGGACGCTGTCGCCGACCTGTTGCAAGGTCACGCGAATCTCGCCCTCGAAGGTGAACTTGAACGCGTTGGAGATGAGGTTCAGGACCAGCTTCTCCCACATCTCGCGATCGACGTAGGCCGGCTCCGGCAAGGGCGTCGTGTCGATCACTAGCGCCAGCCCGGCCTTGTCGGTGGCGGAGCGGAAGGTGGAAGCAAGCTCGGCCGTGTAGGCGGCAAGGTCGGTGGCCCGATACCGCGCCTGCACTCGTCCCGCCTCGATGCGCGAGAAGTCGAGCAGCGCGTTGACCAGGCGCATCAACCTCAATCCGTTGCGGTGCGCGACATCGACCAGGTGCCGGTTGTCAGCGTAGACCAGCGCCTCGGGCTTGCTCAGCACTTCTTCGAGCGGCCCCAGCATCAGCGTCAGCGGCGTGCGGAACTCATGGCTGATATTGGAGAAAAACGTCGTCTTCGCGCGGTCGAGCTCGGCCAGCTTCTCGGCCCGGCGGCGCTCCTGCTCGTAGGCTTCGGCATTGGCGAACGCGGCCGAGATCTGCCCGGCGGCAAGCTGCAGGAAGCCGCTGTAGCTCTCGTCGAAAGCACGGAAGGGATTGAGGCCGACCACCAGAACTCCGGGCCGCCCGGTCTCGCCCGCGGCCGGCACCGGCAGTACGCCGACGCGCTGCACCGGCTCGCCCCAGACGCCCGAGGGCAGGGGATGCGCGAACCGGTCTTGCGCGATCTCGACCAGCACCGCAGCCTGGCTCTCCATCACCCCGGCCAGCGGCCACACTTCGGCCCCTGCCGACGCCCCCGGGTGATCGGCTGCGATACCGCAGGACGCCGCGAGGGTGAGCGCGCCGCTGCCTTCCTCCGCCATGTAGAGCAGCGCGAACGTGAGGTCCCGGGCATTGGTGCACAGCGCGTCCTCCACGGCGCGGCATGTCTGGTCCCAGGTCCGCGCGTCGGCGGTGCGGGCGCCCAGTTCGCGCAGGAGCGCCAGCTGCCGCTCGCCGATGACGCGTCCGGTATCCTCGCTGTTCGCGCAGATGATGCCGCCGGCGCTGCCGTCGTCGTCGGGGATCGGGCTGTAGGAGAAGGTGTAGTAGGTCTCCTCGCGATAGCCGCTGCGCTCCATGATGAGCAGCTGCTCTTCGGCGAAGGTGCCTTCCTCGCCGCTCATCGCGGTCTGCAGCATGGGCGCGATGTCGCCCCAGATCTCCTCCCAAACGACCGACGTCGGCCGGCCGAGCGCCCAGGGATGCTTGCCGCCAACGATCGACTTGTAGGGGTCGTTGTAGAAAAATATCAGGTCCTTGCCCCAGCCGATCCAGAACGGCTGGCGCGACGTGAGCATGATACGGATCGCAGTCTTGAGGCTGCGGGGCCATTGCGCGGGCGGGCCGAGGCCGGCCGCCGACCAGTCCCGACTGCGCATAAGCGCGCCGAGTTCGCCTCCGCCGCGAAGGAAGTCCTGCTCGAGTCCTGCGCTCTGCGTCACCGATGCGTCTCCAGCGCTCAACTCGGGAAAGTTACCGCCCCCTTGGCTAAGGTGTTATGCAGACATGGGAAGGTGCCGCAACCCCATCGTGCCAGAAAGAACCAGGAACGGGCAGCCTCGGGCTCGCCGCGCTCGGATGCGCCCGGGCCGTTGCAATCGCGCGATCGTCCCGCCATGTCCAGGCGCATGACGCAAACTTCCGAGCCGCCGATGCGCGTGGCGATCGTCCCGGTCACTCCGCTCCAGCAGAATTGCTCCCTGATCTGGTGCACCCGCACCATGAAGGGCGCCCTGGTCGACCCCGGCGGTGATCTCGACCGGCTGAAGCAGGCGCTCGCCAAGACCGGCGTGACCTTGGAGAAGGTGCTCGTCACCCACGGCCACCTCGACCATTGCGGCATGGCCGGGGAGCTGGCGAAGGAGATGGGCGTGCCGATCGAGGGGCCCCAGGAAGAGGATCGCTTCTGGATCGCCCAGCTCGATGACGACGGGCCGCGCTGGAACATGGAGGCGCACAGCTTCGAGCCCGACCGCTGGCTCGAAAACGGCGACAAGGTGCGCGTCGGGGAACTGGAGCTCGATGTCTATCACTGCCCCGGCCACACTCCCGGGCACATCGTCTTCCACCACGCGCCGTCGCACTTCGCGATCGTGGGCGATGTGCTGTTCCAGGGATCCATCGGCCGGACCGATTTTCCGCGCGGGGATCTGCAGGCGCTGGTCGATTCGATCACCGGGCGCCTGTGGCCGCTGGGCGACGAGACCACCTTCGTCCCCGGGCACGGCCCGATCAGCACGTTTGGCGACGAGCGGCGCTCCAATCCCTACGTCGGAGATGCGGCGCTGGCCTAGGTCAGCCGGAACACATCCTAGAGCACGCCCAAGGCAATCAGGACCGCGACGGCGGCGAGGCCCAGCAACGTCAGCACCGTGACGACGAAGCCGGTGGCGCGCAAGGGATTGGTCGTCGTGCGATCCATGCCCAAGGCGTGGGAAATCCTGGCGAGCATGTAGATGGAACCGACGATCGCCAGCCATTTGCCGCCCTTGCCGGTCAGTTCGATCACGGCGATGAGGATCAGTACGAAGGGCGTGTTCTCGACGAAATTGGCTTGCGCTCGCATCCGCTGGAGGAGCAGCGGATTGCCACCGTCGCCGTGCAGCACCTTTGCGTCGTAGCGCAGCTTGCCGGTGCGAAAGCCCAACCAGAAGTTGATCACCGCCGCAGCCGCGGCCAGGCTGAGCGTCGTTTGTAGAATCATGCTGAATAGCCCCCACTTGCGGCGATCAGCATGCGGCAGCCGACAACGGGTTGCAACCTGCACGGAATCCGCTATAGGCGCGCCTTCGCAAAGCCGCCGGCCCCTTTGAGGTCCCGGCGGCGTTTTTTACCGTAACGCAAGTTTCAGGAACAGGTGCCGAAATGGCTGTCCCTAAGAGAAAAACCAGCCCGTCTCGCCGGGGCATGCGCCGCAGCCACGACGCACTCAAGGTCGAGGCTTTCGCCGAATGCACCAATTGCGGCGAACTGAAGCGTCCGCATCACCTGTGCAACGCCTGTGGTCACTACAACGGCCGTGAGATCGTCGCGGTCGAAGCCTGAGACCTGACGCTCTTTAGGTCTGGAGAGGTTCGATGAGCTTGCCGCGTATCGCCGTGGACGCGATGGGCGGCGACGAGGGCGTGCGCGTGATGGTGGAGGGCGCAGCACTCGCGCGCCGGCGTCACGATCGCTTCAAGTTCCTGCTGGTGGGTGACGAGCCGCGGATCAGGGCCGCGCTCGAGAGCCATCCCAACTTGCGTGCTTCGTCTGAGATCCTCCACACCGATCAGGTCATCAGCGGCGAGGCCAAGCCGAGCCAGGTCCTGCGCCGCGCCAAGCACACCTCGATGGGCATGGCGATCAACGCCGTAAAGGCGGGTGACGCAGGCGCCGCGGTAAGCGCCGGCAACACCGGCGCGCTGATGGCGATCGCCAAGCTGTCGCTGCGCACGATGCCCGGTATTGACCGTCCGGCGCTCGCGGCGCTGCTGCCGACGCTGGGCGACAACGATGTCGTCATGCTCGACCTCGGCGCCAACACCGAGTGCGACACGCGCAACCTTGTGCAGTTCGCGGTGATGGGCGCAGCCTATTCGCGCGTCGTCACGGGCCGGGAGGCGCCGCGCGTGCGCCTGCTCAACATCGGCACCGAGGAGATGAAGGGCACCGACGAGGTGCGCGACGCCGCCACCCTGCTCAAGGCCGCGGCGGACGATCTGTCGATCTCCTTCGATGGCTTCACCGAGGCCGACAAAGTATGCCGCGGCGATGTCGACGTGGTCGTCACCGACGGCTTCTCCGGCAATGTCGCCTTGAAGGCGATCGAGGGTACCGCACGCTTCGTCGGCGACCTCCTCCGTCGCAGCTTCGCCAGTTCGCTGCGCTCGAAGGTCGGCTTCCTGGTGTCCAGGCCCGCTACCGAGCTGCTCAAGCACCATCTCGATCCCAACAATCACAACGGCGCGGTCTTCCTGGGACTGAACGGCATCGTCGTGAAAAGCCACGGCAGTGCCAACGCTGCGGGCGTCGCCAATGCCGTGGCGGTGACTGCGCGGCTGCTGGAGGAAAACGTGACGGAGCGGATCACCGCCGATCTTGCCCGGACGGGAGTCGATTCGCTGCGTCACACGTCCACTGCCGCAAGCCCGCAGGAAGAGCGCGCCTGATGCGCCGTTCGGTCATTACCGGAACCGGGTCGGCCTTGCCGCGCACCGTCGTCACCAATGCCGATCTCGCCGCGCGCGTCGACACCACCGACGAATGGATCGTCGAGCGCACCGGCATCCGCCAGCGCTACATCGCCGAGCCCGACGAGACCACGTCGAGCCTTGCTACCGAGGCCGCACGGCGCGCGCTCGAAGCCGCCGATGTGGAGGCAAGCCAGATCGATCTCATCGTCCTGGCGACCGCCACGCCGGACCAGACCTTTCCCGCCGCCGCCACGATCGTCCAGCACAACCTCGGTTGCCACGGCGGCATGGCCTTCGATGTCGCGGCGGTCTGCTCGGGCTTTCTCTATGCCGTCGGCGTGGCGGACTCGATGCTGCGCAGTGGAATGGCATCGCGCGCGCTGGTGATCGGCTCGGAGACATTCAGCCGTATCCTCGATTGGGAGGATCGCACCACGTGCGTGCTGTTCGGTGACGGCGCCGGCGCTATCGTGTTGGAAGCACGCGAGGGATCCGGCGATGCGCCGCGCGGCGTGATAGCCACAAGGCTCCATGCCGACGGCAATCACAACGAGTTGCTCTACGTCGACGGGGGCGTTTCGACGACGGGTACGGTCGGCAAGCTGCGCATGCGTGGGCGCGAAGTGTTCCGCCATGCAGTGGTGAACCTGGCCGAAGTGCTGCGCGAAGTGCTCTCCGAGGCGAACCTCACCACTGCTGACATCGATTGGCTGGTGCCGCACCAGGCCAATGCTCGCATTCTCGAAGCGACTGCGCGCAAGCTCGACATGCCTCGCGAGAAGGTGGTGGTGACGGTTGACCAGCACGCCAACACATCGGCCGCCTCGGTCCCGCTTGCGCTCGATACGGCAGTGCGCGACGGCCGGATCAAGCAGGGCGATCTGGTGATGCTGGAGGCCATGGGCGGCGGCTTCACCTGGGGTGCCAGCCTGGTTCGGATGTAGTAATTTGTAACTGTGTACATTTACACACAAGCTTGCATTGCGTTTCCGTCTTCCGTCGATTATCAAATGTTTGGGGATTGGGAACTTAGGTAGGGGGCTTGTGACTCGCTCTACGGAGACGCTCACGCGCGCGGCGATTGCCGATGCCATTCACGCAAGCCTCGGCTTGTCGCGAGCGGAATCGCTTGCAATGGTCGAATCCATCTTAGGTCATATGTGCGAGGCGCTCTCGAGGGGTGAGAACGTCAAGATATCGGGCTTTGGCACGTTCCTCCTTCGCGACAAGGGCGAACGTGTCGGCCGCAATCCCAAGACCGGAGTGGAAGTGCCGATCACGCCCAGGCGTGTGATGACCTTCCGCGCCAGCCAGATGCTCAAGGACCGTGTCTCCGGCACCTGAGCTTGCGGGAGGGATTGATGTTGCCTGCCTTCAACGACGGCAAGGAACCGGGTGCATTGCGCACCATCGGGGAAGTTAGCCGTGCACTCGACATTCGCCAGCATGTGCTGCGCTATTGGGAAGAGCAGTTTCCCATGCTGCGTCCGATCAAGCGCAGCGGCGGGCGCCGTTACTATCGGCCCGAGGACGTGATGCTGATCGTCCAGATCAATCGCCTCGTCCATCAGGACGGCTACACGCTGCGCGGCGCCAAGGCCGCACTCGGCGCGCCTGCCGCCAAGTCGCCGCGTTCTGCGCGGTCGATCAAGGTCGCGGCGCCGGTGCCTGTGCCGGTGGTCGGTGGAGCCGGTGATGCGCTACGCGCGATCCGGAACGACCTGGAGCAGGCCCTTTCTCAGGCGTGACCCCGCTCGCCGGAACCGGCTGGCGTTACAAATAACGGACTTCGAAAAGCCAGGCCTGATCCTATGCGAACGGCGCGCTTCCTTGCGTCGAGTTCTGGGATTCCGCCAGCCCCGGCGTCTACTCCGACGCCCGAAAGCGGCGATGCCGGTGGCGATCAGGGTGTCGACGCGGGCGACGGCTCGGGATCAGGCGATCATTCTTCGCACGGCCATGGCGGCGAATGGCAGAGCGATGGCCAGCAGACCGCGGAGGACCAGCAGCCCCCAGCCTGATGCCTGCCAGATGGCCGCTCAGACCGGTTCCGGTCCAAGCCCGGCGTCGAGGTCGCGCGGGCGGGTCAGATGGATGAGCCGGGCGCAGCCGTCGTCGATATCGCTCCAGGCATCGATCGCGAGCTCGAGAACGGCGAAGGCGGCGGTCGGGAACTTCTCCTCGACGATGTCGCGCAAGGGGTTGCTGCCATCGTCGGGCACGAGGTCGAAGATCAGGTCTTCGAGGCCGGGATTGTGCCCGACCATCAGCAAGGCGGCCGGGTTGCCCTCCTGCTCGCGCAGCAGTTCCATCAACGTCGCCGAGCTTGCCAGGTAGATGCGTCGATCCCAGTTGACCGGCGGCGTCTGGCCCGCGGCCTCCGCCGCCAGTTCGATCGTCTGCGTCACCCGGACCGCCGGCGAGGCGAGGACGCGCCGCCATTTCACGCCCTGATCGCGGATATGCAGGCCCATCAGCGCGGCGCCCAGGCGGCCACGCTTGTTGAGCGGGCGGTCGAAGTCGCGCAGTCGCGCGTCGTTCCAATCCGACTTGGCGTGGCGGAACAGGCCTAAGGTCTTCATGCGGGATCGGTCATGGGGTCGGCGTTGAGCTTCCTGCGGGCAGAGCATCCCCAAAGACATGACCGGCGACGCGTTGCAAGGCCTCGTCCAGCGTGACGCGCCGGATCGGCGTCGCCGGTGGAAAGGCGCTGAGCAGTCGCGAGGGGAACGCGGGAGAAAGCACCACGAAATGCCCCCGGTCCTCCTTGCTACGGATCAGGCGTCCGAAGGCCTGCGCCAGTCGGGCGCGGATCAGCCCGTCGTCGTAGGCCTGCGCGCCACCTTTCTCGCTACCGGCCGCAAGCCTGCGCGCGCGATGCAGGATCGTCGGGCGAGGCCAGGGGACTTGCTCCATGACGACCAGCCGCAGCGAGCGGCCGGGCACGTCGACTCCATCGCGCAGCGCATCGGTGCCGAGCAGGGAGGCGGCTGGATCGTCGCGAAAGATGTCGACCAGCGTACCGGTGTCGATCGGATCGACATGCTGCGCGTAGAGCGGCAGACCGCCGCGCGCGAGCCGGTCGGCGATCCGTCCATGCACCGCGCGCAGCCGGCGGATAGCGGTAAACAGGCCGAGAACGCCGCCCCCCGAAGCCTCGATCAGCCGCCCGTAGGCTCCGGCGAGCGCGGGGATGTCGCCGCGCGGCACGTCGGTCACGATCAGCACCTCGGCCTGCGCGCCATAGTCGAACGGGCTCTCGTGCGCGGACAACAGCGGCGTGACGCCGATGTGCGGGGCGCCGCTCCGCGCGATCGCCTTGTCCCACGAGGCATCCATCCCGTGGCCGTCCTTGAGCGTCGCCGACGTCATCACGACGCCGTGCGCCGGCTCCAGCACGGTGCGGGCGAAGGGCTTCATCGGGTCGAGCCAGCGGCGGTGGATGCCGATGTCGTACTCGCGGGATTCGCTGCGCTCGATCGCCAGCCAGTCGACGAATTCGGGATCGGCCGGGCCGCCGAGCCGCTCCAGGAGGGCCTCCCAGGCCGCCAGCAGGTCGACGCGCCAGCTTAGCGAATGGCGCGCACCCTCGATTCGCTGGCGTCCCTGGCCGTCGAGCCAGTCGGGCGGCTCCTCCAGGATCGCCTCGAGCCGGGTGCCGATGCGGATCAGCGGCTGGCGTAGCTCGGCCAAGGCCGCGCGCGCGGCTTGCGCCAGTTCGACGAAAGGTCCCTCAAGGCCCGCTGCCTCCGTCTCCAGGCCATAGCCTGCCTCGGTGCCGCCGCTCTCGTCGCGGGCGTAGACCGTCGCGCGGACGGCCGCGAGCAGTTCCTCGAGCGGGCCTGACGGCGTGCCCTCGACCAGCCGCTGGAGCCAGCCGTCGCCCGGCAGAGCCTCGGCCGCCGCGCGCGCCGCGCCGATGGCCCTGGCGCCGGCCTCGTCATAGCTGGCGACATCGGCAAGCCGCGCGGCGAGGCCTCTGCGGCGGCCCTTGGTGGCTTTCTCGGGCCCGATCACCCAGCGCCTGAGCTCGATCGCCTCGGCCCCGGTGAGTGCCGCGGCAAAGGTCGAATCGGCGGCGTCGAACACATGGTGGCCCTCGTCGAACACGATTCGCGTGGGGCGGGCCGCGTGGTCACGCCCACCCACTCCGGCTCGCGCGGCGTTGACCATCACCAGCGCGTGGTTGCCGATCACGAGGTCGGCACGCGCGCTTGCCCGGGCGGCGCGCTCGATGAAGCACTTCCGGTAGTGCGGGCAGCCGGCGTAGACGCATTCGCCGCGCCGATCGGTCAGCGCCGCCACGCCGCGCTGGCGGAACAGCGTGCCGAGCCACCCGGGCAAGTCGCCGCCGATCATGTCGCCATCCTGCGTGTAGGCGGCCCAGCGCGCCACCAGCTGCGCCAGGATCGCGGCGCGCCCGCTAAAGCCGCCTTGCAGCGCGTCCTCCAGGTTGAGCAGGCACAAGTAGTTCTCGCGCCCCTTGCGCACCACGACCGGTTGCGAGCCGTCCGCCCGCCGCTCGGGCCAGGCGCGGCGGCTCTCCTGCCGCAGCTGGCGTTGCAGCGCCTTGGTGAAGGTGGAGACCCAGACGGTCCCGCCCGACTGCTCGGTCCAGAGCGAGGCAGGGGCGAGATAGCCCAGCGTCTTGCCGATGCCGGTGCCCGCTTGGGTCAGGAGGACATGCGGCTCTCCCGATGCGCGTCGCGGCGCGAAGGCGCTGGCGGCGCGCGCGGCATAGTCCCGCTGGCCGGCGCGCTGCTCCGCCGTCTCGCCGGTCAGCTGTGCGAGGCGCGCGAGCGTGGCATCGGGTTCGATCGTGACCTGGCGCGGCTGCGGCAAGTCGCCGGCGTCTTCCCACTCGGGCAGCTTGCTGAACAGCCAGCGCTCCGCGCGCTCGGGCCGCGCGATCTGCCCGGCGAGCGTCCCGGCCCAGGGCCAGCGCAACCGGGTGAGCGATTGCAGCGCGCTCCAGGCACCCTCGCGCTCGGCCCAGGCGGGATCGGCGCATGTGGCGATCAGCGCTCCGGCGGCCTGCTGCAACAGGCGCGGCACCTGGCTGTCCTCCGCCGGCTCCTCCAGCCCGAGCGCATGGGCCAGGCCCTTGGGCGTCGGCACCACGAAGCGCGCCGGATGCACGAAGGCGAACAACTCCAGCAGGTCGAGCCCCGACAAGTCGGGATAGCCCAGTCGTGTCGCCACGAGGGGGGCATTGAGGATCAGCAGCGGCGTGTCCGCGGCCGCCATCACCGCCTCGCCCTTGCCGACGGGCCGAGTAAGGCCCGCGCCATCGCGCAGCCAGCTTCCGGCATGGCTGGCGTGCAGCGCGGGGAGGGCGAGGGCGGCCATCACCGCATAACGATGGAGCGTGCAGAACGAAAAGTAAACATGCCCTGCCGCCAGCCGACGCGATCCTTGCTGGTCTTGCGCTGGCGGCGTGGGAGATCGGGAACTCGCACCATCCCGGCATCGTCGGCGCCGCAAGGCGCTAGCTACGCCCCTCTTCCCCATTGAGGAAGCGGGCGATCACCCCATTCCCAGCTTGCGCGCCAGGCGCCACCCAAAAGCTTTCGCCGCGTTGCGAGCCGGCCAGCGGCCGGGCCGGGCGGGTCGCAAGCCCCAGTTGCGCAGCAGCCGGTTGAAGGCGCGGGCGTCGGCTTCGGCGAAGCTCCATTCCGAGCGCCAGGTGATCGACAGCGACACCGAGGGCTCGGGCCCGTTCCGCACGAAATGCGGCGCCATCACCGGCACGAACAGCGCCTCGCCCGGACCGATGGCGAACTCGGTGCCGCCCTTCGACAGCTCGTTGCGCCATATGAGCTCTCGGCCGCCGCCGGTGTGATAGCTCTCGTGCAGTTCGTCCGGCGCGTAGACGGGATTGCCCGCCGGGAACTGGGTCATGACCTTCGAACCGCGCACCTGCAGCAGGATGTTGTGCTCGGGATCGAAATGGTAGGGCGTGACCCCGCCGGGCGAGGTCACGAAGATGAACGCCTGGGTCTTGAGCATCCGCCCGGTCTTGCGCTCGATCTCGGCGCGCAACTCGGAGAGCAGCTCCTCCAGCAGCGCGGCATAGCCCGGGTGCTGCTCGACATTCTTGAGCACCGCCCAGGAATTGCTGGTGTCGATACGGCGGATCGTCTCGCCGATGGGGATGCCGGTCGGCCCGGGCTTGCCGTCGACGCCGATGGGCTGGTCGCCGGCATTGTATTCGACGCTCGCCGTTGGCAGCGCTTCGGCGAGCTGCGCCAGCGCCTCGAGCTCCAGCAAGGGATGCTGGTGCAGCGCATGCGGGAGGACATGTGGCACTTCGGGATAGTTCCGGGCGAAGCGGGCCTGCCCTTCTTGCGGGAAGACGCTCATGTAGTGGCTCCTGCGTCGGCGCGCCTCGTTTCCCTACGCAGCAGCCGGCGGAACACGGCCTGCCGGGTCGGGCCGCCGATGCCGATGGAAAGCCGGCCGATGCTGCGGCGCTCGCGCCAGATGTGGTCGATCATCGGGTGGTCGGCGGCAGCGCAGCTGTCGCTCCAAAGCACATCGGCCCGGTCGAGCACGGCCAGGTTTTCACGCTGAAGCAGCACACCGGGGGAAAAGCGGGCGAAACGCTCGTCGAAGGCGGTCTTGAACGAGAAGGCGCCGGGCGGCGTCAGGAAGCTCGCGAGCATCGCGATCGGTGCCCCGGCGAGCGAAAGCGTCAGCCGCTCGAGCCGGCCACGCTCGGCCCCGCCTTCGAGCACGCTGCGCAGCAATGCCGCAGTGGCAGGCGCGCAGGCGAGGGCGGAGCCTGCCTCGCCCTTCCACCCCGCCTGTTCGAGGGCGAGGAATTGCGAAGACCATTGGGCGAGCCCGTGCGCGTCGGTGCGCCGTTCGAACGACACGGCGCCTTCGTCGGCGAGGCGGTTGGCCTGCCGGCGCAGCTCCTTGCGCTTCTTGCCGGAGAGCGAGGCCTCCCAGTACGCGTCAGACGAAAGATCGGATGCGAGCATGGCCCGCTCCTCGCGGTGGACGATCGCATGGGGCCTGTCCCCACACGCGAGCACCCCGTCGAGCGCGGTGTGGAGCGGGCCGACGAGCGGCAGGTCACGCAGGTGCAGGAACAGCGCGGCGCCGGCATTCCGGTCGGCCCAGCGCAGCAGCGCCTGCCAGAACGGCACTTCCGCGCCTCGCGCCACCAGCGGCGCCCCGCAGAACAGGTTGGGGTGCATCCAGTTACCCAGGTGCGGCAGCGGGTGGCGGTAGTAGTGGAAAGGACGCAGGATCGGCAGCACGCCGGCAAGATGGCCGTCCTGCTCGAAGCGGAGCAGCGAAACCGCGCCGGTGCCCGGCAAGTGCCGCAACGAGGGCAGGAGATACCAGCTCTCGTAGAACGGATTGGGCTCGGCGGCGCGCCGGGCGAGCGCGTCCCATCCGGCGATCTCGGCGGCCGAGTCCATGGCGCGCCAGGGTACGCAGGCGAGCGTGCCCGCAGACGACCGCATTTCCGCCGGCGCCGGCTCGTGCTCAATCCTGGCCCTGGTCGCCACGGAACGGTTAACCTTCGCCTTGCGCACGCAAGGTCACGTGCGAGGCCGGATTAGATCCTCGAGGTCAAGAGGGGCCTAAGCCTGGTGGTTAACTTTGTCTTGCCATCCCCGGGATGGGGAGCCGGCAGTTCGCAGGGCTGATGGAGGAGACTTGCGGCTTGCCGACCGCTGTCCGGACACCGCAGCGTTAGGCCGCAAGCCCCCTCCACCATGCTTCGCGGGGCCTCCCTCTCCTTGTCGGGGAGGGCAGCCGTCAGCCCGTTACATGGCCCGCCAGCGCCGCGAGGAGCAGCAGCGCGACGATGTTGGTGATCTTGATCATCGGGTTCACCGCCGGGCCCGCGGTGTCCTTGTAGGGATCGCCCACGGTGTCACCGGTCACCGCCGCCTTGTGCGCCTCGGAGCCTTTGCCGCCGTGGTGGCCGTCCTCGATGTACTTTTTGGCGTTGTCCCACGCGCCGCCGCCCGACGTCATCGAGATGGCGACGAACAGGCCCGAGACGATCACGCCCAGCAGCATGGCGCCCAGCGACGCGAAGCCCTGGCCCTGACCGGCGACCGCGGTGATGATGAAGTACACCGCGATCGGCGAGAGCACCGGCAGCAGAGAAGGGATGATCATCTCCTTGATCGCGGCGCGGGTCACGATGTCGACGGTGCGGGCATAGTCGGGCCGGCTGGTCCCCGCCATGATGCCGGGGTTGGAGCGGAACTGCTCACGCACATCCTCCACCACCGAACCCGCCGCGCGGCCAACGGCGGTCATGCCGAAGGCGCCGAACAGGTAGGGCAGCAGCGCACCCAGGAGCAGGCCGACGATCACGAACGGATTGCTCAGCGAAAAGTCCACCGTCACGTCGGGGAAGAACTCCTTGAGGTCAGTCGTGTAAGCGCCGAACAGCACCAGCGCCGCCAGCGCGGCCGAACCGATCGCATAGCCCTTGGTCACGGCCTTGGTGGTGTTGCCCACCGCGTCGAGCGCGTCCGTTCGCTCGCGGACGGCATCGTCGAGGCCCGCCATCTCGGCGATGCCACCGGCGTTGTCGGTGACAGGTCCGTAGGCGTCGAGCGCGACCACCATGCCCGCAAGCGCGAGCAGCGCCGTCGCCGCGAAAGCGACGCCGATGATGCCGGCGAGCTGGTAGGTGGCGATCACCGCGACGACGATCACCAGCGTCGGCAGCGCGGTCGATTCCAGGCTGATCGCCAGGCCCTGGATCACGTTGGTGCCGTGGCCGGTCTCGCTCGCCTTGGCGATCGAGCGGACGGGGCGGTAGTTGGTGCCGGTGTAGTATTCGGTGATCCACACCAGCAGGCCGGTGACGGCAAGGCCGATCATCATGCACCAGAACAAGTCGAGCGCTGTGAACTCCATGCCCGAGCGGGCGGCCGAGCCGATCGCGCCTTCGGTGGTGAGCGAGTCGCTGGCAGGCTGGAGGAAGCCGGCACCGCCGATCACCGCGTTGAGGTCGTGAAACGCGTATTGGAACACGCCGTAGATCAGGAACACCGAGAGGATCACGGTGACCCAGAAGCCCTTGTACAGCGCACCCATGATGTTGTTCTTCGCCCCCAGCCGGACGAAGTAGGTGCCGATGATCGAGGCGAGGATGCACACGCCGCCCACCAGCAGCGGCACGCTCATCAGCGTCATCAGTTCGGCGCTCGGCGCCTTGATGAGCAAAGCGATCGAAACCATGGTGAGGCCGATGGTGACGACGTAAGTCTCGAACAAGTCGGCCGCCATGCCGGCACAGTCGCCCACGTTGTCGCCCACGTTGTCGGCGATCACCGCGGGGTTGCGCGGGTCGTCCTCGGGGATGCCGGCTTCCACTTTGCCGACGAGGTCTGCCCCAACGTCCGCCGCCTTGGTGAAGATGCCGCCGCCCAGGCGCGCGAAGATCGAGATCAGCGAGGCGCCGAAGGCGAGCGCGGTGAGTGCGTCGACGATCGGCCGGGCGTTGGGCTCCAGCCCCGCCGGGCCCGTGAGATACCAGAAGATCCCGGCGATCGCGAGCAGGCCCAGGCCCGCCACCAGCATGCCGGTGATCGCGCCCGAGCGGAATGCAAGCGTCAGGCCGCCCTGCAGCGATCCGCGCGCCGCCTCGGCCGTGCGCACGTTGGCGCGCACCGAGATGTTCATGCCGACAAAGCCGGCCGCGCCTGACAAGATCGCGCCGATCAGGAACGCGATCGTCGACAAGCCGCCGAGCGTGAAGAACAGCACGATCGCGACGATCACGCCGACGATGGCGATGGTGGTGTATTGCCGCCCGAGGTAGGCCTTGGCCCCCTCCTGGATGGCGGCGGCGATGTCCTGCATCTTTTCGTTGCCGGCGGGCGCGCCGAGCACTTGTCGACTGGTGACGAGGCCGTAGACGACGGCAACAAGTCCCAGGACGATAGCTAACGTGACTAAGTTCACGAGCATCCCCTTTTTCCCGAATTGTTTTTTGTTATCTCTTAGTCGGCAACGTTTTTCGTTGCTCTGGGTCAAGGGCTATAGTGCCAATTGGGTGCTGGCAAGTGCGTTCGCCGGCCGTGTCGGCCGACCTTCCACAGCCGCTCAGTGCTCGTAACCGAGCTTCGCCGGCAGCGGCACCGCCTCACCCTGGTACAGCAGCGTGAGCCCCCGTCCGGCCATGACGCGGCCCACCCGGTAGAGAGTGACGCCCACGCCCGCAGCCGCCGCCTTCAGCATCGGCTTGGAAGAGGGGGGCGCGGCCAGCAGCAGGCAGTAATCGTCGCCCGCGCCGGCGGCGAAGAGCCGGGCGTTCAGTTCGTCGCCCAGCGTGGCGGCGAATGCCTGCGACAAGGGCACTAGCGCGAGGTCGATCACCACGCCCAGGTCACTCGCCACGCCGAGGCGCGACGCATCGATCAGCAACCCGTCGGAAACGTCCATCATGGCGCTGACGAGCGGGGCGAGCGCGATGCCGAGCGCGACATCGGGCGTCGGCCGCCGATAGCGGCCGACCAGAGCCATTCGCGACCGCTCCTTCGCCCTCTGCTCGCCGCGCAGGACGGACAGGCCAAGCCCGGCGTCACCGATCGGGGCGCTTACCCAGAGATGGTCGCCGGGTCGCGCTCCGCTTCGCGACGGCACCGGCCCGGTCGCCTCGCCCAAAGCCACCAACGAGAAACTTCGCGCCGAGTGCTCCGGCTGGCGAACCGTGTCGCCGCCAAGCAGAGCGATGGCGAATGTCGCACACGCGTCGCCCAGCCCCTCCAGGAACGCAGCATCCCACGCCGGGTCGCTCGCCAGCGGATACGTCAGCAAGGCGCCGAGCGGCCGGGCGCCCTTGGCGGCAAGATCGGACACGTTGGTCGCGACGAGCTTCCAGGCGACATCCTGCGGCGGGTCGTCCGGCAGGAAGTGCACGCCCTCGACGATCGCATCCATCGTCAGCACCAGCCGCGCGCCGCCGATCTCGAGCACGGCCGCATCGTCGGCCAGCCCGCGCGCCGCCGGGGACGTGGCGATCGCGCGCAAAGCGGCGATGAAGGCGACCTCGCGCGACATTTCGTCTAGGCCCGAAAGCCCTCCCCCTTGATGGGGGAGGGTTGGGTGGGGGTGATCCCACGGTTTACGCCGAGGGCGCCGACAGCAAGCGACAACTGCGTCATGCAGCCGTCGGGATTGCCGAGAACCTCGTTGTTCCAGAAGCGGACGATGCGGTAGCCTTCTGCTTCGATTGCCGATGTCCGAACCGCATCCTTTGCCGGCGAATGCTGGCCACCGTCGATCTCGACGACCAGCCGCAATGAATGGCTGGCGAAATCGACGATGTACTGGCGCAGCGGTACTTGGCGGCGGAACCTCGCTTGCGGGAAGCACTCCCGTAGCAGCGACCACATCTTCGCCTCGGCATCTGTCGGTTCCCGCCGCATCTTGCGCGCGTTTTCGATCGAGCGGCTAGGTGGGTGCTTCTTCACGAACGTGACGCTAACCGAGAGCGCACCCCCATCCAAGCTCCGCTAGCACCGTGCCGGTGCAAGCTGCGCTATCCTTCCCCCATCAAGGGGGAAGAAGGGCGAATTCCTTCCCCGCTCGATGGGGGAAGGATACGAAGGCTTGGCAGCTTGCTGTCTAACCGCAGTTGGATGAGGGTGAGGGCGGTTTACGCCCGCACTTGCTTCCCCACCGCGTCCAGCACCCCGTTCACGAACTTGGTCTCGCGCGCGTCGAAGAACGCGTGCGCCACGTCGAGATACTCGTTGATGACCGTGCCGGTAGGCACGTCGGCGCGCGCCAGCAGTTCGTAGGAGCCGGCGCGCAGGATCTGCGCCAGGGTGCGGTCGAGACGGCCCAGGACCCAGCCCTGCGCCAGCTTGGACGAGATCAGCGCGTCGATCTCCTCCTGCCGGGCGATCACGCCTTTCACCACGTCGTCGAAGAACGCGACTTCGGCGTCGGCGAATTGCGCCTCGTCGATCTCCATGCCGATGCGATGGCGATGGAACTCGTCGAGCAGCTGCGCCTGGGGCGTGCCTTCCATTTCGTGCTGGTACAGCGCCTGGACCGCCGCGAGGCGGGCGGCGGCGCGCGCCCTGGAACTGCCGGAGGTCTTGCTCATATGCCCAATCTCGTCTCGATGGAACGCGCATGCGCGGGCAGGCCTTCGGCCTCGGCCAGCGCAATCGCGGCGGGGCCGACAGCGGCCAGCGCGCGGGCGTCCAGTTGAATGAAGCTGGTGCGCTTCATGAAGTCCAGCACCGACAGCCCCGAGGCGAAGCGCGCCCGGCGGCCGGTGGGCAGTACGTGGTTGGGCCCGGCAACGTAGTCGCCTACCGCCTCGGGCGTGTGCCGGCCCAGGAAGACGCTGCCGGCGTGGCGGATGCGCGCGAACAGGCGCTCCGGATCGTCGGTCGCGATCTCCACGTGCTCGGCGGCGAGCGCATTGGCCAGCGCGGGCGCCTCCTCGAGGCTTTCGACCTCGATGATGACGCCGTGCTTGCTCCAGCTCTGGTCGGCCACCCGCGCGGTCTGAAGCATCGCGATCTCGACGCCGACCCGGTCCGCCACGGTGTCGGCGAAGACCGCATCGTCCGTGATCAGGATCGACTGCGCGGATGGATCGTGCTCGGCCTGGCTGAGCAGATCGGCGGCGATCCACTCGGGATCGTTCCTGGCGTCCGCGATCACCAGGATCTCGCTCGGCCCGGCGACCATGTCGATGCCGACGACACCGTAGAGCTGGCGCTTAGCCTCGGCGACCCAGGCGTTGCCGGGTCCGGTGATGACATCGACCGCGCGGATGCGCTGCGTGCCGTAGGCGAGGGCGCCCACCGCCTGCGCACCGCCGACGCGCCAGATCTCGTCGACCCCCGCGAGGTGCGCGGCGGCGAGCACCAGCGGGCTCACCTGCCCCTTGGGCGTCGGCGTCGCCACCACCAGGCGTTCGACGCCCGCGACTTTGGCGGGGATCGCGTTCATCAGCAGCGAGGAAGGATAAGCCGCGCGCCCGCCCGGTACGTAGAGCCCGGCGGCATCGACCGGCAGCCACTTGGCGCCCAGGCGCACGCCCGTCTCGTCGGTGTGATCCCGGTCCTGCGGCTTCTGCGCCTCGTGGTAGGCGCGAATGCGGGCGGCGGCGAGTTCCAGCGCGGCACGCAGTTCGGGCTTGAGCGCCTCGAACGCCTCGCGGCAGTCGGCAAGTTCGATCCGCCAGTTCGCGTCCTCGGCCAGGCTGTGCCCGTCGAAGCGCTGGGTCAGTTCGGCCAGAGCCGCGTCGCCGCGGTTGCGCACATCGGCCAGGATCAATGCGACGTCGCGCGCGACATCCTCGTCGCTCTCGCGCCGTTCGCGCACCAGGCGTTTGAAAGCCTTGTCGAACCCGGGATCGCGGGTGGAGAGGCGCAGCATCAGGCGGCTTCCCGTTCTGCGACGAGCGCGCGGAACCGCTCGACCAGCGCGCCGACCCGCTCGTCGGTCTTGAGCGCGGCGCGATTGACGATCAGCCGTGCCGAGATGTCGAGGATCGTCGCGGTCTCGACCAGCCCGTTCTCGCGCAAGGTGCGTCCGGTGCTGACAAGGTCGACGATGCGGCTCGACAGACCCAGGCTCGGCGCCAGTTCCATCGCGCCGTTCAGCTTCACCACCTCGGCCTGGATGCCCAGGCCCTCGTAATGGCGGCGCGTGAGGTTCGGATACTTGCTGGCGACGCGCAAGTGCGAGGGCGTGACGCCGCTGGCCTGTCCCTCGGGCTCGGCGACCGAAAGGCGGCAGTGCCCGATGTCGAGATCGACCGGCGCATAGAGGTCGGGATAGCCGAACTCCTCGACCACGTCGGAGCCCACGATCCCGGCCTGCGCCGCCCCGTGGGCGACGAAGGTGGCGACGTCGAACGCGCGCACCCGGATAAGGCGCATGGAGGCATCCTCGCAGGCGAAAGAAAGTGCGCGCGATTTCTTGTCATGGAACTCGGCTTCGGGCACCACCCCGGCACGCGCCATCAGCGGCAGCGCCTCGTCGAGGATGCGGCCCTTGGGCACGGCGAAGATCAGCGGGCTGGGCATGGTCGCGCGCCTTAGGCGGACCGCCGGCAAAGGGCAACACAGGAGCATCGGCATGGACGCGGGTACCAGCTTCTCCGGGGACGTCGACAACGCCTTCGCCAACCAGATCGACTACTGCGAGAAGAACGACGCGACGATCACGGTGCGCATCGTCCGCTCGCTGCGCGCGCTCCTGGGCGAGGCGGACGCGGTGCCGTTCATCGCCAAGATCGCCACCTGGCCCGGCGTGGCACTGGCCGACGGTTTGCCCCTGCGGGCAGCGGGCGCGCTCCACGGCCTGTTCCTTTCCGGCGACGCGCCGGAACTCGCGCCGATCTACGGTGGCGAGCCGGCCGACGACATCGCCCTTGTGCGCGAGGCCGTGCGCCGGCACGCTGACCGGCTGCTGCCCTGGCTTGCCGGCCCGCCGCAGACCAACGAGGCGGGGCGCTCGTCCGGATTCGTGGCGGCGATGCTGTGGCTCGCTGAGCAGGGCCTGCCCGCGCGCTTCGCGCCGATCGAGATCGGGTCGAGCGCTGGCATCAACCTGATGATGGAGCGCTATCGCTGGAAGCTTGGCGGGGTCGAGGTCGGTGTCGATGATCCGGTCATGCGCTTTGCTCCCGAGTGGCGCGGCTCCCCGCCGCCCGCCCATGCGATCACCATCCTGCAACCCGAGGGCTGCGACGTCGCTCCCCTCGACCTGACCGATCCGGACCAGGCGCTGCGCCTCAAGGCCTTCATCTGGCCCGAGCACGCCGAGCGGTTCGCCCGGCTCGAAGCGGCGATCGCTGCCGCCAAGGTGCAGCCGCCGCGCCTCGTGACGATGCACGCCGCCGACTTCGTCGAGGATCGCCTCGCGCAGCCGCAGGAGGCCGGCACCACCCGCGTGCTGGTCCACTCGATCGTGTGGCAGTACCTGCCCGAGGACGAGAAGCAGCGTGTCACTGCCGCCATGGAAGCCGCCGGCGCCCATGCCACTGCGCAGCGCCCCCTGGCCTGGATCGCGCTGGAAGCCGACCGCACCGCCATGGGCCACGCGCTCCGGGTGCGGTTCTGGCCCGGCGACGGGGAAGCGCACCGGCTCGCGGCTGCCCACGCGCACGGCGCTTGGCTGGAGTGGTTGGGTTAGGCCGGAGGCGACCCGCGCAAATGGCGCGCTCATCGACGCTCTCGCGAACACGGCCCCTTGACGCTCGGCGCGAAGCCGACCCACCTTGTACGTGTATGTATGCGTGCGCGTACGCGTAGGGGCGCTTCAGGAATCATATGCAACTCGTCATCGTAGAATCGCCGGCCAAGGCCAAGACCATCGAGAAGTACCTGGGCAAGGACTACCGCGTCCTCGCCTCCTACGGCCACGTCCGCGACTTGCCGCCCAAGGACGGCTCGGTCCGCCCGGACGAGGACTTCGCGATGGATTGGGAGCTGTACGGCGACAAGAGCAAGCAAGTGAAGGCGATCACCGACCTTGCCAAGCAGGCCGACCGCCTGATCCTCGCCACCGACCCCGATCGTGAGGGTGAGGCGATTTCCTGGCATGTCAGGGAGTTGCTGGCCAAGCGTAAGGCGCTTCCGAAGGACGTGCAGCGCGTCACCTTCAATGCCATCACCAAGGAGACGGTGACCAAGGCGATGGAGGCCCCGCGCGAGCTCGACCAGGACCTCATCGACGCCTACCTAGCCCGCCGCGCGCTCGACTACCTGTTCGGCTTCACGCTTTCCCCGGTGCTGTGGCGCAAGCTGCCCGGCGCCAAGTCGGCGGGCCGCGTGCAGTCGGTCGCGCTGCGCCTGATCGTCGATCGCGAACGCGAGATCGAGGCGTTCAAGCCCCAGGAGTACTGGTCGGTCGCCGCCCAGATGGCGCATGACGGCACCGACTTCACCGCCAAGCTGGTCACGTTCGAGGGCAAGAAGCTCGACCGCCTGAGCTTGGGCGACGAAGGCGTCGCGATGCGCGCCAAGGCGGCCGTCGAGAGCGGGGCCTTCCGCGTCGAGGGCGTCGAGACCAAGCCGCATCGCCGCAATCCGCAGCCGCCGTTCACCACCTCCACTCTGCAGCAGGAGGCCGCGCGCAAGCTCGGCTTCTCGGCCAGCCACACCATGCGCGTGGCGCAGACGCTCTACGAGGCGGGCGCGATCACCTACATGCGCACCGACGGCGTGCAGATGGACCCATCGGCGATCTCGGCGGCGCGGGCGGCGATTACGGACAAGTTCTCCGGCCACTACTTGCCCGAGAAGCCACGCCACTACGAGACCAAAGCCAAGAACGCGCAGGAAGCGCACGAGGCGATCCGGCCCACCGAGTTCACTCGCGACCGCTTCGGTTCGGGCGACGAGGCGCGCCTCTACGACCTCGTCTACAAGCGCGCGATGGCAAGCCAGATGGCCTCGGCCCAGCTCGAGCGCACGACCGTCACCTTGCGCGACGCGACCGGCAGCCATGAACTGCGTGCGACCGGCCAGGTGGTGAAGTTCCCCGGTTTCCTCGCCGTCTACGAGGAAGGCCGCGACCAGAAGGGCGACGAGGACGAGGACAGCGGCCTGCTTCCCGCCATGAAGGCGGGCGACATGCCTGCCAAGAAGGGCGTCACCGCCGAACAGCACTTCACCCAGCCGCCGCCGCGCTATTCCGAGGCGAGCCTCGTCAAGCGCCTCGAGGAGCTCGGCATCGGCCGGCCTTCGACTTACGCGGCGACGCTGCAGGTGCTGAAGGACCGCGCTTACGTCCGCACCGAGAAGAACCGCTTCTTCGCGGAAGAAAGTGGCCGGCTGCTCACCTCGTTCCTCGAACGCTTCTTCGAGCGGTACGTGGCCTTCGACTTCACCGCCGGCATGGAGGACGAACTCGACGACGTGTCGGGCGGCCGGGCCGAGTGGAAGGACGTGCTCGCCGCCTTCTGGCGCGACTTCAAGCCCAAGTCCGACGAGGTCATGGAGCGCAAACCCTCCGAAGTCACCGAGGCTCTGGACGAGTTCCTGTCCGACTATCTCTTCCCGCCCAAGGCGGACGGGTCCGACCCGCGCCTGTGCCCCAAGTGCGAGCAGGGCCGCCTGTCGTTGCGCGGCGGCCGCTACGGCGCGTTCGTCGCCTGCTCGAACTACCCCGAGTGCAAGTACACTCGCAAGTTCGCGCAGCCCGGCGGCAGCGCGGAAGGGGGCGAGGACGAGGCGCTGGGCAAGGATCCCGAGAGCGGCCTGGAGATCGTCCGGCGGGCAGGGCGGTTCGGTCCCTACATCCAGCTGGGCGAGGGCAAGGAGGCTAAGCGCGCCTCGATCCCCAAGGACATCGACGAACTGACGCTCGAGTGGGCGATCAAGCTGCTGAGCCTGCCCCGCACCGTTGGCGCGCACCCGGAGAGCGGCAAGGACATCACCGCCAGCATCGGGCGCTATGGGCCCTACCTGGCGCATGACGGCAAGTACGCGCGGCTGCGCTCCACCGCCGAGGTGTTCGAGACGGGCATGAACGCGGCGGTCTCGCTGCTGGCCGAAGCGGCGAACCGCGGCGGGCGCACGAGCGGCGCCAAGGCCGAGCCGATCAAGGTGCTCGGCGCCCATCCCACCTCCGGGGGCGAGATGAAGGTGCTGGCGGGTCGCTATGGCCCCTACGTCACCGACGGCACCACCAACGCGACTCTGCCGCGCGACGCCAAGCCCGAGGACCTTACCGTCGAGGCCGCGATCGCCCTGATCGACGAGAAGGCCGCCAAGGCGCCCGCCGCCAAGGGTCGCAAGAAGGCGGCGCCGAAGAAGGCAGCGGCCAAGAAGGCGCCCGCCAAGAAGGCGGCGACCAAGAAAGCACCCGCCAAGAAGGCCAAGGAGGCCGTCTCGTGAGCGACAAGGTCGCCAAGCACAAGCAGCCCTGGAAGCCCGACGAGCTCCAGCGGCTGCAAGCGCTCGCCGCTAAGGGCAAGGGCCTCAAGGAGATCGCCAAGGCGCTCAACCGCACCGAGGAATCCACCCGCGACGCCGCCAAGCAACACGGCATGACGATCGCCAAGCTGCGCTGATCTACCGTCGACCCGGGTCAAGCCGGGGTCAACGGGGCGCAGCCGACCTCGGCTCGGCGCGCTGAGGCTTTTGATGTTTCACGATGAGAAATAACGAATCGGAACATAGGCAGAACTAACCAAATAGGAAAGTTCTTTTTCGAGGTTCTGCCGCAACGAGCGGCTGCGTCCGGGCAGGGGAGAGGTTATGTGCGCACCAAGCGCCACCAAACCGACATGCCACGCGTTGCCCAGCCATGCTCGAAGACAGCAAGTTAGCCGACAGCCGAGCCGAGGGTACGCAACGCTCGGAACCACCCATCCGGCGTAGCCCCGATGCGGCGCTCACGGGCGCGGCCGACCCGCAAGACGGACTGCCGATGCCGCGCCGCCTTTGGGCTATCGTCGCGATCTCTTTCGGCACCGCGCTGTTCGTGCTCGACGGGACCATCGCCAATGTCGCGCTGCCCACCATCGCGCGCGACCTCCGGGTCGAGGCCGGGGTCGCGGTGAATGTCGTCACCGTCTACCAGATGGTGATGGTCATGGCGCTGCTGCCGTTCGCCAACTTGGGTGACCGCTGGGGCCTGCGCCGGGTCTACCAGACCGGGCAGGTCGTGTTCATGATCGCCTCGGCGGCGGCGCTGCTGGCCCATTCGCTGCCGGCGCTGCTGGTGATCCGGGTCTTCCAGGCGCTCGGCGCGGGAATGGCGATGTCGGTTTCCTCGGCGATGCTGCGGCGCATCTACCCCAGCCGCAGCCTGGGCAGCGGGCTTGGCATCAACAGCGTCATCGTCTCGTCGGCCAATGCGCTGGCGCCGGCGCTGGGCGGCTTCATCGTCGCCCATGCCGACTGGCGGCTGATCTTCGTTGCCGCCGTGCCGTTCGCCATCCTCTCGTTGCTGCTGGGCCGATGCCTGCCCGCGCCCTCGGCGCGCGCCGAGCCCTACGACTGGCGCTCGGGCCTGTGGAGCGCGGCGAGCCTTGCGCTGCTCATCGGCGGGGTCGAGCTTGCCGCCCACGGCGGCCGGGTGGCGGTGGGCGCTGGGGTGGTTGCCCTAGGGGTCGTTTCGGCGACCCTGCTGGTGCGGCGGGAGCGGTCGCGCAGCCGGCCGGTCTTCCCGGTCGACCTGCTGGCAAACCCGGCGATCGGCCTGTCATCGCTGGCGGCGATCGCAGGATTTCTCGGCTCGGCGGGGCTGATCGTGGCGCTGCCGTTCCGGCTCCAGCAGGGCATGGGCTACTCGCCGGAGGAGGCGGGCCTGCTGATCCTGCCGTTCCCCCTGACGATGCTGATCATCGCACCGCTGGCGGGCTGGCTTTCGGACCGGATGTCGGCTTCGTGGCTGGGGCTCGTCGGCATGGGCATCGCAATCGTCGGCTTGCTGCTCGTTGGCTTCATGCCGCGCGAGAGCGGCCACCTCGCGATCGCCTGGCGGCTGGTCGTGTGCGCAGTTGGCTTCGGGCTGTTCTTCTCGCCCAACGCCCGGATGATCATCGGCGGCGCGCCGGTCGACCGCGCGGCAGCGGCAGGCGGTTTGCTGGCGACCTCGCGCCTGTTCGGCCAGACCCTGGGCGCCGCGCTGGTCGGCGTGCTGCTATCCCTCGGCCTGGGGCTGGGGCCGGTGCCGATGCTCCTGGGCGCCGTGCTCGCGGGGCTGGCGGCGGTGTGCAGCGTCGTGCGCAAGGTCGTGCTGGGCCGCAGCGCCAAGTGCCCCGCCGTCGAAGTGGTGGCGGAGCAATAAGCGCATAGAGCTCACTTCACCCAGTCGAGCCCCAGTTCCTCGTACAGATCCTTGGCCTCGGCCCAGCCTTCCTCGACCTTCACGTGCAGGAACAAGTGCACCGGATGCCCGAGGATCCCGGCGAGCTCCTTGCGCGCGGCCTCGCCGATCGCGCGGATCATCGCGCCGCGCTTGCCGAGCACGATCGCCTTCTGACTATCGCGCGCGACGACGATCTGCTGGCGGATCTCGACCGAGCCGTCCTTGCGCGGCGTATAGGCCTCGTGCCGCACCGCGCTGTCGTAAGGCAATTCGTCGTGGAGGAGGCGGTAGAGCTGCTCGCGCGTGACCTCGCAGGCGAGCAGCCGTTCGCTGGCGTCGGAGACCTGGTCCTCGGGATAGTGCCACGGCCCTTCCGGCATGGAGGCGGCGAGATGGGCCTTCAGCTCCGGCACGCCGTCGCCGGTGAGAGCCGAGACGAAGAACACCTCCTCGAACCCGACCTTCTGCGTCAGGTCCTGCGCCAGCGCGAGCAGCGGCTCCTTGGCACTGGCATCGACTTTGTTCAGCACCAGCAGCTTGCGCTCGGAGCGATCCTTGAGGCTCTCGAGCAGCGGTTCCAGCTCATGCCGGCGCTGCTTCACCGGATCGACCACGAGCAGGATCGCGTCCGCCTCCTGCGCGCCTTCCCACGCGGCGGCGACCATCGCGCGGTCGAGCCGGCGCTTGGGCGCGAAGATGCCCGGGGTGTCGGCGAGGATGATCTGCACCTCGTCCGCTAGCGCTATACCGAGCAACCGCGCCCGCGTCGTCTGCGCCTTGGCCGAGGTGATCGCGACTTTCTGCCCGACGAGAGCGTTGACGAGAGTGGACTTGCCGGCATTCGGCGCACCGATCACGGCAACGAGGCCGCATTTCTGAGTCATGATGTCTTTCCTTCGTCCCCCGCGATGGGGGAAGGATGGCGAAGCTTGCGTCCGCAGGGCGCTAGCGCCGCCTGGATGGGGGTGTGCTCTCGTAGAAGCACGGCGTCGGGACGAGAGCGCACCCCCATCCAACTGCGGCTAGGCGGGCGAGCCGCCAAGCCTACGTATCCTTCCCCCATCGAGGGGGAAGGGCAGGTCGGGTGCGGACTCACGCGAACCTCCGCATGAATTCCTCGGCGGCCTGGGTTTCGGCGTCCTGCTTGCTGGTCGAGGTCGCCTGCGCCTCGCCGATGCCGTGGACCGAGACCGAGACAGTGAAGCGCGCGGCATGGTCGGGGCCCGAGCGGTCGACCAACTTGTATTCGGGCGTGCGGCGGCGGTTGCCGGCGGCCCATTCCTGCAGCGCCGACTTGGGATGCTTGCGCTTGCCGGTCTTGCCCATGACCGGCTCCTCCCACAGCTTGCGGACCATCGCCCGCGCCGCCTCGAAGCCGCGCTCGATGAAGCAGGCGCCGATCAGCGCCTCCATCACGTCGCCCAGGATGTTGTCGCTGTCCTGCCCGCCGTCGTCGCGCGCCTGCTTGCCCAGCCGCAAATACGGCGCGAGGCCGATCGTGCGGGCGACTCCGGCGCAGGTGACGCGGCTGACGAGCGCGTTGAGCCGCTGGCTCAGCCGCCCCTCGGGCTCATCGCCCCGCTCGTAGAGCCATTCGGCGATGGTCAGGCCGAGCACGCGGTCGCCCAGGAACTCGAGCCGTTCGTAATTGCGCTTGTCGGCGGTACTCGCGTGGGTCAGCGCCTCGAGCCAGAGCGCCTGGTCCTGCGGCTCGCAGCCGGTCTGCTCGGCCAGGAACCGCAGGGTGTCGTCCGATAGCACTAGAACGTACCGCCGATCCGGCTCCAGCGCGCCGCGGTGAACCAGGTCCAGGGCTTCAGCCACTCCGCGCCGCCATCGGTCGAGAACATCATGATCGACGCCTTCCCGACCAGGTTCTTCTGCGGGACGATGCCGATGCCTTCGCCCTCGACCGCGGGGAACCGGCTGTCGAGCGAGTTGTCGCGGTTATCGCCCATCAGGAACAGGTGATCGGCGGGCACGGTGTAGACCGGCGTGTCGTCCTGCGGCTGGGTGCCGAGGTCGAGCACGTTGTAGCTCTTGCCGTTGGGCAGCGTCTCATGGAACTGCGGGTAGGAGCAGGCGGGCGATCCATCGGCCTGCTGGCTCTCGAACTCCATGGCGTAGCAATGGGTGTTGGGCGTCAGCGGCAGGATGAAGTTGGCGACCTTCTGCTTGGGGATCGGCTTGCCGTTCAGGATCACCTGCCCGTTGCGCATCTGGATCGTGTCGCCCGGCAGGCCGATCACGCGCTTGATGTAGTCGACATCGTTGCCCGGCGGCGCCTTGAAGATGACGATGTCGCCGCGCTCGGGCTGGCGGGCGAAGATCCGCCCCGGGATCAGCGGCACGCTGAAGGGCAGCGAGTACTTCGAGAAGCCGTACGACCACTTGGAGGCGAGCAAGTAGTCGCCGTTCAGCAGCCGCGGCAGCATGGATTCGCTCGGGATGTTGAACGGCGAGAAGATGAAGCTGCGGAACACGACCACCAGCAGCACGAGCTTCAGGAGGAAGAGGAAGAAATTCTCCTGCTTCTCCTCCTTCACGGGCTTGCCGGGGGTGACGGGCTTGCCGGTCAGGTCCGGCCGGGAGGCCGTGGCGGCAGGATCGGTATCGGTCATCGCAGAGTCCATGTTGCTCGCCATTGCTCCCGTCAAGGTCCGCCGGTGCATGTTAGTCCGCCGTGACCGTCGTGTCGGATCAAGATCGGTCTTGGCCGTTCCCGGCGCAACAGGCATAAGGCGGCGCGATTGCGGGGCAAGCTCGCGTCGACAGGGGTACGATATGGGCAGGACGACGGCCGAGATCTGGGCGCAGCTGGCAGAGCTGGACAAGCCCCGGCTGGATGAATTGTTCTCCCGCGATCCCGACCGCCTGGCCAAGCTCGCGACCCGCTTCGACCTGGGTGAGGAGGGCATCCGCTTCGACTGGTCGAAGACCCACCTTGACGAGGCGCATATCGAGGCGTTCCTGGCGCTGGCCGAAGTGGCCGACTTCGCCGAGCGCCGGCGCGCGCTCTTCGCCGGCGAGATCGTCAACCCGACAGAAGGCCGCGCCGCCGAGCACACGGCGCAGCGCGGCGTCGGCAAGGACGAGAGCGTCGCACTGGCACACAGCTATCACTCGCGCATGGCCGCGATCGTCGAGGCGATCCATCGGGGCGCGATGGGCGAGGTCAGGCACCTGATCCACGTCGGCATCGGCGGCTCGGCGCTGGGGCCGGCACTCGCGGTGGATGCGCTCGCGAGGGACGGAGCGCTGGTGCAGGTGCATGTCGTCTCGAACATCGATGGCAATGCGCTGGAGGCTGCGTTCAAGGCCTGCGATCCGGCGACGACCATGCTGGCGGTCGCCTCCAAGACCTTCACCACGATCGAGACGATGACGAACGCGCAAAGCGCGATCGACTGGATGCGGGACAACGGCGTGCAGGATCCGTACGGCCGGGTGGTCGCGCTGACTGCCTCGCCCGAGAAGGCGATCGCCTGGGGCGTGGACGAGACTCGCATCCTGCCCTTCTCAGAGAGCGTGGGCGGCCGCTATTCGCTGTGGTCCTCGATCGGCTTTCCGGTGGCGATGGCTCTGGGCTGGCCCGATTTCGCCGAGCTGCTCGAAGGCGCGGCGATCATGGACCGCCACTTTCGCGACACCGACGGCCTGGCCAACCTGCCGCTGCGCGCCGCGTTCGCCGACCAGTACTACACCCGCCTGCGCGGCTGCCAGAGTCGCGGCGTGTTCGCCTATGACGAGCGGCTGGCCCTGGTGCCCGACTACCTTCAGCAGCTCGAGATGGAATCGAACGGCAAGTCGGTGAAGGCGGACGGGACGCCGGTCGACGGGCCGACCGCGCCGATCACCTGGGGCGGCGTCGGCACCGATGCGCAGCACGCCGTGTTCCAGCTCCTCCACCAGGGCACCAATCTGGTGCCGGTGGACTTCATCGCCTCGATCGCGCCGGGCCATGACCTGGCGCCCGCGCACCACCGCATCCTCTTGTCCAACTGCTTCGCCCAAGGCGCGGCGCTGATGGCCGGCAAGGCGAGCGACGATCCGGCACGAGCCTATCCCGGCGATCGTCCCTCGGCGACGATCCTGCTCGACGACGTTTCGCCCGCGAGCTTCGGCGCCCTGATAGCCTTCCACGAGCATCGCACGTTCGCCAACGCCGTGCTGCTGGAGATCAATCCGTTCGATCAGTTCGGCGTCGAGCTCGGCAAGGAGATCGCCAAGCAGATCGAGCAGGGAGGCACGCGCTTCGACCCCTCTACCGAGGCGTTGCTCGAGCTTGCCGGCATCGGCTGAGCCCATCGCATTGCTCGTGGCTATCCCCGTGAGCAGTTTGCCGGATGGCCGGTAAACGACAATATAAACGCAAGCAGGGCTACGCCGGGCCCGTCAGCGGATTTTTGCGCCCAAGGCGGCTCGGCCCCATGAACGACCCCATGAAGACGATCCGCAATGCCTGCCTGTGCGGCGTTGCCCTCTTGTCGCTGGCGGGATGTGGGGGAGGCGGGGGCGGTCCTGTCGCGTCCACGCCCATCCCGGCGCCCACGCCCACGCCAGTGCCAACTCCCGCTCCCGCGCCGACGCCAGCCCCCGCACCCGGGGTCGCCCCGATCGCGCCCTCGGGTGATGTGCCCCAGCGATCGCCGCAGGACGATGCCGAGTACCGCCGCAACTACGAGGCGTTCGAATACGTGCACGCGCTCTATGCGCTCGATCACGGCTGGACCGGGCAGGGGGTGCTTGTCGGGGTCGCGGATGACGGCGTGGTGGCGACACCGGAACTGGTCGGCCAGATCTCCTCGCTGAGCCGCGACTTCGGCCACACGACCTCCGGCGGGACGACGAGCGACCGCAATGTCGTCGGCGACTCCTACTCCGACCACGGCACCCTGATCGCCAGCGTCATCACCGGCCGCAACGACGGCACCGGCATGCAGGGCATCGCGCCCGATGCCAAGATCGTGGCGCTGCGGGTGAGCGATACGGATACCACGGCCGGCACCGAGTCTCTGGGCCGAACACTGCCCGACGCGCTCGACTATGCCGCCAGCGTCGGGGTCAAGATCGTCAACGTCTCGCTGGCGAAAGTCGACGCCTCGCAACCTAGCCCCACCTGGCGCGACATGGTGGCGCGCTACGCCGCGACCGGCGGCCTCGTGGTGAACGCTGCGGGCAATGATGCCGAGGCCAACGCCAAAGGCTACCTGGACCTCTCGCCTGCCAACCGGGCCGGATGGCTGTTCGTGGTGGCGCTCGATGCCAACAGCACCGGCGTCAAGCTGGCCGACTACTCCAACCAGTGCGGCGCGACTGCGATGGACCGTTGCGTCGCGGCCATGGGCACGCAAGGCGCGATGGACATCAACGGCCAGCTCGTGTGGTTCAGTGGGACCAGCGCCGCGGCGCCGCAAGTCAGCGGGCTCGCTGCGCTGATCCTCGGCAAATGGCCGCAGCTGACAGGCGTGCAGGCGGGGCAAGTCATCATCAACACCGCGCGCGATATCGGAGCGGCGGGCGTCGATCCGGACTACGGCCACGGCCTCGTCGATGTGCAGGCGGCGTTGTCGCCAGTGGAACCGACCTTGTCGAACGGGGTGACGCAGACGTCGCTCGGCGGGTCGGCGATGGTGATCCCGGACGCGCTCGCGGGCAAGGCGACCAGCGCGCAAGTGCGGGCCATGCTCTCGAACGTGACCGTCCTTGATGCCTATGGCCGCAACTTTGCGGGCAGCCTCGACGGCCTCATCGCCAGGCCGGCGCCCGTGCGGAGCGCGCTCGAGCGGCGCCTCGCCCTGAGTGCGCACGGCGGCGTGAGCGAGTTCGGCAGCGACGGCCTGCGCGGTGCCCTCGGCTATGCCGACTGGCGCTCGGGGCCGTCCTCGAACGATCGGGTCGCTCGCATGACGTGGGGCCAGGTCTCCGCGCTCTGGGGCGAGACGCGCCTGACCGCGGCCTACCGAACCAGTGACAGCCTCGTGGACGAAGCCATGGGCTTGGCGCCGGCGAGCGATGCGGTGCTCGCTTATGCGCCACAGGCGACCCTCTCGTTCGGCGCGGAGCGGCGCTTGGCCGGCGGCGTGCTCTCCGTCACCACCATTGGCGGCGGCGCCGGATATGGGACCAGCAGCGGTGCTGTCGTGGGTTGGGGGCGGGGCCGCACGCGGATCAAGCTCGGGATGATCGACGAGCGCGGGACGGTGCTGGGCTCGCCCGTGGGCCGCGGCGCGCTTCGGTTCGGCAGCGGCGCGCGGACCGCGTTCCTGGAACTGGCGCAAGGCCTGCAGGCGGGGGACTGGACCTTGAGCAGCTACGCGTCGCTCGGCGCGAGCCGCCTGAAGCTCGACGGCAGCTTGCTGCTGACCGACGCGAGCACGATCGTGACCGGCCGGGCCGCGGCCTCCGCCAGCAGGCCGCTGCTCGGTGGACAAGTGAGCGTCGGAGCCGCATTGCCGATCACCGCGCTGAGCGGGCACGGCACGTTCACGCTCGGCTCGGGCTATGACCTGGCGACTCGCTCGCTGCTGTTCTCACGCCGGCAGGTTGCCTTCAACGGGCGGTTCGGTCCCGTGCTGTCGATCGGCTACGAGCAACAGGGGCCGCGCTCTTCATTGCGCCTCGCCGCCGCCACGATCGCCAGCGGCCGGGGAGCCCAGGCACTGGCGTCGTGGCGGATGCTCTGGCGTTAGCCGCGCACCAGGCCCTGGCTGGCGATCTCCCGGGCGGGGACGAACTGCTCGGCTCGATCCTCGAGACCATGACGCCGCCCGCGCAGCAGCAGCGCGAGTTGCTCCCGCCCAAAGCTCCAGTCGCCCAGGCCCGATTCGGCGTTGACGTGACCGACATCGCCGGCGTCGACGAACGTGCTGCCCCAGCTTCGCGCCAGGATTTCCGCGGTCCGAAATCCGATCCACGGATCGTCCCGGCTGGCGATCAGGCGGCTGGGGAAGGGCAGGCGCTCGTTGGGCGTAGGGGCGAAGCGGGATAGGCGCTCGTCTAGCGGGAAGAAGTCCACTTCCGGCGGCGCCACCATCAGCGCCCCGACGACGGGCTTGGCCCACTCGCGCTGCTCGAAGCGGGCCCACCATGCGGCGACAAGGCATCCGAGGCTGTGCGCCACGAGCACGACCGGACGGCCGGCACGATAGATCGCGAGGTTGAGCTTGTTGATCCAGGTGTTGCGGTGCGGATCGTCCCAGCCGCCCAGATCGACTTTCGTGCAGTCCGGAAACTGTTGCTCCCAGATCGACTGCCAGTGTCCCGGGCCGCTTCCGTGCAGGCCGGGGATCAGCAATACGGCGGGCGTCTGTTCGCCGGATTGCGCAGGAGCAGGATTATAGCGGTGTCCCATGATCGCTCTCCAGTGCCGGCAACGGGGGGTCGCATCCGGCTATCTTCTAGTTATACTCTACACAGGGGATAGACAAACTCTTTGCGTTCGGATGGGGCGAAGTTTCGCCCAGACGTTCGTCTTGATTGGGGCGCGTTCGGTCTCTGGCGTTTGGAACCGTCTGCGCACATATGCACCCGGCAAGCAGCAGGAGCGCGTCATGCCCGATTTCGACTACGATCTGTTCACCATCGGCGCTGGCTCTGGTGGCGTGCGCGCGTCGCGCGCAGCCTCCGCGTATGGCGCCAAGGTGGCGGTGGCGGAGGAGCATCGGGTCGGTGGAACCTGCGTGATCCGCGGCTGCGTGCCCAAGAAGATGCTCGTCTACGGCGCGCACTTCGCCGAGGACCTCGAGGATGCCAAGCACTTCGGCTGGGACATCCCCCATTGCACGTTCGACTGGGTCAAGCTGCGTGACAACGTACTGTCGGACGTCGACCGCCTGAACGGCATCTACACGCAGACGCTCGAAAATGCCGGCGTCGAGATCTTCCACGAGCGCGCGACCATCACCGGTCCGCACGAGATCACGCTGGCGAGCGGCCAGAAGAAGACGGCACGCCTGATCCTCGTGGCGACCGGGGCTCGGCCGCACGTTCCCGAGTTCGAGGGGCATGAACTGGGCATCACGTCGAACGAGGCGTTCCACCTCGATGCGATCCCACGGCGCGTGATGATCGCGGGCGCCGGCTATATCGCCAACGAGTTCGCCGGCATCTTCCACCAGTTCGGGTCCAAGGTGACCCTGGTCAACCGCTCCGACCAGCTCCTGCGAGGCTACGACGAGTCGTTGCGCGACCGGCTGCTGCAGATCTCGATCATGAAAGGCATCGACTTCCGGTTCCATGCCGAGTTCAAGAGCATCACCAAGACCGAGACCGGTTGCCTGCGCGTCGAGATGAGCGGCCATGAGCCGACCGAGGTCGACTGCGTGATGTTCGCCACGGGCCGCGTGCCGAATGTCGAGGGCCTCGGCCTGGAACAGGTCGGGGTGGCGCTGGACGACAAGAACGCGATCAAGGTCGACGAGACCTCGCGCAGCAGCGTCGATCACATCTACGCCATCGGCGACGTCACCAACCGGGTCCAGCTCACGCCCGTGGCGATCCGCGAGGGACAGGCCTTTGCCGATACGGTGTTCGGCGACAATCCGCACACCGTCGACTACTCCTGTATCCCGAGCGCGGTGTTCAGCCATCCCCCGCTGGCGGGCGTCGGCCTCACCGAGGCGCAGGCCAAGCAGAAGCTTGGATCGGTCAAGGTCTACGAAAGCGACTTCCGACCGATGAAGAACGTCGTCGCCCATCGCAACGAGCGTTCGCTCTACAAGATGATCTGCGACGGACACACGGGCAAGGTCGTGGGCATCCACATGATCGGCCCCGAAGCGCCCGAGATCATGCAGGCTGCCGCGATCGCCGTGAAGGCGGGACTGACCAAAGCCGACTTCGACGCGACCGTCGCGATCCACCCGACGATGGCCGAGGAATTGGTGCTCTTGAAATAATATTGCCGCAAAGCTGGCGGCACGCGCGTTGCAGCGCAGCGAACTCTGTTAATCGAGCGCTTAAAAGTGTTGACCTGTGCGCTTCTTCCTGCCTTAGCAGATGCAACAGTCTCATCTGGACAGGGGGGTAAGCGCCTATGTCAGCCAACATCGCCGAAATGGAAAAGCGCCGTGCGGCAGCGCGCCAGGGTGGCGGGCAAAAGCGGATCGACGCGCAGCATGCCAAGGGAAAGCTGACGGCGCGCGAGCGTCTCGATGTGCTCCTGGACGAAGACAGCTTCGAAGAGATCGACGCCTACGTCGAGCATAACTGCATCGACTTCGGCATGCCCGACAACAAGATCCCCGGCGACGGCGTGGTGACCGGGTCGGGGACGATCAACGGCCGCCTCGTCTTCGTGTTCAGCCAGGACTTCACCGTCTTCGGCGGGGCCGTGTCCGAGCGGCACGCCATGAAGATCTGCAAGATCATGGACATGGCGCTGAAGGTCGGCGCCCCGGTGATCGGGCTCAACGATTCGGGCGGCGCGCGCATCCAGGAAGGCGTTGCTTCGCTCGGTGGCTATGCCGAGATTTTCCAGCGCAACGTGCTCGCCTCCGGCGTGGTGCCGCAGCTCTCGCTGATCATGGGGCCTTGCGCGGGCGGCGCGGTCTACTCGCCGGCGATGACCGACTTCATCTTCATGGTGAAGGACAGCTCGTACATGTTCGTGACCGGTCCGGACGTGGTGAAGACAGTCACCAATGAGGTCGTCACGCAGGAAGAGCTGGGCGGCGCGGTGACGCACTCCAGCAAGACCTCGGTCTCCGACCTGGCGCTGGAGAACGATATCGAGGCGCTGCTCGCCGCGCGCGACTTCTTTGATTTCCTGCCTGCGTCCAACCGTGACGAAGTGCCGGAGCGGCCCTGTGCCGACCCGTGGGATCGTCTCGAGGACAGCCTCGACACAATCATCCCGCCGTCGGCCAACCAGCCCTACGACATGCACGAGGTCATCCGGAAGACGCTGGACGAGGGTGAGTTCTTCGAACTGCAGCCGACTTACGCCGGCAATATCCTGATCGGCTTCGGCCGGATCGAGGGCAAGACCATCGGCGTCGTCGCCAATCAGCCGATGGTGCTGGCCGGCGTGCTCGACATCGATTCGTCGCGCAAGGCGGCGCGCTTCGTGCGCTTCTGCGACGCCTTCAACATCCCGATCCTGACCTTCGTGGACGTGCCCGGCTTCCTTCCCGGCACCGACCAGGAGCACAACGGCATCATCAAGCACGGCGCCAAGCTGCTGTTCGCCTATGCCGAGGCGACCGTGCCGAAGATCACCGTCATCACCCGCAAGGCCTATGGCGGCGCGTACGACGTGATGAGCTCCAAGCACTTGCGTGGCGACCTGAACTACGCGTGGCCCACCGCCGAGATCGCGGTGATGGGCGCCAAGGGCGCGGTGGAGATCATCTTCCGCGGCCAGGATGCCGAAGGCATCGCGGCGCGGACCAAGGAATACGAGGATCGTTTCGCCAACCCGTTCGTCGCGGCGAGCCGCGGCTATATCGACGAGGTGATCCACCCGCACTCGACTCGCCGCCGCATCGCGCTCGGCTTGCGCAAGCTGCGCAACAAGGCGCTCGAGAACCCCTGGAAGAAGCACGACAACATCCCCCTGTAACCGTCCGTTGTAGGAGATCCGTCCCGGCATTATAATGACATTATAATGCCAAGGAGTTCGTCATGCAGACCGAGCGCGTGACCTTTCTGACGACGCCAGCCGCAAAGGCGGCCTTGTGTTCCCGTGCCTCCGCGCGCGGTCTGTCGGTAGGGGAATACATCCGCCGCAAGGTTGAGGAAGATGATGAGATGACCCCGGCTCAAGAGGCGGAGCTTCGCATCCTCATCGATGCCGTGAACGACGCGGTTCCCAAGATGAATGCCTCGATCGATGGAATGATCGAGACACTGCAGCAGACCCGGGTCGAGATGGACAAGCTGCTCGACCGTGGCGGAGCGCCGGCTTGAGCACGCTGAGCGATGCGGTCACCGCGTTGAAGAACGTGGTGCTGATGCAGGAAAGGCTTGATGTCGTGCGCGTCGAGATCGGTGAGATCTCGTCGCGCCTGACGCGGTTGAACGAGAAGGTCAGCGGTCTGGAACTGCGGATCGTGCGGATCGAAACACTGATCGAGTCCGCTTCCGGGCGCGCCGGCTTCGTGCCGCGCCTGGAAGAAGGCTGAAGGAGCACCATGGAAGACATCTATATCGTCAGCGGAGTGCGCACTGCCGTCGGGGACTTCGGCGGTTCGCTCAAGTCGTTCCTGCCAGCGGAGCTTGGCACCATCGTCGTGACCGAAGCGCTGAGCCGCGCGGGCGTGGCACCGACGGATGTGCAGCACGTCATCGTGGGGCAGGTCATGCCGACCAGCGCGCGCGACGAGATGCTCAGCCGTGTCATGGCGCTGAAAGCCGGCATCCCCGCCGAAGTGCCGGCGCTGACACTCAACCGCTTGTGCGGATCGGGTGTGGAATCGATCGTCTCCGCCGTGCGCCTCATGAAGCTGGGCGAGGCGAGCATCACCGTTGCGGGCGGCGCGGAATCCATGTCCAACGTGCCTTACCACGACCACGGCGTGCGCTGGGGGCGCAAGATGGGCGCGAATACGCAGGAAGACGCGCTGACGATCGGCCTTTCCGACGCGATCGGCGGCTTCCACATGGGCATGACGGCGGAGAACGTCGCCGAGCGCCACCAAGTGACCCGCGCCGACATGGACGCACTTTCCGTCGTCAGCCACCAGCGGGCCGCCCATGCGATCGCCGAGGGCCGCTTCAAGGAGCAGATCGTCCCGGTCGAAGTGAAGACCCGCAAGGGCGCGGTCCTGTTCGACACCGACGAGCACGTGAAGGGCGACACCACCGTCGAGGTGCTTGGCGGAATGAGGCCCGCCTTCAAGAAGGACGGCGCCGTCACCGCCGGCAATGCCTCGGGGATCAACGATGGCGCCGCCGCCGTCGTGCTGGCGACCGCGGCCGAAGTCCAGAAGCGCGGCCTCCAGCCGATCGCGCGCGTCGTCGCCTGGGGCCATGCGGGTGTAGAGCCCGCTTACATGGGCGAAGGCCCGATCAAGGCCGTTCCGATCGCGTTGCAGCGCGCCGGATTGACGCTTGACGACATCGACGTGATCGAGAGCAACGAGGCATTCGCCGCGCAAGCCTGTGCCGTCGCCAAGGCGCTGGGCTTCGATCCGGAGAAGGTCAATCCGAACGGCTCCGGCGTCTCGATCGGCCATCCCGTCGGCGCGACCGGCACGATCCTGACGGTCAAGTGCATGTACGAGCTCAAGCGCATCGGCGGCCGCTATGGCCTGATCACGATGTGCATCGGCGGTGGCCAGGGCATCGCGCTCGTGATCGAGAACGTCGTCGCCGCGCAGCTGGAGAAAGCCGCATGAAACTGGGCAGGCTCAACCATATCGGCGTCGCCACGCCCGATCTCGACGCCTCGATCGCGTTCTATCGGGACGTGATGGGCGCCAGCGACATCACCGAGCCCTTCGTGCTGGAGAGCCAGCAGGTGCGCGTCTGCTTCGTCAACACGCCGGGCGAAGATGGCACTGCGGGAACGCAGATCGAGCTGCTTCAGCCGACCTCGGCGGACAGCGCGGTCGGCAAGTGGCTGGAGAAGAACCCGCTCGGTGGCCAGCACCACATCTGTTACGAAGTGCCCGACATCCATGCGGCCAAGGCCTGGTTCGAGAAGCTGGGCAAGCGCGTCCTCGGAGAGCCGCGTATCGGTGCGCATGGCACGCTGATCTTCTTCGTCCATCCCAAGGACATGGGCGGCCAGCTGACCGAGATCATGGAAACGCCCAAAGAGGCGCACTGACTTTTTTCCGCTCCTATGCGCACAACCGCACCCGGACGACATGAGGTAGGATGATGAGCGAGAAGCCGACGATCGAGAGCAACCTCGGTGAAGACAGCGGCGTCGCGCCCGAGCCACGCAAGCTGCCCGAGCCCTCGCGCTCGGCTGATCTGGAGAAGTGGAGCGCCGCGGCGGCCAAAGAGGTCAAGGGCAAGGACCTGACCTGGCATACGCCCGAAGGCATCGCCGTGAAGCCGCTCTACACCGCCGAGGACGTCACGGTCGATCCGGGCCTGCCGGGCTTTGCGCCGTTCACCCGCGGCGTGCGCGCCTCGATGTATGCCGGGCGTCCCTGGACGATCCGCCAGTACGCCGGGTTCTCGACCGCCGAGGAATCGAACGCGTTCTACCGCCGCAACCTGGCGGCGGGCCAGAAGGGCCTATCGGTCGCGTTCGATCTCGCCACCCATCGCGGCTATGATTCCGACCACCCGCGCGTCGTGGGTGACGTGGGCAAGGCCGGTGTGGCGATCGACAGCGTCGAGGACATGAAGATTCTGTTCGACGGCATTCCGCTCGATCAGATGTCGGTTTCGATGACCATGAACGGCGCGGTGATCCCCATACTCGCGTTCTTCATCGTCGCGGGCGAGGAGCAGGGCGTCGACCGCAAGCTGCTCGATGGGACCATCCAGAACGACATCCTCAAGGAGTTCATGGTCCGCAACACCTACATCTATCCTCCCGAGCCGAGCATGCGGATCATCTCGGACATCTTCGGTTATACCAGCCGCGAGATGCCCAAGTTCAACTCGATCTCGATCTCCGGCTACCACATGCAGGAAGCCGGTGCGACGCAAGTGCAGGAGCTGGCCTTCACCATCGCCGACGGCGCCGAGTATGTGAAGTACGGCGTCGCCTCCGGCCTCGACATCGACAAGTTCGCCGGCCGCCTCAGCTTCTTCTTCGCCATCGGTATGAACTTCTTCATGGAAGTGGCCAAGCTGCGCGCCGCGCGCGTGCTGTGGCACCGCGTGATGACGCAGCTCGGCGCCAAGGACGAGCGTAGCAAGATGCTGCGCACCCACTGCCAGACCTCGGGCGTGTCGCTGCAGGAGCAGGACCCCTACAACAACGTCATCCGCACCACGATCGAGGCGATGGCCTCGATGCTGGGCGGCACCCAGTCGCTGCACACCAACGCGCTCGACGAAGCGATCGCGCTGCCGACCGACTTCTCGGCCCGCATCGCCCGCAACACCCAGATCATCATCCAGGAAGAGACCGGGATGACCAAGGTGGTCGATCCCCTCGGCGGCTCCTACTACATCGAGGCGCTGACGCAGGAACTGGTCGACCAGGCCTGGGAGATCATCGAGCGCGTTCAGGCCGAAGGCGGCATGGCCAAGGCGGTCGCCGCGGGCTGGCCCAAGGCGATGATCGAGACCGCCGCCGCCGCCCGCCAGGCGCGCGTGGACCGCGGGGACGACGTGATTGTCGGCGTCAACAAGTACCGCCTCGCCAACGAGGACCTGCTCGAGACGCTCGAGGTCGACAACGCCAAGGTCCGCGAATCGCAGATCGCCCGCATCAACAAGATGAAAGCCGAGCGCGACGAGGCGAAGTGCCAGGCCGCGCTCGATGCGCTGCGCAAGGGCGCGGCCGGCGAAGCGAGCATCGAGAACAACCTGCTCGCGCTCGCGGTCGAGTGCGCCCGCGCCCGTGCGACGCTGGGCGAGATCAGCTCGGCCATGGAAGAGAGCTTCGACCGCTACGGCACGCAGCCGACACCGGTGAAGGGCGTCTATTCCGCGCCTTACGAAGGCGACAGCCGCTGGCAGCAGGTCGTCGACGGTGTCGCTGCCGTCGAGCGCCGCCTGGGTCGCAAGCCCAAGTTGCTCGTCGCCAAGATGGGCCAGGACGGCCACGATCGCGGGGCTAACGTGATCGCCTCGGCGTTCGGTGACATGGGCTTCGATGTCGTCTCCGGCCCCCTTTTCCAGACCCCGGAAGAGACCGTCGTGCTGGCGCTGGAGAACGAAGTCGACGTCGTGGGCGCCTCTTCGCTCGCAGCCGGTCACAAGACGCTCATCCCCGAGCTGATCCAGCGCCTGCGCGAACAGGGCCGCAACGACATCAAGGTGATCGCCGGCGGCGTGATCCCGCCGCAGGACTACGAATACCTGCGCAACGCCGGGGTCCAGGGCATCTATGGCCCCGGCTCCAACGTGGTCGAGTGCGCCGCCGACGTGCTGCGCCTGCTGGGCCACAACATGCCGCCGGTGGGCGGTGAGCTCGAAGCCGCGGAATAAGCCGGACTCGTGCCCACCCAGACTTCCTTTGCGGCGGCCGCCGGGATCATGTTCCTGTCGGGTCTGGGCATCCCGATCCTGGCCGCCCTGAATGCCGTGCTGGGCAGGGAGCTGGGCCATCCGGTCATGGCAACGGTGGTGATTTTCGCGGTTGGCCTTTTGGTCTCGCTCATCTTGCTGGCGATCGCCGGCGGACCTCCGGCTATCGGCCGCTTCGCCAATGTCCCGCTGCCGTATTACTTCGGCGCGGTGTTCATGGTCTTCTATGCGCTGGCGGTGACGTACTTCGCGCCGCGCATCGGTGTCGGAAATGCCGTGTTCTTCGTGCTGCTCGGCCAACTCGTGGCGGCAGCGGTGATCGACCACTGGGGGCTGTTCCACGCGGCCCAGTTTTCGCTCACTCCCCGCCGCATCCTGGGCGTCGCCGTGATGACGCTGGGCGTGTGGCTCGCTAAGCGTACCGGATGACCCACGCAATCATGACCCAACCCCGAACCGACTGGACGCGCGAAGAAATCGCCGCGCTGTTCGACCTGCCTTTCACCGAGTTGGTCTATCGCGCCGCCGAGGTGCATCGGCAGAGCTTCGATCCGGCCGAAGTGCAGCTTTCAACGCTGCTGTCGATCAAGACCGGCGGCTGCCAGGAGGACTGCGGCTACTGCTCGCAGTCGGTCTCGGCCAACAGCGGCGTCAAGGCGACCAAGCTGCTCGAGGTCCAGCAAGTGCTGCAGCGGGCCGCGCAGGCGCGCGACGCCGGCTCGACCCGGTTCTGCATGGGCGCTGCCTGGCGCAACCCCAAGGACCGCGACATGCCCGCCATCATCGAGATGGTGAAGGGCGTGCGCTCCATGGGCATGGAGACCTGCATGACCTTGGGCATGCTCACGCCGGCGCAGGCCGACATGCTGAGCGAAGCCGGGCTCGACTACTACAATCACAACATCGACACCTCGCCTGAGCGCTACGATCAAGTGATCACCACGCGCACCATGGACGACCGGCTCGACACGCTATCCAACGTGCGCATGGCCGGAATCAACGTATGCTCGGGCGGCATCGTCGGCATGGGCGAGACGCGTGCCGACCGGGTCGGCTTCATCCACACGCTGGCGACCTTGCCCGATCACCCGCAGTCGGTGCCGATCAACGCGCTGGTGCCGGTCAAGGGTACGGTGCTGGGCGACATGCTCGCCGACACCCCGCTCGCCAAGATCGACGACGTCGAGTTCGTCCGCACTGTCGCGGTTGCGCGCATCACCATGCCGGGCTCGATGGTGCGCTTGTCGGCCGGCCGCGAAAGCATGAGCGAGATGACGCAGGCGATGTGCTTCCTCGCCGGCGCCAACTCGATCTTCACCGGCGACAAGCTGCTGACCGCGCCCAACGCGGGCGACGACAACGACGCGGCGATGTTCGCCCGGCTCGGCCTGCGCGCCATGGCGATCTCGCAGACCGCCGAGGAGGTCGAGGCGCAACGCATGCCCAAGGGCTGCGCGAAGCTGGAGATGCCGGGCCTGGACATGCCGGGCCTGGAGGCGGCGGAGTGATCAGATCGGCAGGATCGGTGCTGCTTGCATTGGCCTGCCTTCTGCCGGGGCCGGTCTATGCCGCTGCGCCCGGTCCTGCGGCCGTGCCGATCACGATCGGTGAGACGCGTACGCTTGCCTATGCGCCGGGCGATCTGCGCCAGATCAACGTCTTCCTGCCAGACGGCTACGCATCGGGCGCGAAGCGCTATCCTGTGCTTTACGTGATCGACGGCGGGCTTTCGCAGGACTTTCTCCACGTCGCCGTAGCCAGCGCCCTGAACGGCATGTGGGGCCGCTCGCTGCCGGCGATCGTAGTCGGCGTCGAAACCAAGGATCGGCGCGCGGAGCTGATCGGCACCCCCAGCAATGCCGAGCAGCGCAAGCAGTATCCCACGGCCGGACGATCCGCGCAGTTCCGCGCCTTTCTGCGCGAGCGTGTCAAACCTCTGGTCGAGGCGAACTACTGGACCAGCGGCCAGGACGGCGTGATCGGGGAGTCGCTCGCCGGCCTGTTCATCGTGGAGACCTGGCTTCGCGAGCCCGGCCTGTTCGGCCGCTACGCCGCGATCGACGCGAGCTTGTGGTGGCAGGACGCTGCGCTCGCGGGTGAGGCGCCTTCGCTTCTTGCTGCCAGGTCGACGCGCGGCCCGCTGTTTCTGACGTATTCGAACGAAGGGCCCGAAGCCGTCACTGCGGCGAACCGCGTCGCCCAGGCCGGCGGCGCGCTGGTGTGTTTCGATCCCCGACCCGACTTGACGCACGCAACCGCCTATCACGCGCTCTCGCCCGAGGCGCTGCAATTCCTTTTCCCGACCGACAACAAGCATGACCCCGAGTGGGGCTTCGAGGTGACATGTTCAAAAAAATCCTGATCGCTAACCGCGGCGAGATCGCCTGCCGCGTCATCAAGACCGCGCGCCGCATGGGTATCCAGACCGTCGCGGTCTATTCGGACGCGGACGCGCGTGCGCCGTTCGTGCGCATGGCGGACGAGGCGGTGCACATCGGCCCCGCGCCTGCCGCGCAGTCCTACCTGATCGCCGACAAGATCATCGCCGCCTGCAAGCAGACCGGTGCCGATGCCGTGCATCCCGGCTACGGCTTCCTGTCCGAACGGACCTCGTTCGCCGAGGCGCTCGCGGCCGAGAACATCGCCTTCATCGGCCCCCCCGTGGGCGCCATCGCCGCGATGGGCGACAAGATCGAATCCAAGAAGCTCGCCAAGGAAGCGGGCGTCAACGTTGTGCCCGGCTTCGTCGGCGAGATCGAGGACACCGAGCACGCAGTGCGCATCTCGGCCGAGATCGGCTATCCGGTGATGATGAAGGCCTCGGCCGGCGGCGGCGGCAAGGGCATGCGCCTCGCCTACTCCGAGCAGGATGTGCGCGAAGGCTTCGAAGCGGTGAAGCGCGAGGGCCTGAACTCGTTCGGCGACGACCGCGTGTTCATCGAGAAGTTCATCCTCAACCCGCGCCACATCGAGATCCAGATCCTGGGCGATCAGCACGGCAACATCCTGTACCTCAACGAGCGCGAGTGCTCGATCCAGCGCCGCCACCAGAAGGTGGTCGAGGAAGCGCCGTCGCCGTTCGTCACGCCCAAGATGCGCAAGGCCATGGGGGAGCAGTGCGTCGCGCTGTCGCGGGCGGTCGGATACTATTCGGCCGGCACGGTGGAGCTGATCGTCTCGGGCGCCGACCCGACGGGCGAGAGCTTCTACTTCCTGGAGATGAACACCCGCCTGCAGGTGGAGCACCCCGTCACCGAAGCGATCACCGGCATCGACCTGGTCGAGCAGATGATCCGCGTCGCCGCGGGCGAGAAGCTGGCCTACACGCAGGACGACATCAAGATCGACGGTTGGGCGATCGAGAACCGGGTCTACGCCGAGGATCCATATCGCGGCTTCCTGCCTTCCACGGGGCGCCTGGTGCGCTACCAGCCGCCGGTCGAGGGCTGGACCGATGACGGGGCCGAGAATGGCCGTCGCGGTGTCGATGGCGTGCGCGTGGACGACGGCGTCTACGAAGGCGGCGAAGTCTCGATGTTCTACGACCCGATGATCGCCAAGCTCGTCACCTGGGGCGCGACCCGTGACGAGGCGGCGGACAAGCAGATCGCCGCGCTCGACGCGTTCGAGATCGAGGGGCTGGGCCACAACATCGACTTCGTTTCGGCGATCATGCAGCACCCGCGCTTCCGTTCGGGCGAGCTGACCACCGGCTTCATCGCCGAGGAGTATCCCGAGGGCTTCCATGGCGCGCCCGCGTCGGAGGAACTCAAGGAGAAGATCGCCGCCGTCGCCGGCTTCATCGCGACTGCCCGCGCCGACCGCGCGCGCCGTGTCGAAGGCCAGCTCGCCGCGCCGCTCAACCCGCCGAGCGAGTGGACCATCACCATCGACAAGTCTCCGTTCGACGTCGTGGTCGACGAGGACGAAGTGCTGGTGAACGGCAAGAGCGTCGAACTCGCCATGGAGTACACCCCGGGCGATCGCCTGGTCGAGGCCGAGGTCGATGGCGAAGTGCTGGCACTCCGGGTCGTGCCGAGCCGCACCGGGCTGACCATCACGACGCGCGGCGCGATCCAGAAGGTCGGCATCCTGCCCACCCGCCTGGCGCCGCTCGCCTCCCACATGATCGAAAAGATCCCGCCCGATCTCTCGCGCTTCCTCATCTGCCCGATGCCCGGCCTGCTCGTCTCGCTGAACGTCGCCGAGGGTGACAAGGTCGAGATGGGCCAGCCTCTCGCGGTGATCGAGGCGATGAAGATGGAGAACATCCTGCGCGCCGAGAAGTCGGGCACGGTCAAGGCGGTCAACGCCACGGCCGGGCAGAGCCTCGCGGTCGATGCGGTGATCCTCGAGCTGGAATAGGCATGCACCTCGACCACGATCCGCGGGCGCTGCCGGGCGAGACGATCTCGTTCGACGACTTCCTGCGGGTCGATATCCGGATCGGCACGATCGTGGCGGCCGAAGTCCACGAAGGTGCGCGCAAGCCCAGCTTCAAGCTGCGAATCGATTTCGGCGCGGGGGTCGGCGAACGCCGGAGCGTCGGCCAGGTGGCGGCGCTCTATACCCCTGAGGAATTGATCGGGCGACAGGTCGCGGCGGTGGTCAATTTTCCGCCGCGCCAGATCGGCAAGGCGCTGTCCGAGGCGCTGACGCTCGGCTTTGCGGACGAGGAGGGGCGGGTGGTCCTGTTCTCGCCCGACAAGCCGGTGCCCAACGGTTCGCGCCTGTTCTGAGGGTCTCCTGACGCAAGTTCCCGATGGGGAACCGACGTCAGGCCGCTTGGGCGGGCACGGTCGGACCCATCAGCCGTTCCGCCAGTGCGAACTTGAACACGGCAAAGGCCACCAGCGCGATCGCGGCCGAGGCGATATGCAGGAGCCAGAACTGCGGCGTCGGCATCGTCTCGAACCAAGTGCCGATCTTGCCGATCGCCAGGTTGGCGGCGAAGAATGCCAGGTAGTAGATGCCGACGATCGAAGCGTTCAGAGCGCGCGGTGCGAGCCGGGTGAAGAGCGCAAGGCTGACCGGCAGCAGGTTGGCGAAACCGATCGAATTGACCAGGTGGAACATGACCGGCCAGAACAGGCCGATCTTGCCCGCGCCTTGCGTCACCGCGGCGATGTAGAGGCAAAGTCCGCCGCCGATGATGAAGGCGCAGCCGATGATCATCTTGCCCAGCTCGTCCGGCTCGCGGCCGGTGCGCTTGCCGTACCAGCTCCAGAACGCAGCGACCGCGACCAGCATCGAGAAGCTCAGCGTCGCATCGACGGTGATCATCCAGCTCGTGGGCAGAGTGGTGCCGAAGAAGGTGAGCTGGAAGGCGCGGTCCGCCCACACGAGGTAGGCGTTGAAGATCTCCTGGTTGGTGAGGAGCGAGAGCGCCATGATCGGCACCAGCACGACGACTGCCACGATCCGCGGGCCGTCGCCTTTCTGGAAGCGGGCGCGCGGCTCGCGCGATGCCGGGCGGTCGCGGTTGTCGGCGGGCAGCCAGGGTCGCGCGTAGAGGTAGATGAACAGGCCTGCGACCATCACCACGCCAGCGCAGCCGAAGCCATAGTGCCAGCCGACCTTCTCGCCCAGCGTGCCCGAGACCAGCGGCGCGGCGATCACTGAGACGTTGATGAAGATATAGAAGATCTGGAAGGCCATCGCCCGCCGGTTGTCCTGTGGCCCGTAGAGTTCGCCGACCTGACTGGCGATGTTGCCCTTGAACAAGCCGACACCCACGACGAGCGCAACGAGTGCGAACAGGAACGCGCTCTCGATCGCCATGAGGAAGTGGCCGAGCGCCATGATGCAAGCGCCGGCGATCAGCGCGGCGCGGCGGCCGAGCACGAGGTCGGCCAGGATGCCGCCGAAGATCGGGGTCAGATAGACCGCGGCGGTATAGGCGCCGAAGATCTCCGAGGCGAGCGGCTGGCCCTCGAGCGCTGGGAAGACATGGCTTTTGAGCCAGTCGAGGCCGACCACGGAGACGTGCTGCTCAGGCTTGAGCAGGTAGTTCACCATGTAGAGCGTGAGCAGCGTCTGCATCGAGTAGTAGGAGAAGCGCTCGCACGCCTCGACCATTCCGAGCAGGCCCAGGCCCTTGGGATGGCCCAGGAAGGCGCGATCGTTGCGATCGATCGTCTCTACATCGATCTCGGGCGTGGCTTCTGCTGCGGTCATCGCGTCCTGGGTCTCTGTGCAAAGACACAGGCTTAGGGGCTGTCTCGCGACCTGTCACGATCGGCCAGTGTCCCGCTCCTACGGGGCCGCCGACCATAGAAAAGGCGGCAGGTCCCGATGAACCTGCCGCCCCGTGCGCCTCCGGCTTGCGGGGCGCAACGGCCGCCCCCCGGTGGCAACGATGAGAACCGATCCGCTAGAGCAGCGGATAGGCCAGTCCATAATAGCCGTAGACCTGGCGGCCGTAGATCTCGTCCCATGTTGGATCGCGGTCGCGATAGCGCGGAGCGCCCTCCAGCTTGTCCTTGTCGAGGTCGACAACGTAGCCGCCTTGGCCCTCGTCGTATGTCAGCAGGCTCCAGGGCAGCGGATAGAATTCGCTACCAATGCCCAGGACGCCTCCAAATTCGAGCACGGCGTACTCGACATGGCCGCTGCGCTTGTCGACCATGAAGTTGCGGATCGTGCCGAGCCGCTCTCCCTCTCGGCTGTAGACGCGTGTCCCTTCCACCTTGTCGGAAGCGATCAGGCGTTGCGTTTCGCTGATGGCGACGGGCTCGGTCATGGCGCTGTCCTTTCCAGGGTGCGGGATCGAAGGGCTCGAAAGCTCAACGACAGCGTCGTGAAAGAAGTTGCAGCCTCGTACCCGCTGGTCGCGCGGGAGGTGCGGATCAGCCCGCTGCAGCGGTTGTGCCGGCAAGTTCCTGGTCGAGGAATGTCGCCACGTCGGCCAACTCGACCGTGCGGTCGAGGAACGCCTCGCCGATCCCGCGCATCAGCACGAAGGGGAGGGTACCTGCGTCCATCTTCTTGTCGTGCAGCATATGCTCGACCAGGCGGCGGCCATTGCAATCGAGACCCAGCGCGGAAAGATCGCCGGGCAAGCCGATCCGGCCGACGTGCCTGGCCGCCCGCTCGGCCTCGCTCGCCGCCATCAGACCCTTGTGCGCGGAGTAGCGGGCGGCAAGGACCATGCCCATCGCCACCGCCTCGCCATGCAGCAGCCGGTCGGAGAAACCCGTCTCAGCCTCGAGCGCGTGTCCGAACGTATGGCCCAGGTTGAGCAGCGCGCGGGTGCCGGTGCGTTCGAATTCGTCCTCGGCCACGATCCGCGCCTTGGCCGCGACGTTGTTCGCCACCGCGTATTCGCGCAGGGCAACGTCTCCGGCGAGCATCGCCGCGCCGTTCGCCTCGCACCAGGCGAAGAAGTCCGCGTCGCCGAGCAGGCCGTACTTCACGACCTCGGCATAGCCGGCCAGCAGTTCGCGCCGGGGGAGCGTTTCCAGCAGCGAAAGGTCTGCCAGCACCAGCGAAGGCTGATGAAAGGCTCCGACCAGGTTCTTGCCCGCGGGCGTGTTGATCGCGGTCTTGCCGCCGACGCTGGAATCGACTTGCGCCAGCAAGCTCGTGGGGATCTGGATGAAGTGGCAGCCGCGCTTGAGGATCGCGGCGCAAAAGCCGGTCAGATCGCCGATCACGCCGCCGCCCAGCGCCAGGATATGATCGCCCCGCTCGACCTCGATTTCCAGCAGCCAGTTGACCGTGGCCGCGAGCTCTTCCCAGCTCTTGGTCTGCTCGCCGGGCGGGAGGATGCGCCATAGCGGCTCATGGCCGCCGCTCCGCAACGCCGCTTCGACCACGCCACCCCAGGCGGCATGGACATTGCTGTCGGTGACGATCGGCACGGCGCGCTTGCGCAAACGGCCGTGGCAGTGCTCCACGAGCTTTGGCAGCAGGCCGGTGCCGACCCGCACTTCGTAGGGCCGGCCGGCGATGTCGACGCTGATCACAGCCACTCGGAAATTCCCTGGAGTACGCGGTTGACGGTCTGGGTGTGCGGTCCGCTGGCGCTGATCACGTGGATGGGCGCCTGGGAATAGTGTGGTGTGCGCTCCTCGCGCAGCCGCGACAGGATCTCGTGCGGATCGCCGTCGCGCAGCAGCGGGCGGTTGTCCTTGCGCGCGGTGCGCTCGACGAGCGTGTCGACATCGCTGTCGAGCCATACGGCGATCCCGCGATCGAGGATCAGCTGGCGCGTCGCGGCGTTGCAAAAGGCGCCGCCGCCCGTCGCGAGCACGCTGTGCGCACCGTCCTCCTGAAGTAGCCGCGCGATCACCCGGCGCTCGCCATCGCGGAAGTAGGCCTCGCCGAACTGCGCAAAAATCTCGGGGATCGACATCTGCGCCGACCGCTCGATCTCGTCGTCCGCGTCGACGAACGGCCAGTGCAGCATCGTCGCCAGCCGCTTGCCCACGCTCGACTTGCCGACGCCCATCATCCCGACCAGCACCACCGGGCGATCGATCCGCCGCGCGATCTGGGCGATCTCCTGCTCGGAGAAGCGGGGCTGCGGATGGTCCATTGCAGCGGTCCCTATAGTTGGGCTAGGCCCGCGCGCAAGCATCCACGAGGAAAGGCCAGAGGCACCGATTGTGAAGGGGCGTAAGCGCAGAAGCGTGGTGCTGACGGGGGTGGCGGTCGTGCTTGTCGGCGTGCTCGGCTATGCCTGGGTCGATGGCGGGCGTGAGCCGGTGCGCGACATCACCGTGAACCTTCCCGTGCCCAGGCAGTCATCGGGGCAGTCACCCGGGCAGTCACCCCGGCAGTCACAGGGAGCGCCGCAGTGAGGCGCGCGACGCTGCTCGCGGGCGCCGCGCTGGCACTGACTTCGGCCCTGGCGCTGGCGCAGGGTGCGCCGGAATCGCTGCTGCCGCCCGGCTTCAACGAGCCGGCCCCCGCACCGTCACCCGCCGCTTCGGCTACCGCTGGCACGCCGCGCGCGACTTCGACGTCTGCGCCGGTCGTGCAACCGCTTCCGGCGCAACCCGGCTTCGAACTGCCGGTCAGCAATGCGCCGGGCAGCGGCGATACCCTGCTCAAGCGCCTGCCATCGCTCGACGAGCTGTCGCGCATGTCGCCCGAGGACTTCCAGAACATCCTCGGCCTCAAGCCGGACTTCGACATGCCGGCCGGCGCGCGGCGGGCGATGAGCGACGTTGGCCTGATCGACCAGCAGGAAGGCGGCCTGCCGGTCAACTCGCTCTCGGGGCAGAACCAGCGGCTCGTGCGGCTGGCGCTGGCGGCGAATAACGGCCAGCTCGTTTCGCGCTGGGGGCACATCCTGCTGCGGCGTGCCCTTGCGTCCCGGCTCGATCCGCCGCCGGGCATGAGCCCGCAGGAGTTCCTCGCCCTGCGCGTCCGGCTTCTCCTCAAGATGGGCGAATCGGATGCCGCGAGGGCGCTGCTGCAAGATATCGATGTCGGCGATTACACGCCTGATCTCGAAGGCGTGGTGCTCGACGCTTACATCGACACGGCCGACTTCACCGGCGTCTGTCCCGCCCTGGCGACGCAGGGTGGAGTGCGCGACGATCCGCAGTGGAACACGGCCAAGGCGATCTGCTCGGCCTTTCGCGGCAACGGCGCGGGCGCGATGGCGACGCTCGATCGCTATCGTTTCCGTGGTACGATGCCGCGTATCGACTTGCTCCTTGCGCAGAAGTACGCGGGAGCCGCTGGCCGCTCGCGCCGCGCGGTGACGATCGAGTGGCAGGATGCCAGCGAGCTGACCCCTTGGCGCTACGCTCTCGCGAATGCCGTGGGCCTTACCCCGCCTGACAGCCTGACCAAGGACGCGGCGCCTTACTATGCCTATGCCACCGCGCTTGCTCCGATGGTCGGGCTCGAGCGGCGCGCCGCCGCGGCCGATCAGGCCGGCGCCGCAGGTGTGCTTTCGAGCGCAGCGATGGTGGACCTCTACAGCCAGATGTACGCCGACCCGGACGTGACCGGCGATTGGTCCGACCGGGCGGAGAAGCTGCGTGACGCCTATGTGCAGGACGACGCGCCGGCGCGCCTTGCCGCCATCAAGTCGCTATGGGGCACAAGCGGCGATCCGGTGCTCGACTATTCGCGCAAGGTCCTGACCGCCTATGCCGCCGCGCGCCTGCCGGCGACCGCCGACTTCGCCGACGACGCGGCGCCGCTCATCGCCTCGATGCTCACCGCCGGCCTCGACGCCAACGCCATGCGCTGGGCCGACGCGGTCAACGCCGGCAGCGAGGGCTGGGCGCTGCTGGTGCTCGCCGCGCCGAGCCGCTCCAGCGAAGTGGACTCAGGCTCGATCGACAAGTTCATCAGCGGCGACAAGAGTGAGGAGGCGCGCAAGTCCGGCTTCCTGATCGCGGGACTAGCGGGCCTTGGTCGCATCGATTCGGATGCCGCCGGGCGCTATTCGGCCGATCACCAGCTTGGTCTTGGTACAGAGACTCGTTGGACCCGCGCGATCGAGGAGGCCGCGCGCAGCAACGACGTGGTCACCGTGGCCCTCCTTGCGGGGCTCGGCATGCAAGGTTTGAGCTGGAAGCAGATGACGCCGCGCTATTTGTTCCACATCGTATCGGCCCTGCGTGCGGTCGGTCTCGAAGGCGAGGCACGGATGATCGCCGCAGAAGCCGTCGCGCGGGCCTGAGGCCGGGGACATGGCGAAAGCTCCCCGCAGCGCGGCAGGGGCGGCGGGCGGCGATGCGATCGAAAGCTTCCTGGCGATGCTCGCGGCCGAGCGCGGGGCGGCTCGCAACACGCTGGAGGCCTACCGCCGCGATCTCGAAGCGGCGCGCGCGGCGCTCGGCGATCCCGCCGTCGCCGATGGTGAAGCGCTCGCCTCGTTGGCCGGGGCGTGGTCGGATCTTGCCGCCTCCAGCCTTGCGCGCCGCTGCTCAGCCTTGCGCCAGTTCTACGGCTACCTCGTGGACGAGGGCCTGCGAGACGACGATCCTTCGCCCGCCCTGCCGCGCCCGCGGGTCTCCCGGCCGCTGCCGCGCCTGCTTGGCCGCGAGGAGGTCGAGCGCTTCCTGGCGCAGGCCGAAGAGGAAGCCGCATCCGACCGGCCCGAAGCGGTGCGACTCCTGGCGATGCTGGAACTGCTCTACGGCTCGGGCCTGCGCGCCAGCGAACTGGTGTCGCTGCCGCTCGCGGCGGTGCCCCGCGACGCGCCTTTCCTGCATGTGACGGGCAAGGGCGGGCAACAGCGCATGGTGCCGGTCAGCACCCGCGCGCGGCAGGTGCTGTCGCGATGGCTCGCCTTGCGGCCGACGGGGAGCCGTCTGCTGTTCCCCTCGCGTGGCAAGGAGGGCCATGTCACGCGCGTGCGGCTGTTCCAGATGTTGCGGGAACTGGCGGTGCGCACTGGCATCGATCCGGCTCGCGTCTCGCCGCATGTGTTGCGCCATGCGTTCGCCACGCATCTCCTGGAGGGCGGGGCGGACTTGCGCGTGCTGCAGACGATGCTCGGCCACGCCGACATCTCGACCACCCAGATCTACACGCACGTCGAGAGCACGCGGCTCGTCGCGCTGGTGAACGCCCGCCATCCGCTTGCAAGGCGCTGACGCGTCCCGGGCGCTTGTCGCATGTAGGCTTATCTGTCGGGTAAGCTTAATCGTTCATACGAAAAGGGCGGCGAGTTGCCCCGCCGCCACAAATCGTCTCAAGTAATTGTGAATTACTTGTTGGCGTTGCTCAGAGTGGTCGACGTCTTCGTGAAGGTCGAGGTCAGCTGCGAGCCAAGGCCCTGCATTGCGGCGATCGCAGCAACGGCGATCAGAGCGGCAATGAGGCCGTATTCGATGGCGGTGGCACCCTTCTCGTTGCGACGAAGCTTGTTGATGAACTTCACGGTATGTCTCCTGGATTTAAGTAGTCTCGATTGTACCCGGCCCGATTGGTGTCTCCCGCCCGGACAACTTGCGGACTACGGTGTAAACCTTGAGAATTCCCTAATTGGTTCCGTGCGCCTTGCCGGCTTCCACTTCGACGTGATTCCACATCTTCAAGGTTTCGCCGGCAACGCCGGACACCGCCGCCATGATGGCCAGGACCACCAGGCTCAGGATGAGCCCGTACTCGATCGCGGAAGCCCCGCGTGCGTCGCCGCGTAACTTCCTGTAGAATTCACCCATGTGCGTCGATGCCCGCTCCGCCCCACCGCTTTGCTTTATTCCCATCGCGGCATGAAGAATGTCTTAAGCTCAATGTCTTGCCAGCAGAACGAGGCCGGTGCCGTGCATGTTGCGGCGGTGGCCCTGCTTGACCGACAAGACCGGGTCCTGATGCAACGCCGCGCTTCAGAAGCCGTGCACGGCGGCCTATGGGAATTCCCTGGTGGCAAGCTGGAAGCGGGGGAGAGCGCCGAGGCGGCGGCCTGCCGCGAAATCCTCGAGGAGCTGGCCGTCACCATCGACATCGATGGTCTCGCACAAGTCGCGATGGTTAACGGATGGACGGCGGGGCCGGGGGCGTCACGGCCTCTCTCGATTTCCTTGTTCGCCTGCCGTCGCTGGCAAGGCGAGCCGCTGGCCCAGGCCGCAAGTGCGATCGGGTGGTACGAGGCGCACGACCTTGCCGCGCTCGCCATGCCACCCCTCGATTATCCGCTCGCGGAGCGGCTTGTTGCGATGCTGCAAGAAAAAGCGTTTTAGGCGCTTGCCAAAGCCGAGAACCCTTTCTATCTGCGGCCCTCCAACGCGCCCGTAGCTCAGCTGGATAGAGCATCAGACTACGAATCTGAGGGTCGGACGTTCGAATCGTTCCGGGCGCGCCACAAGTTCCTGAAGGCGCCGTTTCGCATAGTCGAAGCGGCGCCTTTTCTCGTTGGTGGTGGTCGATGTGGGCCATTTTAAAACGACCTTGAAGCGACCGTGAAACGACAAGGGCCGGAGCGAGGGTATCGCTCCGGCCCAGCCGTTCCGCCGTAGCGAAGGCGATCAGTCGCCGCTGGGGGACTCAGGCGCGGCGGCGTTTTCCGAGTTGGTATTGGCCTTGGCATCGGCGCTGGCGGGCGCACCGGCGGCTGCGCCCTGGCTCGCTGCCGCAACTGCCGCCTTGAAGTCGGCGGACTTCATCGTCAGGGCGAGGCTGCCGTCCGCAGCGGTCGTGAGATACTGCTTGGTGACCGTGATCGCCTTTCCGTCGCTGAGCGAGAGAGTGACATTGTCACCCTCCACCTTCTGCACAGTGCCGATCGCTACGCCGTCGCTCGTCTTGACTGGCGCGTTGGCGACGAGAGCGCTGCTGGTGGTAGTGGCCGTCTTGGTTTCCGCGGCAGCCACCGCGGCCTCCAATTGGGCCTTGCTCATGCTGATCAGCAGGCCCTTCTCGTTCTTGCCGAAGGCGGCCAGCGGCAGGGTGGCGCGTTTGGTGCCGGTGTTCACGACGGCGTTGGCGGCATCGACTTTCTCCACCGTTCCGGCTTCGACGCCGTCAGGTCCGTAGACCTTGGCGCCCACGGTCGGGGCGACCGCGGCCTGCTGCGTCGCGGGCGCGGCGCTGGCGGGTGCTGCGCTCTGGGCTTGCGCTGCGATCGGCGAGAGAGCGGCGGTGGCGAGGGCCGCTGCGAGAATGCGAGTGTTCATGATCTTCTCCTTTACGTCCGTTGAAAGGTAATTGCCCTTTGCAACGTCGGATTTTCCCGCACGTTCCTCCTTGCCCTTCGGTCGCTGCACACCGCGTTGAGGGTTCATGCTGCCAGCCGAAAATTGTCTGGAAGGGCACGCAAGTTACAGGTTTTGCACGGGTATTCCGCTGCGACCATTATCGTTCGGCCGCGCCTGCACGGCTTATGAACGGTGCGACGAGACGTGGGAGGAGTGAGAGGAAAGGAGCGTGCTTCCACGCGGGGCAGGGCCGTAATGCGACCTGAATGGCCGTCTCGCAGCGGCGCGAACAGCCTATGATGTGGCGCGCCGACGACCCTGTCCAAGCGCCTCCAAAGCGGCTTGATATGGGTCCGCTGGAACCGATGCAGGGAACATTGATGACCCTCGCGGCTTCCTTGAGCCACTATGACCGAGCAGGGTGGGGCTGAGCCGGACGAGACGTTATCCGCGACTAGTGCGGGTGATGAACCGCGCCCTTCGGTGTGGCGATATGCCATGGCATCGCGCGCTCATGTCGTCATCGATGCGGCGGACTACTTCGAATTGATGCGCGACACGATGTGCAACGCGCGCCAGCGGATCTTCCTGATCGGATGGGACTTCGACACCCGCATCCTGCTCTCGGCCGGACGGCGATGGTGGCACGTCGGGCGCCGCCAGCGTTTTCCCGCGCGGCTTGGTTCGTTCATCCTGTGGCTGGCGCATCATACGCCAGGGCTGGAGGTGCGGCTGCTCAAGTGGAACCTGTCGCTGTTCAAGTCGCTGTTTCGCGGCACGATGATCGTCGATCTGCTGCGCTGGGCCGGCAGCAAGTCGATCCGCTTCAAGTTCGACTCCGCGCATCCGATCGGCTGCAGCCATCACCAGAAGATCGTCGTGATCGACGACAAGCTGGCGGTCTGCGGCGGGATCGACATGACGTCCGATCGCTGGGACACGCGCGAGCATCGCCATCATGACCCGCGCCGCAAGCGGTCCACCGGTGGCCGCTATGGCCCCTGGCACGACATGACGATGATGATGGAAGGGGATGTTGCCCGGGCGTTGGCCGAATTGGGGCGCGACCGCTGGAAGGCGGCGGGCGGCGGCGAAATGGCGCCATGTCGCCCACAGGAGCAGAGCCCCTGGCCGGAAAAGCTCAAGGCCGAGTTCGAGAATGTCGAGATCGGCATTGCTCGTACGCGGGCCGAATGGGGCGATTGCCGGCAAGTGAGCGAGATCGAGCAGCTCTTCGTCGAGCAGATCGCGCGGGCCAAGCGCTTCGTCTATGCCGAGACGCAGTACTTCGCCTCTCGCCGGATCGCCGAGGCGATCTGCCAACGCCTGGCTAAGCCCGATCCACCCGAGATCCTCATCATCAACCCCGAGACCGCCGACGGGTGGCTGGAGCAAGTGGCGATGGACAGCGCCCGTGCCGAGCTGGTCCGGGCGGTCGAGGCCGTCGATCACAAGCGGCGCTTCCGCATCTTCGTGCCGTACACCTCGGGCGGCGAGGCGATCTACGTCCATGCGAAGATGACGATCGTGGACGATGAGATCGTGCGGGTCGGCTCGGCCAACATGAACAACCGCTCGATGGGGCTCGACAGCGAGTGCGACGTGTTCATCGATGCGGCGCGCCCGGCAAACGGGCATGTGGGGCCGATCATAACCCGGCTGCGTCACTCTCTGCTGGCCGAGCACTGCGGTATAGACGAGCAGGAGATCGCGCCGCTGCTGGACGCGCATGGATCGATGGCGGCGATGATCGACGCTCTGCCTCGGCGCGGCAAGCATCTGCGGGAACTCGTCTTGCCAGAGCTCAACGAAAGTGAAAGAGCGCTCGCGGACAGCGCGGTGCTTGATCCGGAACGTCCGGGCGAACTATTCGAGCCGATGGAACGGCGCGGATTGTTCCGCAGGCGCGGCTTGCTGCGTAAACCGGGGACGTGGGCCAGACGGCGCGCGCGCAGGAGGATGGCATGAGTAGCTTGGTGGGCCCGGACGAGGATAGCGATCGCGGCAAAGCGCCCGTGCCTGAGGATGTACAGGATGCGATCCGCACCCTGATCCGCTGGTCCGGTGACGATCCGAACCGCGAGGGTCTGCTAGACACGCCCAAGCGCGTCGCCCGAGCCTGGAAAGAGTATTGCCAGGGGTACGCTGAGGACCCGGCCGTACACTTGGCGCGCATTTTCGAGGAGGTGGGCGGTTACGACGAGGTCGTGCTGCTGAAGGACATCCCGTTCCAATCGCACTGCGAGCACCACATGGCGCCGATCATCGGCAAGGCCGCGATCGCCTACCTGCCGCGCGATCACGTGGTGGGCATCTCCAAGCTCGCGCGCGTGCTGCACGGCTTTGCACGACGTTTGCAGATCCAGGAACGGCTGACGGCCGAAGTGGCGCAGTGCATCTGGGAACACCTGAAGCCTCACGGCGTCGCCGTCGTGATCGAGGCGAGCCACGCCTGCATGACGGCGCGCGGGGTGCGCACGCCCGGCGTCGGCATGATCACCAGTCGCATGATGGGCACCTTCCTCGAGGACGAACGCAGCCGCGCCGAAGTGCTCAAGCTGATGGGCTATTGAGACGATCGCCGCCAAGGTCCGCCGCGGAATTCTCGCTGGGGCGCGGCGAGCGGGGTTGAGCCGAGCCGGGCAAACAGGGTAGCGCAGCGCAGGCGATGGCTGCCACGGAGGATCTTGTGCGGGTGAGGAGGGAACGCTCCGTATCACCCGCACCGGCTGAGCGCCGGGCGTGGTTCATCCAATGGGTGCTGGCGCTCGCGCCGGCGCTGATGATCGCCGTGCTGCTGTCGCGCGCGGTCTGGGATGTCGACATCTTCTGGCAGCTCAAGCTTGGCGAGCTAATCCTTCACGCGGGCCACCCGATCCACCGCGAGCCGTTCTCGATCACGCACCTCGGCGAGCCGCTGCCGGCGATCGCATGGCTCGGCCAGGCCTTGTTCGCGCAGGCGCGTCTTCTTGGCGGATGGACGGGCCTGCGGATCTTCGACGCGCTGTGCTGGTGCGGGGGATTCTGGGCCCTGGCGGCAGCTTGCCGCCGCCGAGGTGCCTCCGCGGCGGCAACCGCGTTGGGACTTGCGCTTGCATTCATCGGTGCGCTGCCCGCCGCCAGCATCCGGCCGCAGAGCTTTGCTGCGCTCTGCTTCGGATCACTGCTGGCGCTGCTCAAGCTGGAGCTGCGCACTTGGCAGACTGTCGCGTTTGCGGTCCCGCTGCTGGTCCTGTGGCAGAACCTGCACCCATCCGTGAGCATCGCGGCGGTGGCGCTGGCGGCACATGCGGGCGGGGGATGGCTGGCATGGTTCAGGGACCGCAGCCGGCCTCGGCCCTGGGCCGCAAGCCTGCTCGTTCCGGCAGCGGGTCTGGCCACTCTCGCCACGCCCGACGGCCTTTCGGCCATCGTCGTTTCCGCGAGGAATGCCCAGGCGAGCATGCTGGTGGGAGCCAGCGAATGGCTGCCGCTCTGGATTCCCGCCAACTGGACCAACACCATCCCGGTGCTCGCGGTGACGCTGGTCGTGGCGTTGTCTCTGCGCCGGCGCGATGGGCCGCTGCCGTGGAACGACATCGCGACCATGGCCGTCCTGCTGGCGGCGACGATCACCGCCTATCGCTTCGTGCTCTTCTGGGCGATCGCGGTCGTGCCGGTGATTGCCCGGCCATCGCGGCAACGGGACACGGTGGAGTTCCAATTGCCGCCGTGGATCATGCCGGCCGCGCTCGCGGCGGTGATCGCTGCCCTTCCTGTGCTGCGACCGACGCACTTTTCCGAGAACCTGCCACTCGCCGCCGTCGCGCGGCTACGCGCTACCGCCGTTACGGGGACGATCTTTACCGAGCCGGAGTTCGGCGGCGTGGTCATCGATGCCGGCTATCCGCGCTGGCGAGTCTCATACGACGGCCGCTATTACCGCTATACCGACGACGAGTGGGGCCGCTTCGGGCAAGTGCTGGACGGCAGCGTTCGGCTCAGCGAGATCGAGCGGCGTTACCGCCCGGCCGCCTTCGTGCTGCGACCGAGCCACTCGACGCCGCTGTGTCAGGAGCTCGATCGCGACCGTTCGCGGTGGCGGCGCATCTGGCAGGACCAGGGCGCCGCCGTGTGGATTCCCGTCGGAGCCGGTTAGCCTCCGCGCGACACCGGGATCAGGGCGCCGTTGATCGCGCCCGCGTCTTCCGAGGCCAGGAATACGATCACCTTGGCGGCCGCGTCGGGGCTGACCCATGTCGAGAAGTCGGCATCGGGCATGTCCGCGCGATTGGTCGGGGTGTCGAGGATACTGGGGAGCACGGCGTTCACCGTCACGCTGGTCCCGGCAAGTTCCTCTGACAGCGCCTCGGTCAAGCGGTGCACGCCCGACTTCGACGCCGTGTAGGCACCCATGCCCATGGCCGCCTTGCCCGCCGCCGCGCCGGCGCCGATGTTGACGATGCGCCCGGCGGATGACGTCTTGAGCTCGGGCAGCGCAAGCTGGGTGATCGTCGCGTTGGTGACCACGTTGAGCGCGTGCATCTTGGACCAGGTTGCGACGCTGCCCTGTTCGAGCGTCTCCCAGGTGAAGCCGCCCGCGACGTTCACCAGCACATCGATCCCGCCCTGAGCCTCGACCACTTGCGCGAGCGCCGCCTGGGTGGCTGCCGCGTCGGTCAAGTCGACGCCGCCGATGTCGAGCGCCCCTTCGAGCGCCGCAGGCGCCTGCGGCGCGAAGTCGATCCGGGCCACTTTGTCCCCTTGCGCCGCGAACGCTTGCGCGACCGCCTGGCCGAGAACTCCGAACCCTCCCGTTACGATGATCGAGCGTGCCATGTCGTACCCCTAGATTCTCTTGCTGTCGAAGCCCGAAAGGAAAGGGCGGCCGCCTGGCCGCCCTCATGAATGTTCAGAGCTGGCCGAGCATGTAGTCGGCCGAGCTGACCTCGAATTGCCCGGGGGCCTCGACGTTCAGCTGTTCGACGACACCGTCGTTGACCACCATCGAGAAGCGCTGGCCGCGCTTGCCCATGCCGAACGCAGTTCCGTCCATGACGAGGCCGACGGCCTGCGCGAAGTCGCCGTTGCCGTCGGCCAGCATCGTGATGCCTTCCGCGTCCGATGCCTTCGCCCAGGCCTTGAGGACGTGGAAATCGTTGACCGCGGTGCAGGCGATCTCGTCGATGCCCTTGGCCTTGAGCTCGCTGGCCTTTTCCACGAAACCGGGCAGGTGCTTGGCCGAGCAGGTCGGGGTGAACGCACCGGGCACCGAGAACAGGGCGACCTTCTTGCCCGCGAAGTATTCGGAGGTCTGCACCGCCTCGGGACCATCCTCGGTCACCTTGACGAGCTTCACGTCGGGCAGCTTGTCTCCAACGGAGAGGGTCATTGGCATCTTCCTTTATCCAGGTGAATCGCTGGTCCGCTGATATACGGTGCCGCCGCCGGGGGGCAACGCGGCTTCCCCGATAAATGCGGCCCGCTTCGCGCTTTCGAAGCCGGCGGAAGTCCGATCGCGCCATCCGCAGTTCGACGCAGATGATATAAAGAAATCTTTATATTTGCCTCGTGCATGGGTGAAGGCTAAGGAACGGCACAGCCATCGCGCCGTCTTCCGGCTCCCTTGCGGGTCGGGGCGCGACTTTTCTTTTTTGTTTCCTCCAGGAGTTTGCCCGTGGCCACTGTAGAGCTGACCAAGGACTACGCCATCGCCGACATCGGCCTTGCCGAATACGGCCGCGCCGAGATCCGGATCGCCGAGACCGAAATGCCAGGCCTCATGGCGCTGCGCGAAGAGTTCGGCGCGTCGCAGCCGCTCAAGGGCGCGCGCATCACCGGATCGCTGCACATGACGATCCAGACCGCCGTGCTGATCGAGACCCTCGTCGCGCTCGGCGCCGATGTGCGCTGGGCGACCTGCAACATCTTCTCGACGCAGGACCACGCCGCCGCTGCCATCGCCGCCGCCGGCATCCCGGTCTACGCCATCAAGGGCGAGAGCCTGGCGGATTACTGGGATTACGTCGGCCGTATCTTCGACTGGTCCACCGACGAGAACCCCGATCGCACCACCAACATGATCCTCGACGACGGCGGCGATGCCACCATGTTCGCGCTGTGGGGTGCGCGCGTCGAGGCGGGCGAGGCGCTGTTCGAGCCTTCGAACGCCGAGGAGATCGAGTTCGCGCGCGCGCTCAAGGCCTTCCTCAAGGCCAAGCCGGGCTATCTCAGCCGCACCGTCAACGCCATCAAGGGCGTGTCGGAAGAGACCACCACCGGCGTCCACCGCCTCTACCACCTCGCCAAGGACGGCAAGCTGCCGTTCCCCGCGATCAACGTGAACGACAGCGTCACCAAGTCCAAGTTCGACAACCTCTACGGCTGCAAGGAGTCGCTGGTCGACGCCATCCGCCGCGCCACCGACGTGATGCTCGCCGGCAAGGTCGCCTGCGTCGCCGGCTTCGGCGATGTCGGCAAGGGCTCGGCGGCTTCGCTGCGCCAGGGCGGCGCCCGCGTGATGGTCACCGAGATCGACCCGATCTGCGCGCTGCAGGCGGCCATGGAAGGCTATGAAGTCGTCACCATGGAAGAGGCGGTCACCCGCTGCGATATCTTCGTGACCGCGACGGGCAACGAGGACGTGATCACCGCCGAGCACATGAAGGCGATGAAGCCGATGAGCATCGTGTGCAACATCGGCCACTTCGATTCCGAGATCCAGATTTCGGCGCTGAACAACTACAAGTGGACCGAGATCAAGCCGGGCACCGACCTCGTCGAGTTCCCGGACGGCAAGCAGATCATCGTGCTCGCCAAGGGCCGCCTGGTGAACCTGGGCTGCGCCACCGGACACCCCAGCTTCGTCATGTCGTCCAGCTTCACCAACCAGACGCTGGCGCAGATCGAGCTGTTCACGAAGTCCGACGAATACGAGAACCGGGTGTACGTGCTCCCCAAGCACTTGGACGAGAAAGTCGCGGCGCTGCACCTCGAAAAGCTTGGCGTGAAGCTCACCAAGCTCTCGAAAAAGCAGGCGGATTACATCGGCGTCCCGACCGAGGGACCGTTCAAGGCCGATCACTACCGCTACTGAATATCACGTCGTCCCAGGCCTGACCCGGGACGACGCTCGACTGCCATTGTCATAGGCGGCCCCGCGCCCCATAGCCGCATGCGATGTTTCAGGATCGCCTCGTTCCCGTACTGCTCGGTCTTCTGCTTGCGATCTGGACCCTCGCGGCCGCATGGACGATCGTTTCGGCGCGGCTGCGGCAGCGCCGGGCCGAGACGATGCAGCGCTCCGCCCGGCGGCTCGCGCGCATGGTCGAGGAATCGCCGGCGCTGCCGCTGCTCGTCCGTACCGATGGCCGGATCGAGGCCTCGCCGCGCCTGGCCCAATGGCTCGGGCTCGACGGTATCCCGCAGTACCTGAGCGAACTCGACGGCGGCGATCGCGGCCTGCCGACGGACACGCTCGCCGAGCTCACCACGTCGGTTCTGCGCACGCAGAAGACCGCCGCGCCGTTCCGCATGGTGGCTACTCCGCGCGGCTCGAACCGCAGCCTGGCGCTGCGCGGCCACCTTGCCGATCCGCAGATCTCGCCCGGCGGCGCCGCGCTCGTCTGGATTTTCGATTTCAGCGATAGCGAAGGCGAACTGAGCAAGCTGCGCGAGGAGACCGCCCGCGCCCGAGGCGACTTCGCCGCGCTCGTCTCCCTGATCGAAGCGGCGCCGATGCCGATGTGGTTCCGCCGCCGCGACGGCAAGCTGCGGCTCGTCAACTCGGCCTACGTCGCCGCCGTGGGAGCCGAGAACGCCGAGCAGGTGGTCGAGAAGGGCATCGAACTGGTCGAGACGGTGGAGGGTATGACGGCCGCGCAAGTGGCGCAGCAGGCCGCCGCCCGCAACGCGCCGATCGAGCGGCTCGTCGCGGTCACGATCGACAACCAGCGCCGCGCCTTCCGCGTCCACGACTTGCCCCTGGGCGAGGAAGGGATCGCCGGTTACGCCGTCGACATCGAGGACCTGGAGGAAATGGCCCGCGCCTTCCGCGCCTTCCGCGAGGCGCAGCGCTCGATGCTGGACCAGCTTTCGGCTGGCGTCGCACAGTTCGATGCCAAGCGCCGGCTGACTTTCGCCAATCGGCCGTTCCAGAGCCTGTTCAAGCTTTCGCCGCGCTCGATGATCGACCCGCCGCCGTTCGAGCGGTTGCTCGATGCCGCGCGCGATGCCGGGCGGGTGCCCGAAGTGCGCGACTTTCCGGCGTGGCGGCGCGAGCGTGCGGGCTGGTTCGCCGCGAACGAGACCCAGGAAGAAGCCTGGTCGCTCTCGGACGGCACGCACTTGCGCATGGTCGCCCAACCGGTCCCCGATGGCGGGCTGCTGCTGATTGCCGAGGATCGTACCGAGCAATTGCGGCTCTCGGCAGTGCGCGACACGCTGCTGCGCACCCGGACTGCGACGTTCGACAGCTTGTTCGAATCCGTCGCCGTGTTCGCTCCGGACGGGCTGATGCAGCTGTGGAACCGGCGTTTCGCGGCCGACTGGGGCCTCGACAGCGAGTTCCTCGATACGCACCCCCACATCGAGGCGCTGCTCGGCAAGATCGCGCCACGCCTGCGGGTTCCCGGTCAGGCCAAGGCGGTGGGCGATGTGGTGCGCGCCGCCACTCTCGACCGCAAGCAGACTCGCGGCCGCGCCGTGCTGGCGGACGGGCGCACGCTCGAATTCGGCGGCGTGCCGCTGCCGGACGGCAATGGCCTGCTCGTCGCGATCGACATCACCGATTCGCAGAAGGCCGAACTCGCGCTGCGCGAGCGCAATACAGCATTGGAAGAAGCGGACGCGGTCAAGACCCGGTTCCTGGCCAACATGAGCTACGAGCTGCGCACGCCGCTGACCTCGATCGGCGGGTTCGCCGAATTGTTGCAGCAGGGCATCGGCGGCGAACTGACCGAGGCGGGGCAGGAGTACACCAGCGCGATCATCAACTCGGCCGCGCACCTCGGCGAGCAGATCGAATCGATCCTCGACCTCTCGCAAAGCGAGGCCGGACTGCTCCCGCTCGCGACCGAAGACGTCGACCTCATGGGCCTGGTGCGCAACGTTGCCGAGGAGCGCAGTACGCGGCTGAACCGGGCCGGGCTGACGCTCGACTTGCAGGGGAGCAGCCTGCTCGGATCGATCAAGGGCGACAAGCGCCGGCTCGCCCGTGCCCTTGGCCATTTGCTCGACAATGCCATCGCGGCGACCCCGCGCGGCGGACGCATTCTGGTGCAAGTCAGCCGCGAGAAGCGCGGCGGGCGCAGTCACGCGCAAATCGTCGTGTCGGACAACGGGCCCGGCATGGACGAGGCGACCCGGCTGCGCGCGCTCGATGGCATGAAAGTCAGCAGCGACGGCAAGACTGTGGAGAGGCGCCAGGGTGTCGGCCTGCCGCTCGCCCGCCAGCTGATCGAGGCGCACGGCGGCACGCTCAAGCTGCTGTCGGAGCCGGGGCAGGGCACTGCCGCCATCGTCGAGCTGCCGTGAGGATCGCGCTCGCCGATCTTGCGGCCATGACGCGCCTCGGCGAGGCGATCGCCGCCAGGCTGCGGCCGGGCGACGTCGTGGCGCTGAGCGGAGGGCTGGGCGCCGGCAAGACGACGCTCGCGCGTGCGATCATCGCCGGGTTGGGTCACACAGGCGAAGTGCCGTCGCCCAGCTTCGCGATCGTCGAGCTTTACGAGCCGCCCACGGTGCGGCTCCCGCTGGTGCACGCGGACTTCTACCGCCTCGCCCGGCCCGAGGAGGCCGAGGAGATCGGCCTCGACGACTACCGCGACGGTGCCGCCCTGATCGCCGAATGGCCCGAGCACGCCGGCGGCTTCGCCCATGAGCCGGGCTGCCTCTCGATCCACCTCGAACCTGAGGATGAGGGGCGGATCGCCATTGTCGAGGGCGGGGCGGATTGGCTAGGGCGCATGCCATGCTGAGTGGGCCCAAGCCGTGACCGCGAACCTGACCTTACCCGAGGGGCTCGATCCCTTCCTGGCCGGCGCGGGCTGGCAAGGGGCCGAGATCGAGCCGCTGCCGGGCGACGCCTCCTTCCGCCGCTATTACCGCGTTCGCCGCGGCGAGCAGACCGCCATGCTGATGGACGCACCGCCGCCCAACGAAGACCCGACACCCTTCCTGCGTGCCGCCCGCTGGCTTGACGGCAACAACATGCGCGCGCCGCGCATCCTCGCCGACGATCCCGAACGTGGCCTTGTGCTGCTCGAGGATTTCGGCACCGCCCGGATGCGCGACTATCTCGACGCCTGGCCGGGGGACGAAGCGGACGTCTATCGCGGCGCGATCGACGCCCTGGTCGCGCTGCACCAGCTGCCGGCGGGGCCGTTCCTCGACTACACGATGAGCGAATACCAGCGCGAGGTGCGGCTGTTCATCGACTGGTATTGCACGGCGCAGAAGCTCTATGTCGATGTCCCTGGCTTCACCGCCGCGTGGGAAAGCGTGCTCGCCGATCTGCTGCCGCGCCAGCGCCCGGGCGTGACCGTGCTGCGAGACTACCACGCCGAGAACATCATGCTGCTGGGTTCGCTGGCCAACCAGGGCCTCCTCGACTTCCAGGATGCGCTGGTCGGCCATCCGGCGTACGATCTGGTCTCCTTGCTGCAGGATGCGCGCCGCGATGTCGCGCCGGAACTGGAGGCGGCGATGTTCGACCATTACATCCGCAGCGCCGGCGGCGACGCGGAGCAGTTCCTGGCAGACTACGCGCGTCTGGGCGCACAGCGGAACACCAAGATCGTCGGGATCTTCGTGCGGTTGTGGAAGCGCGACGGCAAGCCGCGCTACCTCGACCTCATCCCGCGCGTCTGGGGCTTGCTCGAGCGCGATCTGGCGCATCCCGCGCTGGCGCCGGTTGCGGCCTGGTTCGACGCCAACATCCCGGCCGAGCTGCGCGCTGCTGGTGGAGGCACGTTCACGGCATGAGCCAACCGAAGACTTCCAGCGCGCTCGCCAGCGACACCGCGATGATCCTCGCCGCCGGGATCGGCAAGCGGATGCGGCCGCTGACGGCGACCACGCCAAAGCCCCTGGTGCGCGTAGCCGGCAAGCCGCTGATCGACTACGCGCTCGATCAGCTGGACGTCGCGGGCGTGGCGAGGGCGGTGGTCAACGTCCACTATCTCGCCGACGCGCTGGAAGGCCACCTCCAGGCCCGTCGGCGCGGCCCCGCCAGCACCGTCTCGGACGAACGCGGCCTGCTGCTGGAGACCGGCGGCGGCATGGTCAAGGCGAGGGACCTGCTGCCCGATCCGTTCTTCGCGATCAACAGCGACAACATCTGGCTCGATGGCCCGCGCAACGCCTTCATCGAGCTTTCGGACGCCTGGGACCCGGCGCGGATGGATGCGCTGCTGCTGCTGGTCCCGCATGCCCGCGCGCTCAATTATCGCGGCAAGGGGGACTTTCACCTCGACCCGCTGGGCCGCGTCAGCCGGCGCCGTTCGGGTCGCGTCGCGCCGTTCATCTATTCGGGCATCCAACTGGTTTCGCACCGCCTGCTGCGCGAGGCGCCGGAGGGCGCTTTCTCGACCAACGTGCTGTGGAACCGCGCCATCGAGGAGGGCCGGCTCTACGGCATCGCGCATACCGGCGTGTGGTTCGAAGTCGGCGAACCCGGCGCCATCGCTCCGACCGAGGAGTGGCTGGCGCGTGTCTGAGCGGGTGATGTGACCGAGGCACCCCGGCGCAACGTCTATTCGATCGCCGCTCATCGCGGCTTTGCCGATGCCCTGGTCGCGGGCCTCGTGCCCCGTTACCGTGAGGACGATTTCGGCCTTGCCCGGCTGACGCTGCTGCTGCCGAGCCGGCGCGCGGCGCGCACCGTCACCGAGGCGTTCGTGCGCCATTCCGGCGCGGGCATGCTCCTGCCGCGCATGGCCGTTGTGGGCGAGCTCGACCTTGATGAGACGCTTGGGCCGCTGCTCGATCCGCTGGGCGCCGCCGATATCCCGCCCGCCGCCGACCCCATGCGCCGCTGGTTGCGGCTTGCCGAGCATTTGCGCACCGTCGAGGGCGAGAGTGCCGGCAGCGGCGCCGTCTTGCTGCGCCGCGCGTTCGAGATCGGGCGCAGCATGGACCGGCTGCTGGTCGAGGGTCTGCGCCCGATCGACCTGCTCTCGGACGAGATCGTCGGCATCGTCGGCGAGCTTGCCGGACACTGGCGCGACGCCACGCGCACGTTCCTGATGGTGCAGCAATACTGGATCGCGGACCTTGCCGCGCGCGGGGAAGTCGATGCGCCGGAGCGCCGCAATCTGCTGCTGGCGCATGTGGCCAGGCGCTGGCGGGCGCAGGCGCCGGCCCATCCCGTCGTCGCGGCCGGCGTCACCAGCGCGTCCCCGGCGGTGGCAGGCCTGCTCGAGGTGGCGGCGGGGCTTGCGAACGGCGCCGTCATCCTGCCGGACCTCGATCTCGCGCTCGACGACGATGTGTGGGAGGCGCTCGGCAGTGCCGGGGTGCGGGCGGAGCCGGACGCTTCACCGTTCGGCCGGTTCGATGCAGTGACGCACCCGCAGTATCACCTCAAGCTCCTGCTCAACCGGATGAACGTGGCGCGGGGCGAAGTGCAGCCCTGGCATCGCTCGGGGCTCGGCGCTGCGCCGCCCGAGCGCAGCCGCGCGATCTCGAACTTGTTCCTGCCGCCTGCCGCCTCGGCGCGCTGGTTCGGCCTGCCGGCGCGCGAGCGGCGGCTGGCGGGCGTGCGGCTGATGGAAAGCGCGACCCCGGCGGCCGAAGCGCAGGCCATCGCCATCCTCATTCGCGAGGCCTTGGAGGCGCCCGAACGCCGCGTCGCGCTGGTCACGCCGAACCGCGGCCTGGCCGGGCGCGTCGTCGCGCAGCTGGGCCGCTGGGGCATCGTCGCCGACGACACCGCCGGACAGCCGCTGTCGCAGACGCCGGCCGCGCGCGTGCTGTTGCTGCTCGCCGAGCTAATTGCCGAGCGCGCGGCGCCGGTGCCGCTCGTCGCGCTTCTGACGCATCCCCTGGTCGCGGCGGGGGAGGCGCGGCCGCGCTGGCTGGAGCAGGCGCGCGCGCTCGATCTGGCGCTGCGGGGCCCACGCCCGGCGCCGGGTCTGGAGCCGTTGCAGGCGGCCTCGCAGAAGGCGGGTGTGGCCGAATGGTGGGACCAGGTGGCCACGGTGCTCGCGCCGCTGCTCGCTCCGGCGGACGACGCGCCGCTTGCCGATCTGGTCGACGCGCTGGCGCGTGCCGGTGAGGCGCTGTGCGGCGAAGGCTTGTGGAGCCGTCCGGACGGGCGCGCGCTGGCCAGCCTGGTCGAGGAACTGCGCGAAGCAGCGCGGGAGGCCGCGACCCGGCTCGACCCGCGTGAACTGCATGGCGTGCTGCGTGATACGATGGAGCGGACGGCGGTGCGTCCGCCCTGGGGCGGGCATCCGCGGGTCAGCATCTACGGCTTGCTCGAAGCGCGGATGAGCCGGGCCGACCTCGTCATCTGCGGCGGCTTGGTCGAGGGTGTCTGGCCGGCGAGCCCGGCGCCCGATGCGTTGCTGCCGCCTGCCTTGCTGCGCGCGCTGGGCGTGCCCGGAGCGGACTTTCGCATCGGCCTTTCGGCGCACGATCTGGCCGCCGCACTCGGCGCGCCCGAAGTGGTCCTGAGCTGGGCACAGCGGGACGAAGGCGCGCCGGTGATCCCCTCGCGCTTCGTGCTGCGCGTCAAGGCCATGCTCGGCCGCGACGCCGCCGATGCCATGGCCGAAACGGATGCGGTCCGCCTCGCGCGCCTGATCGACGAGCCGCGACCGGCGCCCGCCTACCCGCGACCCAGGCCAGACCCGAGCGCCGAACAGCGCCGCGTCGCTCTGTCCGTGACCGGCCTAGATCGCCTGCGCGGCGACCCTTACCAGTTCTACGCCAGCGCCATCTTGCGGTTGCGCAGCTTGGATTCGCTCGATGCCGAGCCCAGCGCGGCTTGGAAGGGCACGGCGGTGCACGAGATCCTTGACCGCTGGCACAAGGCGGGCGAGCCACCCACCATGCTGCGCAGCATCGCCGATACGGTGATGGACGAGATGAGCGCGCATCCCTTGATGCGTACGCTTTGGCGACCTCGCCTCTCCGCCGCGCTCGACTGGGTCGGCGAGGAGATCGGACGGCAGAAGGCGCAAGGCCGCCGCGTGCTGAAGACCGAGCACAAGGGCGAGCTCGATTGGCGCGGAGTGCGCATTCACGGCCGGGCCGACCGCATCGACGTGTGCGCCGACGGCAGCCTGGCCGTGGTCGATTACAAGACCGGCCAGCCCCCGTCGGCCCGACGGGTGGAGGAGGGCTTTGCGCTACAGCTCGGACTCGTCGGCTTGATCGCCACCCGCGGCGGCTTCCCGGAGGTCGCCGGAGAAGCGCAGCATTTCGAGTACTGGTCGCTGGCGAAGAAGGCGGGGCAGGACAGCTTCGGCTACTGGACCGAGCCGGTGCTGGAGGACCGCAAGAAGTCCGGCATCCCGCGCGACCGTTTCCTCCCCGAAACCATCCGCTATCTCGACGATGCGCTCGATCGCTGGATCTTGGGCACCGAGCCGTTTACCGCTCGGCTCAATCCCGACTTGCCCGGCTATGCCGACTATGACCAGCTGATGCGCCTGGATGAGTGGATCGCCCAGCTCGGCAGCAGCGAGGATACGGCATGAGCGGCCCGCATCCGCTGCATGGCAACCAGATGGCGGCGGTCGCGCCTGAGGACACCGTGTGGCTCTCCGCGTCGGCGGGGACCGGCAAGACGCAAGTGCTGTCGAGCCGCGTGCTGCGGCTGTTGCTGCGGCCGGAGGTGGAAGCCTCGCAGATCTTGTGCCTCACCTTCACCAAGGCCGGCGCCACCGAGATGGCGGCGCGGATCAACGAGAAGCTGGCGGGTTGGGCGCGCCTGCCCGATGCCGAGCTGGCGCTGGAACTGAAGGCGATCGGCGCCGATTTCGGGCCCGACGCGCGCAAGCATGCCCGCACGCTGTTCGCCGCGGTGCTCGACTGTCCCGGCGGCGGGCTCAGGATCGACACGATCCACGCCTTCTCGCAGTGGCTCCTCGCCGCCTTTCCGCTGGAGGCGAACCTGCTGCCGGGCACCCGGCCGATGGAAGACCGCGAGCGAGTGCTGCTCGCCCGCCAGGTGCTCGCCGACCTGCTCGTCGCGGCCGAGAGCGATCCGCTGGGCGATCCGTCGCTGCTCGCGGCGGTCTCGGACCTGTCGCTGCGGATGGGCGCCGAGGCGGTTGAGGCGTTCCTGCTGCGCTGCGCCACGGCGCGCGATGCGTGGTTCGGCCCGGGCGGATGGCAGGAGCCGATGCGCGCCAACGTGCTGCGCCTGCTGGGATTGCCGAGCGAGGCGGACGCCGACTGGATCGCGGCGATGTGCAGCGAAGATGCCTTCGATGTCGCCGCGCTGCGCCGGTGCCATCAGACCCTTGTCGCCTGGCAGACAGACACCGGCCGCGAGGGTGCCGACGCGATTACAGCCTGGCTCGCGGCCGAACCTGCAGTCCGTGCCAAGGCGATCGACGACTTGTACCTGGGCCTGTTCACGAAGAGCACTGGCGTCGCCAAGCGCCTGTCGAACGTTTTGAAGCGTGACCCGGATTACGAGCAGTACATCGACCGCGTGGCCGCGTGCATCGCCGAGATCCGGGATCAGCTTGCGCTGCTGGCGCTGGCCGACCGTCTGGTGCCGGCGCTGCGCCTTGGCCGCGCGTTCGCGCTCGAGTGGGACGAGGCCAAGAAGCGCGAGGGGCTGATCGACTTCGACGACCAGATCCGCCAGGCCGCCGAACTCCTGCGCCGCAGCGAGCTCGCCGAGTGGATCCGCTACAAGCTCGATCGCCGCTTCGACCACATCCTCGTCGACGAGGCGCAGGACACCAACCAGGCGCAATGGTCGATCATCTTCGCGATGGCCGAGGAGTTCTGGGCGGGTGACGGCCAGCGCGGCGATCGCCTGCGCACGCTGTTCGTGGTGGGCGACTACAAGCAGGCGATCTTCCGTTTCCAGGGCACCAGCCCCGAAAACTTCCGCCGCGCCGGCGAGCGCGTGCGCGACCTGATGCGCGGCACCGCCGGCGGGCCGGAGTGGCGCCCCGAGGATCGGCGCGTGCGCGAGCTGCGCGAGCTCGGGCTCGAGCGCAGTTTTCGCACCGCGCAGGGCGTGCTCGATTTCGTCGACCGGGCATTGCGCGAGATCGGTCACGACGCGATCGGGCTCGACCGGCCGGCCGAGCCGCATGTCGGGCAGGAGCGGCCCGGCTATGTGGCGCTGTGGCAGCCGATCGGCGCCGCCTCCGACGACGCGGACGAGGAGCCGGAAGAGGGCGCCGAGACCTGGCTCTCGCGCCCCGATCGCCAGCTGGCCGAACGGATCGCGCGGCAGGTGAAAGCCTGGACCGACCCGCATGGGCCGGGCTTTCGCCTCCACAAGGGCGGCGAGCGGCGGGCCGGGCCGGGGGACGTGATGGTGCTGGTGCGCAAGCGCAAGGAGCTGGCCGGGCTGATCGTGGCGCGGCTCCATGCGCTGGGCGTGCCGGTCGCGGGTGTCGACCGGCTGCGGCTTGGCGCGCCGCTGGCGGTGAAGGACCTCGTTGCCGCGTTGCGCTTCGCCGCGCAGCCGCTGGACGATCTCAACCTTGCGAACCTGCTGGTCTCGCCGCTCGTCGGGTGGAGCCAGGAGGCGCTGCTTGCGCACGCCTATCGCGAGCCCGCCAACCGGCGTGCGCTGTGGGCGCACTTGCGCGCTTCGTCCGAGCCGATGGTGCGCGAGAGCGTGGCCCAGCTTTTCGGCCTGCTTGACTTGGCCGACTTCGCGCCGCCGCATGTCCTGCTGCAGTGGCTGCTCTCGGGGCCCTGGGCGGGCCGGCGCAAGCTCGTCGCGCGGCTTGGCAGCGAGGCGAATGATCCTATCGACGAGCTGGTCAATGCCGCGATGAGCTATACGGCGACCGGCACGCCGAGCCTTGTCGGCTTCCTGGCGTGGTTCGATGCGGGCGAGGGCGAGCTGAAGCGCGAGGCGGACAACGCCGCCGGGCTCGTGCGCGTGATGACGGTGCACGGCTCCAAGGGATTGCAGGCGCCGATCGTGATTCTGGCCGATGCGACCGGCAATCCCGACGAGAGCCGCGAGCGGGGGCTCGACTTGCCCGATCCGGCGTATCCGGAGCGGCGCATCCCGCTGCCGCCGCTGCGCAAGGAGGAGCGCACCGGCCGCATCGCCGCGGAGGCCGAGCAGGTGAGGGCGGCCGAATTGCAGGAGCACTGGCGGCTCCTCTACGTGGCGATGACGCGCGCCGAGGAAGCGCTGTTTGTTGGCGGAGCGCTGGGGCCGAAGGACAAGGGGCAACCGGCGCCCAACAGCTGGTATGCCCGGCTCGACGCGCTGTTCCCGCCGGAAGCGGCGGTGACCGACCCGATCTGGGAGGCCCGGCGCGACTGGGGCGAGCCGCCCGAGGCGATGGCGCCCGATCGTGCTGCCGCAGCGGCCGAGCTGCCGTTGCCCGAGCCGCTGCCGCCCTTCCTGCTGCGCCCCCCTGCCGCCGAGCCGCTGCCGCCGCGCCCGCTCGCGCCCTCGGCGCTGGGCGAGGACGCGGCGCCCGACCCGCCGCTCGGCGTCGGCGCGGCGCTCGATGCGGCCCGGCGCGGCACGTTGATGCACCGCCTGCTCGAACGCCTGCCCGAGGTCGCGCCTGAAGAGCGCGAAGCGGCGGCGCGGGCGTGGCTGGGGCGCAACGCCGGCGACTTCGAGGACGCGGAGCGCGAGGCGATGTTGGCGGCGACACTCGGCATCGTGGGCGATCCGCAGTGGGCCGAGCTGTTCGGTCCCGCCAGCTTGGCCGAAGTGCCGTTCTCGGCGGTGGTCGGCGGCCAGGTGGTGGCCGGTACCGTCGACCGCCTGCTGCTCGCGCCCGGGCGCGTGCGGATCGTGGACTACAAGACGGCGCGGCGCCCGCCCGATGGCCTCGCGCAAGTGCCCGAGCCGACGTTGCGGCAGATGGCCGCCTATGCCGCCGCGCTGGCCGAGATCTACCCGGGTCGGACGGTCGAGGCGGCCTTGCTTTACACGGCCGCGCCGCGTCTGATCGTGGTGCCGCCCGAAGTGCTCGCCGCCCGCAAGCCGGCCTTGGCGGCGCGCGAGTAAACCTTTCGCCGGTGCGACATTGCCTCCTTCGCCTTCATCCCTAGATTGCCATCCGAACTTTCATCCGGAGACCTTCCATGCCGACCAAAGCCGTGACCGACGCCAGCTTCGCCGACGACGTTCTCAATTCGGACAAGCCCGTGCTCGTCGATTTCTGGGCGGACTGGTGCGGCCCGTGCAAGATGATTGGCCCCTCGCTGGAAGAGATCAGCGAAGAGCTGGCCGACAAGGTGACGATCGCCAAGATGGACATCATGGCCAACACCGACGTGCCCGGCCAGATCGGCGTCAAGTCGATCCCGCTGATGGTGCTGTTCAAGGACGGCAAGCCGGTGGCTCAAAAGCTTGGCGCGGCCCCCAAGAGCGCGCTCAAGGGCTGGCTGGAAAGCGAGCTGTAAGGCACGCTGCCGCTCCTTTCCGAGGGGCACTTGGCAGGCAAAAAGATGCCCGCCGCGGTCAGACCGTGGCGGGCTTTTTCCTGTCGGAACGGGCGCTGGCTGCGCCCGCTCACGTCAGGGTTGGATCAGAACTTGGTGCCGAGCGCCAGGATGGCGTTGTGGCGGCTGAAATCGCCCTTGTAGTTCGAGTAGCGATACTCGGCCTTGACGAACAGATTGTCGTTCAGGTTGTACTCGGCGCCCGCGCCGACGCGCCAGCCGTCGCCGTTCTCACCGTCGCTGATACGGTCCACGCCGTCGGTGTAGGTGACCTTCAAGCGCGCGTTGGTGTAGCCGCCCAGCACGTAGAGGTTGGCCTTGTCTCCGACCGCGGTGCCCAGGCGGGCGACGGCCGAAAGATCGCGGCCGGTCTTGATGCACAGACGTTCGGTGCCGGAGGTGGCGCATTCCTTGGTGGTGCTGTCGGCAGCCGTCGCCTGAGCGCCGATGAACATGCCGTTGCCCAGGGGAATGTCGTAGCCGGCGGTCACGCCGTAAGCCACGCCCTGATCGGACTCGCCTTCGGCCGACACGGAGTCGAGGCCCGTCTCGACCTGCAGGAACGCCTGGGCGTCGGCAGCGGCCGGGACGGCGAACAGTGCCGCGGCAGCGGTCACGATGGCGATGGTCTTCATAGATATACTCCGGATTATTCTTATTTACGCACCGCCCTCCGGTGCGGGAGGCGCCCTCTAGCGGGTGTATCGAGGTGGTCAACGCCCGAATAGATGAAGAAGGTGTCAAGCTTTTTATATGTGCTTTGTGAGCAACAACGGCAGCCTTACTTCGAGTTTGTCTCCACCAAAGACAAAGGTTTACCGAGCGATCGATCGTCGCGCGAGTTATGCACACCAATATTATATCTGAGTCGCAGGTCGTGGTTTTGCGCTAGCCGCCGAGCTTTGCCAGACGTTCTGCCAGCTCATCCCATAGCCGGGGGCTGGCAGCGCCGATCATTCCGCGTCGATCCCACTCGTCGACGCGATACGGCGTGCCGTCCATCCGGGCGGCGCGACCGCCGGCTTCGTTGAGGAACAGCGCGCCCGCGGCGTGATCCCAGGGCAGGGTGCAGTTGAAGATCGAGACGTCGTTCTCGCCCAAGACCAGCCGGGGATACTGCTCGGCGGCGCAGCGCGGGATGTCGACCATGCGATAGTGCGGGGCGATGTGCTCCAGCACCTGGGCACGCTCCTGCGCGTCCATGTAGACGGTCGAGAGCGCGCCGACGGGCGGCGCTTCGCCGCTTTGCCGGGAGGTTATCCGATCACCGTCGATGAAGGCGCCGCCGCTCGCGGTCGCGTGGCAGAAGCGGCCGGTAAGTGCGTCGAGGATCCAGCCGCCGATCGTCTCGCCGCCATTCGCGAGCGCGACGAGTACGCCGAAGGGCGGCTTGCCCTGGGCGAAGTTGTTGGTGCCGTCGAGCGGATCGACGATCCAGGCGAGGCCGTCGCGCAGCCGTTCGAAGATCGACGGGTCGGCGAAGGCCGCTTCCTCCCCGACCACGCTCGCCTCCGGCAGCAGGTCGGCGAGCAGGCTGGTGAGGATCGCCTCGCTCTCGTGATCGGCGACAGTGACGACATCGTCGCTCGCCTTGGCGATGATCTCGCTCTCGGACAGGCGGCGATAGTGCGGCACGATCGCGGTTTCGGCCGCCTGGCGCATGACCGCCTCGACCCGGGCGGTGAACGCAGGCGTGAGGTCACGGCCGATCATCGGCTCAGCTCCGGTAGTCGGCGTTGATTGAGATGTAGCCGTGCGTGAGGTCGCAGGTCCACACCTGGGCGCGCCCTTCGCCGAGGCCGAGATCGACATCGATGGCGATGTCCTGGCCCTTGAGATGCGCGGTGACGGGCGCCTCGTCATAGTCGGCGAGCGGCAGGCCCTGGCGCGCGGCCCAGATACCGCCGAAGCCGATCGAGAGCTTGTCGCGGTCGGCAGGCTCGCCCGCCTTGCCCACTGCCATGACGACGCGGCCCCAGTTGGCGTCCTCGCCGGCGATGGCGGTCTTCACCAGCGGCGAGTTGGCGATCGCGAGGCCCACGCGATGCGCGCTCTCGTCGGAGACCGCGCCGGATACGGTGACGGCGATGAACTTGCTCGCCCCCTCGCCGTCGCGCACCACGAGGTGGGCGAGCTGGCGGCACACGTCGTGGATCGCGGCGGCAAAGGCGTCGGCGCCCGGATCGTCGAACCCGCTCAGCGGCGGGTTGCCCGCCTGTCCGGTCGCGAAGGCGAGGACGGTGTCGCTGGTCGAGGTGTCGCTGTCGACGGTGATGCACGAGAAGGTCTTGCGGTTCGCGTCCGAAAGGCACTGCTGCAGGAATGTGGGGCTTACGGCCGCGTCGGTGAACACGTAGCCCAGCATCGTCGCCATGTCGGGCGCGATCATGCCCGATCCCTTGATGATGGCGCTGATCGTCACTTTCGTGCCGTCGATCATGGCGGTGGCGGTGACGCCCTTGGGGAAAGTGTCGGTGGTGGAGATGGTGCGCGCCGCCTCCTCCCAAGTGCAGGGTGGCGCAGTGAGCGCGGCGGCGACGCCGGCCTGCGCCTTGTCCTTGGGCAGCGGCACGCCGATCACACCGGTCGAGGAGACGAACACTTGCTCGCGCGGGCAGCCGAGGTGCACGGCCACCTGGTCCATGATCTGCTCGACCGCCTCGCGGCCCCGGTAGCCGGTGAAGGCATTCGAGTTGCCGGCGTTGACCACCAGCGCGCGGGCCTGCCCTTGCGCGATGTTCTGGCGACCGAGCTCGACCTCGCTGGAGCAGCACACGTTGCGCGTGAACACGCCGGCGAGCGTGGTGCCCTCGGCCAGCTCGACATACGTCAGGTCGCAGCGGCCCCAGGTCTTGTACCCGGCGCGCGCGACACGTGGCGTGACCCCGGCGATCGCGGGCAGGTCGGGAAACGGCATGGCGAGGGGGGAGACGGTGTCGGACATGCCGCGGCCTTAGAAGGTAGCGGGCCTCGGGTGCAATCGCCGTGTGCGCCTAAGCGGCCGCTGCCGCCGGAATCGGCCCGCCTGTCGTGCGGACCGGGAGCGCAAGCCCGCGCGCAAGTCGTGTTCGCGAAAGGGCCGAGGCGGCGGCCAGGGACATGGCAAGCCCACGCACCGCCGCGATGCCACGCATGCCATCGAGCAGGATCAATCGCGGTTTCGCCGCCCCGCCCATCAACCCTGGCTAGCGCGTCAGCGAAAACAAATCCTTAGACCTGCGGCCGCACACCGCCCCCAAGGCAGCGTGCGACCGTACCCGGCCGTTACTTGATCGGGCAGTCCGGCGCGAGGCGCATGTCGAGGTAGTTGTCGACCGAGCGCATCAGGTCGTCGATCTCGTTCTCGAAGAAGTGGTTGGCGCGCGGCACTTCGTCGTGGTGGATGGTGATGTGCTTTTGCGTGCGCAGCTTGTCGACCAGTTTCTGCACGGCATTGGGCGTCACCACCGTGTCCGCGGTTCCCTGGATGATCACGCCCGAGGCGGGACAGGGCGCCAGGAAGCTGAAATCGTACATGTTGGCCGGCGGCGCGATCGAGATGAAGCCCCGAATCTCGGGGCGGCGCATCAGCAATTGCATGCCGATCAGCGCGCCGAAGCTGTAGCCCGCGATCCAGGTGGTCGAGGCCTCCGGATGGATCGACTGCACCCAGTCGAGCGCGGCGGCGGCGTCGGACAGTTCGCCGATGCCGTTGTCGAAGCTGCCCTGGCTGCGCCCGACACCGCGGAAATTGAAGCGCAGCGTCGCGAAACCGCGGTTCGCGAACGTCTTGTAGAGATGCTGCGTGATGCGATCGTTCATCGTGCCGCCCGCCTGGGGATGCGGATGGAGGATCATCGCGACAGGCGCGCGCGCACGGGTGGCGGGCTGGAACCGGCCCTCGAGACGACCTTCGGGACCGGGAAAAATGACTGCGGGCATCGTGTTTTGCTGGACCTGACTTGCTGCCCGGCGCGCAGCCTCTATGGCGAGGGCAGGAGCGGCGGGATGCGGACTGAAATCGGCTCGCTATATAGAACTGTCGCTCCCGAAAACAACTTAGCAGACACATGCCGCCAGAGCCGATCTATCTCGACCATGCCGCGACCGCTCCGTTGCTGCCGGAAGCGCGCGCCGCGTGGCTGGAGGGCGCGACGATCTGGGCCAATCCGTCGAGCCCGCACAAACCCGGTCGCGCGGCGCGCGCGGCGCTGGAGGACGCGCGCGAGCGGATCAAGGCCGCGCTCGGCTGGACGGGCGAGCTGGTGTTCACCTCGGGCGCGAGCGAGGCGCTGGCCATCGCCATCCAGCGCAGCGAGGCGCCGCTGCTGGCAGTCTCGGCGATCGAGCATGACGCGTTGCTGCGATTGGCGCGTGACGTGCCGCGCCTGCCGGTCGACCGTGCGGGGCGCGTCGAAGCGGCGGCGGCATCGCTGCCGGGGCTGGTGGCGGTGCAGCAGGTGAACAGCGAAACCGGCACGATCCAGGGGATCGCGGCCATCGCGGAAACGGTGCGGGCCGCAGGCGGCGTGCTGCTGTGCGACGGTGCGCAAGGGGCGGGCAAGCGGCCGGTGCCCGATGCCGATCTCGTGGCGATCTCCGCGCACAAGTTCGGCGGCCCGATCGGCATCGGCGCGCTGTTGGTCCGCGACTGGGCGCTCCTCCACCCGAGTGGCGGCCAGGAGCGCGGCTATCGCGGCGGGACTGAGAACCTGCCCGGTGCCCTGGCGATGGCGGCCGCGATCGAGGCGGACTCCGCTTGGCTGGCGCAAGCCGCCCAGTTGCGCGCGGTTCTGGAAAGCGGGATCGAGCGACTGGGCGGAGAGGTGGTCGGCAAGGAAGCCGCGCGGATCGCGACGATCGGCAGCTATCGCATGCCGGGCAAGTCGTCGGTCGCGCAGCTGATTCGCTTCGATTCGCTGGGGATCGCGGTTTCAGCCGGCAGCGCCTGCTCCTCGGGATCGCTCAAGACCAGCCACGTGCTCCAGGCGATCGGCTATCCGCATCCGGGCGAGGTGATCCGCGTGTCGATTGGGCGCGAGACGCGGGAGGCCGATATCGAGCGCTTCCTCGCCGCCTGGGGGGAGATCGCGGCGTGAGAGCGGCGGCGTGATCTACCTCGATTACCAGGCGACCACCCCGCTGGCACCCGAGGCGCGCGAGGCGATGCTGCCGTGGCTCGGTGGTCCGGACACGTCCGGCTTCGCGAACCCGCACAGTCCGCACCGGCCGGGCCGCGCGGCGGCTGCCGCGGTCGAGCATGCGCGTGCGCAAGTCGCGGCGCTGCTGCCGCCGGGCGGCCGGGTGATCTTCACCGGCAGCGCGACCGAGGCGCTCAACCTCGCGATCGCCGGCAGCGGAGCGCGGCGCCTCGCTGTGTCCGCCATCGAACATGCGGCGGTGCTGGACACGGCGCTGGCAGTGCAGCCCGCGGCCACGCTGCTGCCGGTCGATGGGCAGGGGCTGGCCGATGGCGCGACAGTGTTCGAACCGGGCACGCAGCTGGTCGCGGTGATGCAAGTCAACAACGAGATCGGCACCGTCCAGCCGGTCGAGGCGCTCGCCGACGCGGCGCATCGGGCCGGCGCGCTGTTCGTGTGCGACGCCGTGCAGGGCGCGGGCAAGCTGGCCGCGCCGGCCGGGGCCGACATGATCGCGCTCTCGGCCCACAAGCTCTATGGGCCGAAGGGGATCGGCGCTTTGTGGGTGCGCGACGGGGTCTCGCTCCAGCCCCAGGTCCACGGCGGCGGGCAGGAGCAGGGCCTGCGCTCGGGTACGCTCAGCCCTGCACTGTGTGCCGGCTTCGGCGCGGCGGCGAAGCTCGCTCGGGAGCGGATGGAGGCCGATGCCGCGCATGTGGGCGAGTTGTGGCAGGCGGCGCGTACGATCCTGGCGCGCTGGACGCTCAACGGGTCGACCGAGGCGCGCTGGCCTGGCAACCTCAACTTGCGGCTCGACGGGCTCGACGTCGCCCGGCTGATGTCGGACTTGCGCGACGTGGCGTTTTCCGCCGGTTCGGCCTGCGCCAGCGGTTCGGGGCGGCCCAGCCATGTGCTCACCGCACTGGGCCTCGGCCCGGCACAGGCGAAATCCTCTGTTCGTCTGGGATTTGGAAGGTATACACAGGTTAGGGAAATCGAGGATGCCTGCGCACGTATCGACGCCGCAGCGGCGGCGCAGGGAGTTTGAACACGTTGAACGTCCGCTTCGTCACCGCCCAGGGCGACATCGTCACGGCGCAGGCGCGCTCCGGCAGCCGGCTGCTCGAAGTGGCGCAGGGTGCCGGCATGCCGCTGGAGGGCACGTGCGAGGGGCAGATGGCGTGCTCGACGTGCCATGTCATCGTCGCCGAAGAATGGTTCGACAAGCTCGTTCCCGCCTCAGATGACGAGGAAGACATGCTGGACCTGGCCGCAGGCGTGGCGCGCACCAGCCGGCTCTCGTGCCAGGTAGAGCTGACCGAGGCGATGGAAGGGCTGACGGTGCGGATCCCTGGAGTTGCCCGGGACATGCAGTTCGGCTGAGGTTCGCCCGGCACTGTGGAAGACCGCACGAAGGGTCTTGCGTTCCTGATTTGTTCCTGATACAGGGGTCGGATGGACCCTGCCACACTTGCCATTATCGCGCTGATTTTCGGACTGGGACTCGGGCTCGGCGCCGGGTGGCTGTTCGGCTCGCGTCCGGCGGCCGACTGGCGTGAACGGCACGCGGCGCGCGATGCCGAGGCGCGCGAGCTCGACGAGAAGTTCCGTCGCGCCATCAGCGAGTTGGCCGGCGCGAGTGAGCGCGCCAAGCAGAGCGATGCCCTGGCCGACGCGCTCGAGCGGTCGCGCATGGAGCATGCCGCCGCCAGCGAGCGCATGCTGGGCGAGCACGGAGCGCTGATCGAGCGTTTGCGGGCCGAGCACGCGACCCTGGTCGACACACTGCGGCGCGAGCAGCGGGAGCTTTCGAGCGAACTGGCGACGCTGCGCGAGAAGACCGCCAATTTCGACGAGCAGAAGCGGCTGCTGCTCCAGGCGCAGGAGGCGCTGCGCAAGGAGTTCGAGAACGCCGGCGCCAAGGTTCTCGCCGACGCGCAGCAGGCTTTCCTTACCCGGGCGGGTGCGCGCTTCGAGGAGAGCGAAAAGGCCGCCGGCGAGCGTCTGGCCACTCTGCTCGCGCCGGTGAACGCACGGCTGCGCTCGTACGAGGAGCAGGTCCAGGCGCTCGAAGCCAAGCGGGTCGATTCGTTCGGACAACTCACCGGCCTGATCCAGTCGATGCGCGAGGGGCAGGAGCAGGTCCGCACCGAGGCGGCGCGGCTCGGCAATTCGCTGCGCAACGCGCCCAAGGCCCGCGGGCGCTGGGGCGAACAGCAGCTGCGCAACCTGCTCGAGCAATGCGGTCTGGCCGAGCACACCGATTTCGTCACCGAGCATTCGATCCAGACCGACGAGGGCAGGCTGAGGCCCGACGCGATCGTCAACATCCCCGGCCAGAAGAAGCTGGTGATCGACGCCAAGGTTTCGCTCAACGCCTATCAGGAAGCGTTCGAGGCACAGGACGACACCACGCGCGACGCGGCGCTGCGGGCGCATTGCGCCTCGATGCGCAATCACGTCCAGACGCTTGGGGCCAAGAGTTACCAGAGCCAGTTCGAGGACGCGCCGGACTACGTGGTGATGTTCGTACCCGGCGAACACTTCGTCGCGGCCGCGCTCGAGCACGATCCGGAGCTGTGGGACTTCGCCTTCCGCAACCGCGTGCTGCTGGCGACGCCGACCAACCTCGTGGCGATCGCCCGGACCGTGGCGCAAGTCTGGCGCCAGGACGGCCTGGCTCGCGAGGCGCGCGAGATCGGCCGGATGGGCGGCGAACTCTACGATCGCCTTGCCGTTGCCGCCAACCACATGAAGCGGGTCGGCGCCGGGCTGGAGACTGCGGTCACCAACTACAACAAGTTCGTCGGCAGCTTCGAGCGCAACGTGCTCTCCTCTGGACGTCGCTTGCGCGACAAGCACATCGAGATCGGCAAGAACGAGATCGAAGAAGTCCCGCCGATCGAGTCCGCGCCGCGTTATGGCGCGGAGGCCCTTATCGCGCCCGACAACGATGATGCGGTGGAGGCCGCCGAATAGCGGCTCGCTGGAGACCCTCGTCCCGGGCTCGGCCCGGGACCGGTTGCGCCATCTTGAGATCTCACGGGGAAAGGGCCCGCTGTGTTGGACGGTGGCCTGCCGGAACCGGCCCCGGGTCGAGCCCGGGACGATGTCATGCCTCCAGCCGCGCCAGTGCCTCGTAGGCCAGTACCGCGCCGGCCACGGCGGCGTTGAGGCTGTCGGCGCGACCGCGCATCGGGATGGTCACGCGCAAGTCGCATTCGTCCTCGTAGGCTGCGGGCAAGCCTTGCGACTCGTTGCCGACGAGGAGGAAGCAGGGCGCTTGGTACACAGCCTCGCGATAATCCGTTGGATCGCGCAGCGACGCCGCGACGAGTTGGCCGGCGCCGCTGCGCAGCCATGGGAGGAACTCCTCCCAGCGTGCCTGGGCGAGGCGCTGGGTAAAGATGGCCCCCATGCTCGCGCGCACGGCCTCGACCGAGAAGGGATCGGCGCAGTCGTCGATCAAGATCAGGCCGCCCGCGCCGACCGCGTCGCCAGTGCGCAGCATCGTGCCGAGGTTACCCGGATCGCGCAGCGCCTGCGCCACCAGCCAGATGCCGGCGGTCGTGCGCTCGATCGTGGCAAGCTGTGTATCGAACTCGGCGAAGACTCCCGCCACGGCCTGGGGATTGTCCTTGCCGGTGACTTTGGCGAGGATCGCCTCGTCCATCTCGACGACCTCGCCCCCCGCCGCCGCGACAGCCGCTTCCAGCTCACCGAGCAGCGGATGAGGCGCGCGGCCACTCGCCATGACGAGCATTTCGGGCAGCATGCCGCTCTCGCGCGCATCGGTGAGCAGGCGCAGGCCCTCAGCCAGGAACTTGCCCTCGCGCCGCCGCAGCTTCTTCTCGCGCAGCGAACGCAGGAACTTGACCGTCGGGTTGGAGAATCCGGTGATCGTGCGGCGGGTCATTTGGGCAACGCGGGGAAAAGGAGATGTCTCAGTTTTCGCCGAAGCCGTCCTTGACGAGCGCGGCGAGTCTTTCCAGCGCGACCTCGGCCCCGTCGCCCGAAACCGCGATCTCGATGGTGTCGCCTTTCGCGGCACCCAGCATCATCAGCCCCAGGATCGAGCCGCCCGCGGCCTCGGTGCCGTCCTTGCTGACCGTCACGACACACGTGGGCGGCAAGTCGCACACCAGGTTGACGAACTTGGCGCTGGCGCGCGCATGCAGCCCGCGCTGGTTGACGATGGTGATGGACTCGCGGCAGGCGATCATGCGACCTGACCCAGGTACTCCGACGCGATCGTGATGTAGTTGCGCCCGGCATCGCGCGCGGCGGCGGCGGCTTGGCGAACGTTCATGCAACTGCGGGCTTTGGCGAGACGGATCAGCATCGGCAGGTTGATGCCAGCGATCACCTCGACTCGTCCAGTCTCCATCAAAGAAATCGCCAGATTGGATGGAGTGCCGCCGAACAGATCGGTGAGGATGACGACGCCTTCGCCGGAATCGACCGCTGCGATCGCATCGGCGATCTCGCGCCGGCGCAGTTCCATGTCGTCGTTCGGCCCGATGCAGATCGTCGCGACGGCCGGTTGCGCGCCGACGACGTGCTCCATTGCCTTGACGAACTCAATCGCCAGATCGCCATGCGTGACGAGGATCATGCCGATCATGCGGAAAGCGGGCTCCAAGAATGCTGCGAGCGCGTTGTCGAGAAAGTCTCAGTCTTCACGCCGCGGACTACCTTCCAGAAAGTCCGCGGCCCGTGCCCCCAGGTTGCGGTGCAACAATGTGGGCGAAAATCCCTGCGTGCGCAAGGCCGCTGCGATCTGCTCCGCGACGAACACCGATCGGTGGCGGCCGCCGGTGCAGCCGAAGGCGACGTGGACATAGGCCTTGCCTTGCTCGCGGTAGCGCGGGAGCAGGAGGAGAAGCAGGTCGCGGATGCGGATGAACGCCTCCTCGTAAGTGGGGTCCTTGCGGATGTATTCGCCGATCTGAGGATCCTGGCCGGTCAGCGGTCGCAGCACCGGGTCCCAATGCGGATTGTCGAGGAAGCGCATGTCGAACACCAGGTCGGCGACCGGCGGCATGCCGCGCGCGAAGCCGAAGCTGGAGACGGTGACGGTCAACTCGCCCGGATCGGCGCTGCCGAAGCGCTCGCGCATCACCCGCTGCAGGTCGTTGGAGGTGAACTCGGTGGTATCGATGAGGATGTCTGCCCAGCGCCGCAACGGCGCGAGCAGCTCTCGCTCGGCGCGGATGCCCGAGGCGACCGGCGTGTCGGCGGCAAGCGGATGGCGGCGCCGGGTCTCGTTGTAGCGGCGCTCCAACTCCTTGCTCGAGCAGTCGAGGAACAGCGTCGTCAACTCGAGATGGCGGCGCTTGTTCAGCTCCTTCACTTGGCGGATGATGCCCGCCGGATCGAAGCCGCGGGTGCGCGAATCGAAGCCGATCGCCAGTGGCCCGGGAAAGTCGCTCGCCTCGGTCTGCGGCGTCTCGATCAGGCGGTCGAGCAGGCGGATCGGGAAATTGTCGACCGTTTCCCAGCCCAGGTCCTCGAGCACGCGCAGTGCCGTGGTCTTGCCTGCGCCCAACATCCCGGTGACAAGCATGAGCCGCTGGCGCTCTGGCCTAAGTGGAGAACCGGAATCATCGGACATCGCCGTAACGCTCTGCGCCCATGGTGGCGGAAAGGAAAGAGCGGGCGAGACCGGAGTACCCTTTCGGGGCACTCGGCTCTATCGTGCGATCAGGTGTGCAGGCCGAACAGCCGCAGGGCGTGTTCCACCTTGAGCGCGGGCGGCGCGGCCTCGGGCCAGAGCGCCACGTGGGGAATGGAAAACCCGGCGCGCGCCACCTCTCCGGCCTGCTCGATGAAGCGAGGCGCGTCCGGATCGAGCGTGACGGTGAGCGCCACGAACGCCGCATCCAGGACGGGGCAGGACACGAGGCCGAGATTGCGGATCTCGATCAAGCCGCGCGTTCGCGGGTGCGGGGTCGCGAGGAGACGGCCGGCCCGTTCGCCGAGCATCACCCCATCGTCGCCGACGAGCGCGGCGCCGCGATCGATCAGTGCCAGCGCCAGCGCGGACTTGCCGGTGCCGGGCCGTCCTTCGATGAGCACGGCGCGCCCGGCGATGGCGACGCATGTTGCCTGGTGCGCGATCATGCCGGCCCGCGCCATGCCGGCAGTGTGAGTTCGAGCCTTGCGCCCGGCTCGCCATCGCTGCGCGAAGTGGCCCGCAGCCGGCCGAAATGCGCCTCGACCACGGTGCGCGCGATGGCGAGACCGAGGCCGCTGTGGCGGCCGAAATCCTCATGCGCTGGACGCAGCGAGTGGAAGCGCTCGAACACCTTTTCGCGCGCGTCCTTGGGGATGCCGGGGCCGTGGTCCGAGATCGCGGCGGTCACGCGCTCGTCGCGCAGCGAGAGTTCGACTTCGATGGCATCGCCCGCGCGCGAGAACGAGACGGCGTTGTCGAGCAGGTTGTGCAGCACGCGCTCGAGCCGGGACGGGTCTCCGGGCACGACCATGTCCTCGCTGCCCTGGCGCGAGACGATCACGCGGCACTGGCCGTTGACGCCGCGCGTGTCGCGCTCGGCCACCAGGGCGAGCACCAGCCGCAGCATGTCGACGGGCACGAACGTGGTGCGGCTGAGCTCGGCGTCGACGCGACTGGCATCGGCGATCTCGGTGATGAGGAAGTCGACGCGACGCACGTCGTCGCTGGCGACGGCGAGCAGGCGCGCGCGAAGTTCCGGATCGGTGACGCGCTCCAGGTTCTCCAGCGCGCTGCGAAGCGAGGCGAGGGGGTTCTTGAGCTCGTGGGAGACATCGGCGGCAAAGCTTTCGACCGCGTCGATCCGCTGGCGCAGGGCGGTGGTCATGTCCGAAATGGCGCGGGCCAGCAGGCCGATCTCGTCGCGCCGGTCGGGCAGGCGGGGGACGATCACCTTGCGGTCGCGGCCCAACCGCACGCGCACGGCGGCGCGGACCAGCATGCGCAGCGGGTCGACGATCGTGCGCGCCAGGAACAGCGAGAGCAGGATCGAGATGACCAGGGCTCCGCCGACGATGATGGCGAGCGTCTGGCGCGCATCGCGCACGTACTGGGTGATGTCGCGCGCGTTGCGGGTGACGAGCAGGGCCGAGCCGTCGTCGCCCACGCGGGTGCCGGCCGAGATGACCGGCGTGCGATCGGGCGCGGCGCGGCGGCGGATGGCGGTGCGACCCGTCGCGAGCGCCTCGCCGAGTTCGGGCCAGGCATCCGCCGTGGTCTCGTGCGCGTCGACGTAGTCGGGGATCGGGCGAGTGCCGAGCACGAAGTCCATGGCCCGGTCGAGGCCCCGCGCGGCCTCCTGGAACACCGACTCCTGGCGCGGGTCGATGAACCTGTAGGAGGGCGGGGCGAGCGCGAAGCTGTCGGCGACAAGCGCGCCATCGGGGGCGTACAGGCGCAGGCGCAGCGCCTGCTCGGTGCCGATCCGCGCCAGCAGGCGTTTGCGGCCTTGCGCGTCCTCGTCGGCGAGCGCGGCGGCGGTCACTTGCGCTTCGGCCGCGGCAAGGCGGAAGCGCTCGGCAAGAAGCTCGCGGCGATAGCTGTCGATGTAGAACAGGCTACCCGCCAGCAGGGCCAGCGCGATGACGTTGACCGCGAGGATGCGCGCGGTCAGCGAGATGCGCCAAGGCCAGCCGAGCCGCGCCACCAGCGCCGCTCCGGCACGTCCACGCAGCTCAGCCATCCGCGAACGAGTAGCCGGCGCCGTAGAGCGTCTCGATCGCCGAGAACTCGGGATCGACGGCGCGGAACTTGCGGCGCAGGCGCTTGATGTGGCTGTCGATGGTGCGATCGTCGACGAAGACGTCCTCGCTGTAGGCCGCGTCCATCAGCTGGTTGCGGCTTTTCACGACGCCCGGGCGGTTCGCCATGGCTTCCAGGATGAGGAATTCGGTGACGGTGAGCGACACCTCGCGGCCGCCCCACGAGACTTGGTGGCGCGCCGGGTCGAGGCGCAGCCGGCCCCGCATGACGGCCTCGGGCAGGTCCTCGTCGGTGTCTTCGCCCAGCGGCCGGCGAGCCAGTTCGCTGCGGCGCAGGATCGCGCGGATGCGAGCGACGAGCAGGCGCTGGCTGAACGGCTTGGTGATATAGTCGTCGGCGCCGAGCGCGAGGCCGAGGGCCTCGTCGGGCTCCTCGTCCTTGGACGTCAGCAGGATCACCGGCACGCTCGATTGGGCGCGCAGGGCCTGCAGCAATTGCAGCCCGTCCATTCGGGGCATCTTGATGTCGCAGATGGCAAGGTCGGGCGGGTTGTCGAGCAGGGCCTTGAGCGCGGCTTCGCCGTCCGTGTAGACCCGGGTGGTGAAGCCTTCCGCCTGCAGGCCGATCGACACCGCGGTGAGTATGTTGCGATCGTCGTCGACCAGCGCGATGCACTTTTGGCGCTCGGGTTGGCGGTCAAATTGGCGCTCGGGCGGGTGTCCGGCTTGGTGCTCCGGATGAAGAGGGTCCTGCTCGGTGGGCGGCGCTGCGTTCATGGTCTGGTTTGCCGATCGGTCGAGACCGGAGCGGTAGCCACTTGCTGCAGAGCTGACAACTCGCACAAACAGGTGCGGCGACCTACAAGATGTGCTACGTTGACTGGAGTTGAGGCGATTTGACGGGGATGGGCGGGCCGGTTAGGGCGGCTGGCGCTTCTCTGCGAGAATTGCTGCCCGCAGCGCTGCCCCGTTCCAGCGCACCTTACATGGAGACGAACTTGACCGCTTCTCTCAGCTATCCTTTGGACAAACAAGGCATTGCCACCGACGCGACGATCTTTGCCAACTTGAGCACGGCGCCGCTGGTCGAGCACGCCGTGACCAATGGTGAGGGCCTGCTCGCAGCCGACGGTCCGTTCGTGGTCGCGACTGGAAAGCACACCGGCCGCTCGGCGAAGGACAAGTTCATCGTCAAGGATGCCGAGACCGAGGGAACGGTCTGGTGGGGCAAGACGAACGTGCCGATGACGCCCGAGCACTTCGCGAACCTCAAGGAGGATTTCTTCGCCGCGCTCGGCCAGAAGGACAAGCTCTACGTCGCCGACTTGTTCGGCGGTTCGCAGCCCGAGCATCGCGTCAACGTGCGCGTGATCAACGAATTCGCTTGGCATAACCTGTTCATCCGCACGCTGCTGGTGCGCCCCACCACGGACGAGCTCGCCGGCTTCACGCCCGAATACACGATCATCGACCTGCCCAGCTTCCGCGCCGATCCCGAGCGCCATGGCAGCCGCACCGAGACGGTGATCGCGGTGAACTTCTCCGAGAAGCTGATCCTCATCGGCGGCACCTCCTACGCCGGCGAGATGAAGAAGAGCGTGTTCGGCATTCTCAACTACCTGCTCCCGGTCAAGGGCGTGATGCCGATGCACTGCTCGGCCAATATCGGCGCCGACGGCAAGACCGCGGTGTTCTTCGGCTTGTCGGGTACCGGCAAGACCACGCTTTCGGCCGACGCCAGCCGCACCCTCATCGGTGACGACGAGCATGGCTGGTCGGACACCGCCGTGTTCAACTTCGAGGGCGGCTGCTACGCCAAGATGATCCGCCTCTCGGCCGAGGCCGAGCCCGAGATCTACGCCACCACCAAGCGCTTCGGCACGGTGCTGGAGAACGTGGTGATCGATCCCGAGACGAGGGCGATCGACCTCGACGACAACTCGCTGGCCGAGAACAGCCGCGGCTCCTACCCGATCGACTTCATTCCGAACGCCTCGGAAGAGAACCTCGGGCCGGTGCCGGCGAACCTGATCTTCCTCACCGCCGACGCTTACGGCGTGCTGCCCCCGATCGCGCGCCTCACGCCCGACCAGGCGATGTATCACTTCCTCTCGGGCTACACCGCGCGCGTCGCGGGCACCGAGATCGGCGTGACCGAGCCGGAAGCGACCTTCTCGACCTGCTTCGGCGCGCCGTTCATGCCGCGTCACCCCTCGATCTACGGCAACCTGCTCAAGGAGCGGATCGCCAAGGGCGGGGTGAAGTGCTGGCTGGTCAACACCGGCTGGTCGGGCGGCAAGGCGACCATGGAAGGCATCAAGCGGATGCCGATCAAGGCGACCCGCGCGCTGCTCAACGCCGCGCTCGACGGCAGCCTGAACAGCGCCGAGTTCCGCGAGGATCCCAACTTCGGCTTCGAAGTGCCGGTCGCGGTCTCGGGCGTGGACAGCAAGCTGCTCGACCCGCGCGGTGCCTGGGCCGACCCGGTCGAATACGACAAGACGGCGCAGACGCTGGTCAAGCAGTTCATCGAGAACTTCGAGCAGTTCGAGGAGCACGTCGACGAGGGCGTGCGCAAGGCGGCGCCGGTCGCAGCCTGAGCCGAACTGCTACGATACTTTGACGGAAAGGGCGTCGCGACGAGGTTCGTCGCGGCGCCTTTTTCATTCGGGTGAGCGTGCCGGGACGACGTTCGTTCAGCTGCCCACGCTCGCGATATAGCGCTCCACGTTGCCGGCCAGCACGTCCAGCGGCACGTTGCCGCCCTCGACGACGGTCTGGTCGAAATCGCGCAAGTCGTATCGGGTGCCCAGGACCTGCCTGGCTCGGTCGCGCAGGCGGTTGATCTCGTTCTGGCCGACTTTGTAGCCGCAGGCCTGGCCGGGCCACGAGCAATATCGATCCACTTCGGAGGCCGCCGTGGCGACCGGCAGGCCGGTCGCGTCGATGAAGGCGGCGCGCCCCTGCTCGCGGCTCCACCCCTTGGCGTGGATGCCGGTATCGATGATCAGGCGCACCGCGCGCCATGCCAGGCCGGACAGGTAGCCGATCCGCCCGGCGGGATCGTCGTGGTAGGCGCCCAGTTCGTCGGCGAGCTGCTCGGCATAGAGCGCCCAGCCTTCGCTATAGGCGTTGAAGGCGAGCACCGTGCGGATCAGCGGCAGCTGCTGCGCGTAGTTGCCTTGCCAGACATGGCCGGGGATGCCCTCGTGGTAGACGAGGTCGCCGATGTTGGCCCGATTGTGCATCGTCGTGTCGCCAAGGTTCACCCAGATGCGCCCCGGCACGCTGCCGTCGATCGAGCCGGGGCCGCCGTAGGCCGGCGGTGCGCCCGCCTCTTCGGCGACAGGAAGGCGGCGGATCTCCAGCTTCGAACTGACGAGGCGGCGGAAGGCGAGCGGCAGGCGCTGGCGGATGAAGTCCAGCCGCTGCTCCATCGCCGCCACGATAGCGGCGCGGCCGGCATCGCCGGTGGGAAAGGCATAGCGCGGATCGGCCTGCAGCGCGACGGCGCGCTGCGCGACGGTGCCGCTGGTATAGCCCAGCTTGCGCAGGATCGGGTCCATGCGCGCGTGGATTTCCGCGAGCTGGTGCACGCCAAGCGCGTGGATCTCGTCCGGGGTCAGGCGCGTGGTGGTGCTCGCCCGCAGGGCCCAGGCGTAATACGCCTCGCCGTGCGGGCGTTCGCGCATGCCCGGCAGCGGCTTCGCCCGAGCCCGCAGCCGCTCGATCTCGGCAAGCTGGCGCTGCAGGGCGGGCACCGTGCCTTGGCGCAGGATCGCAAGGGCGCGATCCCGCCACGCCCCCGGAGTCGACGCGGTGCCTTTCGCGAGTGCGCCGACGAGGTCTCCGCCCTCGGCCGAGCTCGCAATGGTCGCCTTCAGCTGGGCGATCGTCTTGTCGAGCAGGAAGTCGGGCGGGATCAGGCCTGCCTCTTCGGCCCGGCGCATTCGCTCCCCCTCGCCGTCGAGCTGGGCCGCGAATTGGCCGAGGCGCGCGAGGTAGGCCTCGCCGTCCGCCTTGTCGTGCAAGGGTTGGTCGGCCCCCAGCAAGCGCGGCACATCGAGGTAGGCGCCCACGTTCTGGATCACGACGTACGGCGTGTTGCGCCATTCGCCCACCGCGACATCGCCGTAGGGCAGGGCGAAGCCTTCAAGCGCGACCGTGTAGGCGCTGCGTACGACCTCGATGCTGGTGCGCGTCGCCGGATCGAGCGTGGCGAGATCGACGGCCTGCGCACGCGCGAGGTCTCGCCGCAGCTGTGCCGCGACGGCCGCTTGTCCCGCGGCGGACCGATCCTCCAGGCGTCCGCGCAAGGCGGCGTGCGCGCCCTTGTCGACGCCAAGCGAAGTCGCCCGCTCGGGCTTGAGGGCCAGCAGGTTCCAGGCCACGGAATCGAGGAGGGCCGCCGTCCCCTGAGCAGGGCCACCGGCGGCCCGAAGCGTGGAGGGAAGGGCCAGGGCACTGGTGCCGGCAAGCCCCACCTTGAGCGCGGCCCGGCGAGAAACGGCGCGGAAGATCGGATGCATGGTCATCGGCACGAGATGAGCCCCGCGCCGCGATGGTGTCAACTTGCTCCGCTCGCCCCGCGCGCTACAGGAGGCGCATGGACATCGCCCTGTCGCTCGTGATGCTGACCGTGATCGCCCTGATCGGCGGCGCCGTGTTCCTGTTCCGCAAGGGACTGCGGCGCCAGGCGATCCTGATGCTCGTGCTCGCAGCGGTCATGGCGTTCAACGTGGCGATCTGGACTGTGCCGACCAAGAGCGGCAGCGCGCTCGTGAGCACCGGACCAAGCGGACTTGCGCGGTGAAATCCGCTGCGGATAATCGGCAGCTCGGTACTTCAACTGAGCAGGCCGTCGCGTAGTCTGGAACGATGAAGAACGGGCTCATCCTCGCTACCGCCGCGCTGTTGCTCTTGCACCCGGCGCTCGCCGCCGAGCCGGCGCCGGCCAAGCCGGCTAGCGAGCCCGCCAGCTGGGTCACGACCGAGGATTACCCGCAGGAGGCGCTGCGCTATAGTCAGCAGGGGACCGTCGGCTTCCGTATCGACATAGGACCCGATGGCGCGCCGGCCAATTGCACGATCGTGTCGAGCAGCGGCTCCCAAGTCCTCGATAAACGGACCTGTGAACTGATTCAGGAGCGCGCCTATTTCGAACCCGCGCGTGATGCCAAGGGCAAAGCGGTCGCATCCAGCTACATCAACCGCGTGCGCTGGGTGCTCCCTGTCAGCGATGCTCCCAAGCCGTTCGACCTTACGATCAGCTTCGTGGTCGGGGCCGATGGCAAGGTTACGAACTGCACGTCCACCGGCGGCGAGGGGATGCCGGCCAATGCCATGGCGGGGTTCGCCCAAGGTTGCTCGTCGGCGCAATACGTCCCGTACAACGGGCCGGACGGCAAGCCGGTGGCGCGCAAGGTGACATTGCGCATGTCCGCATCGGTCGATCCGGTCGGGCCGCCGCCCGCTGCCAAGTAAGCGTCGCCGCGCCAATCGACGCTGCGTCAAGGGTTTGTGCGTGATGTTCGCCGCATGTGGTGGACAGGCGGGCGTGTCGCGCTTATCTCGGCGGCCATGGCGAACCGCCTCCTTCTGACCCTGCTGGCCCTGCTGACGGGCCTGGCTGCGCAGATCGCGCCGGCTCAGGCGCGCGTTTCGGCCGAGCAGGCGACGGCGGTTGCGCTCGTCGCGCCGGCCGCGGCGCGCGCTCCGGCAGCCCCGGTGGAGTTGGCACGCTTGCCGGAAGCGGGTCGGCGCAATGCCCGGCTTGTCGCCGGCTTCGTCCACGCTCCTGTCGCTGCGGCGCAGACGGTCGCCACCGTGCATATCGGAGTGGATCGCGCCCGCGAGTAACGCGGAACCGCAGCGATCCTTCTCAGTTCTCGCGCCTGACGCAGCGTCGGCGCGCCTTGGCGCATTGTCGCGCCTGTATCCGTAAATCACAGGAATTCCGCCATGCTTGGGGCCATCGTCAAGTCCATCTTCGGCTCGTCCAACGAGCGCTACGTCAAGTCCCTCGACAAGATCGTGCGCCAGATCGCCGATTTCGAGCCGACGCTGGAAGCGATGAGCGACGACGAGCTCTCCGCCCAGACGCAGAAGTTCCGCCACATGCTTTCGGCTGGCAGCACGCTCGACGATATCCTGCCCGAAGCGTTCGCGACCGTGCGGGAGGCAGCCAAGCGCGTGCTCGGCATGCGTCACTTCGACGTGCAGATGATCGGCGGCATCGTGCTCCACCGTGGCGAGATCGCCGAGATGCGCACGGGTGAGGGCAAGACGCTGGTGGCGACGCTCGCCACTTATCTCAACGCGCTCCAAGGCAAGGGCGTGCACGTCGTCACCGTGAACGACTATCTTGCCCGCCGCGATGCCGAGCAGATGGGCCAGTTGCACGGTTTCCTGGGCCTCACCGTCGGCGTGATCGTGCCGAACCTCAACGAATATGAACGCCGCGAAGCCTATGGCGCCGACATCACGTACGGCACCAACAACGAGTTCGGCTTCGACTACCTGCGCGACAACATGAAGCACGAGCGCAACCAGATGGTGCAGCGCCCCTTCAACTTCGCGATCGTGGACGAGGTCGATTCGATCCTGATCGACGAGGCGCGCACGCCGCTTATCATCTCGGGGCCGACCGACGACAAGTCCGAGCTCTACATCCGGGTCGACGCCATCGTGAAGCAACTCGTCCCCGAGGACTACGAGGCGGACGAGAAGGGCAAGAACGTCACCCTGACCGAGGACGGCGTCGAGAAGGCGGAGAGGATGCTGGAGGCGGCAGGCCTGCTCGAAGGCTCGAACCTCTACGATGTCGAGAACACGCAGGTGGTCCACCACCTAGACCAGGCGCTGAAGGCGGTGGTCATGTTCAAGCGCGACATCGACTACATCGTGAAGGACGGCAAGGTCGTCATCATCGACGAGTTCACCGGCCGCATGATGGATGGCCGCCGCTGGTCGAATGGCCTGCACCAGGCGGTCGAGGCCAAGGAGGGCGTGCAGATCGAGCCCGAGAACCAGACGATGGCCTCGATCACCTTCCAGAACTACTTCCGCATGTACCCCAAGCTGTCGGGCATGACCGGTACGGCCGCGACCGAGGCGGCCGAGTTCTACGACATCTACAAGATCAACGTCGTCACCATTCCCACCAACGTGCCCGTCATCCGCGTCGACGAGGAGGACGAGTTCTACAAGAACACGCTCGACAAGTTCGCCGCCATCGCCAAGCTGATCCGCGAGCGGTACGAGACCGGGCAGCCGGTGTTGGTCGGCACCGTGTCGATCGAGAAATCGGAACTGCTGTCGGACTTCCTCACCAAGGAAGGCGTGCAGCACAACGTGCTCAACGCCCGCTTCCACGAGATGGAGGCGCACATCGTGGCGCAGGCCGGGCGGCTCGGCGCAGTGACGATCGCCACCAACATGGCCGGCCGCGGCACCGATATCCAGCTGGGCGGCAACATCGATTTCCGGGTCGACGACGAGTTGCGCGACATGGCCGAGGGGCCGGAGCGTGACGCGGCGCTGGAGCGCATCAAGGCGGAAGTCGCCGCCGAGAAGGCGCAAGTGCTCGCCGCGGGCGGCTTGTGCGTCATCGGCACCGAGCGGCACGAGAGCCGGCGCATCGACAACCAGCTGCGTGGCCGTTCGGGCCGCCAGGGCGACCCGGGCCTGTCGAAGTTCTACCTCTGTCTCGAGGACGACCTGCTGCGCATCTTCGGCCCGGACACGCTGTTCGCCAAGATGATGAACTCCAACCTCGCGGACGGCGAGGCGATCGGCTCCAAGTGGCTGAGCAAGGCGATCGAGACGGCGCAGAAGAAGGTCGAGGCGCGCAACTACGAAGTGCGCAAGCAGGTCGTCGAGTACGACGACGTGATGAACGACCAGCGCAAGGTCATCTACGAGCAGCGGGCGGACATCATGGATGCCGAGACGGTCGACGATGTCGTCGTGGAGATGCGGCATGACGCGGCGAACGCGATTGTCGCCGATGCCTGCCCCGCCGGCTCCTATCCCGAGAACTGGAACGTGGAGCAGCTCAAGGAGCGCACCCGCGATGTCCTCGGCATCGAGATCCCGCTCGAGGCCTGGATGGAGGAAGACGGTATCGAGCCCGAGGTGATCGAGGAGCGCATCACCGAGCTGGCCGACGCGCACATGCAGGCCAAGATGGCCAAAGACGATCCGTCGATCTGGCGCTCGGTCGAGAAGTCGATCCTGCTCGACCGGCTGGATCACTACTGGAAGGAGCATCTGGCGACGCTCGACGCGCTACGCCAGGTGGTGTTCCTGCGCGCCTATGCGCAGAAGACGCCGATCAACGAATACAAGCAGGAAGCTTTCGGCCTGTTCGAGCGCATGCTGGAGACGATCCGCGAGGACGTGACGCGCATTCTGGCGGTCAGCGAACTGCGCATGCAGGAGCAGGTCCAGCTGCCCGAACTGCCCGACTTCCTGACCGGCCACATCGATCCGCTGACCGGCTTCGACGATTCGGCCGATGGCGACGGGTCGGCGGGGCAGGCGGCTCTGTTCGGGACTCTGGCAGGCAGTCCGCAGGCCGGGCAGGCGGCAGCTGCGATCGCCTCGGGCGATAACCCCTATGCCGACCTGGCGATCAGCCGCAACGCGCCGTGCCCTTGCGGCTCGGGCAACAAGTACAAGCACTGCCACGGCGCGCTCAGCTGATGGAGAGCGCGGCTGGCGTCCCTCGTAGCCGCCCTCGTCAGCCGCGCGCGACTTCGACGCTCCTGCCGCCATCCCAGCGGCGCAGCACGAGATAGCGCCCATGAAGCGCGCCGCGGTCTTGGATCCCGAAACCCAGCACCGTCCCGTCCGCTCCCTCGGCGGCGGGTAGCCACTTCACCTGCTCGAGGCCGACGCGAAGGCCCTCGCGACTGAGGTCCGGTGCGCGCGCGATGCCCTCGGCCACGAGGCGGCCAAGATCGTGGCCTTTGGCGGCAGAGAGGCTGCCTGCCGCATCGATGCCCAGCCGGCCCTTGAGCGCTTGCAGTGTGCGATTGGCGTCCGAGTACATGTCGACATAAGTCCAGCCGTCGCACACTTGCGCGAAGTCGCCGTGGTAGCCGCGAAGCCCCGCCGTGTTCATGATGCGAGGGCCCGCCCATCCGCTTGCCCTCAGTGCGGTGGCCACGGGCGGCGCGGAAATACCGAGGCCAAGATAGGTGATGCCGTCCGGCCGAGCTTGGAGCACCGCCGCCACTTCATCGCCCGCGTCGCTCGCGAGCGGCGAAAGGCTCTGTTGGCCGACGATTTCCAGCCCGAGGATGGCGGCCTCGTCCTCCAGGTACTTGAGGTGGCGCGTGCCGATCGGCGAGTTGTCGTAGAGGACGCCGATCCGCCGGACGCCGCTTTCGGCCAGGTGCCGGGCGATCACGAGCGATTCGTCCTCGTGGCTGCCGACCTGCAGCTGGAACATGTACTTGCCGCGTGCCCGCTCCGCCCCGGCCCAGTTGATCGTCGGCACGCGCATGCGCTCGGCCAGGGGCGTCGCGATCAGGGCGTTGTCGCCAATCGCCGGACCGACGATCAGGAGAACGTCCTGCGCCACCAGTTCCTGATATGCCCTCTCGAGCGCCTCGGCGGTGCCGGAGGGGAGGCCGAGGCCATAGGCATGCACGAACTCCACCGCCGCCGCGATCCGCCCGCAGGCCTGCAAGGCCTCGACTTCGCGCTCGAGCCAATCGGCCGTATCGTCCGCAGCCGACCCGAGGTCCGCCATGTCGTTGAGCACGCCGACACGCACTGTCGCTGTCATCTGGTCCTCCCGAGAGTGGCGATCAGCCTGGTCGCGTTATCCCGCCGGGTGCAGCAATGTTCCACCGCGCGTAAAGCTCCTGCCGACCGGAGCATGTGTCGTTATTCGCCCGAACGGCGAGCGCGGGTCAGCTGTTCGCGGGAGTGGAGAGCACGCAGCGCATCTCCCCGTCCTGGCCGTTCGCCTCTATCCGGCGAAGGAAGCCGTCCGACAGCAGATGAAGCTTGAGCCCCTTCAGCTTGCCGCCAGTCATGGTGACCATGTCCCCCGTACGCAGATAGCTGCCACGAACCCCGCCAGCACGGTAGCTGGAGCCGCGGATGACCGCGAAGTCGAAGTCGGACGCGGGCACCCGGATCGGGCCGCCGGCATCGCCAGGCAGCTCGCAACTGTACTTGCCCTGGGCCATGGTGCCGATGAGGCCCCCGGGCACCGGCGGCGGTTCGGCGGCAGCCATGGCCGGGGTTCCGGACAGGAGGCCGGCAAGGAGGAGGACCGGTGCGGCCAGCGGTAGAGACCTTCGCATGAGGGTCCTGCTAGCACCTGAGCCGGGGAATTGCCACAACGCCGCGCAGGCGCTAAGGGCGCCAATCCCTGCGACCAGCACGGCTCTTATCCAGCGTAAGGCTTACCCATGAAGATCAGCGGCGTCGACATCCGCCCCGGCAATATCCTCGAATACGAGAAGGGCATCTGGAAGGTCGCCAAGACCCAGCACACCCAGCCCGGCAAGGGCGGCGCGTTCATGCAGGTGGAGATGAAGAACCTGATCGACGGCCGCAAGACCAACGTGCGCTTCCGCAGCGCCGACACGGTCGAGAAGGTCCGCCTCGATACCAAGGACTACCAGTTCCTCTACGCCGAGGGCGACGACCTGGTGTTCATGGACATCGAAACCTACGAGCAGATCACGCTGCCCGCCGATCTGCTGGGCGATGCCGCCGCGTTCCTTCAGGACGGCATGCAGGTGCTGCTCGAACTGTGGGAGGAACGGCCCATCTCGGTGCAGTTGCCCGAGCAGGTCGAGGCCACCATCGTGGAGGCCGATGCGGTCGTTAAAGGCCAGACCGCGTCGTCGAGCTACAAGCCGGCCGTTCTCGACAACGGCGTCCGGGTCATGGTGCCGCCGCATATCGAAAGCGGGACGCGCATCGTCGTGGATGTTTACGAGAAGGCTTATGTCAGGAAGGCGGACTGATCCGATGCGTACTTTGTCTCTTCTCGCGCTGGGCGCTGCCCTGGCCGTCACTCCCGCCGTTGCCGCTCCTGCCAAGAAGGCTGCGGCGCCGGCCGCGCCTGCGGCGACCGCGGGTCAGCAGCCGCCCGCCGAAGTGCAGCACGCCATGCTGTACCTGAAGGTGCTGATCAGCGGCCTGCAGTCCGACCAGGTCGAGCAGCCGGTGAAGGGGGCGCTGGTCGGCTGCCTCTACAACAACTCGCTGGGCAAGATCACCGACTCCATGGACAAGGTCATTGCCGAGAACCCCAGCAAGATCCGCCGCGACAATCCCAGCGAACTGCTGAGCGCGATGGCGGCGATCTGCGGCTTCCGCCCGAGCGGCGAAGCATCTTCCGCCCCCACGGCGCCGTCCTCGACCGCGCCCAAGGCGCCGGCGACCACCGGCCGCTAAGGCGTCCCGGCCCTCGCGGCCGTCCAGAATACAAGGTACGACATGGCCCTTTCCGGTCTAATCCGCGTCATGGAGAAGGCGGCCCGCAAGGCGGGTCAGCGCTTGCGCCGCGACTTCGGCGAGGTCGAGCACCTCCAGGTCTCGCGCAAGGGGCCGTCCGATTTCGTGTCCAAGGCCGACCAGGCGGCGGAGCGCACGATCTGGGACGAGCTGCGCGCGGCGCGCCCCGACTGGGGCTTCCTGATGGAGGAGGGCGGCGAGATCGAGGGCGATCCGACCAAGCCGCGCTTCATCATCGATCCGCTCGACGGCACCAGCAACTTCCTGCACGGCATCCCGCACTTCGCGGTGTCGATCGGCGTCCAGGAACCGCGATTGGACGGCAACGGCTGGGGCGAGGTGACGGCCGGCGTCGTCTACCAGCCGATCACCGACGAGACTTTCTGGGCGGAGAAGGCGCGGGGCGCCTGGTTGCAGGACCGGCGGCTGCGGGTCTCCTCGCGCCGGATGCTCGACGAGGCGCTGATCGCCACCGGCATACCCTTCTCCATCCGGGGCGACCGCGCGAAGTGGACCAAGATCTACCACGCCATCGGACCCAATGTCGCCGGCATTCGCCGCTTCGGTGCGGCGGCGCTCGATCTGGCATGGGTGGCGGCGGGGCGCTACGAAGGTTTCTGGGAAGAAGGCCTGAAGCCTTGGGACAGCGCGGCGGGCTGCCTGCTGGTGCGCGAGGCCGGCGGGTTCGTGTCGGACTTCCGCGGTCGTTCGCAACCGATCTGCGACGTCGAGGTCCTGGCCGGTAACGACGCGCTGCATTCCCGTCTTCACAAGCTGGTGGCCGGTGCCTTGAAGGACTGATCAGGCATTCGGCGCGTCGAACGGTGGAGCGAAATCGACGAGTCGAATGAAACCGGACCAAGCCGCTGCCGTTCGTAGCGGGTATGATCCAGCGCGCTTTCATTCTCTTCAGTATCGCCAGTGCTCTCGTGCTGCTGTTCGCGGCGCGTGCCAGCATGGCCCGGACCGCCAGCGACGTGCCTGGCGCGATGGCGAGCCAATTCGACCTCTCCAAGCACCGCAAGCCGGATGATCAGCGACAATTCCGCGTAGCTGCCATGCAGTCACCCTCCCAACCGGATGATGCGGCGCCGCATTGGTCCTACAGCCTCCTCGACGGCGGCCCGACGCTTGAAGTCGCCGCGCTTGGCGGTGGCTCGAAGGACGCGCCGGGTCTTGCACATGTCCGTGTCGATTGGGCGTTCTGATCCGCTTGCTCCGAAGAGGCAGCGCCGCTAAGTGACAGCCGCTCGGAAGCCGCTGCGGCGGTTTTTCGAGCCTTGGAACGTTGCGGACAGGCCTGACGGCTTCGCAGAATAGACAAGCCCACGTGCGGGCGTGGCGAAATGGTAGACGCAGTGGATTCAAAATCCACCGGAGAAATCCATGTCGGTTCGAGTCCGACCGCCCGCACCAGTCCGACTATCATTCTTTTAGCCACTTGGCCGGCAGACCTCCGGCAGGGATCCTGAGCGATAGCGGTGAGATGGGCTCGAGGCTGCGCTGCCCTGCGCCTCGCGAACGCACGCGTCTCAACGAGCCGCATAACGGCCATTCGCGGCTCGAAGCCTCAGGACCGACGAGGTCATGCAAGGGGTGCGAAGCGATTTTAATTTGCGGCGTGGCGAGCGCGATTGCGGTTGACAGAATTTTGTCTATCTCTCAACTTGAGTTTGAAGGCGATCGTACCGGAGCACAGGTCTCTGCGTCGTCTCCCGCCCTAGCACGCGCGTGAGGGGCAGGCCGTGTGCCGGTCGACCGCGACAGCACTCTCGTAAGAACCTTGGCTCGTTCGGCTCGCCCGATCGGAGCCGCGCGTCTCCTGGAGATATTCGATGAATGCCGTAGCCACTGCCCTTCCGATCTCGCACCATGCGATCTTTCCCGACCTGGAAGTCGTCCGCGTCGAAGCCAATCTCGGTGCCGAGGTTCGCGGTCTCGACCTTAGCGGGCCCATCGCGGACGAACTCGCCGATCTCGTCCGCGAACTTCTGTGGGAGCACCAAGTCCTGTTCTTCCGCGACACCGGGATCGACGACGCCAAGCAGGCGGAGATCGGCCGCATTTTCGGACCGCCCGTCGCCGACAGCATCCGCAAGCGCCAGGGCGCCAAGGACGAGGACATCATCCCGTTCCACAGCGGGCCTTATGCCAATTCCTACTACGGCACGCCCTGGCACGCCGACGCCACCTACCTCGAGACGCCATACCTCGTTTCGGTCCTGCGTAGCGTGATCGCCCCCGAGATCGGCGGCGACACCGCCTGGTCGAGCGGCATCTCGGCTTATGAGGCACTGCCTGAGGAGGTGAAGGCGCGGATCGATGGGCTGACCGCGATCCACCGCCCCAACGGCAAGGCCTATCAGCTGATCGAAGACGAGCAGGAACTGGCCGAGTACCTCGCCGAATACCCCGGCAGCGAGCATCCCGTCGTGACCACTCATCCCTACAACGGCAAGAAAGTGCTCTACGTCAACGAGGGCTTCACCAAGGAGATCGTCGGCCTGCCCGAGGCCGAGAGCAAGGAATTGCTTCGCTATCTAACCCAGCAGTTCTATCGCCCGGAGAACATCGTGCGCTTCAAGTGGCGCCCGGGCTCGCTGGCGATCTGGGACAACCGTGCTGTCCAGCACTACGGCATCGCCGACTACGGTAACCAGCAGCGCGTTCTTGTCCGCGTCGTCGCCAAGGGCGACCGGCCGACCCGCTGAATGGAAGCAGGCCGCGCGTTCCCCGGCGCGGCCTGCATTCGACCGAGAGCCCCACTGATGACCACATCGCCGCTCACCTCCCGCCATGGATGGCGCCGCCTTCGCCGGCCCGTTTTCATCGTTTCGATCGCGCTCTCGCTGCTGGCGGGCTGCAAGCGCAGTGAAGACAAGCTCCCCGTCCTTCATGTCGGCGATCAGCTCCAAGTCCTGCAGGCGCCGCTTGCCGCCGCCGGAGAGGACAAGCCGAAGGGCTATCGCATCGAATTTTCCAACTTCATCGGCGGGCCAGCCGTGATCGCCGCGGAGACCGGCGGTTCGGTCGATGTCGGCTACATGGCCGAGACACCGCTGGTCTTCGCCCAGGCGGCCGGCAGCCCGGTCAAGGTCGTCGCCGTCAGCCAGGGCTTCGGCACGACCTCGTCCAACATCGCGCTCGTCGTGCCCACCAACTCACCGATCCGCTCGATTGCCGATCTTAAGGGCAAGAAGGTCGCTTACGGGCCTGGGACGGTGACGCAGTATCTGCTTGCCCGCGCGCTCGATAGCGTTGGGCTGTCCCTGAACGATATCCGGACGGTGCAGATGGCCGCGTTCAGCCCCGCGGCGCTCGATCGCGGCATCGCCGATGTCTTCACCGCGACCGAGCCGATGCTTTCGAAGAGCATCGCCGAGGGCCGCATTCGCGTGCTGGTCAACGGCGGCGCGCCCTTCATTCCGGGTTTCGGTTACCTCGTCGCCTCGGATCGCGCGCTGGCCGACCCGGCGCGCGCGAAACTGATCGCCGACTTCGTGGCGCGAGCGGCGCGGGCGGTGCGCTGGCGGCGCGAAAACGTGGCCAAGGCGGTGCCTTACACGGCCAAGCAATTCAACGTCTCGCCGGAGCTGGCCGAAGCGATCCTGAAGCGCAATCCGCAGCACTATACGCCGATCGATGCGTCGATCGTGTCCAAGCAACAGGAAGAGGCCGACCTGTTCTACAAGCTTGGCCTGATCCACAAGCGCGTCGACGCCAAGCAGGTCTTCGACGAACGCTACAACCCGGTCGTCATCGACGTGGAGAAACCGCAATGAACGCTCCGATCGCAATCCCGGTGCCGGGCGCCGGTGATGTCGGTCCGCTCGTGCGCCCCGCCGTCCGGCGCGAATCCGGACGCGTGAGCCGCCTTTCGCTCGTTCGCCGCGCGCTCGGTCCGATCCTTGTTGTCGCGGCTTGGGCGATTTCCACCAGCTTGGGGTTGGTCGATCCTTCGGTCCTGCCGTCGCCCGCCGATCTCGGCGGTACGGTCGCTCGCTTGTGGCACGAACAAAGCTTGGCCCATCAGGTCGGCGTGTCGCTGAGCCGCGCCGCTGTTGGTGGAGGCCTTGGCGTTATCCTTGGTCTTGTACTCGGCGTCTCGGCCGGGCTCTTTCGCCTTGGCGAAGAGTTGTTCGACGCGCTGCTCCAGATGCTGCGCACCGTGCCGTTCCTTGCGCTCGTGCCGCTGTTCATTGTCTGGTTCGGGATCGACGAGACGCCCAAGCTGATCCTCATCGCGCTCGCGACGACGTTTCCCATGTACCTCAACACCTATGCCGGGGTCCGCAACGTCGACCGCAAGGTGATCGAGGCGGCGAAGACGTTCGGGCTGACCGGTCCGCGGCTCATCCGCGAAGTGGTGTTGCCGCTGGCGCTTCCTTCGATCCTGACCGGTCTGCGCTTCGCGTTGGGCGTGTCGGTGCTCGTGCTGATCGCCGCCGAGCAGATCAATGCCTCGGCTGGCCTGGGCTACTTGCTCAACACGGCGCAGCTCTACCAGCAGGTGGATGTGATCCTGGTGTGCATCGCGATCTACGCTGCGCTCGGCCTCGGCGCCGATCTCATCGTGCGAATGCTCGAACGACTGCTCATGCCCTGGCGCGCCGGCGTGGCCGCCCGATAGGAGACCTTGATATGTTGCAACTCGCCACATCCGCCGGCGATCTTGCCATCACCGGGCCCGCTCGCACGGACGTTGATGCTTTCTCAGGGCATGCGAACGCGGTCGACGTGAGGGGGGCAGGGCGCGTCTTCCACGACCGTCCGGTACTCGACGGCGTGGACTTGTCGATCCGGACCGGAGAGTTCGTCGCGCTGCTCGGAGCCTCGGGGAGCGGGAAGACGACCTTGCTGCGCATCCTGGCCGGGCTCGACGCGCCCGATAGCGGCGAGGCCTGGGTGCCCGAAGCGCGCACCGTGGTGTTCCAGGAGCCGCGGCTCATCCAGTCCAAGAACGTCTGGCGCAACGTGGTCCTGGGCCTGTCCGGCCAGCAGGCTTCGCGCGACCGCGCGGTGCGAGCCCTCGCGGAAGTCGGGCTTGAGCACCGGGTCGATGCGTGGCCCGCGACGCTCTCGGGCGGAGAGGCCCAGCGCGTGGCGCTGGCGCGAGCCCTGGTGCGGGAGCCCCGCCTGCTGCTGCTTGACGAGCCTTTTGCCGCGCTCGATGCGCTGACCCGCCTCAAGATGCAGCGCCTGATCGGCGCGCTTTGCCTGGCGCATGGCCCCGCCACGCTGCTGGTGACGCATGACGTCGATGAGGCGATTCTGCTGGCGGATCGCGTGCTGGTCCTGCGCGAGGGCCGGATCGCCTTCGACCGTCGCATCACCCTGTCGCATCCCCGACGCGCCAGCGGCCCGCAATTCGATGCCTTGCGTGGTGAACTGCTTGTCGAGCTGGGCGTATTCGAGGACAGCTGAGCCGCAGAAGGTTCTCGGATCGCAGCCACCGATCCTGCCCGGGTTCGTACCGGCTCCTCAGTTCATGAGACCGGACTCGTCGTCGTTGTCATGGGTGACCGTCGGCGGACCGGCGCGCTCGCGCGAAGCCTCGATCATGGCCTGGATTTGCTCGGGCGAGGCAAGTTGCGCCGGCGCATGTCCGGCTTGCGCCGCTGATTGTGCCGACTCGTAGGCGCCGGTCACCGCCGTCGCCACTTCGTACTGTCCGGAGTTCACCGCGGTATCGGGGCTCGCGGAGGAGCCGGCGCTTTCGGCGCCGAAGCCCCACGCGCCCGCGCTCCAGCCCTCGTCGTCGGTCACCGGGTTCGGCGCACTGGCGGATACCGGGGCGCTCTCGCTCGGAGCACTCGTCTTCACGACGGCTCCGGCCGGCGCGGCCTGGTTCTCGCCGCCGGCGACGAAGCCCACGACCAGGCTCACCGCAATCGTGCAGATGGCGAAGTGGCGATAGGTCTTGGACGAGATCGCGCCGGTAGCAGCCATGCCTTCGGCCTTACGCAGGCGCGGTAAGTCATTGGTGCAGCGAGATGGTTAGCAAGCCGTTTCGATGAGATCGGCGCGGCAGCGTAGCCGCAAGCCTTGCCGACAATAACTGTCAAGGTAACCGACAGTTTACGCCTGGCGGATAGGGAGTGCGCTGGGCCGCCCGGTCTCGCAGAGGCACTCCACGCGATCATGATCCGACTGTTCAAGCATTACATCCCCCATGCGGTGGTCCTGCTGTGGCTGGTCGACCTGCTGGCGCTGGTCGCCGCGAACGAAGCCTCGTGGCGTTTGCGCGCCGGCCAGATCGGGATCGAGCTTGGCCCGATCAGCGAGCGCATGTGGCCGCATCTCGGCTTTGCCGGGATGATGGTGACGGCGATGATCGCGGTCGGCGTCTATGGCGCCGACGCGCTGCGGTCGATGCGGTTCGCCGCGGCGCGCCTGCTGGTGGCGATCTCGCTGGGCGTCATCGCGCTCTCGTTCATCGACTTCCTGATCGCCGGGCAGAACTTCTGGCGCTCGACGCTCGCCTACTCGATGGCGATCGCCTTCGGCCTGCTGATCGCGGATCGTCTGGTCCTGGGCACGTTTCTGGGGACCTCGGCATTCCGGCGCCGGGTCCTGGTGCTTGGTGCCGGCAAGCGCGCCATGCGTCTGCGCGAGTTGGGCGATCGGCCGGAGAGCGGCTTCGCGATCGTGGGCTACGTCGGCATGAGCGAGGCCGCGCCCATGATCGACGAGGCGATCCCGCGCAGCGCGATCCACAATCTCACTCGCTTCGTCGAGAACCTGGGCGTGAGCGAAGTGGTCCTGGCGCTGGAGGAGCGACGCAACGCCTTGCCGCTCAAGGATCTGCTCCGCATCAAGACCGCCGGCGTTCATGTCAACGAGTTCTCCAGCTTCCTGGAGCGCGAAACGGGCCGGGTCGACCTCGATACGGTCAATCCCAGCTGGCTGATCTTCTCGGACGGCTTCTCTTCAGGCCGGGCGATATCCAGCGTCGCGAAGCGCTTGTTCGACGTGACCGCGAGTGCGCTGCTCCTGTCGGTGACCGCGCCCGTGATCCTGCTGTTCGCGCTCATGGTGAAGCTGGACAGCAAGGGTCCGGCCTTCTTCCGCCAGCGCCGCGTCGGGCTCTTCGGGGAGAATTTCAACGTCATCAAGCTGCGTTCCATGCGCACCGATGCCGAAGCGGCGGGCGCGCAGTGGGCGTCCAAGGACGATCCGCGCGTCACCCGGATCGGCCGGTTCATCCGCAAGGTGCGCATCGACGAGCTGCCGCAGACGTGGAGCGTCCTCAAGGGCGAGATGAGCTTCGTCGGGCCCCGTCCCGAGCGCCCCGAATTCGTGGCCGATCTGGAAGAGCATCTGCCCTACTACGCCGAGCGCCACATGGTGAAGCCGGGCATCACCGGATGGGCGCAGATCAACTATCCCTACGGCGCCTCGATCGAGGACTCGCGCAACAAGCTCGAATACGACTTGTACTACGCGAAGAACTACACGCCGTTTCTCGACCTGCTGATCATCCTGCAGACGTTGCGCGTGGTGCTGTGGAGCGAGGGCGCCCGCTGATGCCTGCGCTTCCCGCCGATCTGTGGAGCATCGTCGCGCTTGCGCTGCACATGGCGGCGGCGATCGGGGCGGCGGCGCTCGCGCTATGGCTGTGGCCGCGAGCGGGGCGGTTCGGCGCGGCGGGTGGTGCCATCCTGGCCGCACTGGCGATGACCGCGGTCTGGTCTCTCGCCGAAGCGGTGGAGATGCGCGAGACGCTGGTCGGCTCGGTGCTGGAGACAGGGCGCAACCTGGCCTTGCTGCTGGTGCTCTATCGCCTGTTCGCCAGCGACGGCCGGCACGATAGCGTCTCGCCGATCCGCCCGGTGCTTTACGCGCTCGTCTTCGTCGAGGTCATCCACCTCGGCGCGGACGCGAGCCTGTCGCGCATTCCGATGGTCGCGGGCGTGCGCGAGATCGCAGCGGGGTTCGGCGCGCTTCTACGCCTGCTGGTGGCGGTGGGCGCGCTGGTGCTGGTCCACAATCTCTACGGTGGAGCCCCGCGCGAAGCGCGGATGGCCCTGCGCTGGCCCGCTGCGGCGTTCGCGACAGTTTGGGTCTTCGACCTCAACCTTTACACCGTCGCCTACCTTTCGGCGGGCTGGCCACGCGAGATCGCCGCCCTGAGAGGCCTCGCGACCATCGCGGCGCTCGGCCTGCTTGCGATCGGGGCCACGCTGGGGCGGGACGAGCTGCGGCTGAAGCCCTCGCGCGCCGTGACCTTCCAGACGTTCTCGTTGCTCGTGATCGGCGGCTATCTGGTGGCGATGGTCGGCCTGGCGCAGTGGCTCGCCTACTTCGGCGGCGACTTCGCCCGGCTCATCGAGGTTGGGTTCCTCACCGTGGCGGCCGCGGTTGCGCTGCTGGTGCTGCCTTCGCGCAAGCTGCGCAGCTCGCTGCGGGTGGTGCTGGCCAAGCACTTGTTTCAGCATCGCTACGACTACCGCGAGGAGTGGCTGCGCTTCACCCGCACGATCGGCAACATCGGGCCCGAGGCGCTCCCGCTGGGTGAGCGCGTGGTGCAGGCGCTTGCCGACGTGGCCGGCAGCGGCGGCGGCATCCTGCTGATGAGCGGCGATCAGGGCGAGCTGACACTGGCGGCGCGCTGGAACTGGTCCGAAATCGAAGTTCCGGCGGGCGACCTGGGCCAGGACTACAGCGCCTTCCTGGAACGCGAGAGCTTCATTGCCGACCTCGACGAGGTCCGCAGCGGCAAGGCGGCGGGCAACCAGCTCGCGCCCGCCTGGATGGTCGAGGACCCGCGCGCGTGGGCGGTGGTGCCCCTGATCCACTACGAGCGCCTAGTCGGCATCGTGCTGCTGCGGCGACCCGAGGTGACCCGCAAGCTGGACTGGGAGGACTTCGATCTGCTGCGCGTGATCGGGCGGCAGCTGGCAAGCTATCTTGCCGAGAGCGCCAGCCTGGAAGCCCTGGCCGAGGCGAGCCGGTTCGACGACTTCCATCGGCGCATCGCCTTCGTCATGCACGACATCAAGAACCTGGCCAGCCAGTTCAGCCTGCTCGCCCGGAATGCCGAACTGCACGCCGGCAAGAAGGCGTTTCGCGACGATATGATCGTGACGCTGCGTAACTCGTCGGAGAAGCTCAACACGTTGATCGCGCGCTTGTCGCGTTACGGCACGGGCCAGGTTGACAGGCTCGGCGAGGTGCAGGCGGACGAGGTGGTGCGCGGGGTGATTGCGCGCTTCGCGGGAGCCGAGCGCGTGGTGCTGACCGAATGCCAGGACTTGCGCGTCATCGCGAATCGCCATTCGCTGGAGCAGGTTCTGCTGCATCTGGTGCAGAACGCGGTCGATGCGAGTTCGCCACAGAGCCCGGTGTTCCTGTCGCTCGTCACGGAGGGACCGCACGCGCGGTTCGAAGTCGTCGACAGCGGCCACGGCATGTCGCCCGAGTTCATCCGCACGCGGCTGTTCAAGCCATTCGTCTCCACCAAGAGCGGGGGCTTCGGCATCGGTGCGTTCGAAGCGCGCGAGCTGGTGCGGGCGATGCGCGGCCGTCTCGACGTGGATTCGCGCGAAGGGCTCGGTTCGCGCTTCGTCATCCGCATCCCCTTGTCGCGCGCGGCCGATGCGAGTGGCGATAGGCTTATCGAGGATCAGAAGGTCGCATGAGCAACGCGAAGGCATCCAGAAGCAGTGGCCTGCCCAAGCTGCTTATTGTCGAAGACGATGCCGGCCTGCAGGCGCAGCTCAAGTGGGCTTACGAGGATTTCGAGGTGTTCGTGGCGGGCGATCGCGCCTCGGCGCTGGCCGTGTTGCGATCCGAGGAGCCCGACGTCGTGACGCTCGACCTCGGATTGCCGCCCGATCCAGACGGCGTGTCCGAAGGCTTCGCGGTGCTCGACGCGATCATGGCCCTGAAGCCCGACACCAAGGTTGTCGTCGCCTCGGGACATGGCGCTCGCGAGAGCGCGCTCCAGGCGATCGCGCGCGGCGCCTACGATTTCTACCAGAAGCCCGTCGACATCGATGCGCTCGGCCTGATCGTGCGCCGGGCCCTGCAGCTGCAGAAGCTGGAGGAGGAGAACCGCCGCCTCGCCGCCCGCGCGCAGCAGGGCGACAAAGTGCTTGGCCGGCTGATCACTGCCGCCCCGGAGATGATCAAGGTGGCGCGCACGATCGAGCGCGTGGCCAACACCAATGTCTCGGTCATGCTTCTGGGCGCCAGCGGCACCGGCAAGGAACTGCTGGCGCGCGGGCTGCACGAGGCGAGCGATCGCGCGGGCCGGGCGTTCGTCGCGATCAACTGCGCGGCAATCCCGGAAAACCTGCTCGAAAGCGAGTTGTTCGGCCACGAGCGTGGCGCTTTCACGGGCGCGATCAAGACCACCGAAGGCAAGATCGAGCAGGCCGCCGGCGGCACCCTGTTCCTGGACGAGGTGGGCGACATTCCCCTGCAGCTCCAGGTCAAGCTGCTGCGCTTCCTGCAGGAGCGCGTGATCGAGCGGGTCGGCTCGCGCACCTCGATCCCGGTCGACACCCGGATCGTGTGCGCCACGCATCAGGACCTCGACACGATGATCGCGGACGGCCGGTTTCGCGAGGACTTGTACTATCGTCTCGCCGAGATCGTCGTGCGCATCCCGAGCCTGGCCGAGCGTCCGGGCGATGCCGCCTTGCTGGCGAAGTCGTTCCTCCACCGCTACGCGAAGGAGATGAACCCCAGCGTGCGCGGCTTTGCCGCCGATGCGCTGGTCGCGATCGATGCATGGCGCTGGCCGGGCAACGTGCGCGAGCTGGAGAATCGAGTGAAGCGCGCCGTCATCATGGCGGACGAGAAGCTGGTCGGCGCCGCCGATCTCGATCTCGTGCCGCCCGGCGAGCAGGCGTTCACCGCGCTGAACCTCAAGACCGCGCGCGAGCAGACCGACCGCAAGGTGATCCGCCATGCGCTTGCCCGCAGCGAAGGCAACATTTCCAGCACCGCCAAGCTGCTCGGGATCAGCCGGCCCACGCTTTATGACCTGCTCAAGCAGTACGATCTGCACAACTGAGCGCCAGCGCTGGGTACGGCTGTCGACCGTTGCCGTAGCTTTCGGACTGGCGCTGGCCCCGCTGGCGGGGCATGCCGAGCCCGAGCCCGAGCCCGAGCCCGAGCCCTACGCGCGATCGATCGCCGCCGCTCGCGATGCGCTGTCGCGCGGCGACGGAGTGGATGCCGAGATGAAGGCGCGTGCCGCCCTGCAGCGCGGCGCGCCCCGGGCCGAGGTGTCCGCCTATCTGGGAGAGGCCTACCTCGATCAGGGCGATCTCGATCGTGCCCGGGCATGGCTGGGATCGGGCGACTTCGCGCCGGAAGCCAGGCTTTCAGGCCTGCGCGCGCTGGCGCGGCTCGAGAGGGACACGGGCGATCTTGCGGCCGCGGCCAAGGCTTACGACCGGGCCCTGGCGATCGCCCCACGCGATGCCGGGCTCTGGGTCGAGATCGGCCGGCTGCGCTACGTGGCGGGCGAGCACCTCGCCGCCATCGCCGTGGCCGAGCGCGCCGTCGCGCTCGACCCGGCCAACGTGCGTGCGCTGGAGTTTCGCGGCGAACTGGTCCGCGATCGCTATGGTCTGCTGGCGGCGATCCCCTGGTTCGAGGCGGCGCTGATGCACGCGCCGAGCGATGTCTCGGTGCTGACCGAGTACGCCGCGACCCTGGGCGAGCTTGGTCGCGCGAGCGAATGCCTGGTGGTGACGCGGCGTATCCTGCAACTCTCCCCGGGCAATCCGCAGGCGTTCTACCTGCAGGCCGTGATCGCCGCGCGCGCCGGCGACTATGAGCTCGCGCGCGGTCTCATGGCGCGCACCAAGGGCAAGCTCGGCGCGCTTCCGGGCGTGCTGATGCTGCAAGGTGTTCTCGAACTGGCAGCGGGTAACACGCGCAGCGCCGCCGACGCCCTGGAGCAAGTGCTCTCCCGCCAGCCCGACAACCTGCGCGCCAAGGAACTGCTCGCGCGGGCGCTCTTCCAGGGCAGGCAATTCCGCTACCTGACGCTCCGCTTTCGCGGCGACATCGCGGCGGGCGCGACCTCGCCGTATCTGCTGACCATGGTCGCGCGGGGCTACGAGACGGTGGGGGACCGGGCGGCCGCCGGAGTCCTGCTCGACCGCGCCGCCGCGCCGCAAGTTCCCGGACTGCGGGTCGTGGGCACGAACGCGGTGAGCCTGCTGCTGGCCAAGGGGCAGGCCGATGAGGCGGCCAGCCTGGCGCAGCAGGCGCAGGCCTCGACGCCGGGCATGTATGACACACAGTCACTCGCCGGCGATGCGCAGTTCGCCAGAGGCGACGCGGCAGCGGCGGCGCAGCGCTATGCCGACGCTGCAAGGGTTCGCATGTCGGAGAGCCTGCTGCTGCGCCGGTTCGCGGCGTATCACGCGATGGGCGACGGCGAGGAGGCGGCGCAGATGGTCGATGCCTATCTGCTGCAAAACCCCACGAGCCGCGTGGCGCTGAGGCTGGCGGCCACTCTCGCTGTCGCGCAGGGCGACGCCTCGCGCGCCGGGAGCATCCTCGACTATCTGCGGCGTTCGGGCGGCGGACGCGACGTGCAACTGCTCTGCGATCTGGCGCTGGTCCAGGACGCCGCCGGTGAAGCCGGGCAGGGCGAGGCCAGCGCGGAGGATGCCTATCGGCTCCAGCGTGCCAATCCGACAACCGCACAGGTTCTGGGTCTGAGCTACGCGACGCTCGGCCTTAACCGCCAGGATGCCGCCGCGCTGCTGGACAAGGCACGGCGCATGCTCGGCGCCAATCCGATGATCGCGGAGGCGCGGGCCAGGTTGCGGCGCACCCCAGGCTGACTATCAGCTCTTGGGCTGGTAGGTCTGTTCCGGGCCGGGGAAGGTGCGTTCGCGCACTTCCTGTGCATAGGTCTGCGCCGTCTCACCGATAAAGCCCGCCAGGTCGCCATAGCGTTTTACGAAGCGAGGCACGCGCTCGAACATGCCGAGCATGTCCTCGGTTACGAGCACTTGCCCGTCGCATTGCGCGGAGGCGCCGATGCCGATCGTGGGGATCGCGAGCTTCCGGGTCAGGGCGATCGCGATCGGCTCGACCACGCCCTCGATAACGACCGCGAAGGCGCCGGCTTCGGCCACGGCCTCGCCGTCCGCCAGGATCTTGGCGTGTTCCTGTTCGCTCCGGCCGCGCGCGCCGTAGCCTCCGAGCGCGTTCACCGCCTGCGGTGTCAGGCCGACATGCGCCATTACCGGGATGCCGCGCCGGGTGAGGAACGCGATCGTCTCGGCCATCGCTTCGCCGCCTTCGAGCTTGACCCCGGCCGCGCCGGTCTCGGCCATGATCCGGCTGGCCGAGGCAAAGGCAGCCTGCGGGCTCGCCTCGTAGGAGCCGAACGGCATGTCGACGATCACGACCGAATGATAGCTCCCCCGGACGACCGCCGCGCCGTGGGCGATCATCATCTCCAGCGTAACCGCCAGGGTCGAGGGAAGCCCGTAGATGACCTGGCCGAGGGAGTCGCCGACCAGCAGCAGGTCGCAATGCGGATCGAGCAGTTGCGCCTGGCGCGCGGTGTAGGCGGTCAGCATCACCAACGGCTCGGCGGTGGCGCCGCCCGACTTTCGCCGTTGGATCGCGGGAACGGTCAGGCGCTTCATCGGCGCCGGCGTGGGATTGGCGCGGCTGGTCGCGGTGTCGAGCTGGAAGGTCGTGGACATGGGCCCGGCTTGTAGCGCCCCACATGGCGCGAAGCAAAGCCGGGGATCGCCGCGCGATTGCGCTTGCCATGCGGTTGCTTGCCGCTAGCCTCCCGTCATCCATGCGTAATTTTTCGGGGGAACCCGCATGTTCGGTCGCGTAAAGTCGCTAGATGCCATCCTGGCGACGGCGGAAAAGAAGTCGCTGCATCGCTCGCTAGGCGCATTTCAGCTCACGATGCTGGGCATCGGCGCCGTCATCGGCACCGGTATCTTCGTGTTGACGGCCGAAGCCGCGCAGAAGGCGGGGCCGGGCATGATGCTCTCGTTCGTCATCGCCGGGTTCGTCTGCGCGGTCGCGGCGCTCTGCTATGCCGAGATGGCGGCGATGGTGCCGGTCTCGGGCTCCGCATACACGTACAGCTACGCGGTCATGGGCGAGCTCATCGCCTGGATGGTGGGCTGGGCGCTCATCCTGGAGTATGCCGTCTCGGCCGGTGCCGTCTCGGTCGGCTGGTCGGGCTACTTCGTGGGCTGGCTCAACTCGAGCTTCAATCTGAACATACCGCTTACCTTTGTGCGCGGTCCTTTCGATGGCGGGCTGATCAACGTGCCGGGAATGCTGGTGGCCTTGCTGGTCACCGCGCTGCTGGTGAAGGGCACCAAGGAAAGCGCGACGTTCAACGCGGTGCTCGTGGGCGTGAAGATCACCGCGCTCACCGCCTTCATCGCGCTGACCATCCCGGTCATCAAGTCCGGCCAGTTCACGCCCTTCGCGCCGCTCGGCTTTGCCGGCATTTCGGGCGCGGCGGCCTCGATCTTCTTCGCTTACGTGGGCTTCGACGCGGTCTCGACCGCGGCGGAGGAGACCACCAATCCCCAGCGCAACATGCCGATCGGCCTGATCGGCAGCCTGGCGGTCTGCACGATCTTCTACATGCTCGTCGCCGCCGGCGTGATCGGTACGGTCGGCGCGCAGCCGGTGTTCGGCCCTGGGGGCGAGATCCTCTCGCCCGGCACGACCGCGCTGTCGCAAGCTTGCCGCTCGATCCAGGACGCGGCGGTGGTCTGCTCGAAGGAGGCGCTGGCCTGGACGCTCAAGCAAATCGGCTTCCCGACGGTAGGCTGGCTGGTCGGCGCGGCGGCGATCATCGCGCTGCCTTCGGTGATCCTGATGATGATGTTCGGTCAGACCCGCATCTTCTTCGTGATGAGCCGCGACGGGCTGCTGCCCGAGTTCTTCTCGCGCCTGCACCCGCGCTTCCACACGCCGTATGTCATCACGCTGCTGACCGGTGTGTTCGTCGCGCTGTTCGCCGCGTTCTTTCCAGTCGGTCTCCTGGCGGACGTGTCGAACTCGGGCACGCTGTTCGCCTTCGCGGCGGTCTCGATCGCGGTGTTCATGCTGCGGCGGACCGATCCTGCGCGTCGGCGTCCGTTCCGCACGCCCGCGATCGTGATCGTGGCGCCGCTCGCGATCCTGGGCTGCGTGTATCTGTTCTTCAGCCTCTCGGCGGTGACGATCGAGCTGTTCTTCGGCTGGGCCTTCGTCGGCCTGATCGTATATTTCCTCTACAGCCGCCGCACGAGCCACGTGGGGCGCGGTCTCGTCGAAGTGCACGAGACGGACCCAGACGCGCCGCCCGTCCCGGTGGCGCCGCTGCCGGGAGCGCCGGTCGACTGAGGAACGCTAGGCCGAGCTTTCGCTCAGCGCGGGATGTCGACGTAGTCGAGCTCCTGCATGCGCGTCATCAGCGCGCCGGCGTAGCGTTCGGGCACGGCCTGGGTCCGCAAGGCCCAGGCCATGACGTCGACGTCGTCCTCCTCCAGCAGGTCCTCGAACCATTGCGCGTCCGCGTCCGACCACTCGGCATGGAACCGGTCGAAGAAGCAGCCGATCATGTAGTCGGCTTCACGGGTGCCGCGGTGCCACGCGCGAAAGCGCATCCGGGCAAGGCGCGGGGAGAGTTCGCTGTCGGCCATGGGCAGCGCTGCTAGGGCAGGCGCCGCCTCGCGGCAAGTCTGGTCCAAGCGCACTTGCTAGTGACCTGATCGCCGGCTGCGCTACAGGGGCATGATGCGACCCGAAGCGCTCAATCCTCTGTTCGCGCAAAGCGAGACCCTCGACGGGGTCGGGCCCAAGCTGAAACGGCCGCTGGAAAAGCTCGGCCTCACCCGGGTGAAGGATATTGCCTACCACTTGCCCGAGCGCTTCGTGGAGCGGCGGGCGGTCGGCGATCTCGACGAGGCGCAAGTCGGCGAGAACATCATCGTCGCGCTCACCGTGCGGGAACATCGCACCTCGTCCGGCCGCGGGCCGATGCGCGTGATCGCCGAGGATGCACGTGGCAACGTTTGCGCCGTGACTTATTTCGGGCGCGCCGCGTACTCGGCGAAGAAGAGCTTGCCGGTGGGGGCGACGCGCTGGGTCGCCGGGCGGCTCGATCAGTACGGCCAGATGCTCCAGATCGTCCATCCCGACCATGTCGCCGAAGGGTCCTCGGCGCTTGCCGGGCAAGTGCGTGAGCCGGTCTACGGGCTGTCCGAAGGGCTCACGCAGGGACGCGTGGCGGCGCTGGTGGCACAGGCGCTCAAGGCGGCGCCCGACTTGCCCGAGTGGTGCGAGGCGGGCCTGGTCGAGCGAATGGGTTGGCCGCGCTGGCGCGAGGCGCTGGAGCGGGCGCACCAGCGCAGCGACGCGACCGCGCGCGACCGCCTCGCCTACGACGAACTGCTTGCCAACGCGCTGGCGCTGATGCTCGTGCGCGCCAGCAACCGCAGCCAGCGCGGCTTGCCGCTGGTCGGCGACGGCGCGCTGCACGCCAAGCTGCAATTGCCGTTCGCGCTCACCGGTGCGCAGCAGCGCGCCATCGCCGAGATCGAGGGTGACCTTGCGCAGCAGGCGCCAATGCTGCGGCTGCTGCAAGGCGACGTGGGTTCCGGCAAGACGGTGGTCGCACTCCAGGCCATGCTGATCGCGGTCGAGGCGGGTGCCCAGGCGGCGATGCTTGCCCCCACCGAGATCCTGGCACGCCAGCATCACGAGACCCTGACGCGCATGGCGCAAGGCACGGGCGTCGAGATCGCGCTGCTGACCGGGCGCGACAAGGGCAGGGCGCGCGAGTCCGTGCTCATGGGCCTGCTCGATGGCTCGATCGACATCCTCGTGGGCACGCACGCGATCTTCCAGGACGCGGTGAGCTACAGGAACCTCGCGCTGGCGGTGATCGACGAGCAGCATCGCTTCGGCGTCGGCCAGCGGTTGTTGCTCGCCAAGAAGGGCCGGCGCACGCCGCACTTCCTGGCGATGACGGCGACCCCGATCCCGCGCACGCTGACGCTGGCGCAGTACGGCGAGATGGATGTCTCGCGCCTTGACGAGCTGCCACCGGGGCGCCAGGCGATCGACACGCGGGTGATCTCGGCCGAGCGGATCGACGATGTCGTCGGCGCGCTTTCCCGGCACCTCGAGGGGGGAGGGCAGGCGTACTGGGTCTGCCCGATGGTGCGCGAGAACGAGAGCGAGGACGTCGCCGCTGCCGAGGCCCGCTTCGCAGCGCTCAAGGCGCGGTTCGGCGATGATGTCGTGCTGGTGCACGGACAATTGCGTCCCGAGGCGAAGGACGCGGCGATGGAGCGTTTCTCCTCCGGGGAGGCGAAGTTGCTGGTGGCCACCACGGTCATCGAAGTCGGTGTCGACGTGCCCAATGCGACGCTGATGGTGATCGAGCAGGCCGAACGGTTCGGCCTCGCCCAGCTGCACCAGCTGCGCGGCCGGGTCGGGCGCGGCCAGGCCAAGTCGGTCTGCCTGCTGGTGCGCGGCGCCGAGCTGTCGGAGACAGGCCGCAAGCGCCTCGCCCTGATGCGCGAGACGCAGGACGGGTTCCGCCTGGCCGAGGAGGACCTGGAGCTCAGGGGCGGCGGGGAGCTGCTCGGCACCCGGCAATCGGGCGACACGCCGTTCCGGGTGGCCACGCTCGAGCAGATCCAGCACTTGCTGCCGATCGCCCACGACGATGCGCGGCTGCTGATCGAGCGCGACGGAGGTCTTGCCGGCGAGCGGGGCGAGGCGGCGCGGCTGCTGCTCTACCTGTTCGAGCGGGATTGGGGCGTGCAGCTGCTGCGCGGAGGATAGCCGCTAGAGGCTGAAGCCGCCATCGCTCACCAGCACGGTGCCGGTGTTCCATGCCGCGCCGGCGATCAGCGCGGCGCACCCCGTGAATTGCGCCTCGTAGGGCATCGTGCCGCCTTCTATCCGATCAGTTCCGGCGCGAGGATCGCGACCCCTCCCGTCCTGCGTTGCGGGGGGCGGTGGACCGATCAGGCGGCGTTGTCGATGCCGAGTTCGCTCAGCTTGCGGTAAAGTGTCGAGCGACCGATCCCCAGCCGGCGCGCGACTTCGGTCATGCGGCCGCGATAGAGGCCGATGGCAAGGCGGATCACGTCGGCCTCGATCTCCTCCAGGGGCCGCAGGTTGCCGTCGGCGGTGTAGAGCATGACGCCCGCGCTCTCCTGCATCGGCCCGCTCGGCGCTGTGGACTGCGCTGTGCCAAGGATGTTGAGAAGCTGTGGAAAGTCTTCGGAGGTCAGCGCGTCGCCGTCGCAGAACACCGCCGCGCGAAACAGCACGGCCTGGAGTTGCCGGACGTTGCCGGGCCAGTCGTAGGCGGTGAGCAGCGACAGCGCGCCGTCGGTGATGCCGAGCTCGCGCAAGCCCGGCTGTTCGCCGATGCGCGTCAGGAAATAGCGGCACAGCGCCGGGATATCGCTGGGTCGTTCGCGCAGGGCGGGCAAGTGCACCGCCACCGGCGAGAGCGCCTCGAGCAGTTCGGGCAGGAACAGGTCGGCCTCGACCAGCTCCTTGAGCGGCATGTTGCTGGCGGCGATGAGGCGCACGTCGATGCGGAAGCTGTGGCGCACGCCGATGGGCCGCACGTCGCCGCGCTTTATGGATTCGAGCAGCCGCTCCTGCACGGTGAGCGGCAGGCGGTCGATCTCGTCGAGTGCCAGGGTGGCGCCATCGCAGTGCTGCAGGGCGCCGATCTGCCGGTCGAAAGCGCCGGGAAAGGCGCCCTTCTCGTGCCCGAACAGCAACGATTCGAGTGAATTCGCGGGGGTTCCGCCGATGTTGACGATGCGCAGCGGCATCTTCGCGCGTGGGCTGGCCGCGTGCATCGCCCGGATCAGCATCTCCTTGCCCGAGCCGGTCTCGCCCTCGATCAGCACCGGGCCATGCCCGCGCGCCGCCTTCGCGGCGACGGCGAGCGCCTTGCGGAAGGTGGGGGCCGCGCCGATCATTGATTCGAAGTCGGGCGTGGCCGGCATCTTTTCGGTGAGCGGGGCGAGCTCGTCGCGCGGGGCCTCGCGCGTGGTGGCGACGCGCAGGGCGTGCATCAGCCGATCGGGCGCGACCGGCTTGATCAGGTAGTCGGTCGCCCCCGCGCGCATGGCCTCGACCGCGAGCAAGGGCGAGGTGCTGGCGGTCAGCATCAGGATCGGCAGGCCGGGGCGGCGCGATTTCAGCTCGGCGATGAGAGCGCAGGCATCGTCGCCCGGCACCCACTGGTCGAGGATGATCGCGTTGAGCTGCATGCCCTGGCGCGTGCCGAGCGTGGCGATGGCGGTCTCCGGGTCCTTCGCGATGATAGTGCGCCAGCCTTCGCGCGCCGCGAGCGCCGATATGAGGCGGCACTGCGCCGGCTCATCGTCGATCAGCATCAGCAGGCGTGGTTCGAAATCCGACATTGTCGCTTGGCTCTACCCTCGCCCGGCCGTGGAACACCGCCTGCTTAGGGCCGCCGGGTAAAGACGGGATTAAGCCTATGCTGCGGGCACCGGTTATGAAACGAGGAGAGCTTGATGGCGGCTGCTGCAGTGGGCAGGCTCGACATCGCTCTTGAGGCTTGAGCAAAGCGGGAGGCCCGGTTAGAGGCTGGGTACCGCGAAAAATAACGGACAGGGATTATCGCTGATGGCTTCGGGCAACGACATGAAGGCAGCCAACTCGACCTACGGTGGCTTCCTTACGCTGCTGAAGGTGGGTACGATCGTGGCCGTGGCGGTTGCGGCCTTCGTCGTTCTGCTGATCGCGTCCTGATCGCGCGAGTGCCGGCCTCGCGCTGTAGGCGGGGGTGGGCAACCTGCCGCCGGGTGCGAGCCAAGCGGCGCGCCCCAGGCTTCCGGTTTGAGTACGATAGCTCTTTCAGATCCTCCCCTGCAAGGGGAGGGGGACCAGCCGCAGGCTGGTGGAGGGGTGTAACACCCTCGGCCATGTGCTCCGCCAGCGGGGACACCCCTCCGTCAGCCCTGGCGGGCCGCCACCTCCCCTTGCAGGGGAGGATCTGAGTGCTGCAAGGGACTCCACGCGCTGCCACTGCCGCGAAAAGGCTGCGGCGTGAACTGAGCTTGCCTGAGGTACTGCTTTGGTTGCGCCTGAAGGGCAGGCCGGCGGGCCTCAAGTTCCGCAAGCAGCACCCTGCAGGCAAGTTCGTCCTAGATTTCTACTGCCACGAGGCGCGCATCGCCATCGAGATCGACGGCCTTGCCCACGATATGGGCGAGCGGCCGGAGCGGGATATGCTACGCGACGAATGGTTGCGCACCGCAGGACTAACGGTGGTCCGCGTAGCCGCCGCCGAAGTCCTGCGTGATCCGGATGGGGTTGCCGGTTCCCTCGTCGCTCTATGCGCCGCGCACTCTCGGAGGCACTGAATGGACTTCATCTCGATCCTCTCGATCTTCGTCATGGCCTGTTTCGTGGGCTACTACGTCGTCTGGTCCGTCACTCCGGCGCTGCATACGCCGCTGATGGCCGTCACCAACGCGATCTCCTCGGTGATCATCGTGGGTGCGCTGGTCGCGAGCGCGGGGGCGGGCTCGCCGGTCGCCAAGTGGCTGGGGCTCGGCGCGGTGGTGCTGGCCAGCGTCAACATTTTCGGCGGCTTTGCCGTCACCGAGCGGATGCTGGCGATGTACAAGAAGAAGGATCGCAAGTGAGCTTCGTCGGCCCGCTGGAGACGACGCCGTCGATGGCGCAAGTGACGCTGGCGGCCGAGCATGCGGTGAGCCCGTGGGTGGCTTTCGCCTACCTGGTGGCGGGTGTGTTGTTCATCCTCGCCTTGAGGGGCCTGTCCTCGCCCGCGACCTCGCGCCGAGGCAACCGCTTCGGCATGGCGGGCATGCTGATCGCGGTAGTGACGACCCTCGTTACCCACGAGATCGCCAGCCTGGCCGAGATCGTGATCGCCATCGCGATCGGCGGCGGTATCGGCTTTGTCATCGCCCGGCGCATCCAGATGACGGCGATGCCGCAGCTGGTCGCCGCGTTCCACTCGCTGGTGGGCCTCGCGGCGGTGCTGGTGGGCATTGCGGCCTACTTCAATCCCGGCGCGTTCGGTATCCTCGATGCCTCGGGCATGGACATCCTGGCGCAGAGCCGGATCGAGATGGGCCTGGGCGTCGCGATCGGTGCGATCACCTTTTCCGGCTCGGTGATCGCCTTCGCCAAGCTCAACGGCAACATGGGCGGTTCGCCGATCCTGCTGCCCGGCCGGCACGTGATCAACCTGGGCGTACTCGCCCTGATCCTCGTGCTCGTCGCGCTGTTCCACTGGGATACGCCGGCGCTGTTCTGGGCGATCGTGATCCTCAGCTTCGCCATCGGCTTCCTGCTGATCATCCCGATCGGCGGCGCGGACATGCCGGTCGTGGTCTCCATGCTCAACAGCTACTCGGGCTGGGCGGCGGCGGCGATGGGCTTCACGCTGCACAACACCGCGATGATCATCACCGGCGCCTTGGTGGGAAGCTCGGGCGCGATCCTGTCGTACATCATGTGCAAGGCGATGAACCGCAGCTTCCTCTCGGTGATCGCCGGCGGCTTCGGTGCCGAGGCGGGCGCGGGTGGCACGGCCGCCAGGGTCGATCGCCCGTGGAAGCGCGGCTCGGCCGAGGATGCGGCGTTTCTGATGAAGGAAGCCGAGAGCGTCATCATCATCCCCGGCTACGGCATGGCGGTCGCCCAGGCCCAGCACGTGCTGCGCGAGATGGGCGACCAGCTCAAGAAGCGCGGCGTCAGCGTCAAGTACGCGATCCACCCCGTCGCCGGCCGCATGCCCGGGCACATGAACGTCCTGCTGGCCGAGGCCAACGTGCCCTACGACGACGTGTTCGAGCTGGAGGACATCAACGGCGAGTTCGCGCAGGCCGACGTCGCCTTCATCATCGGCGCGAACGACGTGGTCAATCCGGCCGCCAAGACCGACAAGTCCTCTCCGATCTACGGCATGCCCGTGTTCGACGTGGAAAAGGCCAAGACGATCTTCTTCATCAAGCGCTCGATGGGCGGGCAGGGCTATGCCGGTGTCGACAACGACGTGTTCTACATGGACCAGACGATGATGCTGCTCGCCGACGCCAAGAAGATGGTCGAGGAGATCAACAAGGCGCTGGTCGACTGATCCTGCCACGATGCGCAAGTTCGTCGTCCTGGCCCTGGTGCTGGCGCTCGCGGCCTATCTGACGCTCGGGGGCGGCTTTCGGCGCTACGAGGAATACCGCGTGCGCGGCGCCCTGGTGGAAGCGGGCTTTCCCGACAAGCGGGCCGAGTGCATGGCGCGGCGCATGGCCAAGCGGCTCGACGTGTTCCAGCTGATGAAGCTGCAGCACTTCTCCGAGGAGCGGCATACGCTCGGCGCCATGTGGCGCGGCGTGAAGCGCGTGGACGACGGCGAGGCGATCGCCGTCACCGCCAGTTCCGCGGCGCTGTGCCGACTGAGCGTGGCGAAGTAGCTCCCCCTTTCCGATCGATGGGGAAGGAGGATCGGTGTCGCATTTCTGCCGCCCGCCACTGGACGCGAATCCGCGCAGCGGGCTAGGCACCGGGCTCGACGAGCGATCACTCGAAAGGAACCGCGTGCGCAAGATCGGCCTGATCGGCGGCCTCAGCTGGTATTCGACCAAGACCTACTACGAGCACATCCAGCATGGCGTGCAGGCGCGCCGCGGCAAGCAGGCGAGCGCGCCGATGCTGATCGAAAGTCTCGATTCGTCCGACCTCATGCGCCTCTCCAGCGCCGAGGACTGGGCCCGCGCTGCCGCCGAGCTTGCGGACTCCGCGCGTCGGCTCGAGGCGTCGGGGGCGACTGCGCTGCTGATCGGCGCGAATTCCATGCACAAGGTCTACGACGATGTCGCCGCCGCGGTCTCGGTGCCCATCTTCCACATCGCCGAGTGCGTCGCCGAGCGGATGGTCGCCAAGGGCGTGAAGCGCGCGGCGCTGCTGGGCACGCGCAATGTCATGCTGGAGAGTTTCTATCGCCAGAAGCTGATCGCGCGCGACATCGAGCTGCTGCCGCCGAGCATGGCCCGGGTCGAGACGCTCGATCGGATCATCTACGAGGAGCTCATGCTCGGCAGGGCGACCCGCCAGGCTGAGCGCGAGCTGAAGTCGATGATCACGGTACTGGAGCAGGAGGGCGCGCAGGCGATCGTGCTCGGCTGCACCGAGCTGGAGATGGTGGTCGACATCGATGCCAACGTGCTGCCGATCTTCGACTGCACCGCGATCCACGCCGAGCGCGCGGTGGAATGGATCCTCGGGTGAGCATGCTGGCCCGCGTCGTCCCGGGCTTGACCCGGGACCGGTTTCGCCATTCCGATAGCGCGCAATATTCCGCCACCGGTCCCGGGTCGAGCCCGGGAGGACGGGTGCCATGACCCTGGCGCCCTATGCCACCGACTGGACCCGTTCGCGCGGACGCGAGTTTGGGCTGGAGAACGCGATCGTCCGGGGGCCGCGCAGTCCTTACCAGCGCGACCGCGACCGCATCATCCACTCGATCGCGTTTCGCCGCCTGCGGTACAAGACGCAGGTGTTCATCGCGCCGGACGGTGACCACTATCGCGTGCGCCTCACCCACAGCCTCGAAGTCGCGCAGATCGCACGGGTGATCGCGCGCACGCTGGGGCTGGACGAGGACCTCACCGAAGCCCTCGCGCTCGCCCACGACATCGGCCACGCGCCGTTCGGCCATGCCGGCGAGGAGGCGCTGGACGGCGCCTTGCACCGCCATGGTGGGTTCGACCACAACGCCCAGACCTTGCGCACGCTGATGCGCATCGAGTCTCCCTATTGCGAGCATGACGGGCTGAACCTGACCTGGGAGACGCTCGAAGGCCTCGCCAAGCACAACGGCCCCGTCGCCGAGCCCGTCTGGGCCCTGGCCGAACTCGACGCGGCGTTTCCGATGCATCTGGAGACCTGGCCCTCGCTGGAGGCTCAGGTCGCATCGCTGTCGGACGACATCGCCTACGACAACCATGACATCGACGATGGCCTGCGTGCCGGCTTCCTCGACCTCGACGAAGTACTGAGCCATCCCTTCGTCGCCGATCACTGGCGCGAGGTCGATCGGCGCTACCCCGACGCGCCGCTGGACCGCAAGCTCTCCGAGCTGATCCGCAGCCAGATCGGCTTCATGGTCAACGACTTGATCGAGGAAACCCGCAAGCGGCTCGACGGCATCGGCAGCGTCGAGGAAATTCGATCCGCCGGCCGGGCCGTCGCCGCGTTCTCGCCCGAACTTGCTGTCCGCGAGCGCGCGTTCAAGCGGTTCATGTACGACAAGCTCTACTACCACCCCGAGCAGCTCGAGACCGCGAAACGCGCCAAGGCGGTCGTCGCCGAGCTGTTCAGCGCCTATTCGCAGCAGCCGGTGCTGATGGACGAGGAGTGGATCGACGGCTTGCCGCGCCACGAGCCCGAGCGCAGCCGCCACATCGCCGACTACATTGCCGGCATGACCGACCGCTTCGCCATCGCCCGCCACGCCGACATCTACGGCACCACGCCCGAAGGCCTGCGCAATGTCTGACGGCCGGTTGGACACCGGGCCTACCCGGATCTGCCTCGTCGGCGCCACCGGCATGATCGGCAAGGCGATTATCGCCGCGGCGGCGACGCGTCCGGACATCGATCTTGTCGCGGTCGCCCGGCGCCCGGTCGCGCTGCCTGCCATGGCCGACAGCGCAGTTTCGATCGGCGACACCATGCAGTGGCCTGACTTGATCGCGGCCGCAAACGCCGAGGTCATGATCTGCGCGCTGGGCACGACGCGTGCGAAGGCGGGCACGCCCGAGGCTTTCGCGGCCATCGATCGCGACCTCGTCCTCGCCTGTGGGCGCGCAGCTCGTTCGAGCGGCATCGGGCGAATGGTCGTAGTCTCTTCGGTTGCCGCCGATGCCCATAGCCGCAACCTCTATTTGCGCGCCAAGGGCGAGATGGAGGAAGGACTGGCGGCGCTTGGCTTCGCGCGCCTGGATGTGTTGCGCCCCGCTCAGCTGATGGGAGCGCGCGAGGAGCGGCGGCCACTCGAGCGCCTCGGGCAGGTGGCGATCCGCGGCCTCGATATCGTGCTGCGCGGGCCCTTGCGGCGGTATCACTCGATCCCGTCGCGCGATGTGGCCGGTGCGGCGCTCGCGCTGGCGGCAACGACGACAACCGGCCGTTTCGTCCACGAGCATGATGCGATCGTTCGGGCCGCGCGCTCGACCAAGGTTGCCGGTTAGACCAGCCCTTGCCGGGGATAGCCCATCCGCTCCGTTGACTCGCCTCCGCGCCTTCCCCAAGGTTGCCCGCATCGCTGACAGCGCGGGAGAGACCGGCGCGATTCGCAAGGATCGGGCCGGCGCCGAAGGAGCAACCGCCCCGGAAACTCTCAGGCAAAAGGACCGCGCGGCGTCGATAGCGTGACTCTGGAAAGTGCCTCTCCTTTCGAGGACAGGCCGCCGAAGGTGTAACCTCGTGTTTCCGCAAGGAACCGAGGGAAAGCTCTCAGGCTTCCGTGACAGAGGGGGCACCGGATTGGTGTGCCGAAGCTGTGCGGAGTCGTGTCTTGAGCGAATTGGATATCCACGAAGAGGACGATGCGCCGATCGAGGCGCAGCTCCTGCCGCTCGATCCCTGGCACCGCGAGCGCGGCGGCCGCATGGTCGAGTTCGCCGGATACTGGATGCCGGTGCAGTACGAAGGCATCATGGCCGAGCATCTGTGGACGCGCGAGAACGCTGGCCTGTTCGATGTCAGCCACATGGGCCAGCTCGAAGTCTCGGGCGAGGATGCCGCCGCCGCGCTGGAGGCGCTCTTGCCGGGCGATATCTCGGCGCTGAAGGCGGGACGGCTGCGCTATTCGCTGCTGCTCGACGAGAACGGCGGCATCCTCGACGACCTGATGGTCACCAACCGCGGCGGTGAGTACTACCTGGTCGTCAACGGCGCGACCAAGTGGGACGATATCGGCCACTTGCGCGAGTATCTGCCCGATGCGATCACGCTGAACCATCTCGACGAGCATGGCCTGCTCGCCTTGCAGGGACCCAAGGCGGCGGACGCGCTCGGGCGGTTGGGGCTGGAGCCGGCGTTTCCTGGTATGCCCCCGCTGGGCGAGCTCAAGTTCATGCAGGCCGCGCCGTTCTTCTGGCAGGGCCGTCCGCTTGGCGTCAGCCGCTCGGGCTACACCGGCGAGGACGGGTTCGAGATCTCCGTGCGCGGCGAGGACATCGAGGCGCTTGCGACGGCGCTGTGCGAGCAGCCCGAGGTCAAGCCGATCGGGCTTGGCGCGCGCGATTCCCTGCGGCTCGAAGCCGGGCTGCCGCTCTATGGACATGACTTGTCGCCCGAGACCGATCCGGTGAGCGCCGGCCTCTCCTTCGCGCTGTCGAAGCGGCGACGCGAGCAGGGCGGCTTCCCCGGTGCCGAGCGTATCCTCGGCCTGTTGAAGTCCGGCGCGCCGACGACCAGGGTGGGGCTCGCGCTTGAAGGCCGGCAGGCCGCGCGCGAGGGGGCGACGGTGTGGTCTGGCGACCGCCAAGTCGGCACCGTCACCTCCGGCGGTTTCTCGCCGAGCCTGCAACGCCCGATCGCCATGGCCTACGTCGAGAGCGCGCTCGCCGGCGAGGGCACCGCGCTCGAAATCGAGTTGCGTGGCAAGCGGCTGCCCGCCCGCGTTGTCCCCATGCCCTTCGTCCCCCACCGCTATCACCGCTGAGGATCATCCATGACCCGTTATTTCACGCAGGACCACGAGTGGATCGAAGTCGAGGGCCAGACCGGCACCGTGGGCATCACCGACTACGCGCAGAGCCAGCTTGGCGACATCACCTTCGTCGAACTGCCCGCCGAGGGCGCGGCTGTGAGCAAGGGAGATTCGGTCTCGGTGGTGGACTCGGTCAAGGCCGCCTCGGATGTCTACACGCCCGTTTCGGGCACGGTGACAGAGGCCAACCCGGCGCTGGCCGATGCGCCCGAACTCGTGAACAGCGATGCCGAGACCGGTGGCTGGCTCTTCCGCCTCACGCTGGGCGACCCGGCCGAACTCGACGCGCTGATGGATGAGAGCGCGTACAAGGCCTTCGTCGAAGGGCTTTGAGTTGCTCGTCCTTTCCCCTCGATGGGGGAAGGATACGAAGGCTTGGCGGCTTGCCCGCCTAGCCGCAGTTGGATGAGGGTGACGGTGCGGCCCTGCACGGCGCGTATGCCGAGAGCTCACCCCCATCCAAGCTTCGCTAGCTCCTCACGGAGCAAGCTACGCTATCCTTCCCCCATCAAGGGGGAAGAACATGGGATCTGACCATGCGCTACCTGCCTCTTACTCCTGACGACCGCACCGCGATGCTCGGCGTCATCGGCGCCGCCAGCGTCGACGACTTGTTCGTCGACGTGCCCGAAAGCGCTCGGCTTTCCGGGCCCATCGAGTGCCTGCCGCACCACGCCAGCGAGCTGGCGGTCGAGCGGCACATGAGCCGGCTCGCGGCGAAGAACCTCAGCGCCGGCAGCGCGCCGTTCTTCCTCGGGGCGGGGGCTTATCGCCACCATGTGCCCGCCTCGGTCGATCACCTGATCCAGCGCGGCGAGTTCCTCACCGCCTACACGCCCTATCAGCCCGAGATCGCGCAGGGCACGCTGCAGGTCCTGTTCGAGTTCCAGACGCAGGTCGCGCGGCTGTTCGGGACCGACATCGCCAACGCCTCGATGTACGATGGCTCGACGGCGTGCTGGGAGGCGATCCTGATGGCCGGGCGCATCACCCGGCGCGGGAGGGCCGTGCTCTCGGGCGGGCTCCACCCGCACTATGCGCAAGTCGTGAAGACCATGGCGAAGTTCTCCGGCGAGACGATCGACATGCGCTTGCCCGAGCTCGTTGCCGAGGCGGATGATGATGCGGTGGTCGCCGCGCTCGGTGGCGAGACATCCTGCGTGGTGGTGCAGTACCCCGACATCCTCGGCCGCATCCCGGATCTCGCAAAGATAGCCGAGGCGGCGCACGCCAAGGGCGCGCTGCTGATCGCGGTGGTGACCGAGCCGGTCGCGCTCGGGCTGATCGAGGCGCCGGGCAACCTCGGCGCCGACATCGTGGTGGGAGAGGGGCAGTCGCTGGGCGTCGGGCTGCAGTTCGGCGGGCCGTACCTCGGCCTGTTCGGCTGTCGCGAGAAGTTCGTGCGCCAGATGCCCGGGCGCCTGTGCGGCCAGACCGTCGATGCCGAGGGCAGGCGCGGCTTCGTGCTGACGCTCTCGACCCGCGAGCAGCATATCCGTCGCGAGAAGGCGACGAGCAATATCTGCACGAACTCAGGGCTTTGCGCGCTGGCGTTCAGTATCCACATGACGCTTCTCGGCGGCGAGGGATTGGCGCGGCTCGCCCGGATCAACCACGCCCGCGCGCAAGCGATGGTCGCGCGGCTGACGCAAGTGCCCGACGTATCGCTGCTCAACGCGACGTACTTCAACGAGGCGACGCTCCTCCTGCCCAGCGACGCGCGCGAGGCGGTGCGCGCGCTCGCCGACAGGGGCGTGCTGGGTGGCGTGTCGCTGGGGCGGCTCTATCCGGGCGAGGCGGGGCTCGCGAACGCGCTGCTCGTCACCGCGACCGAGACCGTGAGCGACGAGGATATCGAGACTTTCGCCACCGAACTGGAAGGAGTGCTGGCATGAGCGCCGCCAATGCCGCCGGGTGGCGGCCGACCATGGGCGAGGCCGGCGATGCCGGCCCGCGGTTCACGACCGCCAGTGGCGACTATGCACTGATGCTGAAGGAGCCGCTGAGCTTCGAGATCGGCCGGTCCGACAAGTTCGGCGTCGATCTCGACGAGCCCGCGACCGCGCCGCTCGCCGGCCTGCCGCTGCGCAAGGCGGCGCCCGACCTGCCCGGCCTCACCGAGCCCGAGACCGTGCGCCACTACACCCGGCTGTCGCGGCAGAACTACGCGATCGACCTCGGTCCCTTTCCGCTCGGCTCGTGCACGATGAAGCACAACCCGCGCCTCAACGAGAAAGTGGCGCGCCTGCCCGGCTTCGCCGACGTTCACCCGCTCCAGCCGCAACAGAGCGTGCAGGGTGCGCTCGGCGTCATCAACGAACTGGCGCACTGGCTGATCGCGCTCACCGGCATGCACGGCGTGGCGATGACGCCCAAGGCCGGCGCGCATGGCGAGCTGTGCGGCCTGCTGTGCATCAAGGCGGCGATCGAGGCGAAAGGCGAAGATCGCCGCGTCATCCTGGTGCCGGAGAGCGCGCACGGCACCAACCCGGCCACCGCCGCTTTCGCGGGATTCAAGGTCGAGAGCATTCCGGCCAACGAGGCGGGACGCGTCGATCTGGAGGCGCTCAAGAGCCGGCTCGGGCCGGACGTCGCCGGGATCATGATCACCAATCCGAACACCTGCGGGCTGTTCGAGCCGGACATCAAGGCGATCAGCGACGCGGTCCATGCCGCGGGGGGCTACGTCTACTGCGACGGGGCCAACTTCAACGCCATCGTCGGCAAAGTGCGCCCGGGCGATCTCGGCGTCGATGCCATGCACATCAACTTGCACAAGACTTTCTCCACCCCGCACGGCGGCGGCGGTCCGGGCTCGGGGCCGGTGGTGCTGTCCGAGGCACTGTCGCCGTTCGGCCCGCTGCCCTTCACCGCCAGGACGGCCGATGGCGTGATCCACCTCGTCGAGGAGGAGAACGCCGAGGAATTCGACCATCGCCAGGCGTTCGGGCGCATGTCGGCGTTCCACGGGCAGATGGGCATGTTCACGCGCGCCTTGACCTACATCCTCAGCCACGGTGCCGATGGCTTGCGCCAGGTCGCCGAGGACGCGGTGCTCAACGCCAACTACGTCCTGCGCTCCTGCGAGGACCTGCTCCACGCGCCGTTCGGCGCCACCGGTCCCTGCATGCACGAGGCGCTGTTCAGCGATCAGGGCTTCGCGCAAGGGTTCTCGACGCTCGACGTCGCCAAGGGCCTGATCGACGAGGGCTTCCACCCGATGACGGTCTACTTCCCGCTGGTGGTCCACGGCGCCATGCTCGTCGAGCCGACCGAGACCGAGAGCAAGGCCGGGCTCGACCGCTTCATCGGCTCGCTGCGCAGCCTGGCCGAGCGCGCTCGCGAGGGCGACGAGCGGCTGCACTCGGCCCCGCACTTCGCCCCGCGCCGCCGCCTCGACGAGACGCTGGCGGCGCGAAAGCCGGTGCTGGTGTGGAAAGGCGAGCCGGGCGTGCCGGGCACTCCGTCGCTCAGCGAAATCGGGGGAAGCTGAGCGATGGCGCCGCTCGGCAAGACGCTGATCGGCTACCTGCCACTGGCGATCTTCGCCGCCATCATGCTGTGGCGGCTGCGCGACGTCGCCAGGGCCAAGCCGCTGCGGCCGAGGACCTTGTGGATCATGCCGGCGGTGCTGGTGGTGGCGGCCGGCTTCGTGCTCGCGAGCATGCCGCCTGGACCCATGGGCTGGCTGAGCCTTGCCGCGGGCGCGCTTCTGGGAGCCGGCGCTGGCGTCCAGCGTGCCCGCCTGATGCACTTGCATGTTGAGGGTGAGGGCGAGGCTGCGCGCGTGATGATGCGCCAATCACCGGCTGCGCTGCTTCTGCTGATGGCGATCGCCGCAGCACGGGCGATCCTTCGCTCGGCGACCGGTGCGGACGCGGAGGGAGGGCACCTGCCGCCCGCCGCACTCTACGCCACCGACGCCCTGCTGGGCTTTGCCGTGGCGATGGTGGGCGTGAGCCGCATCGCGCTCTGGCGGAGGGCTCGAGCGCTTGCGAACACGGGGTCACACGCCAGGTAGCTTGGCGGCTGACGGGACTGGCCCGGCAGCCGCCCAAGCCGATCAGGTCGCCTTGTCGACCGTGTTGGCGGCGGACTCAACGTCCTTGCCGGCGCCACGGACGGTGTTGCAAGCGCTGGCGCCGAGCACGATGCTACCGGCAACGAGCGCTAAAACCACTTTCTTGACCATGTCTAAAATCCTTTCGCCTGTGGACGCTCTGGCTTGGCCTCGCGCCTGCGCACCAAACACGCGATAGGCGGGCGTGTTCCCCCAAGTTCCCGATAGGGAAGGATCAATCTTCCTCGAGCGCACTCGTCGGCGGAACGGCGTGGGCCAGGCGATGCTCTCGCCACGTGATGACGAGGCCGGCAGCGATGATCAGCGGCGCGCCCAGCCAGGTCGCCATCGTCGGCAGCTGGCCCCAGATCAGGGTGCCGTACAGCGTCGCCCAGATCAGCGCGGTGTAGTCCATGACCACCACCGTCGCGACTTGCCCGTGGCGCAACGCCGTGGTCATCAGCCATTGCGCCGCGGCGCCCGTCGTGCCGATGGCGCCCAGCAGCAGCCAGGTGAACGGATCGTGCCGGGTCATCGTCGCGGGCAGCGCCACCGCCATGATCGCCGCGCCGAAGAACGAGAACCAGAACACGCAGGTGATCGGCGGCTCGGTGCGCGCCAGGTCGCGGATCTGGAAACTCACCGCCGCGACCAGCAGCCCCGAGCCGAGCCCCGCAAGCACGCCCCAGCCCGAGACGGGATGATGCCCGGGCTGAGCGATGATCAGGACGCCGGCAAACCCGAGCACAACCGCCGTCCAGCGCCACGGACCGCTAGGCTGACGCATCACGAGGGCGGCGATGATGACGGCGAACAGCGGCGTCGTGAAACCCAGCGTCGTCGCTTCCGCCAAGGGGAGGAGCAGCGCCGCCGTGACGTTGCAGAACAAGGCCACCGTCCCGATGACGGCTCGGCGCGCGTGGCTGCCGATCCGCCGCGTACGCACGATCGAGAGCTTTCCGCTCGCCGCAAGAACGGCAAAGACCACCAAGGCCGCGACCGCCTGGCGCCAGAACATGATCTCGCCCGAAGCGACACCCCGCTGGCCCGCGATCTTGACCATCATGAGCATGCTCGAGAGCAGCACCATCGCCAGGGTCCGAAAGCCGATGGCCAGCAGCGGCCGGTCGGCGCGGCTCGGGGACGGGACAGGAGAGGCGCTCACCACCCGCGTTTACCTCTCCGCCGGGGTGAGGCAAGGGCGGGGAATGACCTTATCCGATTTCCCGCTGGCGATCGCCGGCTCGGCCGCGGCGGTCGTCGCCATCGTGGCGTGGGTGGCCGACCGTCGCCGCGCCGCGCGGGTCGACCTCGACCGGGTCGGCTTCATGCCCTGGACGGGGGTCTTCTTCCTGTCGCTGATGGCCGCCGTCCTCCTGCTGGGCATCGCCGCGAAGGTAGAATTCGGCGCCTGATCGCCACGGCGGACGGACGCCGCCACTCGGTTCATCGCATTCGACGGGCTGACCAACGGTCCGGCGAGGGGCGTCGCCCTGTGTGTTCATGTGACCGCAAGGTCAGCTTCAACACCCATGAGCCTCCAAGCGTTCCAGCGCAGCCTGAAGCCCGGCTGCGCGTTCAAGCGAGTGCACCGGAGAGGGGCCGACCGTCGATTTTGCCGCCGTGTGGCGATGGTACGAGACGCCGCGGCGGCGCGGCCCAGACCGGTCGAGGTTAAAGGAGTAAAAGCGATGCAAGTCCTGTCCAAACGTCACCCCGCCCTACTGGCCGCAGCCCTGTTGGCCGGCGCGGCGCCCGCCGGGGTCGCGGTCGCCCAGCAGAACCAGCCCGACGCCGGCGTCACCGGCAGCGTCACCGACGACACGGCGCCCGCGCCCGCGACCAAGGGCCCGGATATCGACGGCATCATCTCGGCCCGCAGTGGCGCGCGCATGCAAGTCACCAGCGAGGACGGCCAGAAGTCGATCGTGCGGATCAACGATACCACCAAGATCACCGCGAGCGGCGGTTTCCTCAGCCTCTCGCGCAGCAAGCTGCCGGCGACCTCGCTGCTCAACGGTCTGCCGGTGAGCGTGAAGACGATGCAGTCGGGCGGCGAACTGATCGCCAGCTCGGTCGAGCTCAAGAGCCGCGACCTCAAGACCGCGGCGATGATCCACAGCGGCACCGAGCAGGGCTTCGCCGAGCAGACCGCCGCCACCGACGCGCTGCGCAGCCGCATGGGCGACATCGACAAGTACAACATCAAGAGCACGACCAACGTGAACTTCGATGTCGGCAAGTCGAACCTGTCGGAACAGGCCAAGGCGGACTTGTGCAACACCGCGCAGCAGGCCGATGCGCAGGAGAACGCGCTGCTCCTGGTGATCGGCTACACCGATTCGACCGGCAGCGACGACTTCAACCAGACGCTCAGCGAGAAGCGCGCGACCCGCGTGGTCAACTACCTGCAGCAGGCCTGCCACTGGAAGCCCTATCGCATGCTGACCCCCACCGGCATGGCGAAGGCCGATCCGCTGGCGGACAACAGCACGCCCGAGGGCAAGGCGCAGAATCGCCGCGTCGCGGTGAACGTGCTCGTCAGCAAGGCGGTCGACGGGCTGTAAGGCTCGGTGCGGAGGCGGGCGCGGCCCGCCTCCGGCCGTTCAGCGTCTGCCGCCGGAACGGAACAAAAAAAGAACTTTCCTACTTGATGGCGATGTGATTTAACCCGTGCGGTGTTGATCCTCGCACTTCTCGTCCTGCTGGCCGCACTCCTGCCGCTCCCGCGCCTGGCGCCGGGCGGCCGCGTGTCGCGATCAGAGGCAGGCTTCGAGGTAGGCCTGGTCGAACCCGAACTGGCGCGCCTTTTCCAGCGTGTAGGGCCTGAGGCCTGTGGGCCGGAACTCGCCCAGGATGCGGCCGTCGTCGGTCTCGTCGAGGTACTCGAACTTGAAGAGCTCCTGGGTGACGATCACGTCGCCTTCCATGCCGATCACCTCGGTGATGTTGGTGGTGCGGCGCGAGCCGTCGCGCAGGCGCTTGACCTGGACGATGAGGTCGACGGATTCGGCGATCTGGCGGCTGATCGCCTCCTTGGGGATCTTGATGTCGCCCATCAGGATCATGTTCTCCATGCGGCCCAGGCACTCGCGCGGGCTGTTGGCGTGGAGGGTGCACATCGATCCGTCGTGACCGGTATTCATGGCGGCGAGCAAGTCGAAGCACTCCGCGCCGCGGATTTCGCCCAGGATGATGCGGTCCGGGCGCATGCGCAGGGCGTTGCGCACCAAGTCGCCGATCGAGATGGCGCCTTGGCCTTCCAGGTTCGGCGGGCGGGTTTCCAGCGGCAGCCAGTGCGGCTGCTGCAGCCGGAGCTCGGCCGCGTCCTCGATGGTGATCACGCGCTCGCCCGGATCGATCATCTTCGACAGGGCATTGAGCATCGTCGTCTTGCCCGAGCCGGTGCCGCCCGAGATCACGACGTTCATCCGGCAGGCGCCGGCGATCTTGAGCGCGGTCGCCATCTTGTCGCTCATCGACCCGAAGTCGCGCAGCATGTCGATGGTGATCGGCTTCTCGGAAAACTTGCGGATCGAGATCGCGGTGCCGCGCAAGGAAAGCGGCGGCACGATCACGTTGACGCGGCTGCCGTCCTTGAGACGGGCGTCGGCCAGCGGCGTGGTCTGGTCGACGCGTCGGCCGACCTGGTTGACGATGCGCTGCGCGATCTGGAACAAGTGCTGCTCGTCGCGAAAGCGGATGCCGGCAAGCTGCAGCTTGCCCTTCTTCTCGATGTAGGTCTGGTTCGGACCGTTGACCATGATGTCCGAGATGTCGGGATCGTTGAGCAGCTCCTCGAGCGGGCCGAAGCCGAGCAGCTCGTCGATCAGCACCTTCTCCAGCGCGAACTGCTCGCGGCGATTGAAGGTGATCTTGAGCTCGGCGAGCACCTCGACGATGATCGGGCGGAATTCCTCGGACAGCTCGTCCTTGGTCAGTGTCGCGGCGGCCTCGGGATCGACGCGCTCGAGCAGCCGGGGGAGGACCTGCTCCTTGATCTTGTGGATCGAGGCTTCGAACCCGTCCTGCTCGGATTGGTTGTCGTGGACCGCATTCGCCCGGTCGGCGAGCCGCGTCATCGCGTCCTCGCGCATCGCTTGCGGCGAGATCGGGCTTTCGGCGCCAGGCATGGGCGGGAACTGATCGCCGCCCGGCAGCGGCGCCTGGCTCGCGCGGTCCGCCGTGCCACCCTTGAGCGGCTTGGCCACGCCAAACGCGGGTCGCGCACCCGCCGCCATCCCGCCCATGCCGTTGCGGCGTCCGAATGCGGTCATGCTTGTCTCAACCCCTGGCGCCGCTCCGAAAGGCGCGGTGCATGTCTTCCAATGGCCGCAGCATTAAGGTTGAAACTTTGAGAACTTCCTAATGGTTAGCCCACGTCGCGCGCGGGTCGGGGCGCTGGAAGGTAAGGGTAAGGCGTGAGGCCAAGGCAGGCGAGTTCGAGCATCGTGGGAAGCGTGAGCGAGCGCAACGCGACCGATCCGCCCGAGCCGCGCTGCTGGCTCTGCGGGCGTGAGCTGGGACGGCGGGTCGAGTGGCATCACCCCGTGCCCAAGAGCCGGGGCGGGCGCAGCGTGGTGCCGCTGCACCCGATCTGCCACCGCACCATCCACACGACTTTCAGCAACGCCCAACTCGCCCGCCTGCCGCCTAAGCCCGAGGCGCTGCTGAGCGATCCGGCCATGGCGCGCTTCGTTGCCTGGATCGCCGACAAGCCCGCCGACTTCCATGCGCCGACCCGCGGCAAACGCTAGAGCCTGTCCTGTTCAAGCGCCGGTGCCGATGCCGCTTCAAGCGGACGGTCTCTGGAAACCCCGGCAGCGGCTGTAGATCACTTGCGGCTGCTCGCCGTTATGGTCCCACAGCATCATCCGGCGAACCTGCGGACAAGTGCGCACGTAGCGCGCGACAGCGGCCATGTTCGGCGCGTTCAGCGGGCGCGCGAGGATCGGGTCCTGCACCACGACCGTCTCGGGCCGCATGGCGAGGATACGGCGTAGCTCGGCGCGCTCGTCGAGCCCCGAGACGCCGGACTCGTCGCCTTGGTAGAAGTGCGCAGGGAAGGCGAGGACGCTCGGCGGCTTCACTCCGAGCTGGATGTAGAGGTAGCTTGGGATACCCCAGACGAGCAGCTTGCCGTGCGGCGTCACTGCCCGGACGTAAGCGACGACGGCGGCCCCATCGCGGTGCGCCTTCCAGCGCTGCGGCAGGTCGAGCGTGTGGCCGCTGGTCAGCGCGACCGAGATGGTGCCGGCGAACGCCAGCGCTCCGGCGGTGCCGCGCGCGAAGTAGCCGCTCGCCAGGATGCACAGCGCCGGCAACAGCGGCAGCACGTAGTGGCTGTAGACGATCGGGAACCCGGCGATCGACAGGAACGCGGCGGCGGCCCAGAGGACGACGAAGGCCAATATGTCGCGCCGTTGGGTTTCGCGCTCCAGCCTACGGGCGCCGAGCACGCCGAACGCGAGCGGCAGGATGATCTGGCCGACAAGGATCGTCATGCGCATCGCGCGGCCGATCCAGCTGTCGTACTGGCGATGGAGGTTGGACCCGATCAGCGCCTGGTAGAGCTCGGGCACGTGGCCGGCGCGGGCGTACCAGGCATACGTGAGCGCCCAGGGCAGCACCGCGATGCCGGCCAGCAACGCGAGTTGCGCCAGGACCCGCCGGACCGATGCGCCGCTGCGCAGCAGGTGGAAGGCGATGAAGCCGCCGAAGAACAGGCTCTCGAACGCGGCGGACTGCTTGATGGCGATGGCGGCGCTCGCGCAGCCGATGCCGGCCACGACGACGGCATCGATCCGGCCGGCGCGCAGCAGCGGAAGGCGGTCGACGATCGCCCAGGCCGCGACGATCATCGGCGTATTGTAGAACACCGGCGACTGCCCTGTTGCGCCCCCGAAGAAGCACATCAGCGCCAGGTAGGCGGCGGCGGCGAGCAGGCCGTGCTGCGCACCGGCGACCATCCGGGTGATGCGGTTGATGGCGTAGGCGCCGGCGGCGGCGCACAATGTGGCGGCGATCTGGAAGGCGATCGGCTGGCTCCAGATCGCGGCTACCCCGGCGTAGATCAGGTAGAGCAACGGCCCCTTGCGGTCGAACACGTCGACGTAGAGCAAGTCGCCCGCGAGCATCCGCTGGCCGACGAGCGAGTAGAACTGGTCGTCGATATCGTAGTTCCACTCGCCGAACACCGGCCCGCGCACGACCAGCGCGAATGCCAGCATGGCGAGGAACTGCGCGGCGCGGCTGCGCTCGATCAGCGGCAGCACCGAGCGGGACGAGGCCTGGGCCGAGACCTGTGGGAGCCGGTCGACGAGCGGCCGGCGCGGGGGCGCTGGTAGGGTCTTGGCGGCGATGCTGGCCATGGCTCACTCTGTCGATGCGAGCCGGCCTATAGTGAAGGACGGTTACCAAGCCCCAAACGCGAAACGCCGCCGGAGTGACCGGCGGCGCCTCATGCCTGCAGGAAGATGCTTACAGGGGCGGGAGTGTCAGCCCTCGACGTGCTCGGCAAGCACGGTCAGGCCGCTCGCGCCGACTTCGGCGAAACCGCCCTGGATCACGATCTCCTCGGGCGTGCCGTTCTCGGTCCGGTAGACCTTGATGGCGCCGTCCTTGACGGTGGTCATGAACGGCGCGTGGCCCTGCAGCACGCCGAATTCGCCTTCGGTGCCGGGGACGACGACCATGTAGACCTCCTCGGAGCGGACGAGCCGGGCAGGGGTCACGAGTTCGAAGTGCAGTGCCATAGTCTCATTCCTCTCCCCTCCCGCGCACGGGAAGGGCTGGGGGTGGGCAGGGGTGATGCCGTGTCATGGTCGGCCCACCCCAACCCCTCCCGCGAGGGGAGGGGCTAAAGGTCGGATCAGGCCTCTTCGGCCAGCTTCTTGGCCTTGGCGATCGCCTCGTCGATGCCGCCGACCATGTAGAAGGCGTTCTCGGGCAGGTGGTCGTACTCGCCGTCGACGACCGCCTTGAACGACTTCACGGTGTCCTCGATCTGCACGAACTTGCCCGGGATGCCGGTGAAGACCTCGGCCACGTGGAACGGCTGGCTCAGGAACTTCTGGATCTTGCGGGCGCGCGCGACGGTCAGCTTATCCTCTTCGGACAGCTCGTCCATGCCCAGGATCGCGATGATGTCCTGCAGCGACTTGTACTTCTGCAGGGTTTCCTGGACGCGGCGGGCAGTCTCGTAGTGCTCGGCGCCCACGACGCGCGGCTCGAGCACGCGCGAGGTCGAGTCGAGCGGGTCGACCGCCGGGTAGATGCCCAGCTCCGAGATCGCGCGGTTCAGCGTGGTGGTCGCGTCCAAGTGGGCGAACGAGGTCGCCGGCGCCGGGTCGGTCAAGTCGTCCGCGGGGACGTAGATCGCCTGGACCGAGGTGATCGAGCCCTTGGTGGTCGAGGTGATGCGCTCCTGCAGCTGGCCCATGTCGGTCGACAGGGTCGGCTGATAGCCCACCGCCGAAGGGATACGGCCGAGCAGCGCCGACACTTCGGCGCCCGCCTGGGTGAAGCGGAAGATGTTGTCGACGAAGAAGAGCACGTCCTGGCCCTCCTGGTCGCGGAAGTACTCGGCCATGGTCAGGCCCGAGAGCGCGACGCGGGCGCGGGCACCCGGGGGCTCGTTCATCTGGCCGAACACGAGCGCGACCTTGGAGCCTTCCGAGGTGGCGTTGCCCTCGGCGTCCTTGGCGATGACGCCGGCGTCGAGGAACTCGTGGTAGAGGTCGTTGCCCTCGCGGGTGCGCTCACCCACGCCCGCGAACACCGAGACGCCGCCGTGGCCCTTGGCGATGTTGTTGATCAGCTCCTGGATGAGCACGGTCTTGCCCACGCCGGCGCCGCCGAACAGGCCGATCTTGCCGCCCTTGGCGTAAGGCGCGAGCAGGTCGATGACCTTGATTCCGGTGACGAGGATCGCCGCTTCGGTCGACTGGTCGATGAAGGCGGGAGCCTCGGCGTGGATCGGGGCGAACAGGTCGGAACCGACCGGGCCGCGCTCGTCGATCGGATCGCCGATGACGTTGAGGATGCGGCCGAGCGTCTTGGGGCCGACCGGGACCGAGATCTGCTGTCCGGTGTTCGACACGTCCTGGCCGCGGGTGAGGCCGTCGGTGCCGTCCATGGCGATGCAGCGCACGGTGTTCTCACCCAAGTGCTGCGCGACTTCGAGCACCAGCTTGTTGCCGTTGTTCTCGGTGTTGAGGGCGGTGAGGATCGCCGGTAGCTCGCCTTCGAAGGTCACGTCGACGACGGCGCCGATGACCTGGCTGATCTTGCCGGTGGTGGTCTGGTTCAGGACTGGGGCGGTTGCCATGTGCGTTTCCTTGGCTTCAATTCTGAAGAACAAATTTGACGGACGTCGTCATAGTCGAATGTTTCGGCTTGCCGCTTTCATCGAGAGCGGGCTTGAAGTTCGCTTTGCTCATGAAGATTGGGCAGACTTTAGCGGCTAGTTCGGCAGGAGCATCAGTCTCCACGATCTCGCACGAGTCCGCCTTTCCTGTCGCATCAATGCCTAGTCGGACTTTGACGCGAACCTCCTGGCTCGTCGCTGCTGCGGAGGTTGGCTCCGCCGTCGTGGCGAAGGCCAGCAGAGGTAGGGCGGCAAGCGCAATCACAGCGCCTCGGCACCCGCGATGATTTCGACGAGTTCGGTGGTGATCGCGGCCTGGCGGCTGCGGTTGTATTGGATGGTCAGCGTCTTGATGAGATCGCCGGCATTGCGCGTGGCGTTGTCCATCGCGGTCATCGACGCGCCTTGCTCGGACGCCATGTTCTCCAGCAGCGCGCCGAAGATCTGCGTCTTGAGGTAGCGCGGGAGCAGGGCGGCGAGGATCTCTTCCTCGTCGGGCTCGTACTCGACCACGGCGTCGCCCTGGTTGGCGGCAGCGGTCTTGGGCGCCGGCACGGGGATGATCTGCTGTTCGGTCGGCTCCTGGGTCAGCGCGTTCTTGAACTTCGAGTAGAACAAGTGCGCGACGTCGAAGCGGCCCTGCTCGTAGAGCGCGACCAATTCATCGGCGATCTTCTCGGCTTCGTTGAAGCCGGGCTCGCGCACGTCGGTGGTGTCGAACATGTGGAGGATCGACTTGGGGTAGTTGCGCCGGATCACCGCGCGGCCCTTGCGCCCGATCAGGTAGAACAGCACCGTCTTGCCCTCGGCCTCCAGCCGGCGGGCGGCGACAAGCGCGGCCTTGACGATGTTCGAGTTGAACGCGCCGGCCAGGCCCTTGTCCGAGTTGGCGACGACCAGCAGGTGCACGCTGTCGCTGCCCGTGCCGGCAAGCAGCTTGGGGCTGTTCTCCGAGACGGTGATCTTGCTGGCGAGCGAGGCCATGACTTCGGCCAGCCGCGCGGCGTAAGGCCGGCCGGCCTCGGCCGCCGCCTGTGCTTTGCGCAGCTTCGCCGCCGCGACCATCTGCTTGGCCTTGGTGATCTTCTGGGTCGACTTGACCGAGTTGATCCGGCCTTTGAGTTCCTTCAGCGAAGCCACTCTAAACTCCAATCGTCATCCCGGGCTCGACCCGGAATCGGTTTCCGCAAGTCCCGGGGTTTGCCGGAACCGGACCCGTGTCAAGCCCGGGTCGACGGCGAACTTACGCGAACTGCTTGCCGAACGCTTCGAGCGCGGCGGCCAGCTTCTTGGGCGTCTCGCCCTCGAACTTGCCGGTGTCGCGGATCTCGGCGAGCACGTCGGGGTGCTCGGAGTGCAGGAAGCTGAGCATCTCGGCCTCGTACTCGGTCACCTTGTTGACCGGCAGCGAGTCGAGGTAGCCGTTGGTGCCCGCGTAGATCGAAGCGACCTGCTCTTCCATGGTCAGCGGCGAGAACTGCTTCTGCTTGAGCAGCTCGGTCAGGCGCGCGCCGCGGTTGAGCAGCTTCTGGGTCGAGGCGTCGAGGTCCGAGCCGAACTGCGCGAAGGCGGCCATCTCGCGGTACTGCGCGAGCTCCAGCTTGATCGAGCCGGCGACCTTCTTCATCGCCTTGGTCTGGGCCGAACCGCCGACGCGGCTGACCGAGAGGCCGACGTTGATGGCCGGACGCACGCCCTGGTAGAACAGGCCGGTCTCGAGGAAGATCTGGCCGTCGGTGATCGAGATCACGTTGGTCGGGATGTAGGCCGAGACGTCGCCGGCCTGGGTCTCGATGATCGGCAGCGCGGTCAGCGAGCCGGCGCCGAAGTCGTCGTTCATCTTGGCGGCGCGCTCGAGCAGACGAGAGTGCAGATAGAACACGTCGCCGGGGTACGCCTCGCGGCCCGGAGGACGGCGCAGCAACAGCGACATCTGGCGGTAGGCGACGGCCTGCTTGGACAAGTCGTCGAACACGATTACGGCGTGCATGCCGTTGTCGCGGAAGAACTCGCCCATGGCCGCGCCGGTGTAAGGCGCGAGGTACTGCAGCGGCGCGGGCTCCGAAGCGGTCGCGGCGATGACAATGGAGTACTCCATCGCGCCGTTCTCTTCGAGCTGGCGGACGATCTGCGCGACGGTCGAGCGCTTCTGGCCGACGGCGACGTAGATGCAGTAGAGCTTCTTGTTCTCGTCGGTGCCCTGGTTGGCGCTCTTCTGGTTGATGAAGGTGTCGATCGCGACGGCGGACTTGCCGGTCTGGCGGTCGCCGATGATCAGCTCGCGCTGGCCGCGGCCCACGGGAACGAGGGCGTCGATCGCCTTGAGGCCGGTCTGCACGGGCTCGTGCACCGACTTGCGGGGGATGATGCCGGGAGCTTTGGTCTCGACACGGCGGCGCTCGGTGGTCTCGATCGGGCCCTTGCCGTCGATCGGGTTGCCCAGAGCGTCGACCACGCGGCCGAGCAGGCCCTTGCCGACCGGCACGTCCACGATGGTGCCGGTGCGGCGGACGCTGTCGCCTTCCTTGATCGAGGCGTCCGAGCCGAAGATCACGACGCCGACGTTGTCGGCCTCGAGGTTCAGCGCCATGCCCTGGATGCCGCCGTTGAACTCGACCATCTCGCCGGCCTGGACCTTGTCGAGGCCGTGGATACGGGCGATGCCGTCACCCACCGAGAGCACGGTGCCGACTTCGGAGACCTGGGCCTCGGTGCCGAAGCTGGCGATCTGGTCCTTGATGACCTTCGAAATTTCTGCGGCGCGGATGTCCATCGGATTTTCCTTCTTAGCCCTTCATCGCCTGGGCGAGAGAATTGAGACGAGTGCGGATCGAGCTGTCGATGCGCTTGGAGCCGATCGTGACGACCAGTCCGCCGAGCAGCTCGGGGTCCACGCTGGCGCGGATCTTGACGTTGCGGCCCTCGCGCGCTTCCAGCTTCTGGCGCAGCTGTTCGATTTGGCCGTCGGTCAGCGCATGGGCGGAAGTGACCTCGGCGGTCGCCTCGCCGCGCTGGGCGGCCGCGATGGCGTGGAACGCGCGGATGATCTCGGGCAGCGCGAACAGGCGGCGGTTGTTCGCCAGTACGCCCAGGAAGTTCTTGGTGAGATCGGCAAGGCCGAGCACCGGCGCGATCGCGTTCATCACGCTTGCGGCAGCCGAGCGGCTGACTTGCGGATTGCGAATCAGCGCGGCGAAATCGGCGCTCTCGCGGATCGCCTGATCGATCTTGTCGAGGTCGTTCTCGACCGCGGAGACCACGCCGTTCTCACTGGCTAGGTCGAACAGTGCCGAAGCGTAGCGCCCCTGCAAGCTGGCCTTGATACCGCCGGAATTCTCCACGCGTGTCCTATCCTTAGCTTCGGTGGGCCGGGACGCGGTAAAGACCGCGCGAAACCGCGCCCTCCCTGCCCCGGACGGCCGGCGCATAGCGACGATTGGCGGGGGATGCAAGGCGGGGAAGAAGCCCTGGGGACAAAGCATCAGGCTTTGACCGCAAGCCGCGGGACGTCTTGCCGCCGGGACACTGGTAAAGCATGCGGACACCAGCAACAATGGCCGTGCAACAATGACTTCTTCAGCCAACGAGACGCTTGCGGATACCGAGGCCTGGCGCGCCGTGCTCGACCGCGATCGCGCATTCGACGGTCGCTTCGTGACCGGCGTGCATTCGACCGGCATCTACTGCCGGCCATCCTGCGCGGCGCGTCATCCCCGGCGCGAGAACGTGCGGTTCTATGCCTCGGCGGCCGAGGCCGAAGCTGCCGGCCTGCGCCCTTGCAAGCGCTGCCGCCCGGGCGACATCGCGCGCGACGAGGCGGCGGTCGCGCAGGCGCTCGCCTTGCTGCGCGAGGAGGGGGAGGGTGTCGTGACCCTCGGCCAACTAGCGGCCGAAACCGGCTATTCGCCCGCGCACTTCCAGCGCGTGTTCAAACGCGCCATCGGGCTCAGTCCGGCGGCTTACCTGCGCGCGCTGAAGCTGGAGCGGGCCGGGGAAGCGTTGAGCGAGGGAGCCAGCGTGACCGAGGCGGTCTACGCCGCCGGCTACGGTGCACCCTCGCGGTTCTATGCAGCGAGCGAAGGGAGGATGGGCATGGCACCTTCTGCATGGCGGAACGGTGGGGCGGGCGTGACGATCCGCTGGGCGGTGGTCGCAACGTCGATCGGCCGGATGCTGGTGGCGGCCACTGACAAGGGCGTGTGCCGTCTCTCGTTCGACGAGGGCGCCGACGATCTGGCGCGCCGCTTCCCGCGCGCCGAGCTGAGGGAGGGCGGAGCGGATTTTTCGGACCTGCTGGCGCAAGTCGTCGCCGCGGTCGAGCAGCCGGGAGACTCCCGCGCGATCCCGCTCGATGTGCAGGGCACCGCCTTCCAGGAAGCGGTCTGGCGCGAGCTGCAGCGAATCCCGCCGGGCGAGACCCGCAGCTACGCACAGATCGCGGCGGCGGTGGGCAAGCCCGGCGCGGTGCGCGCGGCCGGCTCGGCGAATGGCGCCAACAACGTCGCGGTGCTGATCCCCTGCCACCGCGTGGTCCGCTCCGACGGGACGCTGGGCGGCTACGCCTATGGCCTCGACATCAAGCGCGAACTGCTGCGGAGGGAAGGCCGCGAGTAGCCGTCGACCCGGGAGCGGGCGCGTCTGCGAGGCTGTATCGCTCGTTGGCCGACTGGCTCGCGCGGTGACGGAACCGGTCCCGGATCAGGTCCCGGACGACGTTGACGCGCGGGCCCAGGGACGCCGCGGCGGCGTCAGCTTGGCCAGGACCTGCTCGGCGCTGTCCAGGTAGGCCTGGCGCTTGGCCTCGTCCATCTTGTCCCACGTGCCGTAGACCCGGTTGATGCGCGGGTTGTCCTGGAACAGACGGCGGTTGCGCACCATGAAGTGCCAGTAGAGCGGGTTGAACGGGCAGGCGTCCGGGCCGGTCTTCTGGCGCACGTCGTAGCGGCAGGCGCCGCAGTAGTCGGACATCTTGTTGATGTAGTTGCCGCTTGCCGCATAGGGCTTGGAGGCGAGCCGGCCCTTGTCGGCCCACAGCGCCATGCCGGCGACGTTGGGCAGCTCCACCCACTCGTAGGCGTCGGCATAGACGACGAGGAACCAGTCCTCGAGCTCTTGCGGGCGCACCCCGGCGATCAGCGCGAAGTTGCCCGGCACCATCAGCCGCTGGATGTGATGCGCATGCGCGTTGTCGGCGGTCGAGCGCACCGCGTCGGCCAGGCAGCGCATGTCGGTCTCGCCGGTCCAGTAGAACTCGGGCAGCGGCACTTCGGCCCCGAGCGCGTTCGCCTGGCGCAGGCCCGGCATCTCGAACCAGTACATGCCGCGGATGTATTCGCGCCAGCCGATGATCTGGCGGATGAAGCCCTCGGCGGCGTTGAGCGGCACCTTGCGCTCGCGGTAGGCCTTCTCGGCGCGGCGGCACACCTCCAGCGGGTCGAGCAGGCCCAGGTTGATCGAGGTCGAGAGCAGCGAGTGGAACAAGTCGTCCTCGCCCGCGACCATCGCGTCCTGGTAGGTGCCGAAGTCGGGCAGGCGCTCGGCGATGAACTTGTCGAGCGCCTTGGCGGCCTGTCTGGCGGTGACCGGCCAGCGGAACCGATCGAGGCTGCCGAAGTGATCGGCAAAGCGCTCCTCGACCAGCGCGATGACCTCGCGGGTGATCCGGTCTGGCGGGAAGGCGGGGACCGGCGGCGGGTCCATGAACAGGTCGGGGCCCGCACGGTTCTCCTTGTCGTAGTTCCACTGGCCGCCCTCGGGCTGGTCGCCGTCGAGCAGTAGGCCGGTGCGCCGCCGCATCTCGCGGTAGAACGGCTCCATCAGGATCCGCTCGCGCCCTTGCGCCCAGGTGGTGAACTCGGTGCGCGAGCAGACGAAGCGGTCGTCCTCCAGGACTTCGACCGGCACGCCCAGGTCGCGCTTCCAGGCGTCCATCATCTCCATCACTCGCCACTCGCCCGGCTCTACCACGCGGACGCGATCGATCGCATGGCGCGCGACGGCGCGGGCGACTTCGCCGGTGAAGCTGCCGGAGTTGGCCGGATCGTGGAGGCGCACATAGTCCACCTTCCACCCCTGCGCCGCCAACTCGGCGGCGAAGTGGCGCATGGCCGAGAGGATGAGCACGATCTTCTGCTTGTGGTGGCGGACGTACGTGGTCTCTTCGAGCACTTCCATCATCAGCACGACGGTGGCGGCCTTGTCGCATCCATCGAGGCTGGCGATCGTCCGGCTGAGCTGATCGCCGAGTAGGGGTACGAGTGTGCGCACGATCCGACGCTAACGCGTGGGCCGTTAGGTGGCGTCCTGCCCTTTGGGACGTGGGATCCTCATCCTTCTCCCTCGATGGGGGAAGGATAGCGTAGCTTGCTCCGCCAGGAGCTAGCGGAGCTTGGATGGGGGTGAGCTTCCGGTTTACGCGCCGTGTAAGGCCGCACCATCACCCTCATCCAACTGCGGCTAACCGGCAGAGCCGGCAAGCCTTCGTATCCTTCCCCCATCAAGGGGGAAGAAGGGTTCCCCTTCCAACGCGTTCTACACGAAGCTGTAGGGATCGATGTCGATCGCCACGCGCACGCCTTGCGGGAACTCCAGTGCGCCAAGCCATTCCTGCAAGTAGCGCTGGAGTTCGGCCGAGCGGCGCGCGTTGATCAGCAGGCGATAGCGATGCCTCCCGCGCAGCAGCGCCATCGGCGCGGGCGCGGGGCCGAGCACGAGCATGTCGGGATGGTCGGGCGCGGTGCCGCCGATGGCGCGGGCGGCGCTCTGGGCCTCGGCCTGGTCTTCGCTCGACACGATGATCGCCGCCCAGCGACCGAACGGCGGCGCGCCCGCCTCCCGGCGCGCCTGGGTTTCCGCTGCATAGAAGGCGTCGCGGTCGCCGGCGGCAAGCGCGGCGATCACCGTGGCCTCGGGATGGCGCGTCTGGATCAGGACTTCGCCCGGCTTCTCGCCGCGGCCGGCGCGTCCGGCGACTTGGGCGATCTGCTGGTAAGTGCGCTCGGCCGCGCGCAAGTCGCCGCCTTCGAGGCCAAGATCGGCATCGACCACGCCCACCAGCGTCAGTTCGGGGAAGTGGTAGCCCTTGGTGACGAGCTGGGTGCCGACGATCACGTCGATCGCGCCTTCCTCGGCCTGCGCGACGAAGCGCCCGACCGCCTCGCGCGAGTTCATCGTGTCGGAAGTGACGACCGCGATCCGCGCCTCGGGCAGCAGCTCGCCCACTTCGTCGGCGATCCGCTCGACCCCAGGCCCGCAGGCGACGAGGCAATCGGGCGTGCTGCACTCGGGGCACGCCTCGGGCACCGGCACCTCGTGGCCGCAGTGATGGCAGGCAAGGCGGCTCGAAAAGCGATGCTCCACCAGCCAGGCGGTGCAGTTGGGGCATTGGAAGCGATAGCCGCAATGACGGCACAGCGTCAGCGGCGCGTAGCCGCGGCGATTGAGGAACAGCAGCGACTGCTCGCCCCGTTCCAGCCGGGCCTTCATCTCCGCGACCAGCCGGGGCGCCAGCCAGCGCCCGCGCTCGGGCGCCTCGGTCCGCAAGTCGAGCACCGACACTTCGGGCAGCTGCGCCCCGCCGAAGCGGTCCGGCAGCTCGATGCGGGTGTAGATCCCCGCTTCGGCCAGCTGCATCGATTCGAGCGCCGGCGTCGCGCTGGCGAGCACCACCGGGATGCGCTCGAACCGGGCGCGGATCACGGCGACGTCGCGCGCGTTGTAGCGCACGCCGTCGTCCTGCTTGAACGACACCTCGTGCGCCTCGTCGACCACGATCAGGCCAAGCCGGGCATAGGGCAGGAACAGCGCCGAGCGGGCGCCGACCACCACTTGCGCGCTGCCCTGCACGATCGCGCGCCAGGCACGCCGCCGCTCGCTGGCCTTGAGCGAGGAGTGCCACAGCACCGGCGCCGTGCCGAAGCGCTGCTCGAAGCGGCGCAGGAAGTTCTCGGTCAGCGCGATCTCGGGCAGCAGCACCAGCACTTGCCGATCCCGGCGCAGCGCCTCGGCGACCGCTTCGAAGTAGGTCTCGGTCTTGCCCGATCCGGTCACGCCGTCGAGCAGGAACGGCGCGAAGGCTCCGGCATCGACCGTTGCGACGAGCGTTGTTGCCGCTTGCGCCTGCCCCGGGCTGAGATCGGGCACCGCGAAGTCGGGCAGGGCGGGGCGGTAGGGCCGGTCGCAATCGACCGTCACCGGCTCCAGCAGACCTGCGCCGACCATGCCGCGCAGCACGCCTTCGGATACGCCGGCCAGCTCGGCCAGCTCGCGGATCGAGGCCTGCTCGCCCTGCAAGGCGTCGAGAGCCGCCGCGCGCTGCGGCGTGATTCGCGCCGGTTCCTCGCCGGTCAGGCGGTACTCGGTGGTGGTGCCGCCGCCGCGCAGCGCCGCGCTGCTGGCAAGCGCCATGCGTGCGACCGAGGACATCGGCGCGCAGTAGTAGTCGGCGGTCCACTCGATCAGGCGGCGCAGCTCGGCGGGCAGCGGTGGCACCGGTAGCACTTCCAGCAGCGGGCGGAGTTTGGCGTCCGGCACTTCTTTTGCGTTGAGGCGTTCCGCTTCCCAGACGATCCCAAGGATCTGGCGGGGGCCAAGCGGTGCGATGACCACCGAGCCGAGCTCCACCGCCATTCCTTCGGGCTTGCGATAATCGAGCACGCCGAGCACGGCATTGAAGACGAGGAGTCGAACGCGTTCCATCTGCGGAGCGCTATGTGGCACCTGGGGATACGAACGGGAAGGTGATGGCATGCTGGATCTGAAGACGATGGTGGATGGCAAGGTTCTGGCGCGCAGGAGCCTGCTCGCGGGTGGAGCGGCCCTGGCGGGGCTGCTGGTGCTGCCCGGCTGCGCGACCACCGGCGGCATGGGCGGGCAGTATGCCTATGTCCAGGCGGTGCGGCATCTGCTGGAACTGGCGAGCCGCAATGCCTTCGCCAAGCTGACCGCACCCGACGGCTTCTGGGACAGCCAGGTCTCCCGCATCAACCTGCCGGTGCTGTTCGGGCGGCGCGGCAGCATGATGGAGGGCATCCTGCGCTCGCCCGCGTTCCGCCAGAAGCTGCAGCACCGGCTCAACCAGATCGCAGAGGACGGCGCCCGCGCCGCCGCACCGCTCGTGGCCGACACCGTGCGGACAGTCGGGATCGAGAATGCCGTCGCGTTGATCCAGGGCGAGCCGACCGCGGCCACCACATTCCTGCGCGCCGCGATGGGACCGGCGGTCGTCAACGCGATGATTCCCGAGCTCGACCGGCTGATGCGCGTGGTCGACGATCCGCTGCTGGGCAAGGCGCTGTCGGTGCTCGCCGGGGTGGACATCACCGACGCGGCTCATGCGCTCGCGCTCGAGGCGGACAACGCCATCTGGTACGCGATCGGTGCCGAAGAGGCGGAAATCCGCCGCAATCCCGCGAGCGTCGACGATCCCGTGTTGCGCCGGATGTTCACGCACTGACAGGCATGGCGGGGGCGTGGGCCGGTGCCGCATTAACAGGACAGACTCTAGCCGCCCGCCCCCAGCTTCCCTATAGCGCCGCGCGAACCGCGTCATAGGAAGCTGCCATGAAGTTCTTCGTCGATACCGCCGACACCCAGGAGATCGCCGATCTGGCCGAAACCGGCCTGCTCGACGGCGTGACCACCAATCCCTCGCTGATCGCCAAGTCCGGCCGCGACTTCATGGAAGTCACGCGCGAGATCTGCGGTCTCGTGGACGGCCCAGTCAGCGCCGAGGTCGTCGCGCTCGACCACGCCGGGATGATGCGCGAGGCCGAAGTGCTGCGCAAGATCGCGGACAACGTGTGCATCAAGGTGCCGCTGACGGTCGATGGCCTCAAGACCTGCAAGAAGCTGTCGAGCGAAGGCACCATGGTCAACGTGACGCTGTGCTTCTCGGCCAACCAGGCCCTGCTCGCCGCGAAGGCGGGCGCGTCGTTCATCTCGCCGTTCGTCGGCCGGCACGACGACAATGGCTTCGACGGCATCGAGCTGATCCGCGACATCCGCCTGATCTACGACAACTATGCCTTCG
>Ga0070665_100000109_pt1 | contig 155026 bp, 155 predicted proteins | sample KBSS13metaG_FD_65862 | JGI IMG/M metagenome (GOLD analysis project Ga0070665, IMG submission 65862) | Switchgrass rhizosphere microbial communities from Kellogg Biological Station, Michigan, USA - KBS S1-3 metaG | ecosystem: Host-associated > Plants > Roots > Rhizosphere > Soil ...
TGCGCGCCACCCACGGCGTCTCGGTCTCGCACCGTTCGCACGGTTCGACCGGTAACCGCCAGGATCCGGGCCGCGTCTTCAAGAACAAGAAGATGGCCGGCCACATGGGCGCCCGCAACCGCACCCAGCAGAATCTCGAGATCGTCCGCACCGACGCCGCCCGCGGCCTCCTCTTCGTCAAGGGCTCGGTGCCCGGCTCGAAGGGCGGCTGGCTCCTGATCAAGGACGCGGTCAAGGTCGATCGTCCGGACAATGTTCCCTATCCCGCAGGCCTTCGCGAGCTCGGCAGGGCGATCGAGACCGAGGAGGCTCCCGCCGGCCTGGTCGAGGAAGCCGCCGTCCACGAAATTCCGGCGCTGCCGGGCGACGACGAAGTCGCCGCCATCGCCGCCGAGCAGGAAGCCGGCGCCGCCGCTTCGGAAGCAGCCGACGACGCTGCCGCCGCCGCCGCCGACGAAAGCAAGGAAGGCTAATCATGAAGGTCAAGGTACAGGCCCTCGACGGCGGCAAGGCCGGCAGCGACATCGAGCTCAACGACGACGTGTTCGGCGTCGAGCCCCGCGCCGACATTTTGCACCGCGTCGTCACCTGGCAGCTCGAGAAGCGCCGGGGCACCGCACGCGGCGCCCGCGAGCGCTCGGACGTCAATCGCACCGGCAAGAAGTTCGGCCGTCAGAAGGGCGGCGGCACCGCCCGCCACGGCGACCGCCGCGCCCCGATCTTCATCGGCGGCGGCAAGGCGCACGGGCCGCGCGTCCGCGACTTCGATCCGTCGCTGAACAAGAAGGTGCGCGCGCTCGGCCTCAAGATGGCGCTTTCGGCCAAGGCCAAGGGCGGCAATCTGATCGTGCTCGACACGCTCGATCTCAAGGAGGCCAAGACGCAGAGCCTCAAGGCGCAGCTCGGCAAGCTGGGCTTCGGCAAGTCGACCCTGGTGATCGACGGCGACGCGCTCAACGTCGGTTTCGCCCGGGCCTCGTCGAACCTCTCCGAGATCGATCTGCTCCCCGCCGTCGGCGCCAACGTCTACGACATTCTCAATCACGAGACCCTGGTGCTGACGCGCGCCGCGGTCGAGAAGCTGGAGGGCCGTTTCAATGGCTAAGGCAGCCAGGAAGCCGCAAGCCGGCAAGATCGACATCAACCATTATGATGTCATTCTCGCCCCGCACATCACCGAGAAGTCGACCATGCTCTCCGAGCATAATGCGGTCGTCTTCAAGGTCGCGCGCAGCGCGTCCAAGCCGCAGATCAAGGCTGCGGTCGAGGCCTTGTTCCCCGTGACCGTCACCGGCGTCAACACGATGAACGTCAAGGGCAAGACCAAGCGCTGGAAGGGCCGTCCCTACACGCGCTCGGACGTCAAGAAGGCTGTCGTCACCCTGGCCGACGGCCAGACCATCGACATCACCAGCGGTATCTGAGGCAAGGACGATGGCACTCAAGAAATATAATCCGACCACCTCGTCGCAGCGCGGCCTGGTCCTTGTCGACAAATCGTCGCTCTGGAAGGGCAAGCCGATCAAGGCGCTCGTCGAGGGCAAGCACAAGACCGGCGGCCGCAACAACAAGGGTCACGTGACCTCGCGCGGCATCGCCGGCGGCCACAAGCAGAAGTACCGCTATATCGACTTCAAGCGTCGCAAGTGGGACCAGCCGGCCTCGGTCGAGCGGCTGGAATATGATCCCAACCGGACGGCCTTCATCGCGCTGGTGAAATATGAGGATGGCGAGCTCGCCTATATCCTCGCGCCGCAGCGCCTCGCCGTCGGCGACAGCGTCGTCGCCGGCAAGAAGGTCGACGTGAAGCCGGGCAATGCGATGGAGCTGTCGCAGATGCCGGTCGGCACCATCGTCCACAATGTCGAGATGAAGCCGGGCAAGGGCGGCCAGATCGCCCGCGCCGCCGGCACCTATGTCCAGGTCGTCGGTCGCGACCGCGGCATGGTCATCGTCCGGCTGAACTCGGGCGAGCAGCGGTATATCCGCAGCGATTGCATGGGAACGGTCGGCGCGGTCTCGAACCCCGACAACCAGAACCAGAATTTCGCCAAGGCCGGCCGCAGCCGCTGGCAGGGCCGTCGTCCGCTGACCCGCGGCGTCGCCAAGAACCCGGTCGATCACCCGCATGGCGGCGGCGAAGGCCGCACCTCGGGCGGCCGTCACCCCGTCACGCCGTGGGGCAAGCCCACCAAGGGCGCCCGCACCCGCTCGAACAAGTCGACGGACAAGATGATCATCCGTTCGCGTCACGCGAAGAAGAAGAGGTAATCCATGGCCCGCTCCATCTGGAAAGGTCCGTTCGTCGAGCTGTCCCTGCTGAAGAAGGCGGAGACGGCGAAGGAGGCCGGTGGCCGCGCCCCGATCAAGACCTGGTCGCGCCGCTCCACCATCCTCCCGCAGTTCGTCGGGCTCACGTTCAACGTCTATAACGGCCGCAAATTCGTTCCCGTCTCGGTGAACGAGGACATGGTTGGCATGAAGCTCGGCGAGTTCGCGCCGACCCGCTTCTTCCCCGGCCATGCGTCCGACAAGAAGGGCAAGAGGTAAGCCATGGGCAAGCAGAAAGCCCCGCGCCGCGTCGCCGAGAACGAAGCCTTGTCGGTCGGCGGCCAGATCCGCGGTTCGGCACAGAAGCTGAATCTCGTCGCCAGCCTGATCCGCGGCAAGAAAGCCGGGGACGCGCTCAACATCCTGAGCTTCTCGCCGAAGGCGATGGCCAGGGACGTGCGCAAGGTGCTCGCCTCGGCGATCGCCAATGCGGAGAACAACCACAATCTCGACGTCGACGCCCTCGTCGTCGCCGAGGCCAGCGTCGGCAAGTCGATCTCGCTGAAGCGCTTCTCGCCGCGGGCGCGGGGCCGTTCGAGCCGCATCGTGAAACCGTTCAGCCGCGTGCGCATCGTCGTCCGCGAGCAGCAGGAAGCCTAATCATGGGTAACAAGAGCAATCCGATCGGGCTTCGGCTGCAGATCAACCGGACCTGGGACAGCCGCTGGTTCGCCGAAGGCGACGATTACGGCCGGCTCCTCCTCGAGGACCTCAAGATCCGCAAGTACATCATGAAGACGCTGCCGCAGGCGGCGATCTCCAAGGTGGTGATCGAGCGTCCGGCCAAATTGTGCCGCATCTCCATCTATGCCGCGCGCCCGGGCGTGATCATCGGCAAGAAGGGCGCGGACATCGAGAAACTGCGTTCGAAGCTCGGCACGATGACGTCGTCGGCGGTGTCGCTGAACATCGTCGAGATCCGCAAGCCGGAGATCGACAGCCGTCTCGTCGCGCAGGGCGTCGCCGACCAGCTCGAGCGCCGCATCGCGTTCCGCCGCGCGATGAAGCGCGCCGTCCAGTCCGCGCTGCGGCTCGGCGCGGAGGGCATCCGCATCACCTGCGCCGGCCGTCTCGGCGGCGCGGAGATCGCGCGCACCGAATGGTATCGCGAAGGCCGGGTGCCGCTGCACACGCTTCGCGCCAACGTCGATTATGCCGAGGCGACTGCGCACACCGCTTACGGCGTCTGCGGCGTCAAGGTCTGGATCTTCAAGGGCGAGATCCTCGGCCATGATCCGCTGTCCCAGGACAGGCTGATGATGGAGGCTCAGACCTCCGGCGTCCGGCCCGCCCGATAGGAACTGGATAGAAAAATGCTGCAACCCAAACGCACCAAGTTCCGCAAGGCCCACAAGGGCCGCATCCATGGCGACGCCAAGGGCGGCACGGCGCTCAACTTCGGCGCCTACGGCCTCAAGGCGATGGAGCCGGAGCGGATCACCGCGCGCCAGATCGAGGCGGCCCGCCGCGCGATCACGCGCCACATCAAGCGCCAGGGGCGGTTGTGGATCCGCATCTTCCCGGACGTGCCGGTGTCGTCCAAGCCCGCCGAGGTCCGCATGGGCTCGGGCAAGGGCTCGCCGGAATTCTGGGTCGCGCGGGTGAAGCCCGGCCGCGTCCTGTTCGAGCTGGACGGGGTTCCCGGCCACATCGCCAAGGTCGCGTTCGAGCGCGCGGCCGAGAAGCTTCCAATCAAGACCAAGGTGATCGCGCGCCTTGGCGAATCACTGCTTGAGGACGCGTAAGATGCCGCAGATCGACGATCTCAGAACCCGCACCGACGACCAGCTCGTCGAGCAGCTGTCGGAGCTGAAGCGCGAGCAGTTCAACCTGCGCTTCCAGGCCGCGACCAACCAGATCGAGAAGCCGTCAAGGGTTCGCGAGGTGCGCCGCAGCATCGCGCAGATCAAGACGCTTCAGGGCGAGCGCTCGCGCGCCGCCGTCAAGGCTTAAGGAGCAAGACATGCCGAAGCGCGTCCTGACCGGCACGATCGTGTCCGACAAGACCAACAAGACGGTGGTGGTCAGCGTCGAACGGCGGGTGAAGCACCCGCTTTACGGCAAGATCATCAAGCGGTCGAAGAAGTACCATGCCCATGACGAGGGCAACGAGTTCAAGGAAGGCGAGACCGTCCGCATCGAGGAGACTCGGCCGATCTCGAAGCTGAAGACCTGGAAGGTTCTCGGCCGGGTCGACACCCATGCGACGCCGGAAGCGACCGACGAAAAGCCGGCGAAGACGTCGCGGGCGAAGAAGGCGGATGCCGAGCCGGCGGAGGCCGATGCGGCCGAAGCCGAGACGGCGGAAGCCTGAACATATTGCAACTGATCGCCGGGCTTTCCCGGTTGAAGTGAAGAGAAGGAATTGGATCGATGATCCAGATGCAGTCCAACCTTGAGGTCGCCGACAATAGCGGCGCCAAGCGCGTCCAGTGCATCAAGGTGCTGGGCGGCTCCAAGCGGCGCTTCGCCGGCGTTGGCGACATCATCGTCGTCTCCGTCAAGGAAGCGGCGCCGCGGGGCCGCGTGAAGAAGGGCGACGTCCACAAGGCCGTGATCGTGCGGACCGCGAAGGACATCCATCGTCCCGACGGCTCGACCATCCGCTTCGATTCGAACGCGGCCGTGCTCGTCAACAACAATGCCGAGCCGATCGGCACCCGCATCTTCGGCCCTGTCGTGCGCGAGCTGAGGGCGAAGAAGCATATGAAGATCATCAGCCTTGCGCCGGAGGTGCTGTAATGGCCGCCGCGAAGATCAAGAAAGGCGACAAGGTCGTCGTCCTGTCCGGCAAGGACAAGGGCCGTCACGGCGAGGTCACCAAGGTGATGCCGAAGGATGGCAAGGTGCTGGTTTCCGGCATCAACGTCCATGCCCGGCATGCCAAGCCGACGCAGGCGCGCCCGCAGGGCGGCATCGTCCGCGCCGAGGCGCCGATGCACCTGTCCAAGGTCGCCATCGAGGACCCGAAGACCGGCAAGCCGACGCGCGTGCGCTTCGAGGAGCGCGATGGAAAGAAGGTTCGGATCGCGGTCCGTTCCGGGGAGCTGATCAATGGCTGAAGCCAAATATGTCGCGCGCCTGCGCGCCGAGTTCGACGAGAAGATCGTCCCCGCGATGATCGAGAAGTTCGGTTACAAGAACCGGATGGAGGTCCCGCGCCTCGACAAGATCGTCATCAACATGGGCGTCGGCGAGGCGACCCAGGACAAGAAGAAGGTCGATACCGCGGCCCAGGAAATGGAGCTGATCGCAGGCCAGAAGCCGGTGATCACCAAGGCCAAGAAGTCGATCGCCCAGTTCAAGCTGCGCGAGGGCATGCCGATCGGCGTCAAGGTCACCTTGCGCCGCGAGCGGATGTACGAGTTCCTCGACCGGCTGGTCACGATCGCACTGCCGCGCGTTCGCGATTTCCGGGGCCTGAACCCGAAGAGCTTCGACGGGCGCGGCAATTACGCGATGGGTCTCAAGGAGCAGCTGGTGTTCCCCGAGATCAACTATGACCGCATCGAAAAGGTGCGCGGCATGGACATCATCGTCACCACCACCGCGAAGACGGACGACGAGGCGCGCGAGCTGCTGCGCCTCTTCAATTTCCCGTTCCCCCGCGAGGAAGATCAGAAAGAGGCGGCCTGAGCCATGGCGAAACAGAGTTCCATCAACAAGAACGAGCGTCGCAAGAAGCTGGCGAAGAAATATGCCGGCCAATATGCGAAGCTGAAGGCGATCGCGAACGACACGTCCAAGGACGAGACCGAGCGCCTGATCGCGCGGCTGAAGATGGCCGAGATTCCGCGCAACGGCAATCCGACGCGCATCCGCAATCGTTGCGAGCTGACCGGGCGTTCGCGCGCCGTCTATCGCAAATTCCGGCTTTCGCGGATCATGCTGCGGGAGATGGGCAACAAGGGCCTGATCCCCGGCCTCACGAAGTCGAGCTGGTAAGGTAGAGCTATGCCATTGACCGATCCCCTGGGTGATATGCTCACCCGCATCCGCAACGGCCAGCAGGCGAGGAAGGACAGCGTCCTTTCGCCCGCGTCGAAGCTGCGCGCCCGCGTGCTCGATGTGCTCGAGCGCGAAGGCTATATCCGCGGCTATCGCGAGGAAATGCTCGGCGACCATGCCGGCCTGCGCATCGAGCTGAAATATTTCGAGGGCCAGCCCGCGATCCAGCACGTCTCCCGAGTCTCCCGCCCCGGCCGCCGGGTCTATTCGGGCGCGCAGGAGCTGCCCCGGGTCCGCAACGGCCTCGGCATCACCATCGTTTCGACGCCGAAGGGCGTTCTGTCGGACGCGGAAGCGCGGACCCAGAATGTCGGCGGCGAAGTCCTCGCGGAGGTATTCTAGATGTCCCGCATCGGTAAACGGCCGGTCCCGCTGCCTTCGGGCGTGTCGGCGACCACCGAAGGCCAGATCCTGTCGGTCAAGGGCCCCAAGGGCACTCTCTCGCTGCAGATGCGCGAGGAGATCAAGTACGACATTTCGGAGGACGGCATTTCCGTCCAGCCGGCCAACGAGACCAAGCAGGCGCGCGCCTTCTGGGGCATGCAGCGCACGCTCGTGCAGAATCTCGTCACCGGCGTCTCCGAGGGCTTCACCAAGGTGCTCGAGATCACCGGCGTCGGCTATCGCGCCACCGCCCAGGGCAAGAACCTGAAGCTGCAGCTGGGCTACAGCCACGACGTCAATGTCGACGTGCCGGAAGGCATCGAGGTCAAGACGCCGGACAACACCACCGTCGAGGTTTCGGGCATCGACCGCCAGAAGGTCGGCCAGGTTGCCGCCGAGATCCGCCGCTGGCGCAAGCCCGAGCCCTACAAGGGCAAGGGCATCAAATATCGCGGCGAGTATATCTTCCGCAAAGAAGGCAAGAAGAAATAGGCCATGGCGAGATTCAACCCCTTCATCAAACGCGCCCAGCGCGTCCGCACGGCGATCCGGCGCAATGCCGGCGGCCGCGCCCGCCTGTCGGTCCACCGTTCGGGCCGCCACATCTATGCGCAAATCATCCTCGACGCGGAGGGCCGCACCGTGGCCGCCGCTTCGACGCTGGAAAAGGACGCCCGGGCCAAGACCGGCGCGACCGTCGCTTCCGCGCAGGATGTCGGCCGCCGGATCGCCGAGCGCGCCAAGGCCGCAGGCGTCACCCGGGTGGTGTTCGATCGCGGCGGCTTCCTGTTCCATGGCCGCGTCAAGGCGCTGGCCGATGCCGCCCGTGAAGGCGGATTGGAGTTCTAATGATGGCTGACGACAACAATTCGGCCCCCGAGGGCGAAGTGACGGCTCCGGCCGCGGCACCCGAGGCGGCTCCCGCCGCCGCCGAGCCTGCCGAGGCTTCGTCTCCGGTCGCGGCCGGCAGCGCGCCGCCCGAAGGCCGGCGCGAGCGCGGCGCCCGTGGCGGGCGCGGCGGCGGCGGCGGCGGTCGCGACAATCGCGGCGGCGGCAATCGCGGCCGGCGCGACGACAATCGGCGTGGCGGTCGTGGCGGCGACGACGAGGGCGGCGAAGAGCTGATCGAGAAGCTGGTCCACATCAACCGCGTCTCAAAGACGGTGAAGGGCGGCAAGCGCTTCGGCTTCGCGGCGCTCGTGGTGGTCGGCGACGGCAAGGGCCGCGCGGGCTTCGGCCACGGCAAGGCCCGCGAGGTCCCCGAGGCGATCTCCAAGGCGACCGCGGCGGCCAAGAAGGCCATGGTCCGCGTCCCGCTGCGCGACGGCCGCACCCTGCATCATGACGGGCTCGGCCATTTCGGCGCCGGCCGCGTCTATGTCCGCTCGGCTCCGGCCGGCACCGGCATCATCGCCGGCGGCCCGATGCGCGCTGTGTTCGAGAGCCTCGGCGTCCACGACGTGGTCACCAAGTCGATCGGCACGTCCAACCCCTACAACATGATCCGGGCCACGTTCGAGGCGCTCGGCGAGCAGACTTCGCCGAAGAGCGTCGCGCAGCGCCGCGGCAAGAAGATCGCCGATCTGATGGCGCGCCGCGATGGCGTGACCAGCGCGGCCGAAGCTTCGGCCGACGCCGAAGCCCTGGTGGAGTAAGAGCAGTGGCCAAGATCAAAGTGACCCAGACCGGATCGCCGATCCGCCGCACCGGCGACCAGCGCGCGACTCTGAAGGGTCTCGGGCTCAACAAGATGCACAAGACGTCCGAGCTCGAGGACAGCCCCGAGGTTCGCGGCATGATCCGGAGCGTGCGGCATATGGTGTCGGTGACGGAGTAATCCGTCCCCGTCATCCCCGCGGAAGCGGGGATCCAGCGTGCCTTGCGCGAAGCACGTTCGGTCCAAAGCGAAAATGGGCCCCGGCCTTCGCCGGGGTAAACTACAGCGAGTGCACGATATGAAACTGAACGAAATCCGCGATAACAAGGGCGCCCGCAAGAGCCGCGTCCGCGTCGGCCGTGGCATCGGCTCCGGCGTCGGCAAGACCGCCGGCCGCGGCCAGAAGGGCCAGAAGAGCCGCTCCGGCGTCTCGGTCTTCGGCTTCGAGGGCGGGCAGATGCCGCTCCACATGCGGATCCCGAAGCGCGGCTTCAACAACATCTTCGCCAAGGATTATGCCGAGGTGAATCTCGGCGCGATCCAGAAGCTGGTCGATGCCAAGACGCTCGATACCAAAGGCGTGATCGACCACGAGGCGCTGAAGGCGGCCGGCGTCGCCCGCGGCGGCAAGAACGGCGTTCGCCTGCTCGGCAAGGGCGAGTTCAGCGCCAAGCTGTCGTTCAAGGTCGCCGGCGTTTCCAAAGGCGCCCGCGAGGCGATCGAAAAGGCCGGCGGATCGGTCGAGGTCATCGAGCTCGTCTCGGCCGCGGACAAGGCCAAGGCCAAGAAAAACAGCGTCAAGAAGCGCAAGGATGCACCTGCCGCCTGAGCCGTCGCCGAGGGAAAGGCTGACAAGCCGGAACCGATCACTATATGAGGCGGCGGGGCGCGATCCGTGCACCCGCCGCTTTTCATTCCTGAAGGCAAGAAACGACCTATGGCATCCGCAGCCGAACAGATGGCCGCCAACATCAGCCTGGCGAATTTCACCAAGGCGACCGACCTCAAGAAGAGGCTGTGGTTCACGCTTGGCGCGCTGATCGTCTTCCGCCTGCTTTCCTTCGTGCCGCTGCCGGGCATCGATCCGCGCGCGCTCGGCCAGCTTTTCCAGCGCACCCAGGGCGGCGTGCTCGATTTCTTCAACATGTTCTCGGGCGGCGGCCTCGAGCGGATGAGCCTGATCGCGCTCGGCGTCATGCCCTACATCACCGCCTCGATCGTCATGCAGCTCGCGACGACCATGTCGCCGCAGCTCGGCGCCCTCAAGAAGGAGGGCGAGAGCGGCCGCAAGAAGATCAACCAATATACCCGCTACGGCACCGTCTTCCTGTGCGCGATCCAGGGCTATTTCATGGCCGTCGGCCTCGAATCCTGGGGTGCCACCGAGGGCCAGTCCGCGGTCATCGATCCGGGCATGATGTTCCGCATCACCACCGTGATCAGCCTGGTCGGCGGCACCATGTTCCTGATGTGGCTCGGCGAGCAGATCACCACCCGCGGCATCGGCAACGGCGTCTCGCTGATCATCATGGCCGGCATCGTCGCGCAATTGCCGCAGGCGCTGGCGCAGATGTTCGAAGGCGGCCGCAGCGGCAGCCTCGATCCGCTGCTGATCATGGGCATCGTGGTGATGGCCCTGGTCCTGGTCCTGTTCATCTGCTTCATGGAGAGGGCGCAAAGACGCGTGCTCATCCAATATCCGAAGCGACAAACCGCGCGCGGCCAGATCCAGCAGGAGCGCTCGCATCTGCCGCTGAAGGTCAACACGGCGGGCGTGATCCCGCCGATCTTCGCCTCGTCGCTGCTGCTGATGCCGCTGACCATCGCCCAGTTCGCGGGGCAGCAGGCGCAGGGCCAGACCGACAGCGCGTGGAACGACGCCCTACTCACGGTCACGGCCTTGCTCCAGCACGGCGCGCCGCTCTACATGCTGCTCTACGGCGCCGGCATCATCTTCTTCTGCTTCTTCTACACGGCGGTGGTGTTCAACCCCGAGGAGACGGCCGAGAATCTCAAGAAATATGGCGGCTTCATCCCCGGCATCCGGCCCGGCAAGCGCACCGAGGAATATCTCGATTACGTGCTGACCCGGATCACCGTGGTCGGCGCCGCCTATCTGACCGCGATCTGCCTGATCCCCGAATTCCTGATCGCCCGCGCCGGCATCCCCTTCTATCTCGGCGGCACCTCCCTGCTCATCGTCGTCAACGTGACGATGGATACGGTGACCCAGATCCAGAGCCACCTCATCGCCCACCAATATGGCGACCTCATCAAGAAGGCGAAGCTGAAGGGCGGCACGAAGCGCTGATGAACATCATCCTCCTGGGACCCCCTGGCGCCGGCAAGGGCACCCAGGCGAGCAGGCTGGTCGAGCGCCACAACATGGTGCAGCTCTCGACCGGCGACATGCTCCGCGCCGAGAAGAATGCCGGCACGGCGCTCGGCGAGCGCATCAAGGCAGTGATGGATGCGGGTGAGCTGGTGTCGGATGAAATCGTCGACAAGCTGATCGATGACCAGCTGGGGCGGCTGACGCCGGACCAGGGCGTGATCTTCGACGGCTATCCGCGCACCCTGGCCCAGGCCCAGTCGCTCGACCGGCTGCTTGCCGCCCATGGCCGGGCGCTCGATGGGGTGATCGAGCTCATGGTCGACGAGGAGGCCCTGGTCGACCGCATATCCGGGCGATTCTCCTGCGCGGCCTGCAACACGCCTTATCATGACGATTACAAGACGCCGGCGGTGGCGGGCGTCTGCGACGTCTGCGGCGCGACCGAGTTCAAGCGCCGCGCCGACGACAATGAGGAAGCGGTGCGCACCCGCCTGGCCGAATATCGCGCCAAGACGGCGCCGATCCTGCCCCATTACGAAGCGCAGGACATCGTCAGCCGCGTCGACGGCATGGCGCCGATGGACGAAGTCAGCGCCGCGATCGAAAAGATCCTCGGCGCCGGTTGATCGGGCTCAGCGCACCGCCATCAGCGGCGCGCTGCCGCTGACCGATGCGCGGCGATTGAGCTCGGTCAGGACCAGCACCACATCCGGCAAGGCGAAACTGACGAGAATTCCGTCAACTTCGACGAAGCGCGGCCAGCGTCGCCGCGCGCCGGCACCGTTCGCCTCGATCCGGTAGATCCCGTCCTGCCCGGCGGCGATCAGCGCAGTGTCTGTCGCCGCCAGCCCGAAAAACGCGACGGAGCCATAGCCGCCTTTGGCCGCTTCCGCTGCTTCGCGCGGATCAGAAGCGTCAAATGCCCCCGCGCCGACAAACATCTGCTCCACACGTTCGGGGCAGACCGACGTGATCCGCCCATGTGCGGCCATATGGATCAGCCCGAGCGCCGCGGCGATGCAGCGTGGGCTCCATGGGATGGTGGCGATACCGTTGACCGGATCGCAGTCGGTGTTGAGCGACCGTCACAGCCCGCGCCGGAGACGTTGCGCTCGATCGTGCTGACCGCGCCCGTGCCTCTGTCGATCCGGCGCAAGCCTCCGCCCCACTCGCCGGCGTTGATCCCGACCCAGGCGGCATCCGGCGTGACGTGGACGACGGCTCTGACCAAAGCGGGGCTCAACGGCTGCGACAGGGTCACGGCCCGAGCCCTCCCCGTCAGGTCGATGAGCCGGCGGCTGGTCAGCACCATTTCCTGATCGGTCCCGCAGGACAGGGCGACCAGTGAATCGAAGGATCGCGCGATCGTGCGGCCTGCGCGCCAGCCGCCTGCCTGCCAATGGTGGATCTTCCAGCCACCGCCGTCGCTGCGCTCGCCGGTCAGGGCGATCGTCCGATTGCCGCTTACGCAAATATCGAGAACCGTGTCGTCAAGATCGTGGGCTCTCAGCCGTGGCTCGCCCTCGGCCAGGCTCGAAAGCCGGCCGCGATCCGTCAGCAGCCACAGCCGCCCATCGCCAAAGACCGCGCGCGATATCATGCGGTCGGCCGCGTGAGGATCTTCCTGGTCCTCTCGCGTCTCGAGGGCGCGCCTGCTGCGCAACGCCTCGGCCGTTTCCGGCTCGGCCGGAAGGGCGAAGCGTGTCGACTCGATCGGCACCTGCTCGATCGTACGCAGGGCGCGATTGCCATATCTCAGCGGCGCACCTCGCTCGAGCAGCGCCAACAGCTCGCCTGCGCCAGACGCCGTTTCCGGCGGCCAGCCCCAATAGATCGATCCGTACAGCGCCTCGGCCTCGAACACGCGGCGCATGGCGCCGCCGAGGACGTGCAGCGCCGGATCGTTGCTGATCACGGCTGCGGGAATCTCTGCATCCTGGCCGGACGCGCGCGCGAAGACATAAGCCTGGCCGGAGCGGCCGTTCACCTCCGCGGTCCCGCGCTGGACGACAGCCGGCCCGCGAGCGGACGCCGAGCGTGCCGCGCCGCTGGCGGCCGGCAGCAAGGCCGCGAGGTCCTCGACCCGGCTCACCAGGGGGCCGGTCAGCCGATCCTGAACGATGAACGCACGGTCGGCGATGACGACGAGACGCCACTCCCCGAGGTCCGCATTGATGTCGCCATTGTCGGCAATCTCGATCACCATCGGCGCGCTCATCGGGGCGGAATAGGTCGCCCGGATTCCCGCCATGGCCGGGCCAGGGATCAGCGCCAGAAGAATGAGAACTATGCGCAGCATCAATTCCCTTCCCCACGCTCCATGCCATGTCGAAAGCGATTTTGCATCTGCTGCGTGTTGCGGCTTGTGGGTTGCTTCGGGCGCAAGCATGTTATGCACGAAAGGGCCGCGACTCCGGGAGTCGTGCAGCAACATCGGGGGGAGGCTTTGAATGAGCAGTGGTGATAGCGAGCATGTCGATCTCGAAGCGTTCATGGCGGGCGTCGAGCGCCGCAATCCTGGCCAGAGCGAATTCATCCAGGCGGTCCGCGAAGTGGCCGAGGACATTTTCGACTTCATCGCCGACAAGGAGGATTATCACCGCTGGCAGATCCTGCGCCGGATCGCCGAGCCGGACCGGGTCATCTCGTTCCGCGTCTGCTGGGAGGATGACGACAACAATATCCGCGTCCAGCGCGGCTACCGCATCCAGAACAACAATTCGATCGGCCCCTACAAGGGCGGCATCCGTTTCCATCCGAGCGTCAACGAATCGATCCTGAAGTTCCTCGCCTTCGAGCAGACCTTCAAGAACGCGCTGACCGGCCTGCCGATGGGCGGGGGCAAGGGCGGCGCCAATTTCAATCCCAAGGGCAAGAGCGACGGCGAGGTCATGCGCTTCTGCCAGAGCTTCATGACCGAGCTCTATCGCCATATCGGCGCGGACGTGGACGTGCCCGCCGGCGATATCGGCGTCGGCGGCCGCGAGATCGGCTACATGTTCGGCCAGTACAAGCGCATCACCAACCAGTTCACCGGCGTGCTGACCGGCAAGGGCCGCGAATATGGCGGCTCGCTGATCCGGCCGGAGGCGACCGGCTATGGCGCGGTCTATTTTCTCGAGAACATGCTGAAGACGCGCGGCGACGAGATCGCCGGCAAGACGGCGGTGATCTCGGGCTCGGGCAATGTCGCCACCCACGCCGCCGAGAAGATCGTGCAGCTGGGCGGCAAGGTGCTGACCCTGTCGGACAGCGAGGGCTTCGTCCATGATCCCGCCGGCATCGACCAGGAGAAGATCGACTGGGTGAAGGCGCACAAGACCCGCCGCCGCGGCCGCATCTCCGAATATGTGAAGGAATATAAGGGTGCCACCTTCCATGCCGGCCAGCGTCCCTGGGGTGTCGCCTGCGATCTTGCTTTGCCCTGCGCGACCCAGAACGAGCTGCTCGGCGAGGACGCCCGCACCCTGGTCGCCAATGGCTGCATCGCAGTCTCGGAAGGCGCCAACATGCCGACCGACCTCGAAGGGGTGCACATATTCCGCGATGCGAAGCTGCTCTACGCTCCCGGCAAGGCCTCCAATGCCGGCGGCGTTGCCGTCTCGGGCCTGGAGATGAGCCAGAATTCGGCGCGCATCTCCTGGAAGGAGGAGCAGCTCCAGCAGCTGCTCAAGGATATCATGCTCGGCATCCACGAAAGCTGCCGCGAATATGGCCAGCGCGGCGACTATATCGACTATGTGAAGGGTGCGAACATCGCCGGCTTCAAGAAAGTCGCCGACGCGATGCTGGCGTTCGGAGTGGTCTGAGGAACTCTTCGACGCTCTGTAACTCCCCTTCCCAGCGGGGCGGGGTGGGGGAGGGGGTTCGGCAACTGAGAACAATGTCCAGCGCTCGACACCCCCTCCCAACCCTCCCCCTCAAGGGGGAGGGCTATTTCTGTTTCACCCCGAATTTCTTAGCGCCGTCGCAATCGCATTGATCGAAAGCTGGATCCCCTCCGCAACACGCGGGTCTTCCTCGCCGGCGCGATGGCGTTTGAGCAATTCGATCTGGAGCAGGTTGAGCGGCTCGATATAGGGCAGGCGCAGCCGGATAGAGGCGTCGAGCTTGGTATTATGCTCGAGCAGCCGTGTCTCGCCGGTCACCGCCAGCAGGCAATCGCGGGTGCGTCGCCATTCATCTCGGATGCGGGTGAAGATCGCATCGCGCAGGTTCTTGTCCTCGACCAGCTCGGCGTAGCGCGCGGCAATGCCCATGTCGGATTTGGCCAGCACCATTTCGAGATTGTCGAGCGTGGTGCGGAAGAACGGCCAGGCCTCGCGCATCTCGCGCAGCATGGCGACGTCGCCAAGCGTCGAAAGGCCAGTGCCGGCGCCGTACCAGCCGGGCAGCATCACCCGCGCCTGCGCCCAGCTGAACACCCAGGGGATGGCGCGCAGATCCTCGATCCGATCCGATTTGGTGCGGCTGGCGGGGCGCGAGCCGATCTTGAGGTCCGCGATCTCGGCGATCGGCGTCATCTGGCGGAAGAAGGTGCGAAAGCCTTCGGTCTCGTAGACCAAGCCGCGATAGGCGGCGAAAGCCGCATCGGAGACCTGCGCGATTGCGTCGTAGAAACGCTGCCGCCGCCGCCCGGATCGCTTCTCCAGGCTGGCGATCAGGGTCGCCGCGGCGATGGCGTCGAGATTGGCGGCGGCGCTTTCGCGCGTGCCATATTTGGCGGCGATGACCTCGCCCTGCTCGGTGATCCTGATCCGGCCCTGGACGGTGCCGGAGGGCTGGGCGAGGATGGCGCCGAAGCTGGAGCCGCCGCCGCGCCCGACCGCGCCGCCGCGGCCGTGGAAGAGCTGCAGGCCGGTGCCGGATTCGGCGAAGAGGTCGGCGAGCGCGCGGGCGGCCTGGTAGAGGCTCCACACAGACGTCAGATAGCCGCCGTCCTTGTTGGAATCGGAATAGCCGACCATCACCTCCTGATAGCCGCGCGCCGCGGTGACCGCTGCCATTTCCGGCAAGGCCAAAGCTTCGCCCATCACCCGCGGCGCCTGCTGAAGGTCGCCGATCGTCTCGAACAACGGCACCGCCATCACGTCCGCCTGCGGCGGATCGCCGGCCCGCCACAGGCCCGCCTCCTTGAGCAAGATATTGGTTTCGAGCAGGTCCGACACGCTCTCCGCCTTGGAGATCAGATAGGTGGTGATCGCACCCGGGCCGTAGCGCGCCCGCGCCACCGCGGCGGCGCGGACGATGGCCAGCTCGGACCTGGTCTCGTCCGAATAATCGGCGAACGGGCTGGCGAGCAGGCGGGCGCCGGCGAGCTCATTGCGAAGCAGGGCGATGCGCCCGCTTTCGCCGAGCGCGAGATAATCGGGCTCCACCCCCCCCACCTTGAGCAATTCGGCGACGACTCGCTCATGGACGTCGGCATTCTGGCGCATGTCGAGCGTCGCGAGGTGGAAGCCGAACGTCTCGACGGCGCGGATCAATCGCCCAAGCGGGCCGCTTTCGCCGACCTCGCCAAGCCCTTCGGCGACCACTTCCAGCTCGGCGCGGAACTCATCGGGCCCCGCATAGGCGGTGCCGCCCACCATGGGCGGGCGTGGCGGCTCCTCCCCGGTCAGGGCCGAGTAGGTGGCGGCAAGGCGACCGTAGATTCCGCTCAGCGCGCGCCGATACGGCTCGTCGGCGCGCGCCGGGCCCTGGTCGCCGGAGCGGTCGGCAAGCGCCTCGACGTCGGCCGGCACCATGGCGAGCGAGCTGGAGATGGAGATTTCGGCGCCGAGAGCGTGGACCTCGTCGAGGTAGAAGGTCAGCACCGCCGCGGCGGAACTGCCCAAGGCCAGCGCGAGCGAGTCGGCGTCGACGAAGGGATTGCCGTCGCGGTCGCCGCCGATCCAGCTGCCGACCTTGAGGAAGCTTTCCGGCCGGCGGCCCAGGGCGCGCTCCCAGCGGGCGTAGAGCGTCGGCAACACGGGCAGGAAGACGTCGCGCAGATAGGAGAGAGCGGTTTCGACCTCGTCCGCGACGTAGAGGCGCTGGCGGCGGAGTGGGCGGGTGCGCCAGAGCAATGCGATCTGGCGCTGGATTGCCAGCTCGACGGGATCGCCATCCTCGGTCTCGGCCGCGCCGGTATCGCGCAGCAGCATCAGCTCGGCGATGCGGTTGCGGTGGTCGATGATCGACTTGCGCCGGACCTCGGTCGGGTGGGCGGTCAGCACCGGCACCATCAGCGACCGGTCGAGGAAAGCGGCGGCATCCTCCTTCGAAATGCCGTCCGCGGCGAGGCGGTCGAGCGCTTCGGCCAGCGTCGCGCCCGGCTCCGCCGAGACGCCCTGCCGATCCTCGGCGAGATTGGCGAGCAGCGAGAACAGCATGAAGCCGCGCACGAAGGCGAGCGTGTCGTCGAGGCTGAGCGCGTCGAGGCCCGGATCGATCGCGTCCGCCGCGACCACGCCGCGATGCCGGTCGACCGAGGTGGAGCGGATATATTCGATCCGGCGGAACAGGGCCTCGCCGCCATAGGTGCGGATGACGTCGCCGAGCAGCTTGCCGAGGAATCGGATATCCGGATTCTGCTCGATCGTCGGCTTCTTCATCGTTGGCGCACACCCGTACCAGCACCGGTCCGACCGGCGGCCTCTCGCGGCCGCCTGTCCAGCGCCGACGTTCGATCCGGCAGGGCCTCCCGGGAGACGATTTGTTCGCGTCCGTTATAGACGACCTCGTAAGTGGTGGCGCGATCCGCGGCCGCGTCGGCGTAGAAGGGGCGGGGATTGCTCTGATCGTAGAAGACGACGCGGATCGCACGGCGCTCCGACATGCCGGCAAAGCGGCCCTGGCGGGCTCCGATGACCAGGGTGCTGGAGCGCTGGACCCAGCGGATCGGGATGCGTGAAAAGGCGCCGCGCAGATATTGCCGGCTGACTCCGTCATCCTCGTAGAGCGAGAAGGCGCCGTCCGCGCCGGTGAAGACGTGCAATGTCAGGCTGCCGTCACCGCGCTCGCTGGTCGCCTGAATCGCCGGGCCGGTCGGCACGATCGATCCGGCGCGCACGTAGAGCGGCATCCAGTCATAAGGCGCATCGGCATGGACCGTCCGTCCGCCCTGTTCGGCGCGGCCGGTGCGGAGATCGTACCAGAGCGTGCCCGCCGGCAGATAGACGTCGCGGTTGCGGGCCCGGAAGACCGTGACCGGCGCCGCCATCAGGGCCGGCCCGAACATATATTGATCGTCGACGCCCCAGGCGCGGCGGTCACCCTGGAAGTCCATGACGAGGCCGCGCATCATCGTCCCGTCGCGAAGCGAAGTGTCGGCGGCGACCGTGTAGATATAGGGCATCAGGCGGTAGCGCAGTCGGTCATAGGCGGCCATCGTCTCGTAGGTCGGCGAGCCTTCCGCCGACAGCTCGTAAATCTCGCGCGGCAAGGTCTCGCCATGGCTTCGGAACAAGGGAGAGAAGGCGCCGAACTGGAACCAGCGCGTGTTCAGTTCGCGCCATTCCTCGACGTGGGACGGATCGCGCGAGGCGAAGCGCGGCTCCATCGTGTAGCCGCCGATATCGTGGGTCCAGTTGGGGATGCCCGACATGGAAAAATTGATGCCGGCTGAAATCTGCTCGCGCAGCGAATCCCAGCGCCCGGCCACGTCGCCCGACCACACCGCGGACGCGGTGCGCTGCAGGCCGGCGAAGCCCGAGCGGGTCAGGATGAACGGCCGCACGTCGGGGCGGTACAGGATCAGATGGTCGTGCAGATTGCCGGCGTGCATCAACGGGTAGGAGTTGAAGAAGGCCGCGCCGGGCCCAAGCGCGGTCGGCCCCATCCGCCGCGCCCGTTCCTCGATCGAGAGGTTCGAATGCATGTCGGGCTCGCTTGCATCGAGCCACCAGGCGTCGATGCCCAGTGAAGCGAGCCGATCGCGGATCTGGCGCCAGTAGATGTCGCGCGCGCGCGGGTTGTAGGGATCGTAGAAGGTGTTGAGATAACCCGGCCCGACCCAGTCCCGTGCGCCGGCCTCGACGTTGCGCAGGTAGAGGCCGCCGACCGCCGCCAGCTCCCGGTAATTGTCGGTCTCGGGATAGAATTTGGGCCAGACCGAGATCATGATCCGCGCGCCCTGGGCATGGACCTGGTCGATCATCGCCCGCGGGTTGGGGAAGCGCGATGCTTCGAAGACATGGCTGCCCCAGTCATTCTCCGCCCAGTAGCGCCAGTCCTCGACGATATTGTCGAGCGGCAGCCGACGGCGGCGATATTCGGCAAGGACGCCGAGCAATTGGTCCTGCGTCTCGTAGCGTTGGCGGCTCTGCCAGAAGCCATAGGCCCAGCGCGGCAGCATCGCCGAGCGGCCGGTGAGGGCGCGATAGCCGGCAATGACGCCATCCATATCGTCGCCGCCGACGAAATAATAATCCGAAGCCTTCGCGGCCTCGGATGCGAATCCGATCGAGCGGCGGTCGGCCTCGGGGCGCGGGTTGCTGTGGTGAAGGCCGATATAGCCGCCATTGGGCTCCCATTCGATGCGGATGTCGGCGGCGCGCCCGGCGGTCAGCGGGACGTCGAAATTGTGGAACCAGGGGTTCCAGTTCTGTCGCCAGCTGTCGATCACCAGCCGGCCGTCGACGTAGAGCTTGAAATAGGAAGAGGCGTAGAGCCGGAACCGGTGCAGCCCGCTCTGGGCCGAGGTGACTCGCCCCCGCCAGGTCACGCGCAGGCCCTGCGCCGCACTGGTGCCGACTTCGCTGGGCCAGCGGTTCGGCTGGTCGAGAAACTGATAGTCGATCGCCGGCTCCGACCGCCGGGCGACAACCCGGTCCGCGAGCGCATAGGTGGCCGACCAGCCGGCAGTTCCGTCCTCACCGGTGACGCGCAGATCGTCGCTGCCGGCTAACCGATATGGTTCGGGATTGCCGAACCGGGTGATCGAATTATTGTCCCAGAGGATGCCGTAATTTCGGGTCGAAACCAGGAAGGGCACGCCGACGTCGATATTGTGCTGGGCGAGCTCCACGTCCTCGCCATTATAGTTCATCTGCCTGTTCTGGTGCTGGCCGAGCCCGAACAGGCCCTCGTCGGTGCCGCGATTCCATTGCTGGCGGACCGCCACATAATCCTGCCCCTCGATCGCCACCGGCGTGAAGCCGGTCGGCCCGCTTTCCTCCAGCAGCGCCCGGCCGCCCGCGTCGCGGAAGCTGACATTGCCGTTGGCGAGGTCGACATCGGCCAATACGCGCGGGGTCGACAGCGTCACGTGCCCCGGCGTCTCGCTGATCGTGAAGCCGCCATGCGCAGGCGCCGCATTCACCATCAGGCTCTCGGCGGGCCGCGCATCGGCCGCCGGAAGCGTGGTCACCCGCACGATCCTGTCGCCATAGAGGGTGAGCCGCACCTCGGCTTCGGAGCCGGCCGCCGGGCGCACCGTCAGCCCGGTTTCGCTACGCTGCCACGATCCGGACGAAGCCGCCGCGATTGCCAGGGTGAGGGCGAGGGACAAAGGGGCCATGTTTCTCCGACTCCGGACGAATTGACAGCGCTGGACAAAAGAGCAGCTTTGGGCGCTCCAGCCAAGGGCCGAGATGGCCCGGAGCCGGAATTTGCGATCCGAATGGGTAGTGCGCTGCGATATTGGTTGCCGCGATTTCCGAATCGTCCGATGATTCCGCCTGACGGAATCGCGCCAGGAGGGGAATGGACAGGAAAGCCGCAGGGCGCCAGCGCAGCGCGCCGACGATCCACGACGTCGCCCGCCATGCCGGCGTCTCGCGGATGACGGTGTCGCGCGTGATCAACGGCGAACAGAGCGTCCGCCCGGGCACGCGCCAGATCGTCGATGCGGCGATCCAGGCGCTCAATTACGCGCCCAATCCGGCGGCACGAACGCTTGCCGGCGGCGCCATCCTGAGGATCGGAATGATCTTCCGGATTCCGAGCGCAGCCTATCTCGGCGAATTTCTGATCGGCGCACTCGACCGATGCAGCGCGATCAATGCCCAGCTCATCGTCCACAAGCACAACCGCGGCGACGGCGAGGCGGAGGCGGCGGAGATGCTTGCCGGAGAGCGGATCGACGGCGTGATCCTGCCGGCGCCGCTCGGCGACGCCCACGAACTGACCGATCGGCTGCGCGACGAAGGCATCATGATGGTGGCTGCGGGGTCGGTCCGCTCCACCGAATCGGTTGCCTCGATCGCAATCGACGATCACGGCGCCGCGCTGGAGATGACCCGTCACCTGGTCAAGCTCGGCCACAGGAGGATCGGGTTCATCACCGGGCTGCCCAACCACGCCTCGGCCGGTCTCCGCCTGCTCGGCTATCGCGAGGCGCTTGCCCAGGCCGGCATCGCGTTGGATGAGACTCTGATCGTCCACGGCACCTATAATTATCAGTCGGGTCTGGCAGCCGCGGAGCATCTGCTCGCGCTCGAGCCCCGCCCGACCGCGATCTTCGCGTCCAACGACGACATGGCCGCCGCGGCGATCGCCGTTGCCCATCGCCAGCGGATTGACGTGCCGAGTGGCCTGTCGATCTGCGGCTTCGACGACACACCGGTCGCCACCACGATCTGGCCCGAGCTCACCACCATCCGCCAGCCGGTCGCCGCCATGGCCGAAGGCGCGGTGACCATGCTGGCCGACATGATCGCGCGCCGGCGCGCCGGCGAGGCGGTGGAGGTCCCGCACCGCCTGCTCGATTTCGAATTGATCCGGAGATATTCGGACGGGCCGCCGCCGAGCTGAGATCATCAACGGCAAACTGCCGTCATCGCTGCGGGCTTGTGAACAGCATTCGAGGGTTGCCGAAGCCCGGATCCACTGATCCAGTCCCGAAATTATTGAAAGAACTTCATAATGGTCTCGCGGGGAGTCATCGCTGATTTAACCGTTGAAAGAGGCGTGGTATTTGCTCGTCGTCGTGACTGCGGATCGGCGATTCGCGCGTTGCCAAGCTCTTCTGCTCTGCTTAGAATCGATGACGGGGAGGGCGAGCATCATGAACTCGATCACCATCAATTTCCAGAATGCAAATCTGACGACGACCACATCCCAGATCATCGTAACCAACGGCAATTTCGCGATCGAGGCGAGTGAGGCGCTGTCGATGACTGGCACGATCAACTTCTCTTCGATCTACATCACTTCTGGCGCGGTGAACTTCAACGTCGAATCGGGAACGTCGTTCAATGCCACCGTCGTCGTTCCGGTCAGTGCGAGCGGGGGGGCGCCGACGATCGAGGTCACTAATTTCGCGGGCTCGGTGGTGGTGACCTGGCCGACGTCGGACGGACTCCAGACCCAGACGCTTATGGCAGGCGATCCGATCACGCTCGACGGCTTCGCGAACTAGACATCGCCCGCGAGCCTGGAAGGGCGAGACCATGAACGCAGCGGTGACGATCGACTTTGGCGGCGGCACGGCATCGGCCGGTATCGTTCGGATCGCAGTCGAACAGGCTCAGGTCGCGCTCGGCCTCAACGAGGGCGTCGCCACCGGCATCGGCGGCAGCTTCACCAACATCGCGATTCTGGCCGGCGCGGTTTCCTTCGCCACAGCGGCCGGGGGCACGTTCGGCGGCACGCTCACCCTGATGCTGCAATGGAGCGGGCAGGATCCAGCGGTCACACTCGACAATCTGAGCTTCGCGCACGGCAATGCTGCGACGATCACCTGGCCGACGGCGGACGGCCAGCAGACGCAGATCCTGACCCCTGGAAATCCGCTGACCCTGAACGGGATCGTCGGCAGCTAGACTCGAACCCGATCTGGTTCAGTTTTAGGGACACGATCCCTGAGTCGAGAGCGCCGGGCGCTTGTTGAGCATCAGCCGGCATCCACCGCATAATCGTCGCCGTAGAATTTGCTCGTGCTGCTTGTATGGAACGACACCGCCTTGATCGGCGGATATCGGGGCGGACCCAATTCGGGCAGCACCTCCAATATCTCATTCTCCCAGACATAGACGGCGATCGGGAAAGACACGCGCGCCTGCGCCAGATGCGATCCGTCGCGGGGCTTGCCGACGCGATGGGTGGTCGACGGCAGCAGGTCGTTCGAGATAAGCTGCATGTAATCGCCGGTGTTGATGATGATCGATCCCGGCGGCGCGTTGAGGCGCACCCAGGCGCTGCTGCGATGGTTCCACACCTGCAGGCCTTCGACGCGCGTCGCCGGCAGGATCGTGAAGAGGTCGACATCCTCGTGCCCGAGCAGCCGGCCGGCGCCGGAGCGATCCTGGTCGGCGCTCAGCGGCGGGTAATAATTCGCCCTGAGCCCGAAATTCGTACGGCTCAGCTTGTCGTCATAGGCGTGGGGATCGCAGCCGATGCCCTGGAGCATCGCCTGCGCGATCGGCTTGAACAGGGCCTCGTGGGCGAGGGCGAGGCGGCGGAACTGCCGTTCATGTCCGGCGCGCGGCCAGAAATCTTCGGGCCGAAACGGCGCTTCGCGATCCTGCTCGATGTCGAAGGCGCGGCGGCACCAGACCCAGCCCTCGACCAGATCGGGATGGATCTCGCTGGTCTCCTCGATCGGGAAATAGCCCTGGTTGACCGATCCGTGTCGTTCGGCGCGAAAGCGCATCTTCTCCTCGAGCGAAGTCGACGTGAACAGATCGAGGACGCTGTCGTGCATGTCGTCGTACAGCCCAGGGTCGACGCCGTGGCCGACCAGGACCGCGAAGCCGATCTCTCGGAGCGCCGCCCCGAACGGCTCGGCGAAGCACGCCTTGTCCGCCGCATCGCCGCGCAGGAAGCGCGCGAAATCGAGCGTGGCGATCTCATAATCCTCGTCGAACGTGTCGTTTTCATGCTCGGCCAGTCGATAGGTGTGGGCCTTGCGCACCTGGTCGTAGCGGCTGAAATCCTGATTGAGCGCGGGTTCGGCGGCGAGCGGCACGGTCACGCCTCCAGATCGGCCGCCAGGGGCGCGGTCGCCGGTTCCGCCTTGCCCTCGCGCCAGCCCTTCAGCGACGAATGGGCCATGACCGCCGCCGCATAGACCACGACGACGAAGACCAGCCAGCGCAGATATTCGAGCGGCATCTCCTTGACCAGGAAGGCCGCGACGAAGACCGCCGGGATGCCGCCGATGGCGAGGCCGAGCACGACCCGCATGTCCACCTCGCCGATGCCGATATGCTTGATGCTCGAGCCCGCCCCCATCAGGCAGGCGCCGCCCGCCATGATCGGGAAGCAGAGCCTCGGGTCCATGCCCATCAGGCTCAGCATCACCAGGGTCGGCGCATAATTGCCGACCCCGAAATTGGCGAGGATGCCGAAGCCGAAATTGGCGATGATGGCGACGATCATCAATGTCAGCGGCAGGCTGTTCGCCGTGCCGCCGCCGGGGAAGAGATGAAGGTTGGTCATCGCATAAGCGGCCGCCGCGAGGACGAGGCCGATCGCGACGATCATCTGCACGACCCAGACCCGCGCCCGCGTCACCAGCCCCACGCCGACCAGCCCGCCGAGGAAGACGGCGATCACGCAGCTGAACAGCAGCAGCGGATCGACCAGCACGCCCAGGATCAGCAGGTAGATGATGCTTTCGGTCATCGCCGGCGGCGTCAGCCCGCACAACAGGGTCTGCGGGATCAGCCGATCGGGCACCATGCGCCGGAACTTGAACCAGGCCGTGGTCGGCGCGAAGGATCCGATGCCCAGCGTATCGAGAAAGTTCACCACCGCGCCAAGTGCCAGGGCCTCGAGCCCCGGTGCCGCCCGCTTCGCGATCGCCACGCGGACGAGGGCGATGCCGTAGGCGAGGATCGCCGAGACGAGCAGGAGGAGAAGGATGAGAAGGACGATCGGCATGGCGCCGGTCTATCATTGGGCCAGGCAGGTCATGGGCGCAACCTCGCGCCGTGCAGGGCCGTGGCCACCTCCCCCGATCGCGCGCTAGAATAGCGCATGGCCCAGCCACCCGACCCGATCGAACAGATATGCTGCGCGCTCAATCCCGCGCTGGATCGGCTGCGCGCGGGCGGGGCCCGGCTCGACATCATCTATCCCGCGGACGAACCCCACACCGCGATCCTGACCCACGAGGGCAGGAGGATCCGCCTGACCTCGCGCCCCGATGCGCCCCCGCCATCCACCGACCTCCCGGATTTCCGGCCCGAATTCGTGGTGACCCGCGCCGGAACCGCGTCAGGGGAGGGCCGCGCCGGCATGGTCTATCGCGACCTGATCCCGGGGCGCCTCGGCGGCCGCTACATCGCCTCGCACATCATGATCGCCGAGGGCGGCCCCGTTGCCGACTGGGTCCATTTCCACAACATTGCCGTCCAGCTGATCTGCGTCCGCAGGGGATGGGTGCGCGTCGTCTACGAGGATCAGGGTGCGCCGTTCGTGATGGCGGCCGGCGACCTGGTCCTGCAGCCGCCCGGGATCCGACATCGCGTGCTGGAAAGCGCGGCGGGCCTGGAAGTGGTCGAGATCACCTGCCCCGCCCTGCACGAAACGTTCGCCGACCACGAACTGGCCCTGCCGAACGGCGATGCCGGCTCGACAAGGGACTTCGAAGGACAAAGCTTCCTCCATCACGTCGCCGCGGCCTCGCCATGGCGGGCCTGGCACGGCGCCGAAGCGCAGGAGACAGGCCTGGGCGAGGCCAGCGGCGGCATCGCCGAAGCGCGAATCCTCAGGCCCGGCGCATCGCCGGTCGTCGCCTTGCCGCCGCATGACGGCGAACTGGTCTTCGGCTTCGTCCTCGAAGGCTCGGTCCGCCTCGAACATGGCGATGGCTGGCCGCTCGGCCCGGCCGACTCCTTCACGGTCCCGCCCGGAGAAGCATGGGCTCTGAGCGAAGCATCCGGGGATTTTCGCCTGCTGCACGTGACGACCGGAAAAACCATGAAGCCGCCGCGCCGCCCTTAACCCCGCGCCACATAGCCGTAGCGCCGGTTCGACGGCTCCGCCCCCGCCGCCAGATACTCCCGCCGCCGCGCCGAGAATCGATCCCCCTCCAACGCCGTCCGCGCCGCCACCGGATCGACATTGTAGAGCCGGGCATTGTTGCCGCCGAAGATGGCGGTCTTGACCGGCCCGTCGGCGGCGCCGAGCGGCGCGAAGCTGTGGGCGCGCTGCATGTCCTCGGGGATTTCGAGCCGGCGCAGGCCCTCGATCTGCCAATGCGGCGAACCGGTCCAGACCGCGTCGGTGCCCCAGCAGACATGGTCGGCGCCAAGCCCCTTGATCAGCTGGCCCATGATCGCGGCGCACAGGCGCGGCTGCGCGACCAGGGTCTGGGCGAAGATCTGGCCGAGATCGGCATAGACGTTGGTGACGCCGTGCCGCGCCGGGATCTCGGCGAGATCGGTGACCCAGTCGATCCGGCCGGTCCGCTCGAACTGGTCCAGCGCCCACTGCGGATCGTCGAGCCGATAGGCGGCGTGATAGATGACGAAATTGAGCCGCGGCCAATCCTTCGCCGCCTTGGCGACGTCGCGCACGTCGGCATGCGGCGCGAGGCGGGGAAAGCGCTCGTCCAGTCCCCGGCCCCACAAGCCCTTGTGGACGCAGACATTGCGGATTCCGGCGGCGGCGGCCCGCTCATAGCCGCGATAGGTCTCGTCGCTGTCCATCCGCCATGGATGGCGCGCCGTCTCCTTGTGGGTGTTGTCGCCGACCGTATAGCCCTTGATCGAATCGGGCCGCAGCGCCAGCGACGCATCGAGCGCCTCGAGCCAACCGGGCGCTCCAGGCGTGAAGATGGCGTGGCTCATCATGCGGGTCGTTCCCGCCTCGCGGTTCACCCGCGCCTTCGCCTCCGCCATCTGCTGGTTGGTCAGGAACCAGTCCTCGGGCGTGTCGGACGGCGCCGATGAAATGAGGGCGATCCTGGTGTCGCTGTCGAGATAGATTTCCTTGAAATAATTCTCGAACTTCAAATCCTCGAGCGTCTGCTCGCCGGCCGCGCTGAGCTGCGGATTCCACCCCTGCGCCGCGACCGACTGGCGCAGCCGGACGAAATTCGCCAGGCGCGTGTCGTCGCGCAGGAAATGGGTGTGCATGTCCATGATGAACTGGCCGGCCAAAGCGCGCGAACGCTCCTGCGCCATGCCGGGCTCGGCGGCCTCCGCGGTGGCGACGTCGAACAGCCGCCCGAACGCGCCGTTGAGCGCAAGGAACCCGGCCGCCATGCCGGCCGCGCTCTGGAAGAAGCGGCGGCGGGTCAGCCCGAGCTTCGGCGCCGCCTCGTCGGCGATCGCATAAAGCCGCGCCTCGGTCTCGCGCTGCTTCGCGGTCTGCGGCACCGGCAGATATTCCTCGCTGGCGACCATGCGCAGCGGCAGCGGCGTGCGCGGTTCGCACTGCTCGGCGGGGGTGAGGCCCGCGCGATCCTCGTCAGTCAGCCAGCGCATCGACGTCTCCTTCGAATCGACAATGCCCACCGCTCGCAAGGCGATTGTGCCATAGCGGTGATGGATAGCAAAGACGGGCGGGGGGCGCTCGGGCCGGCAGGCGGCAGAGCGATGCTTCAGGCGCGCCCGATGGCTTTCGCCCCCGCCATTCGCCCCGATAGCCGGCTCGGATTCATTCGGCCGCGCCAGTCCCGGTCGCGCGCGCGGCATCCGCGGCCGGACATGCGCCGTCCCGCCTGCCGCTGACGCTGCCAACTCCGAGAATGATCTTGCCGCGACGGGAGAAGGTCAGGGCCTGCCACCGGCCGCTATTGCCGATGGCGGTGCGGCTTCTCAGGAAGGTGAGGTGGAGCAGCTCATATTGCTCCGGATCGATCATCCCCCAATCGATCATGCATCCCCATTGCTCGACATTCCATTCATGGTCGCGCGCGATCCCGTCCTGGTCGATCGTCCGGGAAAGCGCGGCATACCAAGCGAAGATCGCGCGCAGCCGCGGCCAGCGCTCCGCCTGCGGCATCGCCGCGAGCCGCCGGCGCAGGCGCGCGATGTCCTCGTCCGGCGGCAGCTGCCCCTGCTGCACGATCGTGTCGATCGCCCAGCGCACCTTGCGCATGGTGATCGGAACGGTGGGGAATACCCGCATCAGCTCGCCGCGCACGAACAGCAGCAGCCGGACATAGGCGTCCGCCTGCACCTGCAGCATCGCATCGCTTTCGAAGATCGCAGTGAGCTCGGCGGCCAGCACCGGATTGAGCCGCCCCTGTTCATCGTGCGCCGCGAGGATCGCGGCCCGGCATGGCGCCCGCACCGGCACGGCAAGGCAGTCCCGCGAGAACAGCAGCGGGCCGTAGGTCGGGGCGAGCGCGGCGAGCGCCTGCCGGAAGCGCCGGCGCGAGCCGAAGCCGTCCCGCCATTGCTCGAGCACCGGCTGCAGGCTGCCCGTGCCGTAATTCCATTGCGACATGCCGACCGAGATGAGCTGGCTGTCGAAATTGCCCACCGGCATCGCCCAGCAGCCCATCGTCTCCGGGATCGACGTCTCGGCCATGGACGAGAAGATCGCGGCGCGGTCCAGGCCGATCTGCGCCAGCTGCGCGGCGGCGTCGGGATCGATGCGGATGAACTGCGGCTCGCCCGTCCGGCTCGGCACGTCGCCGACCCTCCGGCAGGTCCGCGCAAGCTCCTCTACGCTCTGAGCCTGGGCGTCCGGCGCCGTGAACAGGGCCGCGACGATCGCGCCGATAAGGATCAGGAACTGCATCGTCGCAAGGCGCGCCACGTCGAAAACACTCCACCAGCTGCTTCGAAGCCGCAGCCTTAGAGCGATTTCCAGCCGGCTGGAATGAGCGGACCCGCGAAAGCCGGCCAGGACGTTCAGGAGGCGCCGAAGATGAGGCGCGTGCCGACATAGGAGCGGATGATCTTCTGCGGCATCACGCGCAGGGCTTCCGCGATAAAGGTCTCGCCCGTGCAATGCATCGGGATGATGTAGGTCGGGTTCATCCTCGCAAATTCCGCCACCGTGCGGCGCGCCTCGTCTTCGGTTCGTGGCCGCACGAGGTGAAAACCGCCAACCACCGCGTGGACCCTTTCGATGCCCGAGACGGCCTGGGCGCGACGAACCGAGTTCAGGACGCCCCGGTGGCTGCATGAGGCAATGACGACGAGACCCAGGCCCCGGACCGCATAGCAGGTCGCCAGCTCATGCTCCCCATCGTCGGCCAGCTGGGTGAGATTGCGTTTCCCAGGCGACAGCAAAGCCGCATCGCAGCCCGTTCCAGGGCGCATCTGGGTCGGAATGGCGGCGCGTTCGAAGCTCTCGAGCGGGATGCGCCCGGTGGTGAATGCATGATCCGCGACCAGGATGGGATCGGGCGCGATGCGCGTTGCAAAGCCCGACCTGGCAAGCTCTCGCCGGTCGAGAGCGCCCATGATCGGCGGCGGATTGCCGATCATCGCCAGCCTCTCGCAGAACGTCTCTTCGCCGCCCACGATCAGCGGCAGAGGCGCTCGCCTCCTGCTGCCGTGCCTGAACAGGCCCGGGAAGCCGCCATAATGATCGAGGTGCCCATGGCTGAGCACCGCCGCGTCCAGGAGATCGGGGTTGATGCCGAGGAGCGAGAGGTTGTTGGCGATCACCTCCGGCGAGTAGCCGAAGTCGACCATCAGCCTGCGCGTAACGGCGCCTGCGCTGGACTGAGCCAGGATGGAGAGGCCGAACTCCGCCATCAATGCCTGCCGCGGCATGCGTGGGCCGCCGCCGCCGCCCGCACGCTCGACCCGCAGCCCGGGCAGTGACTGGTTGTCGAGGAATGGACCGAAGGTGGCGTTGTCGACGACGGCCTGGAGCGTCAGTTGATCGACTTCTGGAATCCGCAGACCCGGCTGCGCCGCGGCGCGCGGGACGCTCGCCGCAATGCCCGCGGCGGCCGCCGCCAGGATGATCGCGCGTCGATTCAATTGGGGCCCGTAAGACATTGCGGACTTCTCCTGCCTGCCGAATATCACCGCATCCTGGCGGTGGGATCCCCTAGCACGGATGGCCGCTTTCCACGTCTACCGGTCAGGCGCGCACCGACTGCCGACCGGTCATGCCGGCGGGCGCCGTCTCACCGCCCCCGATGCGGCCCCTTCCGAAACGGCTTCGCCTTGTGCCGCACCGGCGGCGGCCCGCTGCGCCTGTTCTCCCGCGCGGTGTCGCGCGGCTTGCCCTCGACCGCCTCGATCCGGATGCCGCCCTCGCCGTCGGCATCGCCGCCCGCGGTGCGCTTGAGCGCGGCGGCGAAGCGGCCGGCGGCGGCGCGGGGCACTTCGAACATCGTCTCGCCGGCGGCGATCCGGATCGCGCCGATCTCGTTCTTGGTGATGTGGCCGCGCCGGCAGAGCAAGGGCAGGATCCAGCGCGCATCGGCATTGTGGCGATGGCCGATGTCCATGCGGAACCAGATCGTGTCCTCGAACCCCGGGCGTGGGCCGTCCGGCCGGCCTTGCGGCGCCGCGCCGCCGTCGGCCAGCTCCTCGGCCGCCGGCATGCGCGCGCGATGGACGCGGACCAGGGCCGCGGCGATCTCCTCGGGAGTCTTGTGCTCGAGCAAGGTCTGCGCCAGCGCGCGATCCTCCTCGTCGATCTCGGCCGGCGCGAGCAAGGCCGCGAGCAAGCGCTCGCGGTCGCCGCGAGCGATGTCCTCCGGCGTCGGCGGCTTGATCCACTCCGCCTCGATCCGCGCGCCGCGCAGCACCGATTCGACCCGCTTGCGGCGCGGATAGGGGACGACCAGCACGGCGATGCCCTTCTTGCCGGCACGCCCGGTGCGGCCGGAGCGGTGCTGCAGGGTCTCCGCATCGCGCGGCAGCTCGACATGGACGACCAGGGAAAGGTTGGGCAGATCGATGCCGCGCGCGGCGACGTCGGTCGCGACCAGCACCCGGGCCCGGCCGTCGCGCAACGCCTGCAGCGCCTGGTTGCGGTCGCTCTGGCTATGCTCGCCGGAAAGGGCGACCGCGTTGAAGCCGCGCTCGGTCAGGCTCGAATGGAGCCGGCGGACATTGTCGCGCGTGGCGCAGAACAGCAGAGCCGAATCCGCCTCGTGCAGCCGCAGCAGATTGACCACCGCATGCTCGATCTCGGCCGGCGCGACCGTCATCGCCTGATAGGTGATGTCGCCATGGCCGCGATCTTCGCCGACCGTGGAGATGCGCAGCGCGTCGCGCTGGTAGCGCCTGGCGAGGGCGACGATCGGCTTGGGCATCGTCGCAGAGAAGAGCAAGGTACGCCGTTCCGGCGGCGTCGCGTCGAGTATCTCCTCGAGATCCTCGCGAAAGCCCATGTCGAGCATCTCATCCGCTTCGTCGAGCACCGCGGCCTTGAGCTGCCCCAGGTCGAGCGCGCCCCGCTCGAGATGGTCGCGCAGCCGCCCCGGCGTGCCGACCACGATATGGGCGCCGTGCGAAAGGCTGCGCCGTTCCTTGGAGGCGTCCATGCCGCCGACGCAGGTCGCGATCCGCGCCCCGGCCTTGCCGTAGAGCCAGATCAATTCGCGGCTGACCTGCAGCGCCAGCTCGCGGGTCGGCGCGATCACCAGCGCCTGTGGCTTCAGCGCGTAAGGCAGGGTGCCGTCACTGCTCAGCAGCTGCGGCGCGATGGCGAGCCCAAAGGCGACCGTCTTGCCCGAGCCGGTCTGGGCCGAGACGACCAGGTCGCGGCCTTCGGCATTGGCGTCGAGCACGGCGGCCTGGACGGGAGTGGGTTTTTCATAGCCGCGCGCGGCCAGGGCTTCGCTGAGAAGCGGGGGCAGGGTTTCGAATGTCATATGTCGTCCAAATGGGGGGCGCGGTCCGCTCGGCAAGAGCGTGGAGCTAAAGAACCTGCGCTGCGGCCCACCCACTAGCCCATGCCCACTGAAAATTATAGCCACCAAGCCAACCGGTGACATCGACGGCCTCGCCGATTGCGTAAAGGCCGGGCACCGACCGCGCCGCCATCGTCTGCGAAGAGAGTCCGGCGGTATCGATCCCGCCCGCCGTCACCTCGGCCTTGGCGAAGCCTTCGCTGCCATTGGGCCGGAATCGCCAGTCGGCGAGCCGGCGCTCGGCGTCGCGCAGTTTGTCATCGGGTATATTGGCCAGCTCGCTCCACAGGCCGATCTTCCTGGCCAGCGCCTCGGCCAGCCGGCCAGGCAGCAATTCACCGAGCAAGGTGTGGAAATGGGTCCGCGGCCGCGCGCGCTTGGCTGCCAGGGCCCAGCCCGCCGCATGATCGGGAAGGAAGTCGATCCCGATCTCCTCGCCGCTGCGCCAATATGAGGAAATTTGCAGGATCGCCGGGCCGGAAAGGCCGCGATGGGTGAACAGGGCCGCCTCGCGGAACGCCGTCTTGCCCGCCCGGGCCACCACTTCGGCCGAGACGCCGGACAGGTTGCGGAACAGCAAATCCTCGTCGCTCAGGGTCAGCGGCACCAGCGCCGGACGCGGCTCGACCACCGCCAGGCCGAACTGGCGCGCCAGATCATAAGCGAAGCCGGTTGCGCCCATCTTGGGGATTGAGGGACCGCCGGTCGCGATCACCAAGGCAGGGGCGCGCGCGCTCTCGTCGCCGTAGCGGACGGAGAACAGCCCGTCGGCATGGGCCACCCCGCCGATCGCCTTGCCCAGCGAAATTCGCACCTGCCCCTTCGCGCATTCCTCCATCAGCATATGGACGATCTGCCGCGCCGATCCGTCGCAGAAGAGCTGTCCGAGAGTCTTTTCGTGCCACGCGATCCGGTACTGCTCGACCAGTGCGATGAAATCCTCCGGTCGGTACCGCCCCAGAGCCGACTTGGCGAAATGCCTGTTGGCGGAGAGGAAGCGGTCGGGCGCGGCGTGGATGTTGGTGAAGTTGCAGCGGCCTCCGCCGGAGATCAGGATCTTCTTGCCCGCCTGGTCGGCATGGTCGACCAGCAGCACCCGGCGTCCGCGCCGGCCGGCCACCGCCGCGCACATCAAACCCGCGCCGCCCGCGCCGAGCACGATCGCGTCGAACATCCTTTCATTGCCAATCATCGCCGGGCCATGCCACGATGCGGGAAACGAGGGGAGGGGTCATTGGCAAGCAGATCGGACAGCGACGGGACCGGCGCGCCGTTGCGGCAGAGCGACCGGCTGGTCATCGCCGCCTCCTCCCTCGGCACGATTTTCGAATGGTATGATTTCTACCTCTACGGCCTGCTCGCCACCATCATCACCAGCCAGTTCTTCTCCGGCGTCAACGAGACCACCGGCTTCATCTTCGCCCTCGCCGCGTTCGCCGCCGGCTTCGCGGTGCGGCCGTTCGGCGCGATCCTGTTCGGGCGGATCGGCGATCTCGTCGGCCGCAAGAACACCTTCCTGGTCACGATGGGGATCATGGGCCTGTCGACCTTCGCGGTCGGCCTGCTGCCGAGCTACGCCGCGGCCGGCGTCGTCGCGCCGATCCTGCTGGTCGCCCTGCGCCTGCTGCAGGGCCTCGCGCTCGGCGGTGAATATGGCGGCGCGGCGACCTATGTCGCCGAGCATGCGCCGGCGCACCGCCGCGGCCTCTATACCAGCTTCATCCAGACCACCGCGACATTGGGCCTGTTCGCGGCCTTGCTCGTCGTCATCGGCATCCGCACCGCGCTCGGCGAGGCGGAATTCGCAGCCTGGGGCTGGCGCCTGCCTTTCCTGGTTTCGATCGTCCTCCTGATCATCTCCCTGTGGATCCGGATGAAGCTCGAGGAGAGCCCGGTCTTCAAGAAGATGAAGGAGGAAGGGAAAGGCTCTACCGCCCCGTTGACCGAGGCGTTCGCGCGCTGGGGCAATCTCAAGGTCGTGCTGATCGCCCTGTTCGGCGCGGTCGCGGGGCAGGCGGTGGTCTGGTATGCGGGCCAGTTCTACGCGCTCTTCTTCCTCGAACGGATGCTCAGGGTGGACGGCGCCACCGCCAACATATTGATCGCGATCGCGCTTGCCTTGGCGACGCCCTTCTTCCTGGTCTTCGGCTGGCTGTCGGACCGGATCGGCCGCAAGTTCATCATCCTCGCCGGCTGCGCGCTCGCCGCGATCACCTATTTCCCCTTGTTCGATGCTTTGTCCCACGCCGCCAATCCGGCGCTCTACGCGGCGAGCGCCTCCTCGCCGGTCCGCGTCGTCGCCGATCCCGCCGATTGCTCGGTCCAGTTCGATCCGGTCGGGCGCAACAAGTTCGATCGCCACAGCTGCGACGTCGTGAAGGCCTTCCTGGCCCGCTCCGGCGTGTCCTACGCCAATGTCGCCGCTGCGCCCGGCACGGCGGCGCGGCTCGAGGTCGGCGCGGTCGCGCTCAACGCGCCGGCGGGCGGAGCGGAGCCGATCAAGGCCTTCCAGGACCGGGCACGGGCCGCGCTCACCGCCGCCGGCTATCCCGAGCGCGCCGATCCGGCGCAGGTGAACAAGCCACTGGTGGTCTTCATCCTCTTCATCCTCGTCCTCTACGTGACGATGGTCTACGGCCCGATCGCTGCATTGCTGGTCGAGCTGTTCCCGACCCGGATCCGCTACACTTCGATGTCCTTGCCCTACCATATCGGCAATGGCTGGTTCGGCGGCTTCCTGCCGACCACCGCTTTCGCCATGGTCGCGGCCACCGGGGATATCTATTACGGCCTGTGGTACCCGATCGTGGTGGCGGCACTGACCGTGGTGATCGGCCTCGTCTTCCTGCCTGAGACGTTCCGGCGAAGCCTGGAGGACTGAAACCCGGCAATCCCCTGTGGAAAAGTCCGCATTCCGCTTCGACTTCGCCGCGCGCAGGTCCTAGTCTCACGCCGATGAGCGACGCCTATGAGGATTTCGAGCTTGAGACCGCGCCCGCCGAAGCGGACCGGCTGACGCTGGATCTCGACGGCTGGGAAGGGCCGCTCGATCTGCTGCTCACGCTGGCGCGCACCCAGAAGGTGGATCTCGCCAAGATCTCGATCCTTGCCCTGGTCGAGCAATATCTCGCCTTCATCGCCGACGCCAAGAAGCTCAGGCTCGAGATCGCCGCCGATTATCTGGTGATGGCGGCCTGGCTCGCCTACCTCAAATCCTGCCTGCTCCTGCCCAAGGATCCCGGCGTCGATCCCAGCCCCGAGGAGCTGGCGATGCGGCTGCAGCTGCGCCTGCAGCGGCTGCAGGCGATGCGCGAGGCCGGCGCCCGGCTGATCGCGCGCGACCGGCTTGGCCGCGACGTCTTCCGCCGCAGCGCGCCGGAGGGGCTCAAGGTTGTGCGCCGCGCGGCGTGGCGTGCCGATCTTTACGATCTCATCTCCGCCTACGGCATCGTCAGGGCGCGGACCGAGCCGTCGATCCACGTCATCGCCCGCCGGCCGGTGATGACCCTCGACGAGGCGATCCAGCGGCTCGAGCGGATGTTGGGCGCGCGCCTCGAATGGACCGCGCTGCAGGATTTCCTCCCCGAGACCCAGGATGCCGGCTTCCGCAAGTCCGCCTTGGCGTCGAGCTTCGTCGCGACCCTGGAGCTTGCCCGCCTGGGCAAGGTCTTGCTCCGCCAGAAGGAGAATTTTGCCACCCTCTATGTGAGGGCGGCATGAGGGAGCTGGATGACGGCCTGCGCGCGGTCGAGGCGACCCTGTTCGCCGCCGAGGAGCCGCTGAGCGCGGCCGACATCGCCTTGCACGTCGGCGCGGGCTTCGATCTGCCGGCGGTGCTTGCCGAGCTGCAGACCCATTATGCCGGCCGGGGCGTCGAGCTTGTCGAGCGCGGCGGCCGCTGGCATTTCCAGACCGCCGCCGATCTCGCCTACATCTTGCGGCGCGAGCGCGAGGAGAGCCGCCGGCTCAGCCGCGCCGCGGTCGAGACGCTGGCGATCATCGCCTATCACGAGCCGGTCAGCCGCGCCGAGATCGAGGCGATTCGCGGCGTCCAGATCTCCCGGGGCACCCTGGACGTGCTGATGGAGGCGGGCTGGGTGCGGCCCGCCGGAAGGCGCGAGGTGCCGGGCCGGCCGCTGACCTATGCGACGACACAGGACTTCCTGACTCATTTCGGGCTAGAGAGCCGGCGCGACCTGCCCGGACTCGACGATCTGAAGGCCGCCGGCCTGCTGGATCCGGTCGATATGGCGCTCGAAAGGCTGGGCCTCGAAGGCGCCGAAGAGGGCGACGACGAGGTCGAACTGGAAACTGACGCCGAAGACGCCTAGATTCACATTCTGTTATCGGGAGATTCTCATATGGGCGGCTTTTCCCCCATCCACATCATCATAGTGCTGCTGTTGATCGTCCTGCTGTTCGGCGCCGGCAAGGTGTCGAACCTGATGGGCGATGTCGCCAAGGGCATCAAAAGCTTCAAGAAGGGCATGGCCGAGGACGACCCGCCCGCGCCGGCCGAGCCTGCGCGCCGCATCGCCACCGAGCAGCCGCTCGACGCGCGGCCGATTCCCGCGCCGCCCCCGGCCGAGCCGGCCGCGACCCAGGCTCCACCGGTCGCGACGCCCGATCCGGATCGGCACGCCTGATCCAACCCGCCTGAAAGGCGCGTCATGTTCGGCATCGATTCCAGCGAGCTCATGGTCATTGCGTTGGTCGCCCTGGTGGTGATCGGCCCCAAGGATCTGCCGCGCGTGATGCGCACGGTGGGCCAGTGGGTCGCCCGCGCCCGCGGCATGGCCGGCCATTTCCGCGCCGGCGTCGACACCATGATCCGCGAATCCGAGCTGGCCGACATGGAGAAGAAATGGAAGGCGGAGAACGAGCGGATCATGCGCGATCACCCGCCGGTCGCCGGCGAGGAGAAATGGCCCGAGCCGATCGTCGATGATCCGCCTCCTCCGGTGAAGGGACTCCCGGTGCCGAAGAAGACCTCGGCCCGGCCCAAGGCGCCGCCGGCCCGAGGCGGCCCGCCGCCGCGCGCCGCCGCGCCGCCGATCCCCTCACCCCAGACCCCGCCGCCGCCCGCCACGGACGAGGCGTCATGAGCGACCCCGGCGGCGGCTTGGAGGAGGACGAGCTCGACAAGAGCAAGGCGCCCCTGCTCGATCATCTGATCGAATTGCGCCGGCGTTTGCTGTGGAGCGTGCTTGCGCTCGGCATCGCGTTCGCGGTGTGCCTCTATTTCGCCGAACCGATCTTCGGCTTCCTGGTCCAGCCCTTGCTGGCCGCCGGCCAGACCCGGGTCATCTACACCGCCGTGTTCGAGGCCTTCTTCGTGCAGATCAAGGTCGCCTTCTTCGCCGCCCTGATGGTCTCCTTCCCGATCATCGCCAGCCAGATCTGGCTATTCGTGGCGCCCGGCCTTTACACGAGGGAAAGGCGGGCATTCCTGCCCTTCCTGCTGATGACGCCGGTCCTGTTCCTGAGCGGCGGCGCGCTTGCTTATTATATCGCGATGCCGCTCGCGCTCCATTATCTGCTCGGTTTCCAGGGCGATTTCGGCGGCATCCAGCAGGAGGCGCTGCCCGGCGTCGGCAATTATCTGGATTTTTCGACGCGCTTCATCTTCGGCTTCGGCGTTGCCTTCCTGCTGCCGGTGCTGCTGATGCTGCTCGAGCGCGCCGGGCTGGTAACCCGCCAGCAGCTGGTGCGCGGCCGGCGCTATGCGATCGTCATCGCCACCGTCGTCGCCGCGATCCTGACCCCGCCGGACGCGGTGTCCATGCTGCTCCTCGCCGTGCCTCTGGTGCTGCTCTACGAGCTTTCGCTGATCGCCATCTGGTTCACCGAGCGCAAGCGCGCCAGGCAGGCCGACAAGGCCGCGGCCTGAGGCGCGGCGGCTCTGACGTCTCACACGGCGCCTCGGAGCAGGATCGAGCGCAGACGGCAGGCAAATATTCTTGAAACCTAGGCAGTGACGTCATCGTCCGTCGCAGGCCGATATGCGATGGCGTCAAGCGCCGCATCCCATTCGCGCAGGCGGCGATCCGCCTTGCGCCTGAAATGGCCGGGCCACTGTGCCAGCGCGACGAGGAACGCGCTGGTGACCGGCACATTCCAGGCTCTAGTCACTCCATCGAATCCATGCAAAAGCCATGAGAGAGGCAGGCCCGCCAAGACGAGCAAAGCCATGCAATACAGGATCATTTCGAAAGATCGTCGTCGATGACGCTTTTCCAGGAGAAGGCCTCGTCTCCCCAGCATACTTTGTCGGGGAATTTGGCAATCTCCCATGAGCGCATAATGGGGGGCCAGTCTCAGCACCGCAATGGGCAGTAGGCGAAACCGTTAACGGGCGCACTTGTTGGCAGCGCGAAAGGGGCGATCGTGCGGCACGTGAGGACGAGCATTGGAGCCCGCCAGCTCGACATCGGCGCTGTCGACACGACCGGAGGACCCAAAAAAAGAGGCGCCCGCGAACGGGCGCCCAGCTCCTCTGAATTCGATCCGGTCGGCCGGATCCTTACATCTTGTTGTCGACTGCGTTGGATGCCGACTGGAGATCGTCGCCGGCGCCGCGGACCGTGTTGCAGGCCGCCACCGTCATCAGGCCCGTCACCGCGAGAATCGCAAATATCTTCTTCATCGTCCGTCTCCTGAACCCCCGGCGCCGGCGCGGGATCGCGCGCGGGCCGTCGGCACACTCAATGCGCGCGACGCGGCATAGGTTCCGCGCCTCGGATGAAAAGGGAGCGGGCGGCGTCGGGAGACCAAGGCTGGAATGAAGTTGAGCCCGGAAGCGCTACCGGGGGGGGGGGAGGTTAGCGCATCCGGGCCCATGTTCTGGATAGCGAGAGCGGGGGGGCAAAAGGTCACTATCCGGACTGCTCAACGAGGGTGCGGGCAGGGGGTTCCACATTTTTTCGAAATTTTTCGAATTTTTTGGCGCGGCGAAGGTGGGCCTCCGAAGCCGAGCATGGAAAACAAGAACAAGACCCCTCATCCCGACCATGGCTCGCCACTCAGCAAGGTTAGGGGCTTCCCGCCGGCTGGTCGCTCCCTAGGCTTCACCCTCGACGATGCCCACCAGCACCGAATAGCGGCCGCGCGTGGGATCGCGATCCAGCACCGAGCGAAGCTGGCGGGCGAGGCCGGTGACGATCCGGTCGAAGCGTTCGGCAAGCGCGTCATCGCACTCGATCGGCTCGACCAGGGCCGCGGCCTCGATCGAAAGACGGGCGACGGCGGGCGCATTGGCCTCGAGCACGACCGACACCAGGTCGGCGCCGCACAACATGGCGAACTCGACGATCTCGGTAATCAGGAAGGCGACCGCGACGGCCGCATCCTGGTTGACGTAGAAGGGTGCGACGTCGAGGCGGATCTGCATGCCCGCCGCGCTGGCGGGGGCGGTGGCGCGCAGGTTCGCGGCAAGCTCCGAGATGAGCGGCTTCAGCGCCACGCCCCGATTTTCCTCGAGCTCGGCATAATGATTGCGGTGGACGACCGCGAGCGCGTCGACCCGGCGCTGGATCGAGGCATAGGCCGCGGCGACCTCCTCGTTGGGCGACCCGCGCGAATGGAGGTTGAGCAGCGAGGCGACGACCTGGAGGTTGTTCTTCACCCGGTGATGGACTTCGCGAACCAGCCGCGTCTGGCGGACCACCGCGGCTTCCAGGTCGGCCTCGTGGCGGGCCACCGTATGGGTGACCTTGTTGAAGGCTTCGCCGAGCGCGCCGATCTCCAGCGCCGGCGTGCGAAGCGTCGGCAGATCAAGGCCCGGATCCCCCGGTCTGTAGGCGGAAATCACGTCCTGGATGCGGGCGAGCGGCCGCAGCAGCAGGCGCTGGACGATGACCCAGCCGACCAGCGAGGCCCATAGCCACATCAGGATCGGCGTCAGGATCGCCAGCGCCTCGGTGGCGCTGAGCGGCGGGATATGGGTGCGCAGCCGCATCACATATTGGTTGTTGCCGAACGGATAGTCGGCGACGACCTCGCGCGAAAAGGCGCTGTCGCTCTCGGCCGGGCGCAATGCCATCACCCGGTCGCCCTGCACCAGCTCCAGCGCGAAATCGCCGTCCCGCCGGGGCGTGTTGGCGACAGTGGCGAGCGTCTCGCGGCGATATTCGGCGACGCCCTCGATCGCGCCCGCCGGATCATACATGAAGACCTGGAGCATGTTGCCGCCCGGCGTGATGATCGATCGGGCGATCTCGCCCGGCCGCGGGCGCGGCACCGGCGGCGGCGCGAAGCCCTCGCTGAGGCAGCGGGGCGGCGGCGCCTGCCCGTACAGGGCGAAGCGGCCGCTCGTATTGGGAAGTCGCCCGAGACGGTCGAGCGTCCGCTTGCAGATGCCGGCGAAATCGCGCGACTCGATGATCGCGTCTCGCGCCGCCCGGATCGTGAATGCATTGCGGGTCAGCGCGATCGACAGCCTCTGGGCATGGACCGAAACCAGAGCCTGTGCCTCGAGATCGGCCTTGGTACGGTTCGCGCGGGCATTGTCGACCGAGGCGAGGATGGCGATGATGCCGAGCGGAAGCAGGCCCAGGCTCAGGATCAGCAGCATCTTGAGCCCGGTCGACAGCCGCGCCCAGCGCGACACGATCCATCCGGGCTGTTCGGCGCTCATGGGATCCAGCCCATCATCGCCCGCAACGATTATCCGAGCTTGCCCAGCAGATCGAGCATTTCTGGGGGAATGTCCTCGTTGAGCGCGCCGTCATAGACGCTGCGCAGCGCGCTCCCGATCTCGCCGGAGGGCGCGCGCTTGCTGCCGCGCCGTTCGGTAGCGATATGGGTTGTCTTGGCGGCTGACTTGTTCGCCTCGCGATCGCTTTTGTTTCCCGCTGGCAAGCTCAAATCAGTCACCCCTCACGGCCTTCGCCGTCCATTGTTCCAAGCCTGTCAGAGAAGCCCCGGTACTTGCCGTCCCGCTGAACAGACGCACAGAATCGGCGGCTCGGAATAAGCTCGCCGCGCTGGGTTGGAAACAAAAAACTAACACGATTGTTCCACCTTGGCGCAGAGACGGGGCAGGGCCGGTTTTTTCCGGTTTTTCGCGCCACGCTGCGCGGTCGTCATGGGTTGCTTTCGCGCTTCTGTCCACCCAATAGGCCCGTGACGTTAGAGGAGTCGCATACGAAATGTCGTTAGGCCAGGAACTCGCGCCGCATCTTCCCTTCCTCCGCCGCTATGCCCGTGCCCTCACCGGATCGCAGGCCCATGGCGACAATTTCGTCCGCGCGACTCTCGAGGCGATCGTCGCATCGCCCGGCGAATTCCCGCGCGACGTCGATCCGAGGCTCGGCCTTTACCGGACCTTCCACGCCATATGGTCGACCGCCAATGTCGAGGAAGCGCCGGGCCATGGCGACGCCGCGGATGCCGAGGGGATCGCACGGGCGCGGCTTTCGCGGATCACGCCGCTCTCGCGCCAGGCCTTGCTGCTCACCGCGATGGAGGGCTTCACGCCCGAGGATGCCGGCTATCTGATCGGCGCGTCCGGCGCGGAGGTCGAAGGCCTGGTCGCCGAGGCGCTCGCCGAGATCGAGCGGCAGACTCGCGCCGAGGTCCTGATCATCGAGGATGAGCCGATCATCGCAATGGATATCGAGACGATCGTCCGCGATCTCGGCCACAACGTCACCGGCGTCGCGGTCACGCGCGACGAAGCGGTCGCGCAGGCGCTGGCGCGGCGGCCGGGGCTCGTCCTCGCCGACATCCAGCTCGCCGACGACAGCAGCGGGATCGATGCGGTCAAGGATATCCTCGCCGAATTCTCGGTGCCGGTCATCTTCATCACGGCCTTTCCGGAACGGCTGCTCACCGGGGAGCGGCCCGAGCCGACCTTCCTGATCACCAAGCCTTTCCAGCGCTCGACGGTGAAGGCGGCGATCGCGCAGGCCCTGTTCTTCGACGCGGCGACGGTTCCGGCCTGACTTGAGGTTCCTGAGCGGAACCGGCGCGTTCAGCGCGCGTTGCCCGCGTAACAAATGGAACTTCGACAGGAACTTCGATGAACGAGCCCGAGCATATCACCACGACCGATGCGCGCGCCGGATCGACGCCGCACATGACCCGCTACATTCTCGGCTGGGGGCTTGGCTTGGTCATCGTGGCGTTCGTCATTGTGTTGTTTGTCTGGCGATAAGTCCTATTTCAGTGGGGGCACGGCGGCGCCGCTCGGCGCAGCGCCGAATCCTGCATTTTCTTGTTAGGGGCATGTGATGGCGGGCCAGGAGCCGGCGCGGATCGAGAAGGAAGTGACGGACGGGGGCGATTGGGCGCCGCTGCCCGACAATGAATTCAAGGACCAGCTGACGATCGTCATTCCGCATCTGCGCGCCTTCGGCCGCTCGCTGTCGGGCAGCCGCGATCTTGCCGACGATCTGGTCCAGGAAACCCTCCTCAAGGCCTGGGCCGCACGCAAACGCTTCCAGGCCGGGACCAACATGCGCGCCTGGACCTTCATCATCCTGCGCAACCTGTTCCTCAGCCAGATGCGCCGCGCCCGCTTCAAGGGCGAATGGGACGAGCTGACCGCCTCCAAGCTGCTCGCCGCGCCGGCGAGCCAGGACCGCCATATCGAGCTTGGCGACATGCAACGCGCCCTGCTCCATCTGCCGCAGCCGCAGCGCGAGGCGCTGATCCTGGTCGGCGCCGGCGGCTTCGCCTATGAGGAGGCGGCGGAAATCTGCGGCTGCGCGGTTGGCACGATCAAGAGCCGGGTCGCCCGCGGCCGGGTCGCGCTGGAAAGCCTGCTCAACGACGGCAAGTTGCCCTCGCGCCGCTCGCACAAGACGATCGAGAACCAGACCGCGCTGCAGACGATCATGAACGAGGTCGACGAACTGAGCCGCGACCGCGAACCCCTGGACGACCTCGACGAAGGCTGAGCGCGGCGGTTGCGGGCCCGAATGCGAGGGTCCGTTCGTCCGGTCTTCTTCGTCATTCCCGCGAAAGCGGGAATCCCGCTTTCGCGGCAATGACGTGAAACAGCACAGTAGCGCCGGGCTCTCAGGGCGCTCCGGCCCTAATAAGCAGTCGCCGAATCCGAATAGGTCCAGGGGCGCTCGCGGTGCCATTTGGTGATGATGTATTTCACCCCCGCGATCACCGGCAGCCCTTCGTGCAGCGAGAAATAATTCGGCTCGCCGATGATGTTGAGATTGTTCCACACCAGCATGTTGCCGGTGCGCGGCGAGACCTTGATGCTGGCCCTGGGGAAGGCCGTCTCGCCGCCGGCCTCGGGCTCGTTGAGGAAGATCATCGCCGTCCAGGTGCGCTGGCCGCCGGTCCGGTTCATTTCGTCCCAATAAGGCTGGCCGATCTCGAAGAAATCGTGGTGCAGCTTGAAGCGCTGCCCGGCCGCGTAACGCTGGCCCTGGATGGTTTCACCATTGGTGGATTCGATCCCGAGCAGGGCCGCGATCTTGCCCTCGATCTTGCGCACGAACGGATCGTTCGGATCGAGGTTGCAGCTTTCGCTGGTCCGGAATTCGGGATCGCCGGTCGGCGCGAGCAGCCTCGAGGGCGTGCGATAGGCATCGATCGCGTCGACCAGCGCATCGCAATCGTCCCGGCCGAGGAAGTCGCGGACGATGAAGATGTCGAGGTCGTAGGAGGGGATCTTGAAGGCGCCCTCATGGGCTTCGAGGCGTTTCTTGACCTCCGATCCGATCCGGATCCTGTAATCGGCGGCGTCCATGCGGCTCAGTCCGCGACGTGCCCGCGGACCATGACGAAGCCGACATGCTGGAGCACGCGTGGATCGGCGAGCGGGTCGCCCTCGACCGCGATCAAATCGGCGGAGAAGCCCGGCGCGATCCGTCCGATCTCATTGTCGAGGCCGAGCAGATGGGCCGCGCCGGTCGTTGCCGAGGCCAGCGCCTGTGCGGGCGTCAGGCCGGCGCGCTCGACCAGTTCGACGAACTCGCCGGCATTGCGGCCATGCTCGTAGACGCCCGCGTCGGTGCCGAACACGACCGGCACGCCGGCGGCATGGGCGAGCCGGGCGGCGCGGCCGACCACTTCGAGCGTCATCCGCACCTTGCTCTCGACCAGGGGGGTGTAGATGTTGCGCCCGAGCCGTTCGCGGATGCCGACGAACGCCATCAGGGTCGGCACCAGGGTCGTGCCGCGCTGGCGCATCAGCTGGATGGTGGCCGGGCTGGCGAAAGTGCCGTGCTCGATCGAATCCACGCCGGCGCGGACTGCGGCGGCGATGCCCTCGTCGGCATGGGCGTGGGCGGCGACCTTGAGGCCGAGCGCATGGGCGGTGTCGATGATCGCGCGCATCTCGGCGTCGGTGAAGGACTGGCCGAGGCCGCGATCGCCCTGGCTCAGCACGCCGCCGGTCGCCATGAACTTGACCACGTCCACGCCGGACCGGGCCAGCGCGCGGACCCGCGCCGCGCACTGGTCGGCGCCGGTGCAGGTATTGTGTCCGTCCAGCGCGGCGATCACTTCGGGGCGGAAGCCGGCGACGTCGCCATGGCCGCCGATGGTCGAGAGCGGCGTGCCCGAGACCAGCATGCGCGGTCCCGGCAGCAGGCCCTCGTCGATCGCGCGCCTGAGCGCGAAGCCGGTGGTGCCGCCCGAGCCAAGGTCGCGCACGGTGGTGAAGCCGGCGCGCAACGTGGTGAGCGCGTTATGCGCGCCGACCAGGGTCATGTAATCGTCGGTCTCGACGGCCTCCCTCCAATAGGCCGCGCCGGGCACGCTCATCAGATGGACGTGCGCGTCGATCAGGCCGGGCAGGACGGTGCGGTTGGAAAGATCGATCACCCGCGCGCCTTCGGGCGCCGGCGTGGTGCCCGCGGTCACGCTCTGGATGCGGCCGTCGACGATCGTGATCGTGGAGGGGCCCTGGGCCGCACGACCGGCATCGGCGATCAGCCGGCCAGCATGGACGATGATGGTTTCCGCGGCGGCGGGCATGCTTGCCAGGAGCAGCAGGGACAGGAAGGCGAAGAAGCGTGCGAACATCGATCGAATCCCGCTGTTGGAGGCGGTCTTCAATGCGACAGGCGCGGCACGCCTGACAAGCGAAAAGCCCGGAACGCTTGGGCGCTCCGGGCCCCTCGTTTCCCCTCGCAAGGGATCTGTCGTTACCAGAAGAAGTCGTAGATCGTGTCGAGCACCTCGCCGGTGTAGACGTCGACGAGCAGGACGTCGTTGTAATAGCGCACCCACGCGGTGCCCGGCTCGGCCGGCGGCAGGCGATACTGCCACGGATCGCCGATCCAGTAGCGCTCATTGTAGAACAACGGCTCGAGGAAGAACCCGATCGAGAAGCGATTGTAGCCGTAGCCGCGATAGGGCGAATAATAAGGCCCGAGGCGGAAATGGCTCCGGTTGCTGTAGCGGTAGCGCTGCCAATCATAGCGATCGTCGTTGCGCCAGTTGCGGTTCCAGTTCCGGCTGCCGCGATTGTCGCCGCGCCAGTTGCGGTTGTCGCCGCGATTGTCGTTCCGCCAGTCACGTCCGTCGCCGCGGCGATCGTTACCGTAGCGCTGCTGGTTGCGCCGCTCGAGCTCCTGATAGTTGCGCAGCCGCGGGTCGTTGGGATTGCCCTGCCAGGCCTGCGGATAGATGCTGCCCTGGTTGCCCCCGCGCCGGCCTGCACGATCGCCGTCATTGTTGCGTTGGAAATTGGCGCCTCCATTGTCGCTGCCGCCGCGGTTGCCGCGCGCCTCGCCGCCGCCACCGCCGCCACGCCAATTGCCGCGATTGCCGCCGTCGCCGCGCTGGCGCTGGACGACCTGCACCGGCGCCTGCTGCTGGACCTGCTGCGGCTGTTGTGCCTGCTGCGCGGGCTGGGCCTGCCGCTCCTGCCGGTCCTGCCGCTCCTGGCGATACTGCTGGATACGCTCCGAACGGGCTTCGCCGCCGTCCTGGTTGCGTTCGCCGCGGTCGCGGCCGCCGCGCTGGGCTTCGGCGGCGATCGGCGTCATCACCGTCGCTGCCAGTATCAATCCGATCAATGCCTTACGCATCGCTTCACTCCTTAGGTGCTTCGCGACGCTTGCGCCGCCTGATGGACGAGATGTGCCAAATCGCGGATGAGCGGATGCTGAACCAGCCGGTAAGCTGGCCGACAGGAATCAACGCGGATTCGGCCTGGGCGGAGGGGGGCGCAACGCCGGCACGGCGCGTGCCGCATCTTCCGGGCTGACGCCCGGCGGCGGCGCGGCGCCGACCTGCTCCTGGCCGTTCTTGATCCGGAGCGCGCGGCGAATCGATTCGCGCAGGCGCGGATAGATGCCGCAACGGCACAGATTGGGGATGGCCGCATCGATCTGCGCATCGGTGACGCTGTCGTTTCGGTCGACCAGGGCGGCGGCGGCCATGATCACGCCGGGTATGCAATAGCCGCATTGCGGCACCATGTTGGCGGCGAAGGCCTGCTGGACCGGGTGCGAGCGGTCGCGCGAGAGGCCCTCGATGGTGGTGACGAAGCTGCCTTCGATCTGGCCGATGGGCACGCGGCAGCTGCGCACCGCATTGCCGTCGATATGGACCATGCAGGCGCCGCAATGGCCGGTGCCGCAGCCGAACTTGGTGCCGGTCAGGTTGGACGCGTCCCTGAGCGCCCAGAGCAAAGGCGTTGCCGGGTCCATCCGATAGTGGACGGGCTGGCCGTTGACGGTAAAGCTGGTCATCGCCTTGACGTCTAGGCGGGGAGGGATGGCATGGGAAGCGACAGGATCGCGGTTTCGATGATCGGCGGCGTCGCCCATGTCGAGCTGGCGCGTCCCGAGAAGTTCAACGCCATGGACAAGGACATGTTCGCCGCGATCGGCGACACGTTCCGCACGCTCGGGCGCGACGGCGCGGTGCGGGCGATCCTGCTGTCCGGCCGCGGCAGGCATTTCACCGCCGGCCTCGACCTCGAATATGCGTCGCAGCAATTCGCTCCGAATGCCGATCCCGGGCGGGCCGCGGAGGTCCGCCTGCGCCATATCGAATGGCTGCAGGATGCGTTCAGCGTGCTGGAGGCGGCGCGGGCGCCGGTGATCGCGGCGGTTCATGGCGGTTGTATCGGCGCCGGCGTGGATCTCGCCTCGGCCTGCGATCTGCGCGTCGCCAGCGCCGACGCCTTCTTCCAGGTCGCCGAGGTCGACGTGGCGATCACCGCGGACCTCGGGACGCTGCAGCGGCTCGGCTATCTGATCCCGCAGGGCGTGCTGCGCGAGCTGACCTATACCGGCCGCCGGATGGGCGCCGAAGAGGCGGCGCGCTACGGCCTCGTCAACCGCGTCGAGGCCGATCGCGACGCGGCGATCGCGGCCGGGCTCGACCTCGCCCGAACCATCGCCGCCAAGTCGCCCCTCGCCGTCGCCGGCGCCAAGAAGAGCCTCAACCACAGCCGCGGCCGGACCATCGAGGAAGGCTTGCGCGACGTCGCCTTGTGGAACGCCGCCACCCTGGTCAGCGCCGATCTGACCGAGGCGATCAAGGCCCGGCTGGGCAAGACGGAGCCGAGTTTCGGGCCGCTCGACGACTGAAGTCGGATCGGCATTTCGCCTGCGCCGCAATTCCCTTCTCGCGCTTGCGGGAGGATGAGGGTCTTGTTCTTGTTCGTCCTTACTTCGCGGATGTCCTGAATAAGAAGACCCTCACCTTCCCATCACCGCTTCGCTGCGATGGGCTCCTTCATCGCGGCAGCTATTGGGATCATCCGGGGGATGATCCTGCCGCCGCGATCCAGCGAGCGGGAGAGGAGCCTCTTATCACTGAACGGTGGCCGCTGGGCCGCGAACGCGTTATGCTGGGAATATGGAGCAGTTCGACTTCATCATGATCAAGCCGTCGCATTATGACGATGACGGCTATCCGATCGTCTGGTGGCGCACGATCCTGCCGTCCAATTCGCTGGCCGCGCTGAACGGTCTCGCCCGCGATGCCGACGAGCGGCAGGTGCTCGGGCCGGACGTCCGCTTCAACCTGGTGCCGATCGACGAGTGCAACCAGCATGTCGTTCCGAGCCGGATCATCAGGGACATTCGCAAACGCGGCTCCCGCGCGTTGATCGGCCTGGTCGGCGTCCAGTCCAACCAGTTCCACCACGCGCTCGATCTCGCCCGCGAGTTCCGCGCGGCCGGCCTGCCGGTGGTGATCGGCGGTTTCCACGTTTCCGGCTGCCTGTCGATGCTCAAGGAAATTCCGCCCGAAATCCAGGAGGCGCTCGACATCGGCTGCTCCCTGTTCGCCGGCGAGGCCGAGGAAGGGCGGCTCGATTCGCTGTTCGTCGACGCCTGGGAAGGCAGGCTCCAGCCGATCTACAATTACCTCAAGGACCTGCCGAGCATCGCCGGCGTCCCCGTGCCGTGGATGCCGAAGGAGTCGATCGAGCGCAATTCGGGGCAATGGTCGAGCTTCGATCTCGGCCGCGGCTGCCCGTTCCAGTGCAGCTTCTGCACGATCATCAACGTCCAGGGCCGCAAGAGCCGCTTCCGCACCGCCGACGATCTCGAAGGGATCATCCGCGAGAATCTGGCGCAGGGCATCAAGGCCTTCTTCATCACCGACGACAATCTGGCCCGCAACCGCCATTGGGAGGAATTCTTCGACCGGCTGATCCATCTCAACGAGACCGAGGGGCTGAGGGCAAATCTCACCATCCAGGTCGACACGCTCTGCCACCGAATTCCCAATTTCATCGACAAGGCCAAGCGCGCCGGCGTGATGCGCGCCTTCATCGGCCTCGAGAACATCAACCCGGACAATCTCCTCGCCGCCAACAAGCGCCAGAACAAGATCACCGAATATCGCCACATGCTCCAGCAATGGCACGAGCGCGGCATCTTCACCCTGGCCGGCTACATCCTCGGCTTCCCGGCCGATACGAAGGAATCGATCCTGCGCGACATCGAGATCATCAAGCGCGAGCTCCCCGTCGACATCCTCGAATTCTTCTTCCTGACGCCGCTGCCCGGATCGGAAGATCACAAGAAGATGCACGAGGCCGGCGAGTGGATGGATCCGGACCTCAACAAATATGATCTCCACCACCGTGTCTCGCACCATCCCAAGATGTCCGACGCGGAATGGGAGGAGACGTACAAGGCCGCCTGGGCCGCCTATTTCACCTGGGAGCATATGGAGACGGTGACGCGGCGCCACGCCCGGCTGCGCGGCAACCGGCCGAAGAAGGCGCTGCAATATCTCAACGAGTTCCGGATGCTCTACGAGAATGAGGGTGTTCACACGCTCGAGGGTGGCGTCGTCCGCCGCAAGCGCCGCCTCTCGCGCCGGCCCGGCATGAAGATCGAGCCGGTGTGGCTCTTCTATCCGAAGTTCGCCTGGGAAAGCCTGGCCAAGGGATGGCGCTACTGGCGCGGATTCCGGCAGGAAAAGGCGCTGCTGAAGCGGGTGCTGAACGATCCGGATCGCTACGCCTATGAGGATCTCGCGACCCGGCCGCTCGCCCACAACGAGCTCGAGGCTCTGGACCTGTTCCACGAGACCCGCGGCGGCGAGGAAGCGGTCGCCAAGCAGCACCGCCAGGACGCATTGGTGGAGAGCGTTCGCGCCGCCCGCAGCGAAGCCGCCTGATCGCGGAATCTTGGTGAATCTCGGGCTTGCCCCGGCGCGCCGCTTGCGCCAGTCTCCCGGCCCATGACAGACCAGCCCGCTCTCGCAGCCGAGCCAGCCATCGCAGCTGTGCCCCCCGCCGCCGCTGAGGCCGCTCCGGCGGTTCAGCAGGATCAGGACCCCCAGACGATCGGCGACCTGATGTCGCCGGCGCTGGCCGTGTTCCGCCCCGAGACCACCGTCGCCGAGGCGACCGAGGCGCTGCGCGAGCTGACCCGCGCCGCCATGATCACTTATTGCTACGTCACCGACGAAGCCGGCAAGCTGCTCGGCGTCGTGGTGATGCGCGACATGCTGCTGGCGACGCCGGATACGCGGCTCGATGCGATCATGCTGAAGAATCCCTTCTCCTTCCCGCGGGATTGCAAGCTCGAGGACGCGCTCAAGACCGCGGCCGCCAAGCATTTCCCGGTCTACCCGATCTCCGATGCGCAGGGGCATCTGGTCGGGCTGGTCCGCGGCGAGGAGCTGTTCCGCAACCAGGCGATCGAGATCAGCGCCCAATCCGGTAAGATGGTCGGTGTCGACAAGGAGGAGCGGCTCGCAACTCCCCTCGGCCGGAGTCTCAGGCTTCGCCATCCCTGGCTCCAGATCAACCTGCTCACCGCCTTCGTCGCCGCGGCGGTGGTCGGCCTGTTCGAGGATACGCTGTCGCGCCTCGTCATCCTCGCGGTGTTCCTGCCGGTCATGGCCGGGCAGACCGGCAATACCGGCTGCCAGGCGCTTGCGGTGACCTTGCGCGGCATGACGCTCGGCGAGCTCAAGCCCGAATTCGTCAGCCGGCTCGTCGCCAAGGAGGGCCTGCTTGGCCTGTGCAACGGCCTTCTCGTCGGAGTGACGGCCGGCCTCGGCATGACGGTCTATGCCTATCAGCAGGGCGAGGCGCAGCCTTTGGTGATGGGCCTGGTCGTCCTGTTCGCCATGACTGTGAGCTGCACCGTCGCGGGCATCGCCGGCGCGGTCATCCCTCTCGCCCTGAAGAAGATGGGTGCCGACCCGGCGACCGCGTCGAGCATCTTCCTCACCACCGCCAGCGACGTCGCCTCGATGGGCGTCTTCCTCAGCCTGGCGACGATCCTGCTGATTTAGCGCCCCGGGTCCCTTCATTCCTCCCCTGGAAGGGGAGGGGGATCAGCGCAGCTGGTGGAGGGGTATTACCCCCCCACCGCACCGCGTGCGGTTCCCCGAGAATCGCTTACGGGGTCGGGCCACTCCACCGCTCGTCCTGAGCTTGTCGAAGGACCTCTTTTTCTTTCTCCGCAAGAAAGGAAAAGGGCTTCGACGGGCTCAGCCCGAACGGGGAGCGATCCAGGAATAGGGCATATGGAATTCCCTGCCTGTCAGGGGAGGATGTGCACAGGAAAGTCTCCACGCGATTCCCTCCCCAGCGCGGCCCGCATCGCGCGGCCGCAGCGGCAGATCGCGCCGGCGAGCGCCTCGGCGGTGCAGGGCGCCTCCGCCGTGATCCATCCCCGAATCGGGCCGAGCGCGGCCTCGGCAAGCTGCAGCGCGGCGAGGCGAAGCGGGATGGCGAGCGCGCCTTCCTCATTTCGCAGCCGCTCCTCGACCATCGAGGCGAGCAGCCGCGTCACCTTGTCATGCATCCGGCCCATGATGCTCGACCGGGCGAGCTGCCTGTTCTCCCAGAAATGCTGAAGCTGCGCATGCATGCGGGCCTCGTCGCCCATGCCCGCGGCGGCATCGGCGAGGATCGCGAACGGCCGCGTCATCGCCTGCAGGAGAATGTCGTCGGCGCTCTTATAATGTTCGTAGAAGGTCGAGCGGCCGACATTGGCCCGCGCCACGATGTCGGAAACGCGAATCGTCTTGTGGTGGCTGAGAAAGAGATGGTTGAAGGCTTCGATCAATGCGGCCCGGGTCCGCGCCGACCGCCGGTCCATGCTCGCCGCCATCTGCTCGCTCCCGGACATAGAGGCCTTCCCGTCCGCTAACGGACGAACCAGGGCCTGCTGTCGGTTCCACCGCCCGTCGTCACCGTACACTGCTCCGCTCCGGTAACAAGGGAGAGCAGGCATGACGGAAGCGGCGGATCATCTTCGGGCGGACCGCATCGCGGGCGGGGCGATGATCGCCGCCGCCCTGCTCAGCGTGCTGGTCATGGCGCACCATCCCGAGCATGTCGATCCGAACGGCCTGGTCGGCATCGTCCATGGCGCGATGATCGTGCTGATGACCGTCACTGCCTTCGGCTTCACCCATTTCGCGTTGCGGCGCGGCCTGGATCGGCCGGCGATCCTGGCCGGGCTGGTCGCCTATTTCGTCAGCCTGGTTGCCCATCTCGGCGCGGGGACGATCAACGGCTTCATCGTGCCGGCGCTGGCGGCGCGGGGCGCCGACCTGTCCGGCAGGGACGTCTTCCTGCTGGCATGGGAATCGAACCAGGCGCTGGCCAGTCTCGGCGTGTTCGCCACCGCGGCCGCCTTCACCCTCTGGTCGATCGATTTCCTGCGCCGGCCGGGTCTCGAGCCGCGGATCATCGGTGGGCTCGGCCTTGTCGCCGGCCTCGTCCCCGCCGCCCTGCTGGCGACCGGGACGACCGACATGCACGTCGCCGGCGCGATGGTGGCCTATGCCGCCTTTTCGCTCTGGGCGGTCGTTGTCGGCCTGTATCTGGCGCGGGGCAAGCTGGACGATCAGCGATAGCGGTAGAGTCTGACCCGCTGCAGCGTCGGGCCGGAGGGGGGCAGGCGGATGTGGCGGCCCTGGTGGGTTTCGTCGCCGTTGAGCAGGCGACCCGAGGTCCAGGCGCCGCCTTCGAACCGCCCTTCCCAGGCGCTGTCGATGCCGGCGGCGCCGCGCCCGTCGGCCGGCGCCACGGTCACGGTGATGCCTTCGCCCGCGAACAGGAAATCCTCCGGCCCGGTCTGGAGGATCAGCCCGCCATGCTCGCCGGGCCTTTGCTGGCCGCGCGGCGTCCATGGGTCGATGAAGGTCACCGTGAAGCGATAACCGCCGAGCGTCGCGGTCTGCGGCGCATCGTCGACCGTCCCGTCAAAGGCGACCATCGGCGCGAAGCCGACGCTGCGGCCCTCCCGCTGCGCCTCGAGCAGCAGCGGCGCGATCGAGCCGATCAGCCGGTAGGTCGCGCCGAGCCGGTCCGCCTCCGCGCCGGAGAGCGAATCGATCGAGAAGGGGCTGAAGCCGATCGCGCGATGGCGGCCGAATGCCAGCCAGGCATCGGCCGGGATGCGCGGATCGCCGGCATGCTGCGCCTCGGGGATGAAGAGCGGATTGAAGGCGGCGTAGGATGCGGAAATCTCCCCGAAATTGGGAAAATAGATATCGGGCGCGAGCAGGTCGATCGACGGCGCGCCCGCCCGCCAGACGTCAAACAGATGCGCAAGCGGCCCGCCCGAGGGATAGTCGCCGGGCCGCCGGCCGGGCCGCGCCAAAGCGGCGTTGACGTACATCGGCAGCCGGTTTTGCGCCTTGCCCGCCGCGGCGACGGTCTCGACGTAGCGGGCGTAGGACCAGGCGGTGAAGACCTCGTCCGCCGCGTCGCCCTCGCCGAAGACGTCGCGCCAGCTTCCGTTGCGCCGCGCGCCGTTCGATTCCCAAAGCGTGCGCAAGGGTGTCGCCAGCGCCGTCCGGTGCGCGACGAGCCAGTCGGTCAGCGCACGCGGCACCGGCGCGGCGAAGGCCGCGTCCGCGGCGGGCCCATGTTCGCGCGCGGTGGGGATCATGCCGACCTCGTTCTCGACCTGCACCATCAATATTGTCCGCCGCGCGCCGTCGACTTGCCGCAGATGCGCCATCAGGGCGGTGAAGGCGCGGGCGTCGGCGGCGAGGACGTCGGGATCGAAGGACGACAATATCTCCATCGGCGATCCGTCCGGGCCGCGCACGCGCGCGAAGCGGGCGGTGTCGCGCTTCACCCAGGCCGGCGCATAGCTCGACATGCTGTTCTTCCATGCGCCGAACCAGAGCAGCACCAGGCGCAGGTCGTTGGCGCGCGCATCCTCGATCAGCGCATCGACGCTGGCGAAATCCATCCGCCCCTCGACCGGCTCGATCAATTCCCAGGAGACCGGCGCGAGCACGGCATTCAGCCCCATTGCGCGCAACCGCGGCCAGATCGGCGCCATATGCGCCCGGCTCGACGCGCTCGAATTGGCAAGCTCGCCGCCCAGAATCAGGAAGGGACGGCCGTCGACGACGAGATGGATCGCATTTCCGCGGCGCTCGAGCGCTGGAGGCTGGGCAAGTGCGGGAGCTGCTGCAAGGCTGAGCAGTGCCGCGAGGTAGAGTCTTGCGATCACCCCATTGCCTCGATCCTCGCTTATGCGCTGCAAAAAGGCCCAGGCCCCCAGATGGACTTCCACTGGAGCCTCAATGTCGAAATAGCCTAACGTCTTCCGACATGCCTTGCCAGCGGCTCTGCCTGTGGGTCCAGTCGCCGGGCGGGGAGGAGGGAAAGGACCGTGACCGATCCGATCATCGCCAGGACCGTCGACAGCGCCGTACTACTGCAGAGCGGCGGTGAGGAGGAGGTCGAGGATGAGGTGCTCGCCACCTATTACGGCCTCGCCGGCGACAAGAAGTTCGCGATCTGCCGAAACGGCCTGGTCGTCGAGGGCCGCTATATTGCCAATGCGGAGATCGACAGGCTGCGCTTCGACGAGCGCGTGAAGACCGACTTCGCCTCGCGGCGGCTACTGATCCATCTCATCGGCGGCGCAGTGGTGGCGCTCCCGGTCGAAGGCGAGCAGGGCCAGCTCCTCGACATCTACCCTATTCAGGCTTTCCTGCGCCGCAGGGTCAATCAGGCCGGCAGAGGGTTCTGACCCCGGCGATCAATCCGCGACCCGCACCGTCGCGGTCACAGACAGGCCGGGTCGAAGGCGATCGAGCCCTGCCTGGCCCGGATCGAAGCGGATGCGGACCGGGACGCGCTGCACGACACGGGTGAAGCTGCCGGTGCCCGGCTCGAACGGCAGCAAGGCGAAGGTCGAGCCGGAGCCCGGTGCGAGGCTGTCGACCACGCCGCCGAGCGGCGGGCCGTCCAGCGCCTCGACCCGGATCGAGACCCGCTGGCCGGCATGCATGCGGCGGATCTGGGTCTCCTTGAAGAAAGCGGTGACGTAGACGTTGCGCAGCGGCACCAGGCTCAGCAGGCGCGAGCCCGGCTGGACATAGTCGCCGCGCTGGACCTGGCGATTGCCGACGACGCCATCGAACGGCGCGCGCACCACGCTGTCGCGCCGGTCCTGCCCAGCGAGCGCGATTGCCGCCCGGCTGCGCTGGACATGCGCCTCGGCGCGCGCCAGCGCCGCCGCGAGCACGGCACGGCGGGCCGATGTGACTCCGGCCTGGCGTTGCGACACCGACAACATGGCGCGGCTGCGCAAGGCGGCCTGCTCCGCGCCGATTGCCGCCGCGCGGCGCGTTTCCAGGTCCCGCCGAGTCGCGAAGCCGCGGTCGGCGAGCGCTTCGTAGCGGCGCCGGTCGGCATCGGCGCGCTCCGCCTCGGCGGCGGCGGCGCGGATGTCGGTGCCGGCGGCGTGGATATTGGCGTCGGCGAGGCCTTCTTCAGCCGAAAGGCTGGCCAGGGCAGCGGCGGCCGAGGCGACGTCGGCCTGCGCTTCGGCAAGATCGGCGGCGGCGGACTCGCTGCGCGAATCATATTCCTCGGCCGCGATGCGGACCAAGGGATCGCCGGCGCGCACCGCCTGGTTGTCGCGGACGAGCACGTCGGCGACCAGCCCGCGCACGCGCGGAGCCACTTCGCTGGCATCTGCCGCGACATAGGCGTCGTCGGTGCTTTCGCTGACCGATGGCGAGAGAAGGTAGAAGGCGCCCGCCGTGGCGACCGCAATGGCGATTCCGGCGGAAAGAAGCATCCGCCGTCCCGGGCGGCGGCGCGGCGCCGGCAATTCGATCGCGGCGGCCAGGTCGATGCTGTTCACGGCGGCGTTCACGTCATTCCCCTTGAAGAGAAGCTTTATATGATGCATATAATATAAAGCGATGAGACTGACAAGAGAGCCTTTGCAATGAGCGCCGCGGCGGTCACCGCCGGGGAGTTGCCGCGTGCCAGGCCGGCGGCGATGCCGGCCGCGCGCAAATATCTGATCTTCGGGGTGATGGCGTTCGGCCAGTTCATGGCGATGCTCGACATCCAGATCGTCGCCGCCTCGCTCAACGACATCCGCGCCGGCCTGTCGGCGGCGCCGGACGAGGTGAGCTGGATCCAGACCGCCTATCTGATGGCCGAATTGGTGATGATCCCCTTCGCGGCCTTCCTTGCCCAGGCGATGTCGACGCGCTGGCTGTTTGCCGCGTCGGCCGCCTTGTTCGTGGTTTCCAGCATCGCCTGCGGCCTTGCCTGGAACATCGAATCGATGATCGCCTTCCGCGCGCTGCAGGGCTTCACCGGCGGCGCGATGATCCCGACCGTCTTCGCCACCGGCTTCACCCTGTTCGAGGGCAAGCAGCGGGCGATGATCCCGGCAATTCTTGGCATGGTCTCCGTGCTCGCGCCGACCTTGGGTCCGACGGTCGGCGGGTTCATCACCCAGGCCCTGGACTGGCGCTGGATCTTCTTCATCAACGTCGCGCCGGGCATTGCCGTGACCGTGGCGGTGATCTGGCTGGTCCGCATCGATAAACCCGATGTCTCGATGTTCGGCCGGATCGACTGGGTGCACCTCGCCTCGATGGCGACCTTCCTCGCCGGGCTCGAATATGTGCTGGAGGAGGGGCCGAAGAACGGCTGGTTCGAGGACGGCAAGATCGCGGTCGCTGCCTGGGTCTCGGCAATCGCCTTCCTGCTCTTCCTGGAACGCTCCGTCCTGTCGACCATGCCGATCGTCAATCTCAGCCCGTTCCGCCGCCCCCGCTTCGCCTTCGCCTGCCTGTTCAACATCGTGATTGGGTTCGGCCTGTTCGCTTCCATCTATCTGGTGCCGATCTATCTCGGCCGGGTGCGCGGCTATGACAGCCTGCAGATCGGCGAGACCGTATTCGTCGTCGGCATCGCCCAGATCGTCAGCACCATCATCGCCGCACGGGTGTCGCAGACCGTCGACCGGCGGATCACGATCACAATCGGCCTCGTCATGTTCGCCTTCAGCCTGTGGCTGAGCTCGCACATGACCGCCCAATGGGGCTTTGCCGAATTGTTCTGGCCGCAGGCCGTGCGCGGGCTGGCGGTGATGCTGTGCATCGTGCCGAGCGTCGGCATGGCGCTGGAAGGCTTTGCCGGCAACGAGCTGCGCTATGCGTCCGGTCTGTTCAACCTGATGCGCAACCTCGGCGGCGCGATCGGCATTGCCACGGTCAACACCTGGCTGGTCGATTTCGCCCGGATCCAGGCGGCGCGCTTCGGCGAATCCCTGGGCAATGCACCCGATACGGCGCAGCAAATGATGGCGGACCTTGCGAGCCGTATGGGCGCAGTGACGCCGGACCCGGCGCACGCAATGCAAATGGCGCAGGCGATGATGGGCCATGTCGTCGCGCAGCAGTCGCTTGTCATTGCGTTCGACGATATCTTCCGGCTGATGAGCTGGATGTTCGTCGCCGCCCTGGTGATGGTGCCGTTCTGCAAGCCGCCGGCAAGCGACGCGGCGCCGGCGCCGCTGGCCGAGGCGCATTGAGAGGAGAGGCATGCGTTACGACACCGAACACAAGGCACGAACCCGGGAGCGGATCCTGGACGAGGCGGCAAGCGCGATCCGCGCCGAAGGACCGCTGGCGGTCAGCGTCGCCGGCCTGATGAAGAAGGCCGGCCTCACCCATGGCGGCTTCTACGCCCATTTCGGATCGAAGGACGATCTGGTCGCCGAAGCGATCGGCCACATGTTCGGCGGCCCCTATGCCAATTTCGCGAAGCTGACCGAGGGCAAGCCGCCTGCCGAGGCGCTCGCCGCTTATGTCGATTTCTATCTCTCGCCCCGCCACCGCGACGCCCGCGACCGCGGCTGTCCGCTGCCGTCCCTTTCGGGGGAAGTCGCCCGGATGACTGCCCCGGCCCGCGCGCGCTTCGCTGAGGGGGCGGATCGGCTGCGCAGCTCCATGGCCCGGTTGCTCGAGGCGATGGGCCGAGAGGATGCCGAAACCCTCGCCGCCTCCGCCATCGCCGAAATGGTCGGCGCCATCGCGCTTGCCCGCGCCACCGACGACAGGGCGCGATCGGATGAAGTCCTCGCCGCGACGCGCGGTGCGGTAAGGGCGCGGTTGGGCATATAGTTCGAGCTCGTGTCGATACTCTGCCTTAAAGTCCTCCCCCTTGAGGGGGAGGGTTGGGAGGGGGTGTCGAGCGTGTGCGGTCAGCTTCGATCGCCGGACCCCCTCACCCCACCCATTGGGTCGACTCTTTGGTCCCTCTGGGAGATGGACCTGTCGCCCCAATCCCCGCCGGGGAGAGGGAGCTTTGATCGGCATCACCTATGTCATGTTGAGGGATCCTGCTCACGCCTCGCCTGAACCTTGACTTTTTGCACCGCAGCATACATATGCGCCCTCAGCGAAGCGCCATGCAGCGTGATCGGCCGCACTCCGGCCCGGCTCCGCTTCGTACTTCTCCCCAGGTTTCCCTTTTCACGCGGGTCACCCAAACCCGCCGCTTCGCGCGCGCCATCAGGGCTGCGCGTGGTGCCGCACATTATGTGAGTTTCTTCATGTCATTCGAATCCCTTGGGCTGTCGCAGCCCATCCTCCAGGCGCTCGCGCTCAAGGAGTACACCAATGCGACCCCGATCCAGCAGCAGGCCATCCCGACCGTCCTGACCGGCCGCGATCTGCTCGGCATCGCCCAGACCGGCACCGGCAAGACCGCGGCCTTCATGCTGCCGTCGATCGACCGGCTGGTCCGCTCGAACCGCCGGGCGGGCCCGCGCGCCTGCCGCATGCTGGTCCTCGCCCCGACCCGCGAGCTTGCCGGCCAGATCGCCGACAGCGCCCGCGCCTACAGCCATTTCTCGCAAATGCGGGTGGCGACCGTGTTCGGCGGCACCTCGATCGGCAAGAACAGGCAGGACGTCGCGCGCGGGGTCGACATCCTCGTCGCCACGCCGGGCCGGCTGATCGACCTGATCGAGCAGCGCTACCTTCATTTGGGCGAGGTCGAGATCCTCGTCCTCGACGAGGCCGACCAGATGCTCGATCTCGGCTTCATCCACGCGCTGAAGCAGATCGTCCGCCTGCTGCCGGCCAAGCGCCAGACCCTGTTCTTCTCGGCGACCATGCCGAAGTCGATCAAGGAGCTGGCCGACAAATATCTGACCGATCCGGCCCAGGTGTCGGTCGCCCCTGCCTCGACCACGGTCGAGCGGGTCGAGCAATATGTGAGCTTCTGCCAGCAGAGCGAGAAGCAGGCTTTGCTGACCATGATGCTGCGCGCCGGCTTCGGCGACCGCGGCAACATGGACCGCGTCCTGATCTTCTCGCGCACCAAGCACGGCGCAGACCGGATCGTGAAGCTGCTCGCCGGCAGCGGCATTCCTGCCAACGCCATCCACGGCAACAAGAGCCAGCCGCAGCGCGAGCGCGCTCTGGCCGAGTTCAAGGGCGGCAAGGCCAAGATCCTGGTCGCGACCGACATCGCCGCGCGCGGCATCGACGTGACCGGCGTCTCGCACGTCATCAATTTCGAGCTGCCCAACGTCTCCGAGCAATATGTCCACCGCATCGGGCGGACGGCGCGGGCCGGCGCCGCCGGCGTTGCCATCTCCTACTGCGCGGAGGACGAGCGGGCCTATCTCAAGGGCATCGAGCGGCTGACCCGCCAGCAAATCGAGGTCGTGCCGCTGCCGGCCAATTTCGTCGGCGAGGCCAACCGCATCAAGGCGACCCGCACCGCGGCGCCGGAGCCGAGCCGCGAGGAGCGGCGCGAGGAAGAGCGCGGCCAGCGCCGCTTTCCGCCGCAGCGCCACAATCGCGGCCCGGGCCGGTTCGCTTCGCGGGTCAAGCCGATGGGCGACGGGCGTCGCAGGGCGGCTGGACGCTGAGCCTTCTTTTCTAACCCTCCCTCCTTGTGGGGGAGGCCAGGGTGGGGGGTGCGAAGCGAAGCTTCGCGCGCTGCCTACGGCAGCGCTGCCCCTCACCCAGCTCCGTCTAAGCTCGCTGCGCTCACTAAGACTGCGCAACCAGTATCGGGTCAATCGTGCCCCGCACGATTGAGGATTGCCCGGGGGGCAATCCGACCCGACACTCCCACAAGGGGAGAGGGGGAGCTGAATGTAAGGCGGGGGATTTAAGGGGCTCACCGGCCTTGCCTTCGCGGGCACCCTCTGTTAGGGGCACGCCCCTGCGCCGCGGGCCTCGTCTCGCGGCGAATCCATTTCTGCGATTTAGATCAAAACGGAAAGAGTGCGCGGCTTTATGCAAATCATCGTTCGCGATAACAATGTCGACCAGGCGCTGCGGGCGCTCAAGAAGAAGCTGCAGCGCGAAGGCGTCTACCGCGAGATGAAGCTGCGTCGCCATTACGAGAAGCCGTCTGAGAAGCGCGCCCGTGAGCGGGCCGCCGCCATCCGGCGCGCGCGCAAGCTCGAGCGCAAGCGGGCGGAGCGCGACGGCGTCCGCTAGGACGACTGAGCGTCACGGCTTGGCTAAAGGTGCGGGCGGCGATAGAGATCGCCGCCTGTTTCTTTTTGCCGCCTGTTTCCAATTGGGGTTCCCTTCATGACCGAAGTCACCGCCGTCCCGATTCGTCCCATCGCCAGGGGCAGCCTGGTCAAGCTCTGGCTCGGCCTGCTCCTTCTGTGCCTTGCCGGCGCCGGCCTGGCCTGGGTCGGCACCCGCGGCGTGCAGGTGACCACCACCGCCAGCGGCCTGCGCTACCAGGTGCTGGCGGCCGGCGACGGGCCGACGATCACCTCGGCCGACCTGGTCGCGCTCGATTATACCGGCCGCGCCAACGGTGCCGTCTTCGACAGCAGCGAATCGCGCGGCCAGCCTCTGGTCACCGGCACCAGCGGCATGATTCCGGGCTTCGGCGAAGCGCTGCAGCTGATGAAAAAGGGCGGCCGCTACCGCGTCTGGATCCCGCCGCATCTCGGCTATGGCGGCCAGGTGCCGGCCGGCGCGCCGTTCGGCGCGAACGACACGCTCGAATTCGACATCCACATCCGCGAGATCGCGCCGGGCATGGCCGCGGCGCAGCAGGCCCAGCAGATGCAGCAGATGCAGCAGCAGATGGAGGCCGCCGGCCATGGCGGCGCCGGCGGCAACAGCAGCGCTCCGAGCGAAGCGGGCGGAGCGGGCGGCGCGCCCGGCAGGCAATCGCCCGGCGGGGCCGGCGAGCAGGCTCCCGGCGGGGCCGGCGGGCAATCCCCGGGCGCGGCGCCGCCGGGCGGCCGCCGCCGCTAGGAGCGTTGCTCTGCCCCTCTCCTGCTTGCGAGAGAGAATGAGGGACTTCTTCATGTCCTTTAGCAGTGAGCGCTCATGGACTCGGACCCACTGACCGTCATGCTGAACTTGTTTCAGCATCCAGCTGCGTTCCGTGGGGCGGCGGAGAACTGGACCCTGAAGCAAGTTCAGGGTGACGATTGAGGATGGAGCGCTAGGCCGCGGCGGCCTCTTCCGCGTCGGCCTCGTCCTCCACCGATTTCTGCTCGAGCGCCGTCTTCAGCATCGCGACCATCGGATCGGCCAGCGCCAGGCCGACGATGCCGAACAGGGCGCCGCACAGCAGCTGCGCGCCGAGCACGAGCGCCGGGGCGAGGTCCACCGTCTTCTTCGCCACGTAGGGGACGATCAGATAGCCGTCGACGGTCTGGACGATAAGATAGACCGCGATCGCCCAGATGCCGGCCTCGAAGCTCATCGAGAATCCGGCGAGCACGATCAGCACACCCGAGATGATCGCGCCGATATTGGGAAGGAAGGCGAGCAGCCCGGTGAGGATGCCAAGCAGGGTCGCCATCGGCACGCCGCCCACCATCAGCAGGAACCAGGTGCCGACGCCCTCGACCGCCATGCCGACCAGCCGCCCCGCCATCAGCCGGCGAAGCGTGTAGCCCATCCGTTCCGCGGTCCGGTAGAAGGCGTCGCGATGGTCGAGCGGCAGCATCCAGGCGACGCCGCGCTGGTAGAGGCGCGGCTCCACCGCGATGAAGATGCCGATCACCAGGATCATCACCAGGCTGGTGATCGCGCCAAGGGCGCTGCTGACAGCAGAACCGAGGCGGCCGAGCGTGCCCATCAATTGGCTGCTCAGCTGCTGGACGTCGACCCCGCCCTGGATGAGCCCCATTGCGTTCGCCCAGGCCACCAGGCGGTTGAGCTGGGCTGTCACGGTCTCGCGCAGCCGCTCGGCCTGATCGATCAGCTCGGTTCCGGTGAAATAGATCGTCCAGACGACGAAGCCGATCGCCGCCATCGTGACGATCAGCAGGCGCCAGTTGCGGCCGATCGGCAGGACGCGGCCGAGCAGCCGGGTGCCGCCGTCGAGCATCGAGGCGAGGACGATGCCGGCGAAGATCAGCAGCAAAGGCTGGGCGAGCACGATCACGCCGGCGACGGCGAGCACGAGCCCGATCCAGACGCTGGCCCGCTTCAGCTCATGCCGGATGACGGGGTCGCGAAGCTCGACCGGTCCGGCCTGCTCGACGTGCGGCTCGGGCAGGTCGTCGCTCATTGTTGCGGCGCCTGGGGCGCATCGCGCCCGGCGACGAGCGAGGTGCCGGCGCGGTCGCCGCGCAGTGCGGAGACCCAGGTGAGCGGGTTCTGGTAGGAGGAGCTGCCGTCGAGGCTGAAGGTGATGAACTGGGCGCGGCCGCCGAGATTTTCCCAGGGGACGGGGCCGCCGAGGCCCCGCTCGGAGACCGGGAATCGGCTGTCGGCGCTATTGTCGCGATTGTCGCCCATCAGGAAGACATGGCCTTCCGGAACGGTGACGCGCGGATAAAAGTCGCCGGCCGAATTTCCGAGGTCGATCGTGTCGTAGGAACGGCCATTGGGCAGGGTCTCGCGAAAGATCGGCAGGCGGCAATAGGCCCGTCCGTCGGCGCCCGTCGCGCGGAAGTCGCCGAAGGCGTCGAAGCCGCAGCGCGTATTGGCGTCGATGGGGATCATCGCCGCCGGGCGCGGGTGGCGCGGGATCGGTCGGCCGTTGAGATAGACGATGCCGCGCGCCACTTCGATCGTGTCGCCGGGCAGGCCGATCACCCGCTTGATCAGGTCCTCGCCCGTCGTCGGCTGGACCACGATGACGACGTCGCCGCGCTCAGGCATCGCGCCCCAGATGCGCCCGGCCGTCTGCGGCAACAGGTGGAGGCTGTCGCTGGCCCACGACCAGCCATAGGGATATTTGGCGACGACCAGCCGATCGCCGACCAGCAGGCCCGGCATCATCGATTCCGAAGGAATGTAGAAGGGCTTGGCGACCGCGCTGTGGAAGGCGAAGACGCCGGCGAGCAGGAACAGCAGCCCTCTGACCTCCCGCCACCAGCCGCCCTTCCGCGGCGCCCGCAGGGGCGACGCATCTGCGATCGGCGAGGGCGAGGGCGCGTCGCTCATCGCGGCGCGGCGGCCGGGGGCGGCGGCGGCCCGCGCTCCGCGTGGAGCGAAGTGCCGGCGCGGCCGCCGCGCAGGGCGGTGAACCAGCTGATCGGATTCCAGTAGGAGGAGCTGCCGTCGAGGCTGAAGGTGATGAATTCGGCGCGGCCGCCCAGATTCTCCCAGGGCACCGGCCCGCCAAGGCCCTGGTCTTCGAGCCGGAAGCGGCTGTCGGCGCTGTGGTCGCGATTGTCGCCCATCAGAAAGACATGGCCTTCGGGCACCGTCACGCGGGGGAAATTGTCGCCCTGGCTGGTCTCGGTGACGTCGATCGTGTCGTACGAGCGGCCGTTGGGCAGCGTCTCGCGGAAGACCGGCATGCTGCAATAGCGGCCGCCGTCCGGTCCGGTCACCTGGAAATCGCCGAAGCCGTCGGGCGCGCAGGGCGTGTTGGCGTCGATCGGGATCATCGTGCGCGGACGCTCCTGGCGAGGGATCGCATGGCCATTGAGATAGACCACGCCGCCGTTCACCTCAACCGTGTCGCCGGGCAGGCCGATGACGCGCTTGATATAGTCCGAGCTCTGGCCCGGCGGGGTGACGATGACAACGTCGCCGCGCTCGGGCAGCGCGCCCCACAGCCTCCCCGTCATGTGCGGCAGGATGTGGAAGCTCGGGCTCACCCACGACCAGCCATAGGGATATTTGGTGACGACCAGCCGGTCGCCGACCAGCAGGCCGGGCATCATCGATTCGGACGGGATGTAGAAGGGCTTGGCGATCAGCGAGTGGAAGGTGAGCACGGCAAGCACCAGCCAGAAGATCGCCTTGAACTCGCCCCACCAGTCCGTGCCCTGCTTCTGCGGCACGGGTAATTCCGTATCGAGAGCGACGGGCCCCGCGACGATTTCGCTTTGGGCTCCGTTGGGGAGTTCGGCCGCCCGGCTGCGGTCGGATTCGGTCAAGATAAAGGCTCCTCGGGCAGGATCTCGATGATCACGACGGCCATCGCGAAAGGGTGATCGTCGGTCATTGTCAAATGGATGTGGGCGCGGTGGCCCGCCGGCACAAGCGCGTCAAGCCTCTGCTTGGCCCCGCCGGTCAGCGCCAGGGTCGGCTGTCCCGATGGAAGATTGACGACGCCGATGTCCTTCATGAACACGCCGCGTTTGAAACCGGTGCCGACCGCCTTGGAAAAAGCCTCCTTGGCGGCGAAGCGCTTGGCATAGGTGCCGGCCTTGGTGAACGGCCGCCTTTCCGCCTTGGCGCGCTCGATCTCGGTGAAGACCCGATTGGTAAACCGCTCGCCGAACCGCTCGAGGGAAGCGGCGATCCGGTCGATGTTGCACAGGTCGGAGCCGAGACCGATGATCACAAGAAGACCCTCATCCCAACCTTCTCCCGCAAGCGGGAGAAGGGGCGCGCCGAGCGGGTCTTCAACTTCTTCCCCTCTCCCGCTTGCGGGAGAGGGCAGGGTGAGGGTCTTCTTGTATTAGCTTCTTCCCTCATCCCCGCGCCTCGTCCATCAGCGCCCGCATCCGCCGCACGCTCGCGTCGAGCCCGGTGAAGATCGCCTCGCCGATCAGGAAGTGGCCGATGTTCAGTTCGGCGAGCTGCGGAATGGCGGCGACCGGCTGGACGTTGTCGAATGTGAGGCCATGGCCGGCATGGGGCTCGATTCCGTTCTTCACCGCAAGTGCGGCGGCATCGGCGATTCGGCGCAGCTCGGCGGCGCGCTCTTCCCCTTCGACATGGGCGTAGCGGCCGGTGTGGAATTCGACCACGGGCGCGCCGAGCCTGACCGCGGCCTCGATCTGGGCCGGGTCGGGCTCGATGAACAGGCTGACCCGGATATTGGCGGCGCCCAGCTTGTCGACGAAATATGCGAGGTGATTGTGCTGGCCCGCGGCGTCGAGTCCCCCTTCCGTGGTTCGTTCCTCGCGTTTTTCGGGGACGATGCAGGCGGCGTGGGGGCGGTGGGCGAGGGCGATGCCGAGCATTTCCTCGGTCGCCGCCATTTCGAGGTTCAGCGGGATCTGGAGCCGCGCCATCAGCGCGTCGATATCAGCGTCGGTGATGTGGCGCCGGTCCTCGCGCAGGTGGGCGGTGATGCCGTCCGCGCCCGCATCGGCCGCGGCGAAGGCGGCGCGGACCGGATCGGGATGCGCGCCGCCGCGCGCGTTCCTTATCGTCGCGACATGGTCGATATTGACGCCAAGACGCAGGGAAGAGGTCACGCCGCCTTCCGGCTCCCGGGCTTCTCGGCCGGCAGGGCGGCGAGGTCGTCGGGCAGGCTCGACGCCTCGTAGGTCGGCACATTGAGCTGGACGAGCGGGAAGAACGGCACGCCAAGCTCGGCCGTGCCGCCGGAGCGGTCGACCAAGGCGGCGGCGGCGATGACCTCGCCCCCAGCCTGCGCCACCGCCTTGATCGCCTCGCCCGACGAGAGGCCGGTAGTGACGACGTCCTCGACCAGCAGCACGGTCTGCCCGGCCTCGAGCCTGAAGCCGCGGCGAAACTCGAAAACGCCTTGCGGGCGCTCGACGAACACGGCTTCGACACCCAGAGCCCGGCCCATTTCATGGCCGATGATGACGCCGCCCATGGCCGGCGAGACGACGATTCCGATCCGCGACCTGATCTCGCGCGGGATCGAGGCGGCGAGCGCGCCGGCCAGCCGCGAGGCGCGCATCGGATCCATCAGCACGCGCGCGCATTGCAGGTAGCGCGGGCTGTGGAGGCCCGAGGACAGAATGAAATGGCCCTCGAGCAAAGCGCCGGCGGCCCGGAATTCGGCCAGGACTTCCTCTTCGGTCATCTCATTTCCCGTTCTTGCGGCAAGGCGCAATCCCTAGGGAACAGGAAGCATGGCATCAAGCGTTCTACATTGCGGCGAACATGCTTGAGAGACGCAAATCCCCTGCCTATAAGGCCGGCGCAGGCGCCCCCGGGCGCCCGAATCCAGCCGCCTGCCTTGGCGGACCACAGGGGCCTAGATGAAGATCTTTCTGAAGCTGTTCGCCATCGCCGCCGCCTTCGGCATGGCGCCCGCCGCGGCCCTCGCCGCTCCCGCTCCCGCCCCGGTTGCGCCCGCGACGGCAACCAGCGCCGCGCCGGCGACGGCCGGCGCGCCGGCCGCGTCGGACCAATCCGCAAACAGCGCCGCCGCAGTGCCGGCCGCGCCCGCGCAGCTCGCGCCGACCGAGGGTTTCGGCCAGCCCGACGGCCGCTACGGCCTGCAGGATCCGGTGAGCCCGATCGGCGTGCGCGGCCTCTGGTTCCACGACTGGATCCTGATGCCGCTGATCGTCGCCATCTCGATATTCGTGCTGTTCCTGCTGCTCTGGGTGGTCTTCCGCTACCGCCGCAGCGCCAATCCGGTGCCGACCCGCAACACCCACAACACCTTCCTGGAGATCGTCTGGACCGCCGTGCCGGTGCTGATCCTCGTGTTCATTGCGGTGCCGTCGATCGATCTGCTGCGCGCGCAATATGATCCGCCGCCCGCGGACCTCACCGTCAAGGTGACCGGCAACCAATGGTATTGGACCTACGAATATCCCGATCTGGGCGTCAATTTCGATTCCAACATGCTGACCGACGATCAGGCGCGCGCGGCCCGCGAGCCGCGTCAGCTCGGCGTCGACAATCGCATGGTGGTTCCGGTCGGCGCGGTGGTGAAGGTGATCACCACGGCCAGCGACGTGATCCATTCGTTCGGCGTGCCCGCCTTGTGGATCAAGATGGACGCGGTCCCCGGCCGGCTCAACGAGACCTGGTTCAGGGCGGATCGTCCCGGCGTCTATTACGGCGTGTGCTACGAATTGTGCGGCGCCCGTCACGGCTACATGCCGATCGCGGTCGAAGTCGTCAGCCGCGAGGCGTTCGCGCAGTGGGTCGCCTCGCGCGGCGGCCACATGCCCGGCGCCCGCCCGGCAGCGGCGGCGCAGGCAGCGCCGCCGGCGACCGTCGCCGCGACCGAAGGCACGGCCTCCACCCCGGCTCCCTCGAACGTCGTGGCAGCGACCGAGACGCCGGCCACCACGAATCAAGGCGCGACCAGATAAGGCGGCAGACACAGACATGACCGACACCACCGCAAACGCCGTCCATTTCGAGGCCGCCCATGGCCATGACGCGCACCACGACGCCGATCACAAGCCGGGCTTCTTCGTCCGCTGGTTCATGTCGACGAACCACAAGGACATCGGCACGCTCTACCTGATCTTCGCGGTCACCGCCGGCATCATCGGCGGCACGATCTCGGGCCTGATGCGCGTCGAGCTTGCCCAGCCCGGCGTGCAATATCTCGGCTATTGGGCCAACGCGCTCCATCACTTCCTCGGCATGCCCGACGCGACGGTCGACGAGGCGCACCACATGTGGAACGTGCTGGTCAGCGCGCACGGCCTGATCATGGTCTTCTTCATGGTCATGCCGGCGATGATCGGCGGCTTCGGCAACTGGTTCGTGCCGATCATGATCGGCGCGCCCGACATGGCCTTCCCCAGGATGAACAACATCTCGTTCTGGCTGCTGCCGCCCGCCTTCATCCTCCTGCTCGGCAGCTCGTTCGTCTCGGGCGGATCGGGGCTTGGCGCGGGCGTCGGCTGGACGGTCTACGCGCCGCTCTCGACCTCGGGCTCGGTCGGGCCGGCCGTCGACATGGCTATCTTCGCCCTCCACCTTGCGGGCGCCAGCTCCATCCTCGGCGCGATCAATTTCATCACCACGATCTTCAACATGCGCGCGCCGGGCATGACCCTGCACAAGATGCCGCTGTTCGTCTGGTCGATCCTGGTCACCGCATTCCTGCTGCTGCTATCGCTGCCGGTGCTCGCCGGCGCGATCACCATGTTGCTGACCGACCGCAATTTCGGCACGCATTTCTTCGATGCGGCCGGCGGCGGCGATCCGATCCTGTACCAGCACCTGTTCTGGTTCTTCGGCCATCCCGAGGTCTACATCATGATCCTGCCGGGCTTCGGCATGGTCAGCCAGGTGATCGCGACATTCAGCCGCAAGCCCGTCTTCGGCTATCTCGGCATGGCCTATGCCATGGTCGCGATCGGCGTGATCGGCTTCGTCGTCTGGGCGCACCACATGTTCACCGTGGGCATGGACGTGAACACCAAGATGTACTTCACCGCGGCGACGATGGTGATCGCAGTGCCGACCGGCATCAAGATCTTCTCCTGGATCGCGACCATGTGGGGCGGCAGCCTCACCTTCCAGGCGCCGATGCTGTGGGCGCTGGGCTTCATCTTCATGTTCACCGTGGGCGGCGTCACCGGCGTCGTGCTGGCCAATGCCGCGGTCGACGTGCAGTTCCAGGACACCTATTACGTGGTGGCCCATTTCCACTACGTGCTGTCGCTGGGCGCGGTCTTCTCGCTGTTCGCGGGCTGGTATTACTGGTTCGGGAAGATGTGGGGAAAGCAGTATAACGAGCTGCTCGCGCAGATTCATTTCTGGCTGTTCTTCATCGGCGTCAACGTCATGTTCTTCCCGATGCACTTCCTCGGCGCCGAGGGGATGCAGCGGCGCGTGCCGGATTATGCCGACGCTTTTGCCCACTGGAATCATGTCGCCAGCGCCTACGGCTACTCGCTGATGGCGGCCGGCATGGCCTTCTTCTTCATCAATGTCTTCTGGTCGCTCTTCGCGGGCAAGAAGGCGCCGGACAATCAATGGGGCGAAGGCGCGACGACGCTGGAATGGACCCTGTCGAGCCCGCCGCCATACCACCAGTTCGAGACGCTGCCGGTGATCGACGACAACGCCCACCACTAGGCCGCTTCCCGTCAGGTTGAATCGTGAGCTCTTAACTCCTCCCCTGATAGGGGAGGGGAAGCGCACGAAGTGGGGTGGAGGGGTATCAGCGTCCGAGAATAATCCCTGACGCTGATACCCCTCCACCACCGCCTGCGGCGGCGGTCCCCCTCCCCTTGAAGGGGAGGATAAGTAAGGTCGTCGCCAAAACTGGCCTCCCGGGTCTCGTCCTTGGACTCCTCCGGATCTGCTGCTCAGCCCGCGGCGTCGCGATAGGCCCGCGGCCAGATGCCCTGCTTGCCCGGGGAGAGGATGCCGTTCGGATCGAGCGCGTCCTTGATCGTCTCGGCGAAGCGGCGCTGGGCATGATCGTTGAAGTCATATTGCTCGGCGACCAGGTCCATGAAATCGAGGTGCGAGCGATATTCGCCATAGCCAAGCCGCGCCGCCGGGGCGACAAGCCCCTTGCAGGCATCATAAGCGGCGCGGGCCTGCGGCTCGTTCTCGGTGTCGAACACGACCAGCCCGACATGGATCATCGCGCGCCGGCCGACGATGATGACCCCGCTATAATCGAGGCCCGCCGCATTGAGCCCGTCCCGCACCAGGTCGCGCAGGGCGCCGCCGTCCCGGCCGGTGATTGGCGCGACGCAGGAAAAGCCGATATGGCCGCCTTTCTCGCCGCCATACCAGCGCGTCATCTGGTCGAGCGCCATGCTCGGAATGCCGGCCTGGACGCGCTCGTGCGGATTCTCCAGCTCGGGCAGGGCCCGGCCGTCATATTTGGAGAAGGTGAGCGCCGCGCCCGGAATCGTGCCGAGCGCCGCCTCGACCAATTCGCGCTGGCGCTCGACGATCGTCTCGTCGCCATAGAGGGCAAAGCGCATCACCCAGCGGCCGAGCCCGGGCTGGCGCGCGATCTCCTCGATCACCGATTCCGGCATCGGGCCCTCGCCGCGATACCAGGCCTCGCGGCCGGTGAAGGCCGAAATGCCGCACACCGCATTGATGATCATCGGTTGGTTGGCGATGGTGCCGGCGAGCATCAGCGGCCGCAGCCGCTCGAGTAGCAGCTCGAGGTCGCTGTCCCGCCTCAGCGTCAGCCAGCCCGGCATGTAGCAATCCGGCGGCGGCATCAGCCACAGGCCCATCTTGGTGACCACGCCGAAGTTCGATTGCATGAACAGCCCGTCCGGGCTTGGGCCGCAGCCCCTCTTGTAGACCTGCCAGGCCTTGGGGTTGGACATGCCGCCCATGCCGGTGCGGAGCACGTCGCCATTGGGCAGGACGACCTCCATGCCGCATTGATTGGCGGGATGGTCGCCAGTGGGCGTATAGCCCATGCCGTGATCGAGCGTGTTGCCGACCACGCTGCCCCAGCCCAGATCGGGGACCGACATCCACAGTTTCGAGCCGGAGGCGCGCAGATGGTCGTGGAGGTCGAAGAAGCGCACGCCGGGCTCGATCAGCGCCCAGGCGGACTCCTCGTCCACTTCGAGCACGCGGTTCATCCGCCTGAGACTCAGCACGATGCTGCCGCCGACTCGAGGCGCGGCGCCGCCATAGCCGTTGTTGCGGCCCTGCGAGCTGGTCCACAACGGCACCTTGTGCGCGTTGGCGATGCGCAGGATCGCCTGCACCTCCTCGACCGTGGCCGGGCACAAGACGGCGGACGGGTCGTAATCGCGCCACGAGGGATGGGCGAAGGGGTCGCGAAATTCGGCGACCTCGGCCGTTTCGCCGAGGAAGCCTTCCGGCCCGAGCGTGTCGGCGAAGGCCCGCAGCGCGCGGTCGAACTGTTGGGGCGGTACATGAGGCGGGCGCGTCCGCGCCGGCGAGTCGGGCTCGAGCATCGCGATCTCCCCTTTTTCGGCAAGTATGGCGAGGGGATGCGTCGCCTACAATCGGCGATCGCCGCATCGCTCTCTTCCCTCGCCGCCGACTCGCTCTTATAGGCGCACTCACCCATGACGACCTCCGCCAACAGCATCCCCGTCGCCGTCACCGCCGACTGGCAGGACTTCCTGGCGCTGACCAAGCCGCGTGTGATGACGCTCGTCGTCTTCACCGGCCTTTGCGGGCTGCTGGTCGCGCCCGTGTCGCTGCCGCCGGCTTTGGCCTTCACCGCGATCCTGTGCATCGCCCTGGGCGCCGGCGCCGCGGCGGCGCTCAACATGTGGTACGAGGCCGATCTCGACGCGCTGATGAAGCGGACCGCGTCGCGGCCGCTCCCGGCAGGGCGGATGGACCGCCAGACCGCGCTCCATTTCGGCGTCGGCCTGAGCTTCTTCTCGGTGATCCTGATGGGGATCGCGACCAACTGGTTCGCCGCGGCGATCCTGGCCGTATCGATCCTGTTCTACGTGATGGTCTACACGATCTGGCTCAAGCGGCGGACGCCGCAGAACATCGTCATCGGCGGCGCCGCCGGCGCCTTTCCGCCCCTTATCGGCTGGGCGGCGGCGACCGGCGACGTCGCGACCTTGCCGATTTTGCTGTTCGCTTTGATCTTCCTGTGGACGCCGCCACATTTCTGGGCGCTGTCGCTGTTCGTGCGCAGCGATTATGCCGCCGCCGGCGTGCCGATGCTGCCCGTCGTCGCCGGGCCCAGGGCGACTCGGATCCAGATCCTGCTCTATACCTTGCCGATGGGGGCGGCGGCGATCGCGCCCTGGCCGCTCGGGCTCGCCGGCGCCATTTACGGCCTCGCCGCTTCGGGCCTCAGCCTCGGCTTCCTCGTCCTGGCGTTGCGCGTGCTCGCCAACAAGGCGACCGAGCCCGCTGGCATGAAGCCGGAGAAGCAGCTGTTCGCCTTCTCGATCGTCTATTTGTTCGCTTTGTTCGGCGCGCTCGTCGTGGATCATCTGCTGTGATGGACCAGGACGAGATCCGGCGCCGCCAGCGCAGCCGCGCGGTCATCATGGCAGTGCTGCTCGGCCTGTTCGTGGTCCTGGTCTACGCGATCACCATCGCCAAGATGGGTCTTTATTCGGCGTGACCCGCAAGACGCGAACGGCCCTGCTCATGGTCCTGCTCGTCTGCGGCATGACCGGGCTCGCCTTTGCCGCGGTGCCGCTCTACCGGGCGTTCTGCGAGGCCACCGGCTTCGCCGGCACGCCGCTGCGCGCCGAGGGCGGGCAGGCGCCCGGCGACACCGGACGCATGATCTCGGTCCGCTTCGACGCCAACACCTCGCCGAACCTGCCCTGGCAGTTCCGCCCGGTCGACACCCACCGCAGGGTCGCCATCGGCGCGCGCAACATCGCCCTCTACGAGGCGCGCAACCTGTCCAGCCATGCGGTCACCGGCCAGGCGGTGTTCAACGTCACGCCTTCGCAGGCCGGCCGTTATTTCACCAAGATCCAGTGCTTCTGCTTCACCGAGCAGAGGCTGACGCCGGGGCAGGACGTGCAGATGCCGGTGGTGTTCTACGTCGACCCGGCGATCCTCACCGATCCCGACACGCGGGACATCAACGAAATCACCCTTTCCTACACCTTTTACCCAGTGGACCAGGGGTCGGCGGGAAGATAGAGCAAGCGCAACACCAGAAGGACGCAAGCGGATATGGCCGGAGCGAAGACCCACCAATATCATATCGTCAATCCGAGCATCTGGCCCTTTGTCGGGGCGATTTCGGCGCTCGCCTTCTTCGCCGGCATGGTGCGCTGGATGCACACTCTGCCTTATGGCGGGTATATCATGGGCGCGGGCCTGATCGGCATCCTCGCCACCATGTTCAGCTGGTGGGTCGACGTGGTGCGCGAGGCCCATGCCGGAGATCACACGCCGATCGTCCAGCTCCACCTTCGCTACGGCATGATCCTGTTCATCGCCTCCGAGGTGATGTTCTTCGTCGCCTGGTTCTGGGCCTGGTTCAACGCCTCGCTCTTCCCTTCGGCCGCCGAATCGGTCGGCGGGGTCTGGCCGCCGCACGGCATGCACGTGCTCGATCCGTTCGGCTTCCCGCTGCTCAACACGTTGATCCTGCTTTGCTCGGGCTGCACCGTGACCTGGGCGCACCACGCCCTGATCCACGGCCATCGCGACGGGCTGATCAAGGGGCTGTGGCTGACGATCGCGCTCGGCCTGCTGTTCACCTCGATCCAGGCTTATGAATATTACCACGCGCCGTTCGGCTTCAAGGACAATATCTACACCTCGGCCTTCTTCATGGCGACCGGCTTCCACGGCTTCCACGTCATCGTCGGCACCATCTTCCTGATCGTCTGCCTGATCCGCTCCTACAAGGGGCATTTCACGCCGCAGCAGCATTTCGGCTTCGAGGCGGCTGCCTGGTACTGGCATTTCGTTGATGTGGTGTGGCTGTTCCTGTTCCTGTGCATCTACGTCTGGGGCAGCTGGGGCGCAGCGGTTCATTGATCCCTTCTCTCCTCCCTGTCGCGAAGCGATGGGGTGGGGGACCATGCGAAGCATGGTGGAGGGGCAATTCGGACTCGGTAAGCTCCTCCACCGCACTTCGTGCGGTCCCCCTCCCCATGAGCTTCGCTCACAGGGAGGATAGATTCAGATGACCGAGCCCGCGCCCATCCTTGCCGCCCTGCAGGGCCTGTGCCCCCGTTGCGGCAGCCGGACCCTGTTCGCGGGCCTTGCCAGCTTCGCGCCGAAATGCCGGGCCTGCGGGCTCGATTTCGCCGCCTTCAACGTCGGGGACGGGCCGGCGGCCTTCCTGATCTTCATCGTCGGCGGCATCGTCGTCGGCCTCGCCATCCTGGTCCAGGTCAGGATATCGCCGCCCTGGTGGGTGCACGTCCTGCTCTGGGTGCCGTTGACCGCCGCCCTGACCATCGGCCTGCTCCGCATCGGCAAGGGATTGCTGCTCGCGCTCGAATACCGCCATCGTGCGCGCGAGGGGCGAATCCAGGGGCCCGAATGAAGCGGGTCCCGGTCCTCGCCACCCTGATCGTCGCCGCGGCCGTGGCAGTGATGATCGGGCTCGGCATCTGGCAGCTCCAGCGCGCGCAGTGGAAGCAAGATCTGCTTGCCGAATATAACGCCGCGGCGTCGATGCCCGCGGTCGATCTCGACCCCCTGCTTGACGGCCGCACGATCCTGCCGCCTCTGTCCTTCCGCCGCGCCCTGATCAGCTGCGACGCCACCGATGCCGAGGCCGATGTCCATGCCGGGCGCAACATGTCGGGCGCCGTCGGCCAGGTCTACGTCGTCCCCTGCCGGCCGGGCGCGAGCGGGCTTGCGGGACGCATCCGCGTCAATATGGGCTGGTCGGCGAGGCCCGATACGCTGCGCCGCCTCTCGCTCCACGGCATCATTGCCGGCCGGCTGAGTGTCGTGGGAGAGGATGGGCCGGTGATTCTCACGTCCGCCACGGCCCCGCCGCCGCTTGCGCCGAGCCAGCCCGCCGCGATCGATACGGTCCCCAACAACCACATGTCCTACGCCTTCCAATGGTTGTTCTTCGCGGCGGCGGCTCTGGTGATTTTCGTGCTGGCGCTGAGGCGGCGCGTCAGTCGACCGGACGGGTGAATGTATTGAGGTGCGCCCAGCGCGCCGATGGGAGGATGAATTCTCCATCGGTGCGGGCGTCCCAGATCGCGTAGATCTCGTTTTCGATCTCGTCTCTGACGGACCAGGCAGGCGCGAGGAGATCGTACAGGATCCCGAAACGGGCGATGCGGTCCTCTCCCCCGAGATCGAGGACGATCCTGTATTGGTCGGGGAACTTCCAGTAGCGATCGACCTTGCAGGTCACGACCCCGGTTTCGGAGGCGAGCGCTGCGACGAGCTTGCCGGCTTCGCCCAGGGCGGCGGCAAGCCCGCCCACTTCGACATGCACGGACAGGATGAGGCACTCGCGCATCTCGGCGGGCTCGGTGGGGGGTTCGGAGGCCATATGGCCTGGATAGAATCTGTGGCGTGTGAAGGCCATCGCGGCCTGGTCGGTCCGCTTCGGTTGCCGCCGCGGCCCCGAGCGCCTAAATCCCGCGCTTCATGATGAAGCTCACCACACTCGCCAGCGGCCTCAAGGTCGCCAGCCGGCCGATGCCCGGTTTCGAAACCGTCGCCGTCGGCCTTTATGCCGATGCCGGCTCGCGCCATGAGCCGGCGCGGGTCAACGGCCTCGCCCATCTCTTCGAGCATATGGTGTTCAAGGGCGCCGGCGGGCGATCGGCCCGCGAATTGAGCGAGGCTGTCGAGGATGTCGGCGGCGATCTCAACGCCTGCACCGAGCGCGACGGCACCAACTTTTCGGCTTCGCTGCTCGCGGAGCATTTGCCGCTCGGCATCGAATTGCTGTCGGACATGGTGCTGCGCCCGCATTTCGACGCGGCCGATCTGGTCCGCGAGAAGGAGGTGGTGCTTCAGGAACTGGGCGAGGCGCGCGATACGCCTTCGGACATCATCTTCGACGATTTGTGGACCGCCGCATACCCCGAACAGCCCCTCGGCCGCTCGATCCTCGGCGACGAGACGAGCATCGACGCGATTACCGCGGACGATCTCCACGCCTGGCGGACCGACCTCTATCGCGCCGGCAGCCTGACACTCGTCGCAGCCGGCAAGGTCGATCACGACGCGCTGGTGGCGCTTGCCGAGACGCGGTTCGCCGGCCTGCCCGAGGGCGCGATCCAGCCCGCCGAGGCCGCGCATTTCGCCGGGACGGTGCGCGCGGGCGGCGCGCGGGCGGACCAGGCGCATCTCGCCTCGGCTTATGCGGCGCCGGGCCTGCACGACGAGGATTATTATGCCGCGCGGCTTTTCTCCGACATTGTCGGCAGCGGCGCCTCGTCGCGGCTGTTCCAGGCGGTGCGGGAGGAAAGGGGCCTTGCTTATTCGGTCTGGTCCTCGCTCGCCGCCTATCGCGACGGCGGCCTCTTCTATCATTATGCGGCGACGGCGCGGCGCGAGGCGGCGGCCGCGGCGGCTTTGGTGGCGGAGGTGATCGCCGATACGGTCGAGAGTGCGACGGAGCGCGAGCATCAGCGCGCGCTCGCCCAGGCCAAGGCCGGTCTGCTGATGTCGCTGGAGAGCAGTTGGGGCCAGGCCGCCTATGTCGCGCGCCAGCTGGCCGTTCACGGCCGGCTGGTCGAGCCGGCCGAGGTCGTGGCCGAGCTCGAAGCGGTCACGCTCGAGCAGATCCGCGCGGCGGGCGCCCGGATCCTGGCCGGGCCGCGGGCGAGCGCGACCATCGGCGTGCCGGCGGTCCGCGCCGCGTGAGAGTCTTTGATGGGAGTGCATTCTGATCGCAAAACCGGAATCCACTTTTGCGGAAAGCACTCCGCAGATCCTGATTGCCGAGCCCTGGGCCGATTACGGCCTGGTCGATTCAGGCAATGGCCGAAAGCTCGAGCGCTACGGCCGCTACCGCTTCATCCGCCCCGATCTTCAGGCCCTGTGGGCGCCGGCGTCGCCGGACTGGGCCGCGGACGCCGAGTTCATCCCGGGATCGGACGATGAAGGCGGCGGCCGCTGGCAATATAATGGCCCTGTGCCGCGCGACGGCTGGGACCTCGCCTGGGAGGATGTCCGCTTCCGCGCCCAGTGCACCCCGTTCCGCCACCTCGCCTTTTTCCCCGATATGGCGCCGCAATGGGCATGGATGCGGGAACGGCTCGGCGAAGATTCCGCGGTGCTGAACTTGTTCGGCTATACCGGCGTCGGCACGCTCGCGATGAGCGCGACGGGCGCGAAGCTCACCCATGTCGATGCCTCGAAGAAATCGGTCGAGGCGGGCAAGGCCAATGCCGTGCTGTCCGGCATGGCGGACAGGCCGATCCGCTGGCTGGTCGACGATGCGGGCAAGTTTGCCGCGCGCGAGGTGAGGCGGGAGCGGCGCTATGACGGCATCATTCTCGATCCCCCGAAATTCGGCCGTGGGCCGGACGGCGAAGTCTGGCGGCTGGAAGAAGACCTTCCGGCGCTGATTGCCGACTGCCGCAAATTGCTCGACGCCGACAGCCGCTTCCTTGTCCTCACCGTCTATGCGGTGCGCATGTCGGCGCTGGCGATCGCGGAACTGCTCAGCCAGGCGCTTGCCGATCTTGGTGGAAGGATCGAGTGCGGCGACATGGCGGTGCGGGAAGAGGCGCGGGGTTTGCTGCTGCCGACCGCGATCTTCGCGCGCTGGTCCAGTCAGTAACCGTCAGTCCCGTCCCGCCCGGATCGCCGCGCCCGCCGCGAAAGGCGCTCCCGCCACCAGCAGCAGCGACACCGCGCCGAGCAATTGCAGCGCGCCGCCCTCATTGCCGCGCTCCACGAATCCGGCGCCGAAGATCAGCAGCGGCACGGCAAGCGGCAGCATGAGCAGGCCGGCGAGGGCGCCGCCGCGGCGCAGGCCGGCGGTGAGCGCGCCGACGCCGAGGGTGAGCGCGGCGAGGCCCGGCGTGCCGATGAGCAGGCCGATCTCGAGCCGGGTGGGGACGTCCGGTGGCAGCTTCATCAGCGCAGCGGCGGGGATTGCGGCAAGCATCAATGGCGGGCCGAAGCTCAGCCAGTGGCCGGCCAGCTTGGCGAAGGCGATGGCTTCCTCGGAAACGCCCTTGAGGAAGAGTTGATCGAGCACGCCCGCGGCCCGGTCCGGTTCGACCAGCCTGTCCACTGGGAGCAAGGCGGCGAGCAAGGCCGCCATCCACAAGGCGCCGCCGCCGGTGCGGGCGAGCAGGGGCCCGTCGGGTCCGACCGCGAACGGGAACAGGGTCGCCACCAGCAGGAAGAAGATCAGCGGCAGCACGGCCGCGCCGCCGGTGGCGGCCAGGCGCAGCTCGCGCAGGATCAACGCGATCATCCGAGCGTCACGATCTGCGCGCGGTCGAGCACAAGCGGCTGATGGCTGGCGGCGAGGATCGCGCCGCCGGCCGCGCGGTGCGCCGCCATCGCCGCTTCGAGCCGCGCAAGCCCGTCGGCGTCGAGGCCGTTGGCGGGCTCGTCGAGCAGCCACAGGGGCGCCCCGCTCGCCACCACCCGCGCGAGCGCAGCGCGCTTGCGCTGGCCGGTGGACAGCATCCTCACCGGCACTTCCGCCAGCTTCTCCAGGCCCATCGCCGCGAGTCCGGCCTTGCTGTCCCTGGCCCAGAAGGCGAGCGCGTCGCCAAGCCTTTGCCGCTCGTCGAGCGCGAGATGCTCGTCGGCGAGCGCCGCATCGGCCCGTTCAACATTGCCGGCGGCCGGCATCAGCAGGCCGGCCGCGAGCCGCAGCAGCGAGGATTTGCCGGCGCCGTTGGGGCCGCGCGCCAGCGCCGCCTCGCCCGGCGCGAGGGTCAGGCTCAGCCCCTCGAACAGCAGCCGGCCGCCGCGGACGCAGGCCACATTGCCGAGCGCCAGCACGTGGCTCAACCCGCCTGCTCCTCGATGGCGTGCATGTCGGCGTCTGAGAAGCCGAAATGATGGCCGATCTCGTGGATGATGACGTGGGTGATGAGGGCTTCGAGGCTGACCCCGGTCTCGGCCCATTCGTCGAGCAATGGGCGGCGATAGAGATGGATCATCGGCGGCAGCTCGCCCGAGGTCCAGCTGTCCTGCTTGTCGAGCGAGCGGCCCGAATAAAGGCCGGTCAGCTCGAATGCATCCTCGATGCCGAGCTGCTCCAGAACCTCGTCGTCGGCATAATCCTCGATGCGCAGCACGACATTGGCCAGATGCCGGCGGAAAACCTCCGGCAGCCGCGCGATCGCCGCTTCCGCCAGCCGCTCGATCTCGGCGGGAGTCGGTGCGAAGGTTTGGTCTCTGCCCATCAGAGCGCGACATAGAGCGGTTGCGGCCGGCGTGGGAACCGGTTTTGCAATCCCGATGCCCTTGGCTATGGACGCCTCGATGGGCGCAGGACGAGAAGAAGGGACATGGCCGTGGCTGGGCTGAACGATGCGGAGCGTATGGCGGCATTGACCTCCCTGGAAGGCTGGACTTGGGATCCGGCGCGAAACGGTATCGCGCGGTCTTTCCTCTTCGAGGATTTCGGCGAGGCATTTGCATTCATGACCCGGGTCGCGCTCGAAGCCGAGAAGGCAGATCACCATCCGGAATGGAGCAACGTCTGGAACCGAGTCGATGTTTTCCTGACGACCCATGATGCTGGCGGCTTGACCGCGAAGGACATCGCCCTCGCCCGCAATATCGATCGCATCGCCGCGTCCTGAGAAAGCCGTCTCCGAACGACTGCATTCGGCTCCATAATGATGTAAGATCGTCGAACCATCCCCGCGACTGGGGGTGACGAGCGACGGAGATGGCAATTGGCTGGGATCTTCTTCAGTTATCGTCGTACCAGCGTTCCGCTTGTGACCCAGATTTACGAACGGTTTCGCGACGCCTTTCCCAATGTCGAAATCTTCCTCGACTGGCCTTCGATCAAGCCGGGAGCGAAATTCCCCGACGCGATTGGCCAGGCGCTGTCTTCGTCCCAAATCGTGCTCGTGATGATCGACCCGACCTGGATATCGGTCCAGGACAAGTCGTTCCGTCGTCGGCTGGACATGCCCAGCGATTGGGTGCGGAAGGAGGTTGCCGGCAGCCTCAAGGAAGGCAAGCTCGTCATTCCCGTCCTGATCGCAGGCGCCAGGATGCCGAAGCGAGACCAGTTGCCGGGCCCACTCCAGAATCTGGCGAAATGCAACGCGAAGGCGATTCATGACGAATATTTCGCCGAGGATGTCAACAAGCTGATCGATCACATCCGCTCCGAGATCGTCGAGCGCGAGTTGCGGGATTACGACACGCCTTCCAGTCCCTACCCGAAACCGCGCGCGCTCCGGCCGGCCGCCATCGAGGGTGCGGAACTCGCTAGGTTGTTCGAAGATCTGCCGCGCTGGCGGGAAGTCCGCTCGCTCATCGAGGAGGAAGTCGGCGCCGAGGGCCCGGCCGCCCGCGTCGAGATGAAGCGCACGTTCAAATTCCCCTCCTTCCGGGACGCCATCCGATTCATGAACAAGGCTTCGAAGCGGATCGACCCCTACGACCACCATCCGCGGTGGGAGAATATCTACGACAGGGTGACGGTCGGGCTGAGCACCTGGGACAGTGGCCACATCATTACCGATCGCGACTATAAAACCGCGCTCATGCTCGAAGGGCTTTATCGGGACTTTCTCGCGGGGCGGTGAATCGGGCAAAGTCGGATCGGATGCGTCGCTTGCCCTGACGCGCGCCGCTTACTAGAGGGTCGCCTTCCAGTGCATGCGGAGCGGTGGCCGAGTGGTCGAAGGCGCTCGCCTGGAAAGTGAGTATACGCCAAAAGCGTATCGAGGGTTCGAATCCCTCCCGCTCCGCCATCTGTTCTTGTCTCAGGAGGGGCGCGGCCTTGAAGCATGTCGTTGCCGCCGCTGCGGCGGTTTTTGCCCCTGCCAGCCGCAGGGCACCCGAACATTGAGCGCGCCGACGGTCCGCATCTGGGATGTGCCGACGCGGCTGTTCCACTGGGCGATCGTGATTCTCGTCCCCGCTTTGTGGTGGACGCATCGGATCGGCCGGCTCGATCTCCACATAATGCTCGGCGAGGTGATGCTGGGCCTGATCCTGTTCCGGCTGATCTGGGGCGTGATCGGCAGCTCGACCGCCCGCTTCGCCGGGTTCTTGCGGGGGCCTGGAACGGTGCTCGAATATGTCCGCGGCCGGGCGGCGGCGGTGTTCGGCCACAATCCGGTCGGCGGATGGAGCGCCGTGGTCATGCTGCTGCTCCTGGCGGTCCAGGTGGCATTGGGCCTTTTCGTCACCGATGAAGACGGGCTCAACAGCGGTCCGCTGTCGCGGCTGATCGAATATGACAGCGCACGGACCCTCGCCGACCGGCATGAGACCGTCTTCTACATCCTGCTCGGCTTCATTGCGCTGCACGTCGCAGCGATCTTCTATTACCTGCTGGTCAAGCGCGACAATCTGATCACGCCGATGGTGACCGGCAGCCGCGCCGCGCCGCAAAGCGGCGAGGCCATGGCCGCCGCTCCGCTCTGGCGCTTCCTGGCGGCGGCGGCACTGGCCACCGGCCTCACATTGGTGATCGTCTGCTTGCTGTAGGGCGGACATTCCGTGTCGCGTGAGAGGATAGAGATGACAATCGACGCCGGCGACACATTCAATATTGGCGGCGAGTTCGTGGTTCATCGGATGGGCTTTGGCGCGATGCGTCTGTGCGGTCCGTTCGCAGCCGGCCCTTGTGCCGACCCTGTCGCGCCTTCGCGCGTCCTGCGCCGCGCGATCGAGCTGGGCGTCGACTTCATCGACACCGCCGATTCCTACGGACCGGCAGTCAACGAAGAACAGATTGCCGCCGCGCTCCATCCCTATCCCGATGGTCTGATCATCGCGACCAAGGGCGCCACCATCCGCACGCCTGGAGACCCGCGCCGGCGCGACTATGACAACAGCCCGGCCTATTTGCGGGCCGCAGTCGAGGGGAGCCTTCGCCGCCTTCGGCTCGAGCGGATCGCGCTCTATCAAATCCACAGGCTCGACGGCCGGACCCCGCTCGAAGAGAGTCTGGGCGCGCTCGAACGGCTTCGCGGCGAAGGCAAGATCGGTCATGTCGGGCTCTCGGAGGTCGACGTTCCGACTCTCGAAGCGGCGCATGCCATCACGCGGATCGCCACCGTCCAGAATCTCTACAATCTCGCCGAGCGGCGCCACCAATCCGTGCTCGATTGGTGCGAGCGCAATGAAGCGGCCTTCATTCCCTGGTTCCCGCTCGGCGGCGGAAGGGGGTCCGACGCGGATCGAGTCGCGGAGGGGATCGGCGCGCGACTGGGCGCGAGCGCGAAGCAGGTCGCGCTTGCCTGGCTGCTCGGCAAATCGCCGGCGATGCTGCTGATACCGGGCACGGCTTCGGTCGATCATCTGGAGGAGAACGTGGCAGCCTGCGACGTCGTTCTGTCACCGGACGATCGCGCCTCCCTCGACGCGGCCGCGCGCGTGGCCACCCCCTGACCGGAGCCCGATTATCGCGCCTGCGATGAAGCGGGGCGCGGAATTTACATGCCATCTGCGCAGCTCTAGCGACCGGATCCATGGAAAACGATACCGACCTCGTGGTCATAGGCTACGGCGCCGCCGGCGTCGCCGCGGCGATCACGGCGGCGCGCCTCGGCGCACGCGTGGCGCTGATCGACAAGCAGCGGGCGGACGCGCATTATTCCAGCACGCGCATGTCGGGCGGCCTTTTCATGGGCGCGGACGATGCGGACAAGGCGACGATCTATCTCGACGCATGCTCGGGCGGAATGATCCCGATCGAGGTCAGCCGTGCCTGGGCCGAACGCGCGGTCCATGTGCAGGAATGGGCGCGCAGCATCGGCATCGAGACCGTCCACATGGCGGGCGGCTGGTATCCCAGATTGCCCGGCTTCGAAGCGATGAAAGTCTATGGCCCGCTGGCGCGCGGCGTCGATCCGGCAAGCGTGGAATTCGATCTCCCTGCCCCCGGCGAGCTTGCCTTCAAAGGCCCGCTTCCGTTCGGCAACGGCCAGATGCTCCATGACCAGCTCGTCGAAGCGGTCGCGGCCGAGCCCAACATCACATGCTATTTCGGCCACCGCGCGGAGCGACTGATGCAGGAGGATGGCCGGATCGCCGGCGTGGTCTGCTCGATCGACGGTAGTGAAATCGTCTTCCGGTCGACGAAGGGAGTGGTGCTTGCCTGCGGTGGGTTCGAGCAGGATCAGGAGATGATCCTCAATCACCTGAAAGCCTATCCGATCTATTTCTACGGCTCGCCCGCCAATACCGGCGACGGCATCCGCATGGCCCAGGCGGTGGGCGCCGATCTGTGGCACATGAACCAGATGATCGGCCGCGCGGTCGGCCATTTCGCCCATCCGGACGGCCGCGAGATCAGCTTCAACATCTCGGTCAATCCGCCCGGCTATGCGATCGTGGACAAATATGGCCAGCGCTTCGCCAACGAATATCTGCAGGCGGTGTCCAAGCCCAATTTCTACTACGAATTGCTCCATTATGATGCCGATTTGCTCGAGCATCCGCGCATCCCGGCCTACTGGATATTCGACAGGAAGCGGATGCTCGCCCGGCCATTGTCCGGGGGCTCCTACGGCCATTATGCCTGGAGCAAGGACAATCGCGCCGAGGTCGAGATGGGGTGGATCAGGGAGGCGTCGAGCGTCGAGGAGGCGGCCCGCGCCGCAGGTTGCCTCGATCCCGCCGCCGCAGCGCGGACCATCGACGAATATAATGCCGCCTGCGCCGGGGGCACGGATGCCTTTGGCCGCCCGGAAATATCGATGGTGCCGATCGACGAGCCGCCATTCTATTGCGTCCCCGTCTATCCGGGCGGCGCGACCACCAATGGCGGCCCGCGCCGCGACGCGCGCGCACGAATCCTAAACCCCTATCGCGAGCCGATCCCGGGCCTGTTCGGCGCCGGTGAGCTGGGCGGCGCGATCGGCATGCTCTATCCGTCGCCCGGCGCCAATCTGGGCGAGGCGTTCGCGTTCGGTGCGATCGCTGCGGAAGCGGCACTGGAAGGCTAGATCAGGCGCCGGCCCGTGCGCGGTGCCGCTCGGGCAGCCCGTTCACCGTGATCCTGTGCAACAGCCGACGTTCGCCGTCGTCGTTGCTGAGCGGCGTCGGCGCCGCCTTGTGGAGCACGGCGAAATTGTCCCAGATCAGCAGTTCGCCGGGCAGGGTCTTATGGCTCTGGCGGAATTGCGGCTGCAGGACGTGGCGCTTGATCCTGAGGATCAGGGCCACTGCCTCGTCCTCGTCCATACCTTCGATCCCATAAGCGGTGGTGGTCGAGCAATAGAGCGCCGGCCGGCCGGTGACCGGATGACGCAGGACCAGCGGATGGGTGACGGGGCGCAGGCCCTCGCGCTCCTGTTCCGTGGTCTGGCTGTCGAGCGACAATGCCCGCTCATGTTCCTCGGCGAGCGCCAGCCGGTCGCCGCCATTCTTGACGTGCCTGACGATCAGGCCTTCCACGGCGTCGCGCGTCTCGGGGTCGAGTGAATCATAAGCTTCGGCGGTGCCGGCGAACCAGGTCTCGCCGCCGACATCGGGGGCCTCGCGCCCATAGAGCATGGTGACGCTGTGCGGCCGATCGAGATAGGTGCCGTCGGCATGCCAATTCTCCGCCGGCGGCAGCGCCCGGCCGGGCACTGCCTCGTTGGTGATGAGCAGGATGTCCGGCCAGCCGGGCAGGGTCCACCGTTGCTGGAAATAGGGAACGAGCTCACCCCATGCGCTGCCGAATGCGATATAATCGGACGGGGTGAGTTCCTGGTCCCGGACGACGAGGATGTGATGGGTATGAAGCAGGTCGACGAGCTGGTCGAACTCTTCGGAGGATGCCCTGGAAAGATCGATGCCGTTCACCGCCACGCCAAACGGGCCAGGCAGGGCCGTTACGTTCAGAAGCGCCCGTGTCGACATTTCTAACTCCCATGTTCTGATGCTTGGAGTAACGACCGCAACAAGGCAGCGCAAAGTGTCGACACCATTATCGAATGGGCGAATTATCCCTCGTGTGGCGCGGCGTGCCGCCACGCATGCGCGCCGATCGTGATAGCCGCGCCGCATGGAGGGCCGAGCGTGGACGATTTCGATTGGGTGATCAGGAACGCGACGGTCGTCGACGGCAGCGGCTGCGCGCCCCGGCGCGCCGATGTCGCTATCGCTGGAGCGCGCATCGCCGCAATTGGGCGCGTGGAAGGGACGGGCGCCGAGGAGATCGACGCCGAAGGTCTTCTCCTCACTCCCGGCTTCGTCGACATCCACACGCATTTCGACGGCCAGGCGATCTGGGAATCTCGGCTGGCGCCCACCACCTGGCACGGCGTCACCACGGTGGTGATGGGCAATTGCGGCGTCGGTTTCGCGCCGGTGCGGGCCGAGGACCGCGCCAGCCTGATCGCACTAATGGAGGGGGTCGAGGATATTCCCAATCCCTGCCTTGCCGAAGGGCTCGACTGGGCGTGGGAGAGTTTCGCCGACTACCTTGGCGCGGTGGAGCGGCGCACCCACGACGCGGACATTTGCGCGCTCCTGCCGCACGCGGCGCTGCGGCTCTACGTGATGGGCGAACGCGCCCTGCGGCTGGAGGCGGCGAGCGAGGACGACGTGGCGCGGATGCGCGCGCTCACCGCCGAGGCAATGCGGGCCGGCGCTCTCGGCTTCTCAACCTCGCGGACGATCGGCCACAAGACCCTGACGGGCGATCCGATTCCGACTTTGCGCGCGGCGGAGAAGGAGCTGACCGCAATCGCGCTCGGCATGAAGGATGCGGGCCACGGCATCTTCGAGGTCATCTCCGACTGGGACGCGCCCGATCCCGACAGCGAATTCGCAATGTTGCGGCGAGTCGTCGAGGCATCGGGCCGGCCGGCTCTGGTCTCGGTGACCCAGCGCTATCATCAGCCGGAGGTGTGGCGGCGGGTGATGGCGCTGGCGCGGCAGGCAGTGGCGGAGGGCGTGCAGATGCGGACCGTGATTGCGCCACGGCCGATCGGCGTGCTGTTCGGGCTGGAAGGCACGCAGAACCCGTTTTCGGGCACGGCGAGCTATCGCGAGATTGCCCATCTGCCGCTCGATCAAAGGGTTGCGCGCATGCGCGAGCCCGGGATGCGCCGGCGGATCCTTGCCGACGATCCGCGCGCGCAAAGCACCTTCGCTTTGCTCTCGCGGCTCTCGAACGATCGTGTGTTCCGCTTCGGAAGCCCGCCCGATTACGCACCCGCGCGTGACCAGTCCGTCGCCGCGATCGCGGAGCGCCAGGGCCGCCGGCCGGAGGACATTGCCTATGATCTTCTTCTCGAAGAGGACGGCCGCGCCCTCCTGTTCGCGCCGGTCGTCAATTACCTCGACCACGATCTCGCCGCCTGCCGGGAGATGATCGGCGACCGCAACGCCTTGTTCGGACTCGGCGACGGCGGCGCCCATGTCGGCTTCATCACCGATGCCAGCTTTCCGAGCTATATCCTCTCGCATTGGGGCCGCGACGCCGTGGATGGACTGGCCATCGAGGAATTGGTCCAGCGCCTCACCCGCACCAATGCGGAGGCGGTCGGCCTGTTCGATCGCGGCCTGCTCGCGCCGGGCATGAAGGCCGATCTCAACATCATCGATCTCGAAGCGATGCGGCTGCAAAAGCCCTATCTGGTCCACGATCTGCCCGCCGGCGGCACGAGGCTGATGCAGCGCGCCGACGGATTCGTCGCGACATTCCTGTCCGGGCAGATCACCTACCGGCGCGGCGAGGCGATGGAGGCGCTGCCCGGCCGCCTCGTCCGCGGCCCACAGCGCTTGGCAGCCTGAACGATCATCGGAGAAAGGACACCCATGGAAATCCACCCGATCACCGGCCATTTCGGCGCCGAAATCGACCATGTCGATCTGACGAGGCAGCTGGATCCGGAGAGTGTGCGAGCAATCGACCAGGCCTTCACGGACCATAAGGTGCTCGTGTTCCGGGACCAGGGCGCGGTGAGCCCGCGCGCCCTGCTCGCGCTTGCCGCGCATTTCGGAACGCCGGATGTGGAGCATCATCCGAGCCATCCGCCCGTCGACGATATTCCTTCGGTGAAGTGCCTGACCACCGACGGCAAGGGCTTCAACGGTACGATCACCGACAGCTGGCATTGCGACGGCTCGCCGCGCACCGACACCAACTGGACCAGCTTCCTTCAGGCGATCGATGTGCCGCCTTATGGGCGCGACACCATGTTCGCCGATATGGAAGCCGCCTACGACAGTCTTTCGCCGAAGATGAAGGCGCTCCTCGACGGCCTGACCGCGATCCACAGCTGGGGCAAGGCGAGGCCGAACGAAGCGCCGGTCGAGCATCCCGTCGTCCATGTCGATCCGAGGACCGGTCGCCGGTCGATCTACGTCAACAAGGTCTACACGCGCGCCATCAAGGACCTGCGCCAGGACGAAAGCGATGCGATCCTGCAATTCCTGTTCCAGCAGACACACATTCCCGAGCATCAGCTGCGCGCCAGCTGGCGCCCCGGCACGATCGTGGCGTGGGACAATCAGCGCACCCAACATTACATCGTCCAGGACAAGCCCTATCGCCGGATCATGCATCGGGTGATGGTGCTGCGGCCGGCAGCCATGGCCGAGACCGCGCAGCGCGCCGCCTGAAGAAAGGGACGAAATGCCAGGACCCATTGTCGTGACGGGCGCCGCCGGAATCCTCGGCCGATTTGTCGTCGAACATCTCGCGGCCGGTGGATCTCCAGTCGTCGCCGTGGATGTCGGGCCGGACGATGCACTGCCGCAGCGGGCGGCGCTCGCCCTTGGTGGAGTCGACCTGACGGACGAAGCCGGGACCGCGCGCGCTTTCGCGGCGATCGCGGACCGTTTCGGCTCGATCGATGGGCTGGTCAATATCGCCGGCGGTTTCGCGTGGGAGACGGTCGCCGAAGGCGAGTCCGCGACCTGGGACCGGCTCTATGCGATCAACGTCAGGACCGCGCTCCACGCCTGCCGCGCCGCGCTGCCGCTCATGTCCGCAGGCGGCGCGATCGTGAATATCGGCGCCGCCGCCGCCGCCAGGGCCGAAGCCGGAATGGGCGCCTATGCCGCGTCCAAATCCGCGGTGGCGCGCCTGACCGAGGCGCTGGCCGCCGAGCTCAAGGCCAAAGGAATCAGGGTCAATGCCGTCCTTCCCAGCATCATCGATACGCCCGCCAATCGCGCCGACATGCCCGATGCCGATTTCGGCAAATGGGTCACGACCGAGGAGCTGGCGAACGTGATCGCCTTCCTCGTCTCGGACAAGGCGGGTGGCGTGACCGGCGCGGCGGTCGCAGTGACCGGCCGGGTCTGATCGAGGTCGCCGGTCGCCGCCCTCATGTCGTGATCGTCGGCGCCGATTCCGCGGCCTCTCGTGGTGGCGCTCGAGGTCCCCCTGATCGCCTATTCGATTTTGACCGGACCACGCTCCCCGTTTGATGCCGGGCGCGGTAGTGCTGCCGGGTCGGCGGTAGCGATGAAAGGCGGCAATCATGTTGATGCGGGACAAGACGGTGCTGGTCACCGGCACGGCGAGCGGCATCGGCCGGGAGACGGCTCTGGTCTGCGCGCGCGAGGGCGCGACACGGATTGCCTGCCTCGATATCCACGACGCGAACAACGAGGCGACCGCGCACGAGCTCGCGCAGGCCGGGGTCGAGGCGCTTGCGCTTCATGTCGATCTTGGCGACGTCGACCATATCCGGGCCGCCTTTCAGCGCGTGGCGGCTTTATGGGGAAGGCTCGACGCCTCGGCCCACATCGGCGGCTATTCGTGGCGGGGTGAGACGCTCGACGTGACGGTCGAGCAATGGGATCTGGTGCTGAACGCCAATCTGCGCGGTACGTTCTTCTGCTGCCAGGAGGCGCTGCGCATCATGTATCCGCAGGGCAGCGGCGCGATCGTCAACATGTCGGCCGATGCCGCTTTCTACCCCATCTATGGAATGGCGTTGCAGGCCGCGGGCAAGGGCGGCATTGTCAACATGACGCGCACGCTGGCGCTGGAGGCGGCGCCGCGAGGCGTGCGGGTCAACGCGGTGTCGCCCGGGATCGTCAGCACCCAGAAGGCGGGCTACATTCGCCCCGAACAACCGCCGCCGCGGCGCGAGAATCCGCCGCCGGCCGACGCAGTGAAGCATCTCGGCGACCAGACAGCGGCCGGCCGCTACATGACGATGGCCGAGATCGCGGACACCTTCACGTTCCTCTGCTCCGACCGGGCCTCGGGGATCAGCGGCGACCTCGTCTTCGTCAATGGCGGGGGCTATCCGTCGCTGGATTATTGAACGACGCTATAGTCTGCGCCGCCGGAACCACCCTCGGAAAATCGATCTTGATCCGGAGGATCAGTGCGGCGAGGTGGGTGCCCCCGGTTCGACGACGGCATCGGCCCGGCATTGCGGCCGGGCGGGGTGGCCAGCCGCCCGGCGGCACCGGCAGGGGATAGAGACCCATACCGGTGGCTTCGATAGATTTCTTATTTCGCTCTCACCGATCGTGGCTGCCTTGGATCGAACCAGCGCAATGCCGTGTCATGGAGGATCGCGCGCTCGGCGTCGGGCGCAAGCCCGAGCGCCTGGATCGCCGCAATCGCGGGTGCGATCGGCCTGGACGGCCAGTCCGACCCGATCATCATCCGCTCGACTCCCACGGTTTCCAGTGCGCAACGCAAGGCAGGCCCGGCCGGGTAGCCGCAGGCGTCGAACCAGAGGCGCGTGCGTAGATAGTGAGACGGCGCAAAGGCCGTCGGTCCCGTGTTGCGGCTGTCCAGGCGATCGATCAGGAACGGCAGAATGCCGCCCAGGTGGGTGACGATCAGCTCGAGACCGGGAAGCCGGTCGAGCATTCCCGACTGGATCATTCGCGCCGCGACCAGCGCGTTCGAGACCATGGCGTGCATGCCGGAGGAAAGGCCATAATCGTCAAACTGCGGCGCAAGATCGACGACGCCGGCGGACGGATGAATGATGATCGGAAGGCCGGCCTCGGCAGCCGCGCGGAACAGCGGCTCCATCTCGATCGCGTCGGGCCGGTAGCGGATGGTCTGGGCAACGATGTGGATCGCCCTCAGATTGGCCTGGTCCCGGACCCGGATCAGCTCGTCAAGCGCCGCCGGCCCGTCCGGCAAGGGCAGCATCGCGGCGGCGACGAAGCGGCCGGGATGCGCCGCGCAAAGCGCGAGCAGTCCGTCATTGGCCGCGCGGCAAAGGTCGATTCTGAGACCGACATCCTCGATGATGCCGATCGGTGCGAAGCTCAGCACCGAAACGTCGATGCCGGCTTCGTCCATTGTCCGCAGCCGCGCCTCCACGCCGAACATCGGTCCGGCCGGGTCGCCGTCCGGCGCAAGGCCGGGCACGGTCGCGCCCTGCCGGTCCCGATCAAGTTGCAGGAGCCTCGCCGCTGCCGGGGGGACATAATGAGTCTGGATATCGATCACCCGACCTGTTGGTCCAGATCTGCCTCCGTCGGCCGCGGCGTCAGCCATCGTGTCTCCCCTGTCGCTCATTAGCCCGTCCATTGTGTCGACAGACAAGCCACCGCGTCGATCCCATGCGCGTTTCGCATGGGCGATATTCTCTGAAGTGCCGACACTTCTCCTATATCGTGGTTGGCGTTCGTGCATAAGCCCGGCCATCGGGTTAGGCGAAAACGCCACCCATCATCCGACCAGCCCACGGCCAGGGTCACAGGGAAGAGGAATTCGTTACATGAGGGAATTGATGGGGAAGCATCGTCTTATTCTGGCGGGGGTGTCGTCCATTCCCTTCCTGTTGCTGGGCGCCGCTTCCGCGGCCCAGGCGCAGGATGTCGCTGCGGCTTCGCAGGACCATGTCGCCACCGCGACCGGTACGGCCGACGCGGGATCCAGCGCAGACGCGGCCGCTCAGCCTGCCGCCCCGGCCGTCGCCCAGGATGACGAGGAGACAATCGTCGTCATGGCCCGCCGCCGCGCCGAATCGGTGTTGCAGACTCCGCTCGCCGTTACCGCACTCGGCCCACAGGCGCTCACCCAGCAGTCCGTCGTCAGCTTCCAGGACCTCAACCGTGTGGCGCCGAACGTCGTGCTGCGCGTCACCAATTCCGGGGGCGGCACCGTCGATGCGGTCATTCGCGGCCAGAGCATCCCGCTCAGCAACATCGCGGTCGATGCGCCGGTCGGCTTCTATCTCGACGACGTCATCATGGCCCAGCCGAAGGGCGTCGCGGTCGGCCTATTCGATCTTCGGTCCATCGAGGTTTCACGCGGCGTGCAGGGCACGCTGCGCGGGCGCAACAATACCGGCGGCGCGATCAGCATCTACACCCATCGGCCGGAGCTCGGCCAGACGACGGGCGAAGCGACGGTCGGCTACGGCTCGCGCAACTATCTTCGCTTGCAGGGCGTCGTGAACCTGCCGATTGGCGACACGCTCGCCGTGCGCGCCGGCTTCCAGCGCATCACCCAGGACGGCTATGGCCGGAGCATCGTCACCGGCCAGGCCTTCGGCGGCCAGCATCAGTGGATCGCCCGCGTCGGTGCACTGTTCCAGCCGTCGGACGATTTCTCCCTCGCCGTCACCTATGATCATGTCGACATCGATCAGGCGCCGATCGGGCGCCGCGCACTGCCCGGCAGCCAGGTCTATAACGCACTGATCAGCGGCACCGGCGGCGCCACCAACGCGTCCAGTTTGCGGCTGACTCCCGAGCAGATCATCCCCGCCAATTTCTGGGACGGCTCCACCAATTATGTGATGGAGAACGACCAGGCCAATATCGACTTCTGGCGGGCGACGTTGAGCTATCGCATCTCGGACGCCGCGAACATCAAGGTGATCGGCGGCTATCGCGATCTCATTGCCTTGGGCGGCATCGATCTCGACGGCAGCCCGGCCCGCAACAATGAGAGCTTCAACGGCGGCAGCTCGCATCAGTTCACCATCGAGTCGCAGATCTACGGCGATATCACCCCGACCCTGAACTACATCGTCGGCTATTATCACTTCAACGACCGCGGCAGCCTGATCGCCAATACGCGGCCGTGGGTGTTCAACGCCGCCCAGCCTACCAACCCGTTCCGGAACCTGTCGGTCATCCGCGAGCATGCCGAGAACCGGTCCGACGCGGTCTACGGCCATCTCGAATTCCACCCCTTGCCGCAACTCGAACTTGCCGCCGGTCTCCGCCACACCTGGGACCAGCGGCACGTCACGCCCAATCGCGCCCAGGACAATGGCGAGCCGACCGGGTCGACGTTCGCGCTTTTCCAGGCCGGGACCATCCAGCGCTTCGGCTGCCAGTTCACCACCGCGGTCAACGGCGTCCAGCGGCCCGCTGGCGGTTTCGTCATCGTCAACGGCGCGGCGGTCCCCTCGGGGGCCTGCCCGACGGTCAATTTCAACGCCGATTTCTCCTATCTCTCCTACGAGCTTTCGGCGCGATACGAGATCAACCGGAACCTGTCGCTTTATGCCCGCCACGGCCTCGGCCAGAAATCGGGCGTCATCAACATCCCGATCATTTCGGCCGACTCGCCGGTCATCACCCAGCCAGAGCGCGTGCGCGATTACGAGGTCGGCCTGAAGGGCGAGAACTTGCTCGGCGGTCTCGATTTCAGCATCGCTCTTTACTACAGCGACTATCGCAACCTGCAGCGCAACATCGGCACCCTGCTGCCGGGCGGCACGCAGCCTGCGGCCGCGGTGGTGAATGCGGGCCGCGCCCGCGTCCAGGGCATCGAGTTCGAAGCCAATTGGCGCGTCACCGACCGCTTCCGGATCAGCGGCTTCATGGGCCTCACCGACGCCAAATATATCGATTTCACTGCGGTGGGCGTCGGCGGCGTCGTGTTCGACCTCAGCGACCAGCCGTTCCTGGCGACGCCGAAGTTCAGCAGCCGCATCGGCGCGACCTACGATTTCCCGGTCGCCGGCGGCCGGCTGCGCCTCGGCGGCGGCTGGAACCACCAGAGCAACACGTCCTATCAGGTCATCTTCTTCCCCGGCGCGGAGAGCGGCGTCGTCGACCTGCTCGACGCGCGCGTCTCCTGGACCAGCGAAGACGACCGGTTCGAGCTCGCCGCCTACGCCACGAACCTGACCAACGAGCGCTATCTGACCGCGGCCCAGGCCAATAGGTCGGGCGTGTCGTCGGCGACCTCCGCGGTGGCCACCGCCTATGGCACGCAGGGCGACCCGCGCTTCTTCGGCGTCAGCGCGACCGTCCGTTTCGGGCAGCATTAGGGGGCGGCCAGGTCAGGGAGCCCGCATGTCGGTTTCGGCGACCAACGCCACCCGCCGGGCGATATTGGCAGGGGCCGCCGGCACCGCGTTCGCGTGGTGCGCCGGCGGCCTCGCCCAGCGGCCGGCTTCCCCGATCATTGCCTATGATCCACATTTCCTGACCCTCATCGATCCGCGGCAGAGCATCGCGGTCGTCGTTGAGGGGCAGGGACTGGGGACGGTTCCTGCCGGCCAGGAAGAAGATTTCGGCGCTTCGCTCGAATCGCCGAACTGGTGGGAAGGCGAAAATTTCCTCCTGTTCAGCGACATTCCCCGCAACCGGATCATGAAATGGTCACCGGGCGCTGGGCTGAGCGTCTTCCTCGAGCCCAGCGGCCATGCCAACGGCCTCTGGCGCGATCCGGCCGGCCGCCTACTTATGGCCGAGCATGGCGGTCGACAGGTGTCCCGCATCGAGCCCGACGGAAGCCGCACCGTGATCATGCGCAGCTATCGCAACCAGAGGCTGCATCGCCCGAACACCGTGATCGTGCGCTCGGACGGGGGAATCTATTTCACCGACTACGGCTTCCGGGCCGATCCGGTCGAGGATTGGGATCTGGATTTCGACGGCATCTACTACGTCTCGCCCGATCTCGGCACGCGCCGGCTGCTGACGCGCGATGTCGTCGAGCCGCACAAGATTCTTTTCTCCCGCGACGAGCGCACTTTGCTGGTCGGCCAGCGCCGCGGCATCCTTGCCTTCGACGTCGGCGACATCCAGCGTCCCAATCCGGCCGAAAACCAGAGGGGCGGACGGCTCGTGCCGGAGTCCCGCCGCTGGTTCTGGCAGGCGGGCGCCGATCCGGCCGAACCCGCGATCATCCAGACCTTGGTCGCGAACCGCAGCACGATCGTCGACGGAATGAAGATGGACACCGAGGGCAATGTCTGGATCGGCGGGCGAGAGGGCGTCTGGGCAATATCCGCCGCCGGCAAGCTGATCGGCCGCATCGATACGTCCGGCATGGGGCGGGGCGCGCCGAACCTGTGCTTCGGCGGTAACGATGGCCGCACCCTGTTCATCGCCACCAATCATTCGATCCTCAGTGTGCGGACGCGCGTGCGCGGCGTCCCGATCGGCCCGCGTCGCGCGGGCTCGGCCAGCTAGATGAAGCGCAGTCGAAGCGACGGCCATGGAAGGGCGATCATGCGAAAGCTGATATTCGCGCTGTTCACATCGGGACTGCTCGTTGCGGCGGCTCCGCCGCCGGCCGGTCCCGCCCGGCCCGACGGCCGCACCTCGGCGATCAGCGGCTTCGGCGCGACCAACACGCCGCCTGGCGCGCATGAGCGGCCCGATCCTGGGCTGCGCTATCGGATACTGTTCAATGTCACCGTGGGCGCCGACGACCCCGCCAATGTCAGCCCCACCCTCAACCGGGTCGCGCGGCTGCTGAATCTGCTTGCCGACGATGGCATCCGTCCGGCGCCGGGCGACGTGGTGGCGATCGTCCATGGCGGCGCGACGACCGCGATCATGAGCGACCGCGCCTACGTCGCTCGCACCGGGGTGGTCACGAACCCGAATCTTGTGTTGATCGAGCGCCTCCGTGCCGCCGGCGTCGTCGTCGCGGTCTGCAGTCAGGCCCTGCACGCGCATGATGTCGCGGTGGGCGACGTCTCTCCGCTGGTGCGCGTCGACGTCTCGGCCCTGATCACGCTCTCCAACCTGCAATTGCGCGGCTACGCGCTCATCCCCGATTAGCCGATTGGCCATGGATCCTGTTCCTCCCAGCCTGCGAGAGCCGCCGTTCGCGGCGGCTCTCCCTTTTTTCGTCGGATGAACTTCGGCTACGCGATTTAGCGGCCCGGGCGGCGCGGCCGCGTCGTCTATCCGCCGTGAGGGTGTAATCGTCATTGGCATGGGCGAGCCGATATGAGCGACGAGGCCGATTTCGTGATCGTCGGCGGCGGGACGGCGGGCTGCGTGCTCGCCGACCGCCTGTCCGCCTGCGGCCGCTACCAGGTCGTGATGCTGGAAGCGGGCGGCCGTGACACCAGCCCGTGGATCCACATCCCGCTCGGCTATGGCAAGCTGTTCGGGCATAAACGGCTCGATTGGGGCTTCGAGACCGTCCCGCAGGCGGCCCTGGACGGCCGCCGGATCGGGGTCCCTCGCGGCAAGGTGCTCGGCGGCTGCAGCTCGACCAACGGCCTGCTCTACGTGCGCGGCCAGGCTCGGGATTATGACGGCTGGGCCAAGGCCGGTGCGACGGGCTGGAGCCATGCGGACGTCCTCCGCTATTTCCGCAAGGCAGAAGACCAGCAGCATGGCGCCAACGATTTCCATGGGGCGGGCGGGCCGATCGGAGTCCGCGACCCGGTCGCCGGTCACGAGCTCGCCGAAGCGTTCATCCATGCCGCCCGCGCTTATGGCATCGCCCGCACCGCCGATTTCAACGGCGCGCTCCAGCAAGGCGCCGGCTATTATCAGATGACGGCGCGTGGCGTCCGCCGGTCCAGCACCGCCACCTCCTATCTGAAGCGCGCGCGGCGCCGGCCCAATTTGCGGGTGATCACCCACGCGATGGTCGAGCGCATCGGTTTCGAGGGCGGTCGCGCCGCTTCGGTCCGTTATCGCCGGCGCGGCGCGACAGCCATCGCCACTGCGCGGCGGGAGATCATCCTGGCCGGCGGCGCGATCGCATCGCCGCAATTGCTGATGCTGTCCGGGATCGGCCCGGCCGCCGCGCTGGCCGCATTGGGGATCGCGCCGATCGCCGACCGGCCGCAGGTGGGCCAGGGCTTGCAGGATCACCTCAACGTGCGCACCAGCTATGCGTGCAGCCGGCCGATCACGATGAACGACCGGCTCGGAACCGCGATGGGCCGCGCGCTTGCCGGCGCCGAATATCTGTTCCTGCGCAGCGGGCCGCTCACAGTGGCCGCGGGCTATGCCGGCGCCTTCTACCGGAGCGACGAGGCGCTGCTCGCGCCGGACATGCAGGCGATCTTGCTGCTGTTCAACACCGATCGGATGGGAACCCGCCTGTTGCCGGAATCGGGTTTCATGGTCTCGGCCTACCAATTGCGACCATCGAGTCGCGGCGCGGTGACGCTCGCCGGCCCCGACATCGCCGACGCGCCGCTGATCGACCCGGCCTATCTCGCCGCCGCGGAGGATCGGGCGATCACGCTCAAGGGCCTGAAGCGTCTCCGCGCGATCATGCGGTCTCCCGCGCTCGCGCCCTATCTCGCCGATCGCGGCGATCCCTCGCTCGATTGCGACGACGAGACGTTGATGTCACACATCCGCGCCCGGGGCAGCGCGGGCCACCATTTCGTCGGCACCTGCCGGATGGGCGCCGACGAGGACGCCGTCGTCAACCCTCGCCTCGTCGTGCGCGGAGTCGCCGGCCTTCGCGTCGTAGACGCCTCGATCATGCCGAGCATCGTCTCGGGCAACACCAATGCGCCGGTCATCATGATCGCGGAGAAAGCCGCCGACATGATCATCGAGGATGCGCGGACAGGATAGAAATGGACATCGCATGAACGCGCCTGCCTCCTTCGAATTGACCCATCCCGACTCGCTTTTCATCGGCGGCGCCTGGGTGGCGCCGATCGGCCGGGAGCGGCTGGATGTCGTCAATCCGGCGACCGAGGAGATCGTCGCCAATGTCGCCGCCGCGTCGGCCGCCGATGTCGACCGCGCCGTCGCCGTGGCGCGCGAGGCGTTCGAATGTGGGCCATGGCCGCGCCTCGCGCCGGCCGAGCGCGCGGCGCGGCTGCGGATCGTCGCCGCCGAGCTGCGCCGCCGGCAGCCCGAGCTCGCCCGCGCGCTCACCCTCGAAATGGGGGCGCCACTCCGGGTCACCACCGGCAGCACGGCCGGGCCGCCGACCCTGGTCGAACATTATGCCGACATGGTCGAGAATCTCGCCGAAGCCGAGCCACGCGCGCGCAAGGGCGGCCAGGCCTTCAACGTGATGGAGCCCGTCGGCGTGGTCGCGGCGATCGTGCCGTGGAATTCGCCGCTGAACCTCTCGGTGCTAAAGCTGGCGCCGGCCCTTGCCGCCGGCTGCACGATCATCCTCAAGGCGGCGCCCTCGACGCCCCTCGACGCCCACATCCTTGCCGAATGCGTGGAGGCGGCCGGCCTTCCCGAAGGCGTGGTCAGCATCCTCCCCGGCGGCAACCATGCCGGCGATGCGCTGGTGCGCGATCCGCGCGTCGACAAGGTCACCTTCACCGGCAGCACCGCGGTCGGGCTCCACATCGCCGAGATCTGCGCGCGACGCCTGGCGCGGGTGGCGCTCGAGCTCGGCGGCAAGTCCGCGGCGATCATCCTGGACGACATGGATCTGGACGAGGTGGTGGCGAAGTTGCTGCCCGCCTCGACCGCGCATAGCGGCCAGGCCTGCTCCGCGCTGACCCGCGTGCTGGTGCCGCGTCACCGGCACGACGCCTTCGTCGATGCGTTTGCCGCGGCCATGGCCGGCGCGAGAGTGGGCGATCCGTTCGATCCGGCGACGGACATGGGCCCGATCGCGCTCGAACGGCAGCGCGACCGGGTCGAGCACTATATCGCGCTCGGCCGCAGCGAGGGCGCGCGCCTGGTCACCGGCGGCGGGCGGCCCGCCCATCTCGACCGCGGCTATTTCGTCGAGCCGACGGTCTTCACCGGAGTCGACAATGGTATGACCATCGCCCGGGAGGAGATTTTCGGGCCGGTGATTTCGATCATGGCCTATGACGGAGAAGAGCAGGCGATCGCGATGGCAAACGACAGCGCCTACGGCCTGTACAACTCCATCTTCACCCATGACGACGCAGCGATATGGCGGATCGGCCGGCAGCTTCGGTCGGGCAATGTCGCCAAGAACGCGGTCATCGTCGATCGGACTTTGCCTTATGGCGGCTTCAAGCAGTCCGGGATCGGGCGGGAAGGCGGGATCGAAGGCCTACGCTCCTTCCAGGAGCAGAAGACCGTCTATCTGGCCTGACCCCGGTTTTTGATCGTCCCTTCGATAAAATTCGGCGCGGATCGCGCGGAAAGACACGGCGAGGCCAGAGTCCCGGTAGAAGTTCGCGCTCGCAGGCAAGGAAGATCGATATGCATGATTTGGTGATCCGCGACGCCCTGATCCTCGACGGGATGGGCAGCGCGCCGTTTCGCGGCGATCTCGCGGTCGCGGCCGGCAGGATCGCGGCGATCGGCGCGGATGTCGGTGAGGGCGCCGAGACGATCGACGCCGCCGGGCTCGCGCTGATGCCGGGCATCATCGATTCCCACACCCATTATGACGCTCAGGTCACCTGGGATTCGCTTTGCGATCCCTCGCCGGCGCTTGGCGTGACCACGGTGGTCATGGGCAATTGCGGCTTCACCATCGCGCCGTGCAAGCCCGACGACCGGCAGCTGATGATGGGCCATCTCACCCGCGTCGAGGGAATGGCGATCGAGGCCCTCGAAGAAGGCATCGAGTGGAATTTCCAGACCTTTCCCGAATATCTGTCGATGATCGAGGCCAAGGGCGTCGGCCCCAACGCGGCCGTCTATATCGGCCATAGCGCGCTGCGCACCTATGTGATGGGCGCGGATGCTACTGAACGGGTCGCCGATGACGGCGAGATCGATGCCATGGCGACCCTGGTCGGGGAGGCGATGGAGGCCGGCGCGCTCGGCTTTTCGAGTTCCACTCACGAACAGCATGTCGGCTGGGGCGGCGTGCCGATGCCGTCCCGCCTCGCCGACGACCGCGAATTTCGCGCGTTGACCGAAGCGGTCGGAGACTCGGGCAAGGGCACATTGATGCTCGTCAAGGGCTCGAAGACCAGCATCGACTGGATCGAGGAGTTGGCCGCAGGCGCGAAGCGTCCGGTCCTGGTGTCGGCGATGCGGCATCATCCCGCAGCGCCGAACAAGGTGTTCGAGGATCTGGCGGCGCTGCGCAACGCACGCGAGCGCGGCAATCGGCTCTACGGCCAATGTTCGTGCATGCCGATGGCGATGGATTTCAGCCTGGAGAATCCCTACCCGTTCGAGGCTTATGACGCCTGGAAGCAGGCGATCGAAGCGGATGGCCGCGACGCCTATGTCGCGGTGCTTCGCGATCCCGCCTGGCGGGCCGCGATGAAGGACGAGATCGCCAACAATCCCGGCATGCGCATCTTCCGCGGCAATTGGGAGACCTTGACCGTCGCCGAGGCCGGCACCGCGGCCAACCAGGCGATCGAGGGACAGGCGGTCGGCGATCTCGCGCGAGCCGCCGGCGTGGACCCGTTCGATTATTTCATCGATCTCGCTCTGTCGGAGGACCTGAAGACCCTCTACGCCACCGAATTCTCGAATTACGACGTGCCCTCGGTCAGCCGAATCCTCCAGGATCCGGACAACCAGATTTCCCTTGGCGATGCGGGCGCCCATTTGAGCTTCCTGTGCGAGGCCGGCTTTGGCCTCCATCTGCTCGGCCGCTGGGTGCGCGAGCTCAAGGTGCTGAGCCTTGCGGAGGCAGCGCGTCGCCTGTCCGGGCAGCAGGCCAATCTGTTCGGCATTCGCGGCCGCGGCACACTGACCATTGGATCGGCCGCCGATCTCCTGCTGTTCGACCCCGACACGGTCGGCATCGGCCCGAAGAAGCGCCTGTTCGATCTGCCCGGCGGCGCCACCAGGCTGCGGACCGACGCGGTCGGCGTGCATGGCGTCTGGGTCAACGGCAGCCGCCTCGCCGACGAGACCGGGCCGATCGTCCCCGAAGGGCCGCTGCCGGGCAAGGTGCTCCGCGAGTTCGCCGGCTAGGCTGCGATGCGGTTAGTTTGCTCATGCATCCCAAACCGAAGTGCAGGTTAGTTCGAACGCCAATTCCTCCCCCGAGGGGGGAGGGATGGGCAGGTCGCCATGTCCCCCGGACATGGCTTCGGATCGCGGGGCGATCCGAACCTGCACATCGCCGCCGAAGGCGGTGGTGGAGGGGTATCAGCGCAAGAGGACATCCTCGCGCTGATACCCCTCCACCAAGCTGCGCTTGGTTCCCCTCCCCTTTCAGGGGAGGATTTTTTCGCCCCAGCGATTCGACCGACGCCATCCGGTCCAGGCTAAGATCGCCCGGAATCCGTCAGATCAGGCTGAATCCGGCGATCCCGTCCCTTTCGACCTGATCGACCAGCTGCAGCTCCCAGTCGATATAGTTTCGCATCGCCTCCCGGCTGTTGTTCGTTCCCAGATAGGGGCGCTTGTAGCTGTCGTTCAGTGGGCTGGCGGCATTGCATGACCGGGCGGCGTTATCGGTGGGCAATTCCGCTTCGATCCACGCTTGGGTCCCGCCAGCCAGCGCTTCGATCCGCGCGTGCGGCAGGAGCGATTTCAGAGCGGCCAGGCAAGCACAGGCCGCTTTTCCGCGCGGCGATGTCACCAGGAAATCACTGCTCGCGGGAAGCCGGTGCGCATCCTGTTCGATCCGCGCGCGCGACAGGAACCAGGCGCCCGGCAAATGTTGCGCCTCGTAGAGGCGACTGATGGTCAGATCGAGGACGACCGCCCCTTCGCTCAGTCTCTTCCGGGCCTCGTCCAGCGGCACGCCCGGCGCGATGGCCGCGGCGGCACAAGGCGGCTGCTGCCAAGCCCCGGCAGCCATTTCGTCGAAAGGCACGATGAAGGTGTCGGCCTGGCCAATCTGCCTGAGCCACGCCGCCGTCATCGGCGCGCGGACGCCGTCATGGTCGACGATGAGGATCCGGGCGTTTCGCACCGCCACGAACTCGTCGAGCGCCTGGACGAGTTGCCCTCCCGGCGCGGAGGCGAAGCCGGCCGCGTGAAAAGCGCGATATTCATCGGGCGTGCGCACGTCGAACGCATAGGTCGTGCGGTCGAGATAGGAGATCATGGTAGCGAGGGCCGGGCCATCGATCGAAACGACGCCGGCGCGGCGGGCCACCTCCGCGGCCATCACCCTGGCGCCGGCCAATGCTTCGTCCGCCAGCCGGGGCGCGACGGAAGCCGCCCCCTTCGCCAGCTCCAGGCCGGCGAGCGACCAGCCGATCGTGCCGTTCTCGAGCGCGGAAACCGGATTCGAGATGCCGGCATCGATCAGCGACTGGGCGCCGATGATGCTCCGAGTCCGTCCCGCGCAATTCACGACGATATGGGTGCGTTCCGAGGCAACGACCGCTGGAGCCCGCAGCAGCAGTTCGGCCCCCGGGGCACTGATCCCGCCGGGAATGCTCATCGTCGAATATTCGTCGAACGGCCGTGCATCGAGGATGACGATATCCTCCCCGGCTCGCACGCGCGCGGCGAGTTCGTCCGGCGGCATGAGGGGCGTATGCTTGTGCGTCGCCACCCATTCGCCGAAGGCCTTACTCGGCACGTTCACGTCTTCGAAAAGCTCGCCACCGGCGCTCTTCCACACCTCCAGTCCGCCTTCGGTCAGGCGAATGTCTGAATAGCCCATTTCGAGGAGGACGGTCGCCGCGCTGGACGCCAGGCCCGGCTCCTCGTCGAGAATGACGATCGGCACCGAAGGGCGGGGAAGCAAGTCCACGGCCAGATCCTCGAGGATCGGCAACGGCATCGACACGCTGCCGAAAATCTGGGCCTGGGCGTAATCGGCCTCGTCGCGGACGTCGATCAGTGCGATTTCCCCGCTCGCGCGCAGCCGCTCCCTGAGCGCCGCCATGGCGACGCGATCGGTCACCGGGCCAGCCAGAAATTGGGCAAAGTCGCGTTCGAGTAGCCGGACAGGAACGGCTCATCAGGTCCGTCGCTTCGCAAGATCGCTCGGCGGGCCAGCCCGATATTATTGCCATATACATGGATGCTGATCGACGTGCGATCGTCATGGGCATTGGAGACGAGATGCGTGTTGCCCGCCGCTTGGGAGATGACGTCGATATCGCCGGGCCGCAATGTCCGGACACTTCCGAGCGTCAGCCCGCCGTCGGACTCCCTTGTCACCGACCGAACCACCTCGGCACCGCGCAGGACCCCGACAAGCCCCCAGATGCCGTGGCTGTGCGGCGGCGTCCCTTGCCCCGGGCCCCAGACCGATGCGACCACCGAAAATCGCTCGTGGACGTCGCAATGGAGCAGGTTCTGGAGATAATGATCGGGGTGCGGCTCGGCCAGCGCCGCGGGCAGCCAGCCATCATCGCTGATCAGTTCCCGCAGCAGGATCGTCCCGCGCTCGAGGATCAGCCGCTCGTCGCTTTCGCAGTCCACCAGATGCGTGAACGCCACGACGAACGCTTTGAGCGGCTTGAGAGCGTCACTGTTCATTTGCAATTCCGGCCTCATTTCCCCTTGAAGCTGGGCGGTCGCTTGTCCTTGAACGCGGTCACGCCTTCTACATGGTCCTCGGTCCGCGACATGACCGGCTGCATTGCGAATTCGAATTCGAGGAACTGGTCGAAGCTCGCCGAGGAGGCGAGATCGAACTGGCGCTTGGCCATGCCCAGCGCCAGGGTCGGCGCCGCGCAGAAACTCTCGGCCATCTCCTGGGCGCGTTCCAGCAGCCGCCCGCTTTCCACCTTCTCGAGCACGAGGCCGAGCGCGAGCGCCTCGTCGACGCCGACCTTGCGGCCCGAATAGACGATCTCCTTCGCCCGCATCGCGCCGATCTGCTGGCGCAGCTGCCAGACCGCGCCGCCGTCCGGCGTCAGACCGACATTGCGGAAGATCTGGGCGAAGCGCGCGGTCTCGGAGGCGATGACAATGTCGCAGGCCAGGGCATAGCTCCACCCGACGCCGACGCACACTCCGTTCACGGCGGCGATGGTCGGCTTCTTCAGCGAGGCGATGGCGCGGGCGATGCGCTGCAGCCGGCGCATCTTGGTCAGCGACCAGGCGACGTCGCCTGTGCCCATCGTATCGACGTCCATGCCCGAGCAGAAATCATCGCCGGCGCCGGTCAGGATCACGGCACGGACCTCGTCATTCTCGGCAAGGCCTTCGAAGACGGTCCACAATTGCTCGCGCATCGCCAGGCTGATGGCGTTCTTCTTCGCCGGCTGGCTGATCGTGACCGTCGCCACGCCGCGCTCGACCGCGAGCTCGATGCTCATCCCGTTTCTCCGCTTCACCGCATCGTCAAGAGTGAAGCAACGCGGCCGCGCGGTCAAAGCGTAGGCGGTGCCGCTCCACCTAACATCGCCAGTTCGAATAACGATAGGCTCGAATTGTCTCGCTTCCCGTTTGCGGCCACGGTCGAGGCCATCGATCAGGAGAGACGCGATGAGCGACGACGCGATGAGCTTCGACCCCGGGCAGACGGCGCTGATCGTCGTCGACCTGCAGAATTTCACGGTCGCCCTGAACACGGTTCCGCACATGGCAACCGACGTGCTTGCCAATGCGATCCGGCTTGCCGATGCCTGCCGCGAGGCGGGCATATTGGTGGTCTTGGTCCGGGTCGGCCACGATGCGGCGAAAGTGCCTCAGCTCGCGCCGCTCACCGATTCCAAATTCTCCGGCTTCGATTATGGCCCGGACGCCAAGGAGATCCCGCCGGAGCTGGGCCCCAAAGACGGCGACGTCCTCGTCGACAAATATAATTGGGGCGCCTTTTACGGGACCAATCTCGACGTGCATTTGCGCCGGCGCGGCATCAGGACCCTGATCGTCTGTGGGCTCACGACGCATATCGGGGTCGACACCACCATGCGCCACGCGCAGGAGCGCGGCTACGATCAGGTCCTGGTCAGCGACGCGGTCGCCGCATTCACCCTCGAAGAGCACGACTACACGCTCAAGACCATCGCGCCGCGCCTTTCCCGGGTCCGCACCACCGATCAGGTCCTTGCCGCGCTTTAGGATCGGGGCGTGAAGGCGATCATCCGCGACGGCGGCGCGCGGTCCGGGCTTGCGCTTGCCGACCTGCCGGAACCGGCTCGCCCGGCTCGCGGCCAGGTTCTGGTGCGCATGAAACTGGCGCCGATCAACCCGGCCGACAGGCTGGCGGCGGCGGGAAATTACGCGCCGCTCGATGGTTTGGCGGGCCCGCTGGGCGCCGAGGGCATGGGCGTGGTCGAGGAGGTCGGCGTCGGCGTGGCTGGTCTCGCGCCCGGCGACCATGTGATCCTGCTCTCGCGCGGTAATTGGGCCGAGCGCCGCCTCGTCGCGGCTGCCGAGGTCTTGCCGGTCGCCGCCGCCTTGCCCCCCGCGCAGGCGGCGATCCTGCGCATCAACCCGGCCACCGCCTTTCACCTGCTCGCAAGTCTCGATCTCGCGCCCGGCGATTGGCTGATCCTCAATGCGGCCGGATCGTCGGTGGCGCGGTGGGTCCGGCGGCTGGCGGCACGAAACGGCGTGCGCACCCTGAACGTGGTCCGCGCCGGGCCGGCCGGTGAAGAGGGCGGTCTCTGGCTGGTCGATGGTGATGATCTCGCCACCCGCGCCGGCCCGGCGGCCGGCGGCGCCCCGATTCATGCCGCGCTCGATGCCGTCGCCGGTGCCTCGACCGGAGGCTTGGCGGCCTGCCTGGCGCCGGGCGGCCGCCTGCTGGTCTATGGCCACCTCTCCGGCCAGCCCTGCGCGATCCCATCCGCCCTGCTGACCACGAAGGGTCTGCGCGTCCAGGGGTTCAGTTTGCGCCCCGTCGAGGCGCATGTCCCGGATCTCGCCGCGCTCTACGCCGATCTGGCCACGCTCGCGGCGAAGGATCCCGAGCCGATCGCCGCCATCCTTCCCATGGCCGAGGTCGAAGCCGCGTTGGCGCAGCCGCCTCGCGGCCGCGTGCTGCTCGCATTGGACAGATAGTCGCGCCAAACATCGCCCACCCGAAAACCCGCCTTTTCGGCCGCGCGCCAATTGACCATGCGTCCGGGAGTGGGCCTTTGCTGAATGACCGAAGCAGCCGGAGCCCCGTCATGCCCATCGCCGATCAGATCGCGCATTATGTGTGCGAAACCAGCTTCGACGATTTCGACGCATCGGTGATCGAGCGCGCCAAGGATCTGTGCCTCAGCTCGATCGGCTCCGCCGTGCTGGGCGCTACCATGGACGTCGCCGCCATCATGGCCGATTATGTGAAGGCCCAGGATGCGCGCGGCGACGCCGGCGTGATCGGCTTTTCCTTCCGCACCAATGTCGAGCTGGCGGCGATGCTCAACTGCGATTCCTCGCATTGCACCGAGCTCGAGGACGTCGCGTGGCCGGAGGCGCAATATACGTGCTGCCTGATCCCGGCAGTGTTCACGCTCGGCGCGAAGCTCGGCGCGTCGGGCAAGGCGGTACTCGAGGCGATGATCATCGGCTTCGAGGTGGCCGCCCGGCCCGGCATGACGCTCTCGAACGGCGGCGCCGCCGCGCGCGGCTTCCTCTCCTGCGCCAATGTCGGGACGCTCGGCGTCGCCGCGGCCGCGGCGAAGCTGATGGGGCTCGACGTCGATCGGACCCGAGCAGCGCTCACTCTGGCCGCCTCGGTCGGCGGCGGTCTCGTCCGCCAGACCGGCTCCTCGGCCCACGTCGTCGAGGCAGGATTCGCGGCGCGCGACGGCATCATGGCCGCGGACCTCGCCGCGCGCGGGCTTGGCGGCAATCCCTCGATCATGGACGGCAAGGCCGGCTATTTCGACGCGCTTGCCGGTCAGCCGGACCTCGTCATCGCGCCCGGCATCGGGTCCGATCTTCGCGTCATGGCGGTCGGCCAGAAGAAATATCCCTGCTGTTACATGCTGCAGCGGATCATCGACGAGACCAAGGGCTTGATCGCGGCGCACGACATCGTCGCCGATGAGGTCGCCGAGGTTTGGGTTGAGGTCAACGCGGCTTTTCCGAGGATCATGAAATATCCAGAGCCGGCCGACGTCGAGGAGGCGCGGTTCAGCCTGCCGCACGTCGTCGCGGCGACTTTGGTCGGTGAGCCGATGGATGTGCGCACCTTTTCCGCCGACAAGCTCGACGATCCGCGCATCACTGCCCAGCGCTCCAAGGTCCGGATGATCGTCCGCGAAGAATGGGGCCATGACCAGCTCGGCGCCGAGGATCACATCGCCATCGTGATGCGCGACGGGCGCCGCTTCGAGGCGGTGGCGACGATTGCGCGCGGTGATGCCGTCAATCCGCTGAGCCGCGAGGAAACGCTGGCCAAGTTCATGACCTGCACCGACGGCCAGATTTCGGCCGCGCTGCAGCACGAGACGGCCGCCGCATTGTCGAGCCTCGAAACGCTGCCGAACGTCGCCCCGCTGATGGATGCGCTCACCTTCGCCCGCGCCGAAGCGGCGCTCGCCTGAGCCGGCAACGATGGACCTGAACTTCACCGAGGATGAGCTGGCGTTCCGCGGGGAGGTCCGCGCCTTCCTGAAGGACAAACTCCCGGACGATCTGCGCCGCAAGATGATCGAGCGACGCCATCTCGGCAAGGACGACATCGTCCGCTGGCAGCGCATCCTCAACGCGCGCGGCTGGGCGACGCCGAACTGGCCCGTCGAACATGGCGGCCAGGCATGGACCCCGGCGCAGCGCTACATCTTCCAGGAGGAAATGGCGCTCGCCCATGCGCCCGAAGGCTCGCCGTTCAACGTCAACATGATCGGGCCGATCATCGCCAAATTCGGCACTGAGGCTCAGAAGGCCCGCTTCCTGGCGCGGATCGCCAATATCGACGATTGGTGGTGCCAGGGTTTCTCCGAGCCCGGCGCAGGATCGGATCTGGCCTCGCTCAAGACCCGCGCCGACCGCGACGGCCTGGATTATGTGATCAACGGCCAGAAGATCTGGACCACCCAGGCCCAGCATGCCGACTGGATGTTCGCGCTGGTCCGCACCGACAATAATGGCCGCAAGCAGCAGGGCATCACCTTCCTGCTGATCGACATGAAGACTCCGGGGATCACGGTCCGGCCTATCGAGACGATCGACGGCGAGCATGATGCCAACGAGGTATTCTTCGACGATGTCCGCGTCCCAATGGCGAACAGGATCGGCGACGAGGGCAAGGGCTGGGATTATGCCAAGCATCTGCTCGGCAGCGAACGCAGCGGCATCGCCCGCATCGGCCTTTCCAAAGAGCGGCTCACCCAGCTTCGCGCGCTCGAAGCCGATCTGTCCGCGCGCGCCGTGCTGACCGCCGCCGAGCAGGCGCGGCTGCGCCGCACGCTGGCCGAGGTCGAAGTCGAGCTGCGCGCGCTGGAGCTGACCCAGCTCCGCGTGGTCGCCGCCGACGCGCAGGGTGGCGGCGCCGCCGGCGCGGCCTCGATCCTCAAGATCAAGGGCACCGAGCTTCAGCAGCGCATGACTGAGTTCATGCTCGAGCTGGCCGGCCCGGCCGGGCTCGCCTTGCCCACCGAGGGCGGGAACGAGGCACCCGAAGACGGCTGGATCGAGGCGGCGGCGCCCTTCTATTTCACCATGCGCAAGGTCTCGATCTTCGGCGGATCGAACGAGATCCAGAAGAACATCATCGCCAAGACCGTGCTTGGCCTCTGAGCGGACGGGCGGGATGGATTTCGACTATAGCGACGAGCAGAGGATGCTGGCGGAAAGCGCCGGCCGGTTCGTGGCCGACCGATATGATTTCGAGGCACGCCTTCATGCGATGCGCAGCGACGAAGGCTGGAGCCGCGAGGCCTGGCGTGAGATGGCGGAGATGGGTCTGCTCGCTTTGCCCTTCGCCGAGGAGGATGGCGGCTTCGGCGGCGGCGGCGTCGAGACGATGATCGTGATGGAGGCATTGGGCCGCGGCCTGGTGCTCGAGCCCTATCTCGCGACCGTCATCCTTGCCGGCGGTGCGTTGAGGCGGGCGGGGAACGCCGCGCAAAAGGAAATCCGGATCGCGGCCATCGCCGGCGGGGATCTGCTGATGGCGCTCGCCCATAACGAGCCGAACGCGCCCCGCCACGGCTTCGCCGCCGCCGCCACGGCGGAGCGGACGGCTGACGGCTGGCGCCTGTCGGGGCACAAGATCGCGGTGATTCACGGCGCGAGCGCCGGCGAGTTCGTGGTCAGCGCGAACTCGGACTCCGGACTGTCGTTGTTCCTGGTCGCCGCCGATGCGCCCGGCCTGACGGTCAAGGCGCGGCGCGGTTATGACGGCATTCCCGTCGCCGAACTCGTCCTGGAGGACGTGCCGCTTTCCGCCGACTCGCTGCTCGGCGGCGAAGGGGAGGGTGCGGCGATCCTCGAGGCCGTTTTCGAAGAAGCCATTGCCGCGCTTGCCGCCGAGGCCGTCGGCATCATGGCGGACGCGCTCGACATCACCACCGATTATCTCAAGACGCGGACCCAGTTCGGCGTGCCGATCGGCTCCTTCCAGGCGCTCCAGCACCGTGCGGTCGACATGCTGATCCAGCTCGAGCTGGCGCGCAGCATGGCGATCCTCGCGGCGCTGTCGCTGGACCAGGAGCCCGAGACGCGGCGTCGCAACATCGCCGCCGCCAAGGTCCAGATTGGCAGATCCGGCCGCTTCATCGGCCAGCAGGCAGTGCAACTGCACGGCGCAATCGGCATCACCGCCGAATATAAGATCGGCCATGCCTTCAAGCGCCTAACCGCGATCGACGCCTTATTCGGCGATGCCGATCACCATCTCGACATGTTGGCCGAAGCGGGCGGCCTGCTCGCGGCCGGCTAGTCTCAAATCCGATCAGCTAAGCACACCCTTTTCGTCACCCCGGATCAAGTCCGGGGTGACGAGTACGCAGTACCAGCCTAGGCCGATGCTGCGGCAGCCCCCTTACCAGCCCTTGAACTCGGGCTTCCTCTTCTCGGCGAATGCGTTGGTCGCTTCCTTGTAATCGGCGGTCAGCATGGTCAGCGACTCATAAGCAATGGACAATTCGAGCACCTGGTTGAGCTGCGCCTTGACCTGCTTGTTCACCGCCGCCTTGGACCAGCGCACCGCCCACATCGGCTGAGCGGCGATCTCGTCGGCGATCTTGATCGATTCGGCGAGCACCTGCTCCTTGGGAAAGGCGTAATTGACCAGGTTCATTGCCGCCGCTTCCGCGCCCTTGAGCAGCTTGCCGCGCATCAGGAATTCCTTCGCGCGCTGTGGGCCGACCAGCATCGGCCAGATCACCGCGCCGCCGTCGCCGGCGACCATGCCCACCTTGATATGGGTGTCGCCGAGCCGCGCGTCTTCGGCAACGATGCTCATGTCGGCGAACAGGGCGATGGTCAGGCCGAGCCCGATCGCGTCGCCATTGACCGCGGCGATGATCGGCTGCGGGACCAGGAGCATGTGCTCGAACAGCCGCAGCGTGTTCTGCGGAACCCGCAACGCATATTGGAGGCCAAATTCCGTGCCCGCCCGGGCGGCCATCTTCTTGACGTCGCCGCCAGCGGAGAAGGCCCGGCCAGCGCCGGTGAACACGATGACCTTGATCTCCTCGTCGCGGGCAAGGTCGATCCAGATATATTCGAGGTCCTTGTGATTCTCCGGCCCGACCGAATTGAGCGTGTCAGGGTGGTTCATCGTCACCGTCGCGACGCCGTTCTCGGCCTTCTCCACGGTGAAGAAGCTGTATTTTCCATAATCGATGCTCATCTTGATCTCCGAAGGTTCAGGCGGCGGACCGGGCGCGGTCCCACGCGGAAAAGGTGGAATTGGATTCGGCAAGCCCGACCAGAAGAGCGGCGGGCTCCAGCGACGGATCGCCGCTTGCCGCAGCGAAGGCACGCAGCCGGGCGACGATATGAGCCAGTCCCGTCTCGTCGGCGTGGAACATCGGCCCGCCGCGCCATCGCGGGAAGCCGTAGCCATTGATCCAGACCACGTCGATGTCGGAGGCGCGGCGGGCGATCCCTTCCTCGAGGATGCGCGCGCCTTCGTTGATCAAGGGGAAGAGCATGCGCTCGACCATCTCCTCTTCCCCGATCTCGCGCCGCTCGACGCCCAGCTGCGCTGAAACGGTTGCGATCAAGTCGTCGATTTCCGGATCGGGCAGCGGCGTGCGCGATCCCTTTTCATAGCGATAATAGCCGCGGCCGGTCTTCTGGCCGAGCCGGCCGCTTTCGACGACAGCGTCGGCAATCGGGAATTTGGTGCCGCGGCGCTTGCGGATCGAATAGCCGATATCGAGCCCGGACATATCGTTGATCGCCAATGGGCCCATCGGGAATCCGAACCCCTTCAGCGCCGCGTCGACCTGCGCCGGGCTCGCCCCCTCCTGGAGCAGCCGGTCGACCTGCGCGCCGCGCTTCGCGACCATGCGATTGCCGATGAAGCCGTCGCAATTGCCCGACACGACCGGCACCTTGCCGATCCTTTTCGCCACCGCTACCGCCGCCGCCAGCGTTTCGGGCGCCGTCGCGGCGGCGTCCACGATCTCCACCAGCTTCATCACATTGGCCGGCGAGAAGAAGTGAAGCCCGACGAAACGCTCCGGCTTTTGCAGCTTCTCGGCCATGGCATCGAGATCGAGCGCTGAGGTGTTGGTGGCGAGGATCGCATCGTCGCGGCAAATGCCTTCGAGGTCCGCGAACAATTCGCGCTTGAGCGCCATGTCCTCGAACACGGCCTCGATGACGAGATCGGCGTCGCGGGCGCCGGCCCGGTCGGTCGTGCCGTAAATCAGGGCGAGCCGCGCGTCGGCCTCGGCGCGGCTGGTCGAGCCGCGGCCGATCGAATTCTCGTAATTGCCTTTGATGCGAGCGAGGCCGCGATCGATCGCTTCGTCGGACGTGTCGATCAGGGTCACCGGGATGCCGGCAGCGGCGAAGCTCATCGCGATGCCGCCGCCCATCGTGCCGGCGCCGACGATCGCCACCCGCCCGATCGGCCGCGCGTCGGCGGCAACGTTCAGCTTGGCGGCCTGGCGCTCGGCGAAGAAGGCATGGCGCAATGCGCGCGACTGGACGCCGGCCGCGAGCAAGGCGAAATCCTCGCGGTCGGCGGCGATGGCCGCGTCGAAGTCCATGGTCAGCGCGCGGCGGACCGAGGCGACGCAGGCAGCCGGCGCGTCCTGGCCGGCCGTCTTCCGGGTGAGCGCCGCGGCTTCGGCCTCGAACGAGGCGGGATCGAAATCGGCCGGGACCAGCGCGCGGGTCGGGCGCGGCGGCGCCTGGCGGGCGACGAGGCGGCGGGCAAAGGCCAGCGCATCCGCGGTCAGGTCTCCGGTGGCCAGGATGTCGACGATGTCGAGCTTCAAGGCCTCCAGGGCGCGGATCGGCGCGCCGCCGACCGCCAGCTTGAGCGCCTGCGACGCGCCGGCGAGCCGGGCGAGGCGGTTGGTCCCGCCGGCGCCCGGGATCAGGCCGAGCTTGACCTCGGGCAGGCCCATCTTCGCATCGGCCGCCGCGACCCGGTAGTGGCAGGCCAGCGCGATCTCGAATCCGCCGCCCAGCGCGGTGCCGTGCAGGGCTGCGATCACCGACTTCGTCGACGCCTCGATGGCGTTGCACACATCCGCCAGTGACGGCGGCTGGCGCGGCTTGCCGAATTCGGTGATGTCGGCCCCGGCGATGAAGGTCCGCCCGGCGCAAAGCAGCAGGATCGCCGCCACGGACGAGTCCGCATTATGCGCGGCGACCGCCTCGATCAGGCCGGCGCGAACCGCCTTGCTCAGCGCATTCACCGGCGGATTGTCGACCCTGATGAGCCCGATCTCGCCTTCCACCCCTATCGAGATCGGCCCGTTCATGCGCTGGTCTCGATCACGGCGTCGAGCGCGAGCGCGCCCTGGCCCTCAGCGAGCAGCCGCAGCGGGTTGATCTCGATCGTCTCGACACGATCCGCATTGACCGCCGCCAGCGCCGAGACCGCGACGATGGCATTGGCGGCGGCGTCCAGATCCGCTTTCGGTCCACCCCGCCAGCCGTCGAGCAGGGGGAAGGAGCGCAATTCGCGCAGCATCGCCTGCGCCTCGTCGCGCGTCACCGGCGCCAGCCTGATCGCCACGTCCTGAAACAATTCGGCAGTGACGCCACCGAGCCCGACCATCACCAGCGGCCCGAACAAAGGATCGCGCCGCGTGCCGAGGATCAATTCCGCGCCGGCGGGCGCCATTTCGGAAAGAAGGAAGGCGTCGATCCGCGCCTCGGGCAAGGCTGCGCCGACCCGGACCAGCATCGAACCGGCCGCCGCCGTGACGGCTTCGACGTCGGCCAGCCCAAGCACCACCCCGCCGATTTCGGTCTTGTGGAGGATGTCGGCCGAGACGATCTTGAGCGCGAGCGGAAAGCGCATCGCCGCCGCCGCCGCCGCCACCTCTTCGACATCTGCGACTGCCCGCTCCGCCGGCGAGGCGATGCCTGCGTCGCGCAGCAGCGCCTTGGCCGTGGCCTCGTTGAAGCGAGTCCCCGGTGCGATCGGCAGTGATTCCGGCCGGTCGGCGGCGGGGCGGGCAGGGCGGTCGAACGCGGTCGCGAATCCACGCAGTGCCGCCAGGGCGCGAACCGCGCGGGCAGGCTCCTCGAACACCAGATAACCGGCATCGGCGTAGCGGCGCGCCTCCGCAGGCGGGCAGACGATGCTGACCACGATCGGCACGTCCGGGAATTCCCCGCGCAGGGTTTCGAGATCATCGATGAACACTGCCGCAAGCGCCGGCACGTTCGCATAGACTCCGAAGAAGGCGAGCAGGCTGTCATAGCCGCCGCTTTCGAGCAGCACCCGCAGGCTTCGCGCAAGCAGATGCGGGTCGGTCGAAAGCTGGGCGGTAATGTCGACCGGATTGAGCGGCGACCCCGGCGGGCAGAGCGCCTTCAGCCGCGCCTGCGCTTCGGCGGAGGGATCGGGCAGGGCCAGGCCGGCATCCGACGCGGCATCGGCGATCTGCGCGCCCATCCCGCCCGAAATGGTGACGACGCCGAGCCGGTCGCCACCCGGCAGCCGCCCGGCATGGGCCGCGGCATAAGCGACGTCGAGCAACTCTTCGGTCGAATGGGCCCGGTAGACGCCGTGGCTGCGGAACAGGGATTCATAGACCCGGTCCTCGCCGGCCAGCGAAGCCGTATGCGAGGCGGCCGCCTGCGCGCCGGCACTGGTGCGGCCGACCTTGAGCATGATCACCGGTTTGCCCGCCCGCCGCGCGGCTTCCAGCCCGCCGATCAATGTGGCGGCGTCGCGCACGCCCTCGATATAGGCGAGGATGATGGGCGTCCCGGGATCCTCTGCCAGGGCCAGCAGCCCCTCTCCGAACTCTACATCGGCCTCGTTGCCGGTGGTGATGAAGGTGCCGATTGCTAGTCCGCGCGCCTGCGCGAGCTTCAGCACATGCGCCGCCGATCCGCCGCTCTGGCTGATCATGCCGATGGCGGGCCCGTGGATCCTCTCCTGGAAGAGGCTGGTGAAGCTCAGCCAGGCGCCGTTGCGGCTGTTGAAGGCGCCGAGGCAATTGGGGCCGATCACGCGCATGCCGGTGCGATCGATGATCGCACGCAACGCCTCCTGCCGCGCGACGCCCTCCGCGCCCGCTTCGTTGAACCCCGCGCTGAAGATGACGACCGCCGGAACCTCCTTTGCCGCACACTCCTCGACCGCGGCGATCACGAGCTCACCGGGAAGGGCGATCACCGCGCACGCGACCGGTCCGGGAATTGCCTGGAGCGATGGGAAAGCGGGAAGGCCCTGGACCGTCGTCCGTCCCGGGTTGATCGGATAGACCGGCCCGGCGAAGCCGCCCTGCTTGATATTGTGGATGGTGCGGCCGCCGATCCGGGTCGGATCGTCGGAGGCGCCGATGACCGCGATCGAGGCGGGCCACAGGAATGCGTCGAGACGCCCGCGCCCTTCCGACTCGGGCGAGTCGGACTCGTCGGATGGGGCAATGCTGTCAGGCGAATCGGGCATCTTCCTGCCTTGGAATCCTTGGCTCTCCGGTTCGCGATTAGCGCCGCTGGGGGCATAAATAACTGTCGACAGCAATCCATCCCGCTATATCGATCTGGCGATAAATCGGCGCAAATCCGCCATTTTGCGAGGAATGCCTCACGGGGATATCGCCTCGCCGAAAAAAGTGTCGACACTTTGAGGGAAATTACGTATTTACATCCTCAAGAGGGCGCAAAGCTCCACCCACTCACGGAGAGGCGCTAAAATGGCACGATCACTGGAAGCGAAATCGATCAAATCGGCCCAACGGGTCTTCGAGGTCCTCGAATATTTCGATGCCGACCATCCCGAGGCCAGCGTCACCGACATTTCGCGCCGCTATTCCTATCCCCAGTCGAGCGCCTCCGAGCTGCTCAGCTATATGGTCCATCTCGGCTATCTGCGCCGCGGCTCGCGCAATCGCAGCTTCCGGCTGTCGATGCGCGTCGCCATGCTCGGCGTCTGGGTCCAGCCCGAACTGATTCGCAACGGCCGCCTGCTCCGCCTTATCGACGATCTCGCCGACGAGACCGGCGCAACCGTGGTGCTGGCCACTAATAACGGCGTCAAGCTGCAATGCCTGCACGTCGTCCGGCGCGACCGCGATGCGCCGCACCAGGGCGACCTCATGCCGCTGCTGCGGTCGGCCGAGGGCCGCGCGCTCCTGCTCACCGCCGAGCGCGAGCTGGTCCGCAAATATGTCCACCGCCTCAACAGCGAAGCGCAAGACGAGGCCGAGCGGATCCGGTTCGACGATCTCGCTGCCGACCTCGATGAATCGAGCGCGCGTGGCTACGTCCGCATGGCCGACGAACGAGGCTCTGCCTTCTCGGTCCTGATCCCCAACGCCGATCGCAGCGAGCCTTTGGCCCTTTGCGTCCGCGCCCCGGCCGGCGCCCGCGAAGAGGTGGTCGTCAGGGCGATCCGCAGCATCGTGTCGCAGACCCTGGGTCTGGTCAGCGTGCCTTCGTCGCTTCCGCCCCACGTCACCTCCGCCCGCCAACTCATGCAGCTTGCACGCTGAGAGGGGTGAAAGGGGAGCAAAGTCATGATCGCGTCGATCGAGGAGATCATTGCCGAAGCGCGTGAGGGCCGGCCCTTCATCATCGTCGATGCCGAGGATCGCGAGAATGAAGGCGACATCATCATTCCCGCCCAATTCGCGACTCCGGCCCAGATCAACTTCATGGCGATGCATGCCCGCGGATTGATCTGCGCCGCGATCACCGACGAACGCGCCAAGGCGCTCCGCCTTCCGCCCATGGCTGCCTATAACGGTGCGCGCCACTCCACCGCTTTCACCATCTCGATCGAGGCCAAGGAAGGCGTCACCACCGGCATCTCGGCCCACGACCGCGCTCATACGGTCGCGGTGGCGATCGATCCGAGCAAGAGCGCCGACGACATCGCCAGCCCCGGCCACGTCTTCCCCTTGGTCGCGCGCCCTGGCGGCGTGCTGATTCGGGCGGGGCATACCGAAGCCGCCGTCGATATCTCGCGGCTCGCGGGGCTGAATCCGGCCGGCGTCATCTGCGAGGTGATGAACGACGATGGCACCATGGCGCGGCTGCCCGAGCTGATCGTCTTTGCCCGGCGCCACGGCCTCAAGATCGGAACGATCACCGATCTGATCCAGTATCGCCGCCGCACCGAACGCAGCATCGAGCGGCTGGTCGAGGTGCCGTTCGAAAGCGAGCATGGCCACATGTTCCGGATGGTCATCTACCGCAATCTGATCGACGGCACCGAGCATGTCGCTCTGGTCAAGGGAGAGGTCGGCGCGGATGCATCGACCCTGGTGCGGGTCCATTCGATCGACCTCGCCACCGACCTGTTCCGCCATGCCGGGCCGCGCGCCGATCTGATTCCGGCCGCGTTGCGGACGGTCGGCAGTCATGACGGGCCGGGCGTCATCGTCTTCCTGCGCGATTCGCAGATGAGCTGGTCGCAACGCTACAGCGACGGCTTGCCGCTGCGTTCGCCCACGCTCTCGATCCGGGAATACGGCATCGGCGCGCAGATTCTGCGCGATCTCGGCGTGCAGGACATGGTGGTCCTGTCGTCGACGCCGATCAGGATGGCGGCGCTCGAAGGCTTCGGCGTCCGCGTGGTCGAATCGCGCTCGTTTCCGGTGCCGGTGGAGCCCCGGGCGGTCGCCGCCTGATCAACCCGGACCAAGGGCAAGGAAATGGGCGGCTTCGCTGCTTTCGATCAGCGGCCGCAGCAGGGCGCGAACCTCAGCGGCCTCGGGGGTGTTGGGATAATGATCGACATGATCTTCGATGCGGTCCCAGCCGACGCGGACCTGATAATGTCCCGGCCGCTCCACGCAGCGCAGCAGCGCGGCCGACCGGCAACCCGCGATCCCGCGCAACAGTGGGGCTGCCTCGGCGAACGCCGCCTCGAACCGTGCCGCCTGCCCGGGCGCGACCGTCACCATGTTGATTTCAAAGACCATGGCCGGCCGATGCGGCGGCCAGGGCGGCGGCGCAATCGTGCAGCGGGGCAAAGCGGGCGAATGATCGCCCTGTCGAAATATCGGCCCGCCGCGGCGGAAGGCCTCTTCCAGGAGGCAGGGTCGTGGCAGGTTTCTCGCGCTGAACTGTCGACACCAGGCGCAAAAGGAATATCAAAGCCATGCTGACCGATGGGGTCGAAAGCGCCGGCTCGACCGGGATCAAGGCTGCCGAACTGCGCGATTTCTACGAGGAGATCGCCGCCTGCCTAGACGCCGAGGCGCTGCGCGAATTCCCCGCTTTCTTCACCGCCGATGCGAGATACCAGATCATCTCGCGCGAAAATCATGACGACGGGCTCGAGCACGCCACCATGTATTGTCTCGGCCGCGACATGATCGAGGATCGGGTGATGGCGACGGTCGAGGCGGCGCTCTACCAGCCGCGCTCGCTCCGCCACTTCATCAGCGGCGTCCGTGTCACTGGCGGCGATGACGGCGAGGTCAATGCCGAGGCCAATTTCCTGATCATCGAATCCCTGCTCGAGCAGGAGCCGCAAATCCTGATGGTCGGGCGCTATCTCGATCGCGTGGTGCGCGAGGAGGGCGCGCTGAAGCTGCGAGAGCGCTCCTGCGTCTATGACAATTACCGGATTCGCACGACCCTCGTGATCCCGGTCTAGAGAAGGACGAGCGGCATGAGCGACACCGCCCTGCGCAATTCACCCGACCGGGTCTGGCCGGCGGAGGGGATCACGCGCGTTCCCGCCTGGATCTATTCCGATCCCGACATCTTCGCCAAGGAGATGGCGGTCTTCCATTATGGCAAGACCTGGAATTATGTCGGCTTGGTCTGCGAGGTGCCGGAGCCGAACAGCTTCAAGCGCGCCTGGGTCGGCGAGCGGCCGGTCATCATCACCCGCGATGCCGAAGGCGAAATCCACGTCGTCGAAAATCGCTGCGCCCATCGCGGCTCGCTGCTGTGCTGGAAGAATCGCGGCACGGCCAAGGATCTCACCTGCCCCTATCATCACTGGTCGTACAATCTGAAAGGCGATCTGATGGGCCTGCCCTTCCTGCGCGGGGTGCAGGGCAAGGGCGGCATGTCGCGCGACTTCGACAAGAGCAGGAACGGCCTCAGCAAACTTCGCGTCGCGATCCGCGGCGGCACGATCTGGGCGTCCTACAGCGACGACGTCCCGCCGCTCGAAGATTATCTCGGCCCGGAAATCCTGATGCGACTCGATCGGCTGGTGTCGCGCCGGCCGCTGCGGCTGCTCGGCCACAGCCGCCAGATGGTGGAAAGCAATTGGAAGCTCTATTGGGAGAATAGCCGCGATCCCTATCACGCGACCTTGATGCATCCCTTCCTGTCGACCTTCGGCATATTGCGCACCGATGGCGATTATCACAGCGTTCCGCTCCAGGAAGGACGCCACGAATATACCTATTCGCAATATGATCCCGAGCTGAGGAACAAGGCGAGCGAGGCGAGCAAGCAGATCAAGAGCATCAACACCGACCTTCAGATGAAGGACAAGGAGGTGGTGAGCTCGGTGATCGACGAGTTTCAGGACGGGATGATGGGCGCCTTCCAGGTGTTCCCGACCATCCTCGTCCAGCAATATTTCAATTGCCTGGTCATCCGCCACGTCATCCCCAAGGGGCCCGGCGCGCACGAGCTGGCATGGACCTATTTCGGCTTCGCCGACGACGACGAGACGCTCAACACGCTGCGGCTGAAGCAGAGCAATCTGGTCGGCCCCGCCGGCTTCGTCAGCCTGGAAGACAGCGAGGTGCTGTCACTGATGCAGCCGGTCGTCGAAAGCTATCCGGATTCAGTGCAGGTGCTGGAAATGGGCGGGCACGGCACCGAGGCGCAGTCGACGATGATGACCGAGACCCTGATCCGCGCTTTCTACCAATTCTACCGCCGTGAAATGGACCTTTGAGTCCGATCAATCCGGAGATCGAGATCATGACCGACTGGGTCCGCGTCGCGGACGAGAATGACATCGTCGACGACGAGGCCTTCGCCTCCGTGCTCGGCACCGAGGAAATCGCGCTTTATCGCTTCGAAGGCGAAATCTACGCCATCGGCGATCTGTGCACGCACGAGGCCGTGCGCCTGTCCGACGGCTGGCTGGAGGGCGGCCGGATCGAATGCCCCCTCCACCAATCCTGCTTCGAGATCCGCACCGGCAAGGTCATCGAGGGCGGCCCCGCGACGGCAGACGTTCCCGCTTATGCGGTGAAGATCGAGGACGGCGCCGTCTTCGTGCGTCGCGACGCCTGATGCGCGACGCCTATATCTACGCCGGACTGCGCAGCCCGATCGGCCGCTATGGCGGCGCGCTGGCGTCGGTCAGGCCCGATGACCTGCTTGCAGGTTGCATTTCGGCCCTGGTCGCCGGGGCCGGTTTCGATCCCGAGGATTTCGAGGACGTCATCATCGGCTGCACCAGCCAGGCCGGCGAGGACGCGCGCAACGTCGCGCGTCACGCCTCGCTCGTCGCCGGCCTGCCCGTCGCCCTCGCCGCCCAGACCGTCAACCGCCTGTGCGGCAGCGGCCTGGCCGCGATCGCCGACGCGGCCCGCGCGGCCAATGTCGGGCAGGGCGACCTGTTCCTGGCCGGCGGCGTCGAAAGCATGTCGCGCGCGCCGTTCGTGATGGCCAAGGCCGAGACCGCCTACGCCCGCAAGACCCAGATCTTCGAGGCCCTGGGCGAGCGCTTCCCCAATCCCGAAATCCACCGGCTCTACGGCCGCGATTCGATGCCGCAGACCGGGGACAATGTCGCCGCTGCGCTCGGCATCAGCCGCGAGGAAGCCGACAGTTTCGCGCTCGCCTCGCAGCTCAACTATGAAGCCGCCAGGGCCCGCGGCTTCTACCAAGGCGAGATCGTGCCGGTCGCGATCAAGGGCCGCAAGGGCGCCGAGACGATCGTCGACCAGGACGAGCATCCGCGCCCCGAGAGCAATATCGAAGGCCTGGCCCGGCTTGCCCCCTTGTTCAGGGACGGCGTCGTCACCGCCGGCAATGCCTCGGGCGTCAATGACGGCGCCGCGGCCTTGATCGTCGGCACGCGCGAGGCGGGTGAGAAGGCCGGTCAGAAGCCGATGACGCGGATCGTGTCGGCGGCGGTCGCCGGAGTCGAGCCTCGCTTGATGGGCCTTGGTCCGGTGCCGGCCACCGCAAAGGCGCTCGCCCGCGCCGGCCTGTCGCTCGACCGGATCGACGTGATCGAACTCAACGAGGCCTTCGCCAGCCAGGCGCTCGCCTGCCTCAAGCAGCTTGGCCTCGCCTTCGACGACAAGCGGGTCAACCGCAATGGCGGCGCGATCGCCATCGGCCACCCGCTCGGCATGTCCGGGGCGAGGCTGGCGCTGACTGCGTCGCGCCAGCTTGCCGAAGGCGGCGGGCACTATGCCTTGGCGACGATGTGCATCGGCCTCGGCCAGGGCATCGCCATGATCCTCGAACGGGTGGAAGACTGAATATGGATTTCAACCTGAACGACGAGCAGGCGATGTTCCGGGATTCGGTGGCGGCCTTCGCCACCCGGACCCTGCGCGACGGCGCGCTCGAGCGGGCGCACAGCGACGATTATCCATGGGACGTCGCCCGCGCGATGGCCGAGGCGGGCCTGATCGGGATCACCAGCGCCGCCGAGGATGGCGGCGTCGGCGGCACATTGATGGACGCGGTGATCGCGATCCAGGAAGTGGCGATGGTCTGCCCGCGCAGCGCCGACGTCGTCCAGGCCGGCAATTTCGGAGCGATCCGCGTGCTCGCCCAATATGGCAGTGCGGACCAGAAGGCCCGCTATCTGGCGCCCCTGCTGGAGGGCACCGCTCTGATCGCGGTGGCGATGACCGAGCCCGGCGCCGGCTCCGCGGTCACCGAGCTCAAGACCAATGCCGTGCCCGACGGCGACGGCTGGCGGATCAGCGGCGAGAAGATCTTCACCACCCATGGCCTGCACGCCACCGTCTTCCTGGTCTATGTCCGTTTCGGGCCGGGCACCGGCGGCATCGGCTCGGTGCTGATCGAACGCGGCGCCGAGGGGCTGACCTTCGGCAAGCCGTCCCGCTTCCTGTCCGGCGAGGATTGGAACAGCATCTATTTCGACAATGTGTGGGTCGGCCCGGAAAATGTCGTGCTCGGCCCGGGCGGCTTCAAGCGGCAGATCTCGGGCTTCAACGTCGAGCGGCTCGGCAACAGCGCGCGCTCGCTCGCGCTCGGTCGCCACGCCTTCGAGCTTGCCCGCGAGCACGCCCTCAACCGCCATCAATTCGGCCAGCCATTGGTCAATTTCCAGGGCCTGCAGTGGAAGTTCGCCGAAATGAAGATCAAGGCGGAGGCCGCGCAATTATTGCTTTACCGCGCCGCGATCGGCGCCGACACCGGCTTTCCCTCGGCCCAGGATACGGCGATCGCCAAGGTCGCCTGCAATCGCGCCGGCTTCGACATGGCCAATGAGGCGATGCAGATCATGGGCGGCACCGGCTATTCCGAGGAAAGCCTGGTCGAATATTGCTTCCGCCGCACCCGCGGCTGGATGATTGCCGGCGGCACGATCGAGATATTGCTCAACCGCATCGCCGAAGGCGTGTTCGACCGCCGCCTGCCGATCAGGGATTGAGGCCAGTGGCCATCCGGACCGTCGACGCTGATTTCATCGTCCCCGCCCACATCCCGGCCGGGCTGGTGGTCGATTTCGATTATCTTCGCGATCCGGAACTGGCGGTCGATCCGCAGGCGGCCTACGCGCGGCTGGCCGGCACTTCCCCCTTGCTCTGGAGCGGACGCAATGGCGGCCACTGGATCGCCACTCGTCACCAGGTGATCCAGGATGTCTTCATCGCGCACGAGACCTTCTCGAATTTCCCGCGGATGATCCCGAACACCGCGTCACTGGCAAAGCCCCAGCCCTTTTCCGATCTGGATCCGCCGGACAATCTGAAATATCGCCGCGCCCTTCAGGTCGCGCTTAGCCCCAAGGCGATCGACGCGTTCAAGCTGCAGGCGCGGGCGACCATGATCGAGCTGGTCGAAGTTGTGCAGCCACGCGGTGGGTGCGACTTCGCCGGTGAGATCGCGATGCTGCTGCCGACCTCGATCCTGATGCGCTGGCTCGATCTGCCGATGAAGGACCTCGGGCTGCTCGTCGAACTGACCGACCGGGCCATTGCCGGCACCGATCCGGAGGACCGCAAGGCAGCGAAGCTGGCCACCCGCGACTATGTCGACGCCATCGTCGCCGCGCGCCGCGAAACGCCCGGCGACGACTTCATTTCCGTGCTTGCCAATGTGCGGATCGGCGAGCGGATCGCGACCCACGAGGAAGCGCGGGCGATGACCCAGAATCTGATCGGCGGCGGGCTCGATACGGTGCGCAACATGATGTCGTTCATCGCCCTGTTCCTGGCGCGCAGCGCGGATCATCGCCGCCAGCTGGTCGACGAGCCTGAGCTGATTCCGGCCGCGGTCGAGGAGCTGCTTCGCTATTTCGCCATTCCGAACATGGGGCGAAGCGTGACTCGCGATGCCGAGTTTCACGGCGTGGCTCTGCGCAAGGGCGACATGATGTTGCTGCCTTTGTCGCTCGCGGGCCGCGACGAGGCGGTCTACGCCGATGCGCATCATGTCGATTTCCGCCGCGAGCGCCTGCGCCATCTCGCCTTCGGCACCGGCGCGCATTTGTGTCCCGGAATCTATCTGGCTCGTGCGGAGTTGGTGATCTTTCTCGAGGAATGGCTGAAGCGCATTCCCGATTTCGGCCTCGCCCCTGGCGCCGCGCCGGTGACTCGCGGCGGCAATATCCTCGCGGTCAAGACGCTGCCCCTGACATGGCCGGCGCACTGACGCCGTTCACCGCCGGCTTTCCGGCCGGTGAGGTTTCCGATTTGCGCGACCGGCTTGGGCGAACCCGCTGGCCGGACCAGCCGGAAGGCGCCGGCTGGGATTATGGCACCGAGCGCGAGACGCTGCGCGAATTGTGCACCTATTGGGCGCGCGACTACGACTTCGCCGATTTCGCGTCGCGGCTGAACGCCTTTGCGCAATTCGTCACCGAGATCGGCGGGCGCCGCCTGCATTTCTATCATGTCCGCTCGGCGGAGCCGGATGCGAAACCCTTGTTGCTCAGCCATGGCTGGCCCGGCGGTTCGGCGGAGTTCCTCGACGCGATCGGTCCGCTCGTCGATCCCGCCGCCCATGGCGGCGACCGCGCCGACGCCTTTCACGTCATCGTGCCGTCGCTGCCCGGCTTCGGCTTCTCCGGCCCTGTCGCCACGCGCGGCTACCGCGCCGCGGACATCGCCGCCGACTTCACCGCATTGATGGAGCGGCTGGGATATCCCCGATATTTCGTTCACGGCGGCGACAAGGGGACGCGGATCGCGATGACGATGGCCGCCGGCCATCCCGACCGGGTCCCGGCCATCCATCTCGGCCTGATGCCCGCCCCGCCGCCCGATCCCGCCGATCGCGAAGCCGGCCTTTCGGCGCCCGAGCGCGCGCGGCTGCGCCGGACCGACGCGTTCCTGCGCGACGAGATGGCCTATCAGGCGCTGCAGCGGACCAAGCCGCAGTCGCTCGCTTATGCGCTGGAGGATTCGCCGGCGGGGCTCGCCGGCTGGCTTGCCGAGAAATATCGCGCCTGGACCGATTGCGGCGGCAACCTGGATGCCTCCATGCCGCGCGATCGCCTGCTCGACATGATCTCCCTTTATTGGTTCACCGGCACGATCGGCTCATCGATGCGCTCTTATTACGAAGATGGCGGCCCCGGCCGCGAGACGCCCTTGCCGGCCGTCGCGATTCCCGTCGGCCACAGCGTCTTTCCGGCGGAGATCATGCACACGCCGCGTGCTTGGGCCGAGGCGAGATACGACATCCGTTACTGGAACGAGGTTCCGCGCGGCGGCCATTTTCCGGCGCTCGAGGTCCCGGACCTCTTCGTCGCCGAGCTGCGCACCTGCTTTCGGCAATTTCGTTAGCGGTTGGTCAGTCGCTCCAGCCGTCGAATATGTCGCCGGCTTCCCTCTGGATCATCGAGGCGGCCTCCATCTGGCCGTAGACGAGCGCATTGCCGATCGTGTCGAGCGTCTCCTGCTTGCTGACTCCCCAGGCCTTGCAGAGCAGCACGTTCTCGCGAATGCCCTCGGCGACCCGGCTCATCACGTGATAATAGAGCATTGTGGTCGGCCACATCTGCTTGGGCAGGACGTAGAGCATGTTCTCGATCCGCGCCCGGTGCGTTTTCATCAGCCGGGGGCGATGCTCCGACATGAAGCGGACATAAGGCGGGATCTCGCCGATCGTGCGCAGATACCAATCGTAGAGCTTCGCCTTGTCGGCGGCGTCGAGATCCACGTTGGAGAAATCCATGCCGGACCGGAACGCGTCGATGTCCGCTTCCCAGCCATCCGGCGCCTTTGCCGGAACGTCGACGACCTCCTCGAAGACGATCCCCTGGTGGGCCTCGGCGATCGTTTCCATGCCGCGCGGACCGGCATGGACGAACGCCATCGCGAGCATCTCGTTGGCCTGGGCGCGGTTGACGCCGCGGGTGCGCCAGCTGTGCAGCACATAGCGGACGCCGCTGACATAGCCCTGCAGCGCGTAGAAGGTCAGCGTGCCGTTGCCGGTCATCGCCGGCGTGAGCGGAAGCGACAGGCTGCAATAGAGCCGGTAGCGCTTCAGCACCTCGGGATTGGCGTCGAGCCACCAGTTGAGGCCGTCGAGCGAATGGCCGAACTGCGTCGCATAATGGCCGCGGAACGCGTCCGCTTCCTCTTGTGTCAGCTCGGTCGGGGTCGACAGATCGAGGCCGCGGTGGACCCAATTGCCGTTGGACGGATCGAAGCCGTGATTGATGGCGCGCAGTTGCTCGACCGTTTCCGTCATGATCAGTCCTTTGTGTCGTCGGTTCCGCATGTTGATAGTCTGGCGGGAAGCCGAATCCATCGCGCCTGGCCGATGCGCGCCAGATATCGCCTGATCGAAATGGCAGGGCGCAAGGCGAAGTTTCTCGCCGCGCGCGCATTGATTTGCCTAGCAGATGCATGGGCTGCCGCGAGGGCAGCGGCGACGGGACGATGATATGGCGGATACGCAAAAGGTGGCCCTGGTGACTGGCTGCGGCAAACGGGACGGGATCGGTGCAGCGGTCGCGCGCAGGCTGAGCGCGGACGGCTTCGCCCTGGTCGTCGTCGACGTCGAGCCGGCCGGCGTCCGCGACAGCCATGAGCCCGCCATCGCCGCAGATGCCGAATGGGGCGGCGTCGCATCCCTGGTGAAGGAGATCGAGGCCGCGGGCGGCAAGGCCAGTTCCGCGACCGGCGACATCAGCGTCGAGGCAGACGTCGCCAGCATCGTCGGCCAGGCGGTCGATCGCTTCGGCCGGCTCGACGTCCTCGTCAACAATGCCGGCGCACCATTCAGCCTCGGCCATGGCGATCTGGCGACGGTCGACGCGGAAGCCTTCGATCGGGTCATGGCGATCAACGTGCGCGGCACCTTCCTGATGGGGAAGGCGGCGGCGGCGGAAATGCGGACCCGGAAATGGGGCCGGATCATTAACATCGCCTCGGTCGCGGGCCGGGTCGGATCGAAGCAGAATTCGGCTTATGCGGCCTCCAAGGCCGCGGTGATCGCGCTCGCCCAGACTTGGGCGCTCGATCTCGGGCCCGACGGGATCACCGCCAATGCGGTCCTGCCGGGCTTCATCTTCACCAGCCGCACCTTGAGCGGAATGAGCAAGAAGATGGGCGGCGCCCAGCTCACAGAGGAGACGATCGCGAAGTCGATGCCGAATGTTCCCGCCGGCCGGCCGGGCTCGCCGGAAGATGTCGCCGCGGCCGTTTCCTTTCTCGCCTCCGAAGACGCCGGCTACACCAATGGTCAGTCGATGATCGTAGACGGCGGCAGCTTAAGGCTTTGACGGTGGCGGGGCGAACAATGCTAGACGGCGGTATCAAAGACCTGGACTGGGGACGAAGCATGAAGGCTGCGAACGATTCGGGTGCCTTGAGCACGGACCTCGCCGAATCCCATCTGGACCTGAAGGAGCGGTCCGATTCGCTGGTCGGCCGTATCGCCAACGACATTGCTCATGCCATTTCCGAGGGCCGGCTCGCGCCCGGCGCCGATCTCAATTCGGTCGAGCTCGCCACCCGCTTCGGCACCAGCCGGACGCCGGTGCGCGAGGCGCTGATGCTGCTCGAGAAGGAGGGGCTGGTCGAGATCCCGCCGCGCCGTCGGCCGCGTGTGGCGCGGATCAGCCTCGACGAGGTCGAGGAGCTTTATCAAATCCGCGCCGTGCTGAACGGCATGATGGTCAGCCTGTTCGTGAGCAATGCCGGCGAAGAGCAATTGCGGCGGGTCAAATTGCTTCACGAGGAGGTGAAGCGCACCGCATTGACCGATCCCGGCAGCTTCCAGGAAAGCCGCCGCGTGCTGCACAATTATTGGCTCGATAATTGCGGCAATACCAGCCTGCGCAACCTTCTCAGCACGTGGAAGATGCGGATGAGCGTGGGGCGGCTCGTCGCCTACAGTGCCGAGGATATCGAGCGGTCGTTGCGCGATCATGAGCGATTGGTCCTCGCCATGATCGACCGTGACGCGTCGCTCGCCGTAGCCTTGATGACGTCGATGACGCTTTCCGGCCTGGCGGCGATCAAAAGGCAGCATCGCCCAAGAACTTAGCCGGTCGCGCAATGATGAGATTCACCTGTCCCAGGCGGATCGGCGCCTTCCGCTCCGGACATATCGCGTAAGCGAATTAGGCTCGCCGCCGCGGCGCCGCGATTGACCGGAGAGCTGGCGTACGGACATTGGCCGGGTCACGGCAGCGACCGGCGACGAACGGTTCGAGGGGCGAAGCGCCAATGCTGAAACTATCGGTTTTCATGTCGCCGACTGGGGCTCATGCCGGGGGCTGGCGCCATCCGGACGCCGTGATCGATGCCGGCTTCAATTACGATCCGTGGGTCGATTTCGCCAGGCTGATCGAGCGCGGCAAGTTCGACATGCTGTTCCTGGCCGATGGCAACGGCGTCAACGGCATCGAGAATCCGGCCCTGCTGAGCCGCAATCCGGTCACCCGGCCGGTCGTGATCGAGCCGATATGCCTTCTTTCCGCTCTTGCGACCGAGACGTCGCGGGTCGGCCTGGTCGCGACTGCGACCACCACCTACGATCAACCCTTCAGCGTCGCCCGCCGCTATGCGTCTCTCGACTGGCTGAGCAAGGGCCGCGCCGGCTGGAACGTCGTCACCAGCTCCAATGCGGACGATGCCAAGAATTTCAGCCGCGACGAGCATGTCGAGCATAATGACCGCTACGAGCGCGCCAGCGAATTCGTCGATGTCGTCCGGGACTTGTGGGACAGCTGGGCCGACGACGCGTTCGTTCTCGACAAGGAGAGCGGCATCTTCCTCGACGGCGACAAGGTCCGGCTGCTCGAGCACAAGGGCAAGAATTTCTCGGTCCGCGGCCCGCTCAACTGCGCCAGGCCGCCCCAGGGTCACCCCGTCATCGTCGTGGCCGGCGCGTCCGACTCCGCAATGGAGCTTGCCGCGCGCGTCGCCGACGTCATCTTCACCGTGACCGAGACCAAGAGCGCGGCCCAGGAATTCTATGCTGACGTCAAGGAGCGGGCGCGCAAATATGGCCGAGATCCCAATGATTTGATCGTGCTGCCCGGCGCCAGCATCTTTGTCGGCCGGACCGCGGCGGAAGCCGACGCCGAGTATCGCGAGCTTCAGGATCTGATTCCGGAATCGGTCGGCATCCAGTTCCTGTCCAAGATGGTCGGCGTCGATCTCAGCGGCTATTCGCCCGAGGATCCGCTGCCGGAGCTCCCCGAGACATTGGGTATCAGGAGCTTCCGCAACCTGATCGAGGAGGTCGCCCGGCGGGACGGGCTGAACATCCGCCAGCTCTACCAATATGTCCTGCCCGCACGCGGCCATGTCCTGCTCAAGGGCGACGCCGCGACGGTCGCCGCGACGATGGAAGAATGGTATCGCGACAAGGCATGCGACGGTTTCAACCTGGTTGCCCCCTATGTGCCGGGTGGCCTGGAAGCGATCGTCGATCTTCTCATTCCCGAGCTCCAGCGCCTGGGTGTGTTCAGGACGGAATATGAGGGCACCACATTGCGCGACAGCCTGGGCCTCACGCGGCCCGACAACCGCTTCTTCCAGCCCGAAGCGGTGGCCGCCAGATAGATGGGCCCGACGATGAAAGCGGCCGTCCTGCACGGGCCGGGGCCGCCGGACAGTTTCGCGATCGAGGACGTCCCGATTCCATCCGTCGGGCCGGACGACGTGCTGGTCAGGGTCGCGGCGTGCGGCGTCTCCTATCGCGACGTCGTCGAGCGGAACGGCACCTACAAGAGAGACGTCAGCTTTCCGGCCATCCTTGGCCTCGAGATCAGCGGCACGGTCGTTTCGATCGGCGTCGACGTGCTGGACCTGGAGATCGGAGACCGTGTCTGCACCAAGGCCTTCATCAGCTGCGGCCGCTGCCGCCTGTGCCGCAGCGGGCGGGAAACCACCTGCGCCCGGCGCGCGCCGGTAAAGGGCGGCTATGCGGAATATGTCGCGCTGCCCCAGGATGCGTTCGTGAAATTCCCCGAGACTATCAGCTTCGAATCCGCCTGCTCGCTCGGGCCCGGAGCGGGCGTTGCCCTCAATGCCCTGCGCGACACCGCGAAAGTCCAGATCGGGGAGACCGTGCTGATCACCGGCGCGACCGGCGGCGTCGGCGTGCCCGGCGTCCAGATAGCGAAGGCGGTGGGGGCCCGTGTCATCGCGGTGACTCGCAGTGAAGGCAAAAGGGCGTTCCTCCAAGAGCTTGGCGCCGATGACGTACTGATCGCCCCGGACGGCGAGAATTTCGCGCCCGAGGCGCGGCGCCTGACCGGCGGCCTGGGGGTCGATGTTGTGCTGGACAATGTCGGCAGCCGCGTCTTCAACCCCTGTTTCGACAGCCTCGCCGTCCACGGCCGCTACGCCATGGTCGGCCAGCTCTTTGGCGAGGAAATCTCGATCAACCCGGCACGGATCTTCTTCAAGCGCGCCCAGATCCTCGGCGTTGGCAGTGTCAGCCGCGCCCAGCTCGCCGATGTCATCGCGCTGGCGGCGCGCGGCATCGTCACGCCGCAGGTCGCGGAAGTCATGCCGCTCGCCCAGGTTGCCCGCGCGCACGCGCTTGTCGAAGGAGGCGCGGTCTCGGGCCGCGTCATTTTGCAGCCATGACCCAGATCCCTGCCGAGCTTCCCGACGTCGAGGCCAATGAACGGCTCAAGGCCATTTTCGCGTCGGTCGTCGAGAAGATGAAGGAGGTCGTGCGCGAGCACAGGATCGACCAGGACGAGCTCCACATCGCCGGCGATTATTTCAACCGGCTCGGCCAGTCCGGCTTCAGCCGCAGCCTGATCGACGTTGCGCTGGCGATGACCAGCGTCGATGCCACCGCTCTGGTGGAGGGCGGCACCCGCCCCAATCTGGAGGGCCCGTTCCATCGCGCCGACGCGCCGGTGCGCGAGGACGGCAATCTGTTCGATGGCGAACCGAGCGCGAGGATGCCGGCCCTCTTTCTGTCCGGCACCGTCACCGATGCGGCCACCGGCGCGCCGCTGTCCGGCGCACTGGTCGACATCTGGCAGGCCGATGGCGAAGGCCATTACGATCTCGACGAATTCCAGCTCTTCGGCCGCGTGAAGACCGATGCCGAGGGCCGCTATCGCGTCCGCACCACGGTGCCGAAGGATTATTCGGACCACGACCACGATCCGATCGGCGAGCTGTTTCGCGCCATGGGCCGGCACAATCGCCGCGCCGCCCATATCCACGTCAAAATCTGGCGCGATGGGGCCTGCGTGCTCACCACCCAATTATTCATCCCGGGCAATCCCTATCTCGACAGCGACTATGTCGAAGGCGCGGTCAGCCCCGATCTGATCATCGACATGAAGCCGGCCGCGAACGGCGAAGCCCATAGCTACGAAGCGGTGTTCGACATCGCCGTCGCCGCGCCGCGCCGGCCGTGACCGGCGCCGGACGAGCGAGCCTGCGCGCGCTGCTGGAGCGCGCCGGAGTCACCGCGGCGCCCGGCATCCACGACGCCCTGACCGGCCGCATCGTCGCCCGCGCCGGCCATCGCGCCGCCTATCTCGGCGGCAACGCCATGGCGCTCGGGCTCGGCAAGGGTCAGCCCTTCATCACCCTCACCGAGACGGCGCGGATCGTCGCCAGCGTCGCTCGGGCCATCGATCTTCCGCTGCTGGTCGATGCCGGCGCCGGCTTCGGCGATACGACCCATCTCCATCTCGCCGTGCGAGAGATCGAGGCGGCGGGCGCCGGCGGTCTCCACATCGATGACCAGGTCTATCCCAAGAGCGTCAATTATCATCGCGGCCGCGGCGCGCTGGTCGAAGATGCGGTGATGGCGGCGCGGCTCGCGGCCGCGGTCGCCGCCCGGCGTGACCCAGACTTCGCGATCGTAGCGCGGACCGACGTCCTGCGCGTCACAGGATCGCTCGATCAGGCGATCGACCGCTGCCGCTCCTGCATCGCCGCCGGCGCCGACGCACTGATGATCCTCGATCTCGGCCCGGGCCAGGCCGCGGCGGTGCGCGCCGCCTTGCCGGAGACGCCCCTGGTCTGGATCGGCGGCGTCGCCCCGCCTGTCCCGTCGCTCCCCGATCTCGGCGAGGCCGGTTTCGCGCTTGCCTGCTATCCGTTCAACGGCATCGCCGCCATCGCAACGTCTCTCGCAGACTTGTGGGAGGGGCTGGCCGCAAGCGGCACGATCGGCCAGCCGGACGATCTGCTCGCCCGCGCCCGCAAGGAGGCGCTCGACCTCGCCGACATGCAGCTTTTCTGGGACATCGAGGACGGCCGCGCGCCGGGCGGGGCATGACGATGATGCGCCCCAGCGGCGACCGCCTGGCGACAGTGCTCGATTGCTACGCCGCCTTCGCGCCGGGCCATGACGCGATCCTCTATCGCGGCCGGCGGATCAGCTATGCCGAGCTCCAGCATGACAGCATATCCGTCGCGCGCAGCCTGCTCGCGCTCGGCATCGGCCGTGGCGACCGGGTCGGCGTGCTGTTGGGCAACCAGCCCGAATGGGTCGCCATGGCGCTCGGCGCATCCTATCTGGGCGCCACGCTGGTTCCGCTCAACACCTGGTACAAGGCCGGCGAGATCGGCTGGACCCTGCGCCATTGCGGGCTGAAAATCCTGGTCAGCGCCGCCGGCTTCATCAAGGCCGACTATCTCGCCTTGCTCCACCAGCTGGTCCCGGAAGCGGAGGGCGCGACGCCCGGATCGATCGCATCCGCGGCCTTCCCGGAACTGACGGCCCTGTTCTTCGTGGGCGACGTCCCCGCCTCGGTGCCGGACTGGGCCGATTTCCTCGCCCGTGGCGCCGGCGTCGCCATGGAGGAATTTCACGCCGCCTGCGCTTTGGCGTCGGGCGGGGACGCCGCCTTCATCCTCTATACGTCGGGCAGCACTGCCGACCCGAAGGGCGTAATTCTCAATGGCGACGGCGTCGTCGCCAACGGCTTCGACATGGGCGCGCGCCGCTTCATCATTGCCGAAGACCGGGTCTGGCTCGGCACGCCTCTCTTCTACGGCCTCGGCGCGACCAATGCCCTGCCGGCGACCCTGACCCGGGGCGCGACTTTGGTGCTGCAGGATTATTTCGAGGCGGGAAGCGCGATCGACGTGATCGGGAAAACCGCTGCGACAGTCTATTACGGCACGGGCAACATGACGCGTGGCATGCTCGACCATCCCGATTACAGCCGGGCGAAGCTTGGCTCGCTGCAAAAGGGCAATGCAGGCACCGTCGCGGAATATAAGAGGCTGACCTTGATCGAGATGGGCATCACGGGCGCGGTACCGGCCTACGGGCTGACCGAGACCTATGGCAATGCCACGGTCGGCAATGTCGACGATCCGATCGACGCCAAGATCGAGACCAGCGGCACGCCGCTGCCGGGCATGGAAATGCGAATCGTCGATCCGCTCAGCTTCAGGGATCTGCCGGCCGGGGAGGTCGGCCTCGTGCTGATCCGGGGCCATGTCACCCCAGGCTATCTCGACAATCCCGATGAGAATGCCAAGGCCCTGCGGGCCGACGGCTTCTTCGACAGCGGCGATCTCGGCCGGTTCGACGGCGACGGCCGTTTCATCTTCCATTCGCGGCTGAAGGAAGTGCTCAAGAGCGGCGGGATAAACGTCTCGCCGGTGGAGGTGGAGCAGATCATCGCCAGCCATCCCGACGTGCGCGACGCCTATGTCGTCGGCGTCGCCGATCCGGTTCGGGGCGAGCTGGTGGTCGCCTTCGTCGATGCCGTGAACAGGCTCGCCGAGCGCGACATCCAGGCCTACGTCAAGGAGCGCGCGGCCTCGTTCAAGGTCCCGCACCACGTGTTGTTCCGCACCGAGGCGCAATTGCCGCGCCTCGCCAGCGGCAAGATCGCCAAGGTCAAGCTGGCCGAAGAGGCCAGGATCGAACTTGGCTGCTGATCCGGCCCTTGCGCTCGGCGGCAGGGCGGCGATCGTCGGCGTCGGCGCGAGCCGGTTCGAGCGCCGGCCCGAGATTTCGGTCTTCGAATTCGCGGCGACCGCGCTCAATGGCGCGCTCGCCGATGCGGGGCTGGAGAAGGAGCAGATCGACGGGCTGATCGTCCAGATCGGGTCGCCGCGCGGCGCCGATTATGACGGCATCGCCCAGACCTTCGGCCTGTCGCCGGCCTTCTGCAGCCAGACCTGGTCGCACGGCCGCTTCGCCGCCACATGCATCATCCAGGCGGCGATGGCGGTGGCCACCGGCATGGCGACGCGGGTCGCCTGCCTGATGGCGATGAAGAATTCGGACATCGGCCGGATCGGCGAGGCCGACAATCCCTTCTTCCACGAGCAGTTCCGCGAAAATGGCGGTCCGCATGGCGAGGAAGGCGCGATCGGCATGGCCTCGCCGATCGCCGGCGCGGCGATGGGATTCGACACCTATTGCCGCCGCTACGGCCTCGACCGCGAGATGCTGGCCGCGATCCCGCTGACGTTTCGCGGCCACGCCTTGCTGACCGACGATGCGGTGATGCGCAAGCCGATGACCCAGGCCGATTACGCGGCCTCCCGCCCGATCGTCGATCCGCTGCGCCTGTTCGATTGCTCGCCGGTCGGCGACGGCGCGGTCTGCATGATCGTGTCCGTGGCCGAAGGCGCGCCGGGCGAAGTCCGGATCACTGGCGCGCAGGGCCTGCGCGCCGGCCGTGAGACCTTCATCTTCGCGCCGGTCGGCCTCGGCATCGCCCAGCAATCGACCCGGCGGATCAGCGAGAGCGAGGCGCGGGCCCAGCCGGTCTTTCGCATGGCCGGCGCATCGCCCGACACGATCGACGTTTTGGGCCTCTACGACAGCTTCTCCCCGCTGCCGCTCTACGCGCTCGAGGATTTCGGCTATTGCGGCGCCGGCGAGGCGCTCGATTTCGTCCAGCATGGCCGGATCGCGCTTGGCGGGGCCTTGCCGGTCAACACCGCAGGCGGCCAATTGTCGCATGCGCAGATGAACGGCTGGGGGCAGATCCGCGAGCTCGTCGCTCAATTGCGTGGGCAGGCGGGGCCGCGCCAGGTCGCCGGCGCGGCGCGGGCGATGTGGGCCGGGGTCGGTGGCGACGCCCTGATCCTGGAGCGCGGCTGATGGCCGAGTCTCATGCCCCTCCGCGTAACAGCCTCTCCGACCCCTATTGGGCGGGCGCCGAGGCCGGCCGGCTGGTGATCCCCCACTGCCTTGCCACCGGCCGCCCGTTCTGGCCGCCGAGCCCGTCCAGCCCCTTCGTCACTGCCGGCGCGGTCGAGTGGCGCGCGGTCGCGCCGGAGGGCGAAGCGATTACCATCGTCACCTATCGCCGTATCTTTCAGCAGACGCTTGCCCACCATTCGCCTTATGCGATTGCGCTGGTCGAACTGGCCGGGCAGGTTCGGCTTCAGGCCCACGTCTCCGCACCCGATGCCGAGGGAGCGCCGCGCGCCGGCGACCGCGTGCGCCTGCGCTTCATTCCCCTGGCCGAAGGAGAAGTTCCAGTGCTGCACGCCGAGCCGGCCCAGGCAGGCGGCCGCCATGGATGATTTTGGGGACTGGCTCGGCCGCATTCAGGAGCGGGGCGATATCGTCGATCCGGCGCGTTCCAATGTCCTGCGCGCCGCGCTCGGCGAAGCAGTCGAGTCGCAGGCGAGAGACGCGCTGCCGGCGCTCCACCATTGGCTTTATTTCTGGGAAAAGCGGACTCCGCAGGAGACCGGCGCTGACGGTCATCCGAAGCGCGGCGGCTTTCTCCCCCCGATCACGCAGGCGCGCCGGATGTGGGCCGGCGGCCGGTTGCGCTTCGCCGCGCCGCTCCGGCTCGGCGAACCGGTCAGCCGCCGCTCGACGATCCTGCGGATCGACCGCAAGCAGGGGCGCAGCGGCGTGCTGATCTTCGTCACCGTCGGTCATGAGATTTTTGGCCCCGACGGCCTCGCGATCGAGGAAGAGCAGGACCTCGTCTATCGCGACCTGGACAAGGGCGGTGCGCCGGCCCCGGCCTCGCCGCCGTACGAGCCGGCCACGCCGCCGGCCGAGAGCGTCGACCCCGACCCGGTCCTGCTCTTCCGCTATTCCGCGCTGACCATGAACAGCCATCGCATCCACTACGACAAGGATTATGCCGTCGGCGAAGAGAACTATCCCGGCCTGGTCGTGCATGGGCCGTTGCAGGCGACCTTGCTGGCGCGGCTCGCGACCCGCGAACTGGGCGCGCCATTGTCGAATTTCGAGTTTCGCGGTCTCGCCCCGGCATTCGCCGGCCGACCCCTCGACCTTCACGCAACGTCCGGCGAGGCCGGGATCGACCTGTCGGCGGTTCAGGCCGGAACCCGGACGATGTCGGCGTCGGCATCATGAGCGATGCCGGGCGCGTGGACCGCGATCGACGGCAAAATGATCGACATCGCGATTTAGCGCCTGGCCCAGACAATATTCTCCGACCCATCCAGATCCTGGGGTAGAGGCAAGGCGAGCCGCGCGCGATCGTCATGGTCGCTGCTGGCGGCCGGGAGAAAATGATGACCACGGTCACTGCGGATGATCTTCGCAACATGAAGCCGTTGCGGACCGCCAACCACACCGTCGGCGATCCCGCGGCGACGGCGGCAATGATCGAGGAGGACGGCTACCTCTTCTTCAGGGACGTGCTCGATCATGATGCGGTCCAGCGACTGAAGCAGAAATATATGGACGTGCTGATCGATTGGGGCGTGGTCGACCAGGGCGCGGTCGAGCCGATCTGGAACGGTGCCGACATCAGCAAATTCCCGGTCAAGATCGAGCCGCTTCACGACGCCCGGGTCTGGGAGGAATTCGTCGCCGATCCGGCGATCGAGGCCTTCTTCACCAAATTGCTCGGCGCGCCGCCTTTCTGGCTGGAGATTACCGAATATCGAGTCACGCCGCCCGGCGAGGCCCTGCCGGAAGACCCCTTCTTCGGCCGTCACCAGGACGGCTTCTACAATATGGGCATGGAATGCTTCACCTGCTGGGTCCCCCTGATGGAGATCGACGAGCGGTCGGGCGGCCTCGCCATCGTGCCCGGCCTGCACAAGGGCGATTTCTTCCACGATCGCGAGGATCCGCCGCAATATCGCATTCCGCCCGGCGTGCTGCCCAACGACAATTGGCACCGCAGCCTCTACCGGCCGGGCGACCTCGTCATGTTTCACAAGATGACGCCGCACAGTGGCCTGCCCAACACGTCGGACCGCTTCCGCCTGTCGATGGACATCAGGGTCGCCCCGATCACCGGCGCGTTGCCGCTGATCGGCGAAGTGATCGATTTCACCGACGAGGCCATCACCATCCGCGATGCCGCCGGCCGCGACGTGACCCTGTCGATCGATGCCGACACTTATTGCCGCTGGACCGGCGGCAAGCGCATCTCGACCGCCGAGCTCAGGGAGCTGCTCCCTGTCGGCGACCGTGTGCTCGCCTCCTCGGAGGGTGGAAGGGCGATCTCGCTTCGTCCGCCCCGCTGATTCCAATTCGAAGGAAAATATCGTGCCGCAAATCGCCTTGTCGGAATTGAGGAAAGTCAGCGGCGGGTTCGATCCTTCCACCGGCAATTGGGTGCATCGCGGGCTCGATTTGTCGAGGCCGACCGAGATCAGCCAAGAAGAGATCGACGCCTTCAAGGGCCATTATGGCAGCCAGTTCGGCGTTGCCATGAACGGCCTCGACTGGTGGCTCGACCGAGACCCGGAAGTGCTCAAGCGCTACCGGCTCTATTGCAGCCTGACCTTGCGGGTCGAGCCGGCGGTGATGGGCGGCGGCACGCTCGCTTATTACATGCTCATGGGCTACGTGAAGGGCGCGCGCTATTGCATGCATTCCTTCCTAAACGACGGGCTGAGCCGCGCGCAGGCGCTGGAGATGATCGCCATCGCCTTCGTCCATGCCGGCCCCCGCGGCATGGAGACGATCGCCGAGGCGATGGAGGGGCTCGATTTCCCCGAAAATCCCGAAATCCCCGCCAAATTCCCTGCCGGCTGGGCGCCCGATCTGGCCGCCTTCAGATCGGGCCTCGATTTTTCGTCGATCGACCTCGATTCGGCGGAGAAGGGCAAGCTCTACGACTGGTTCCTGCGCACGATCGGCGAGATCCCGCCTTACGTTCGCTTCATGGCCGAGCATCGCCCGCAATTGCTCAAGACCCATCGCGCCCGGTTCGAGAACATGCTCTACGTCCTGCCCAAGCAGGTCTGGCCGACCGCCATGCTTTACTATCATGTGATGAGCCGCGTCGCCGAGGGCGTCCGCGAGAATGTCCTGCTCTGCAAGGCCTGGGGCGTCAGCAAATCGGATACGCTCGATGTGATCGGCAACGCCCTGGTCTATGGCCAGATGGAAGCCGCGACGATGGTGCAGCGCGAGGCCGGCGACGTCTTCGACGGCTGGAAGGACTAAGCCCGTGCAATCCCATGCCGATCATGAAAGCGAAGAACTCGGCGAGATCCGCCGCGCGGTTCGCGCCCTGTGCGCCGACTTTCCCGGCGAATATTGGCGGGCGCTCGACCGAAAGCGGGAATATCCGACCGCCTTCGTCGATGCGCTGACCGAGGCCGGGTTCCTCGCCGCTTTGATTCCCGAAGCCTATGGCGGCTCGGCGCTCACCCTTGCCGCCGCGGCGGTGATCATGGAGGAGATCCAGGCGAACGGCTGCAACGGCTCGGCTTGCCACGCCCAGATGTACATCATGAACACCATCCTGCGGCACGGCACCGAGGACCAGAAGCAGCGCTATCTCCCCGCCATCGCCTCGGGCGATTTGCGGCTGCAGGCGTTCGGCGTGACCGAGCCCTCGTCGGGCACCGACACCCTGGGCCTGCGCACCACGGCGGTGCGCGACGGCGACGACTATGTCGTCAACGGCCAGAAGATCTGGACGTCGCGCGCCGAGCATAGCGATTTGATGCTGCTACTCGCCCGCACCACGCCGCGCGACCAGGTGGAAAAGAAGGTGGACGGCCTGTCGGTCTTCCTCGTCGACATGCGCGATGCGGTCGGCAACGGCATGGTGATCACGCCGATTCCGACGATGATGAACCATTCGACGACGGAGGTCTTCTTCGACAACCTGCGGGTGCCCGCGCAGAATCTGATCGGCGAGGAGGGCAAGGGCTTCCGCTACATATTGTCGGGCATGAACGCCGAGCGGATCCTGATCGGCGCCGAATGTATCGGCGATGCCAAATGGTTCATCGCCAGGGCTTCGGTTTATGCCGGCGAGCGCCAGGTGTTCGGCAAGCCGATCGGCGCCAATCAGGGCGTACAGTTCCCGATCGCCAAGGCCTATGCGCAGATGCGCGCCGCCGAATTGATGGTCTACCACGCCGCAGAGCTCTACCAGACCGGAGTCAATGTCGGCGCCGAGGCGAACATGGCGAAGATGCTCGCCGCCGACGCCTCCTGGGCCGCGGCGGACATGTGCGTGCAGACCTTCGGCGGCTTCGGTTTTGCCGAGGAATATGACGTCGAGCGCAAGTTCCGCGAGACCAGGCTCTACCAGGTCGCGCCGATCTCGACCAACCTCATCCTCTCCTATCTCGGCGAGCACGTGCTGGGTCTGCCCCGCTCCTACTGATTTCGCCGGAGTTTTTGCCGCACCCGGCCCTTAGCCTCCCCCTTGAGGGGGAGGTTGGAGGGGGTGTTCGGTGGTCGCGTCTTTGCCCCCACCGCCGAACCCCCTCCCCCAACCCCTCCCCTCTGGGGAGGGGAGGATTCTGCCTATCCCGCTGGGTTGTGGGCAGCCCGCGAGCGCGGGAAGAGGCTGTTCACGATGCGGCCATGATCGGCCTGGCTTGCGATCACCGCGCCGTCCTCGATCGCCATGATCCGATCGAAATTGTCGCGCATCGCCTCCGGGGTGAGGGCGGTGTCGAAGATGCCTTTGGTCTCATGAAAGGCGATCCGCTGGACCAGCCCGCCACGCGAGGCGAAGATTTCGCCGGTCGCCGCCAGCTCCCTGCTGACCAGGAAGGCGCTCGTCGCGGCCACCAGCCGCGCCGGGAAATTGTCCTCGATCCATTTGCGGAATGCCGCATCGGGGTGGTTCATCAGCAAGGCGGTATGCGCCGACGGCATCAGGGCGTTGACCAGGATGCCGTGCGCCTTGCCGGCCATCGCCGCTTCCTTGGTCAGGCCGATGATACCGGCCTTGGTCGGCGCATAGGCCCCGCTGATCCCCGATCCCAGTGCCGCGCTCGAAGCCGTGTTGAGGATCCGGCCGTAAGCCTGCGCGCGCATCAGCGGCCAGACAGCGCGCATCAGTGCGTAGGGTCCAAGAAGATTCACGGCGAACACCTTTTCGATGTCCTCGTCGCTATCCTCGCCGAAGGCGGCGGGGCGGGAGATGGCGGCATTGTTAATGAGGATGTCGATCCGCCCGAAGACGTCGATCGCCTTGCCGACGATCGCAGGCGCCGCGCCCGCGTCGCCCACCGCGCTTGGTTCGGCGGCCGCGGTGCCGCCTCGATCGACGATCGACGCAACCACGCTGTCGGCGCGCGCGCCGGCGTCGGCCGGGTCGTTCACCAAGACCGACGCGCCACGCTCGGCGAGCAGCATGGCTGTCTCCAGGCCAATGCCGGCGCCCGCCCCGGTCACGATCGCCACCTGCCCGTCGAACCGGATCATCCCATGTCTCCATCGTGTTTCGCGCCATCCTAGCCGGTTTTGACTGCCAGGTGGGGCGCGGGCCGGGAAATCGCCTCTCCGAATATTAGGGTGTATCGGAGAGACGCGCGGCCGCGTGCCGCCATTTCGCGCTAGTCACGGCGCGATCCGAATCGAATGTTCAGGAGACCCTAGACGTGACCTACGCAAATCCCCCGATCGCCGAATGGCGCATGCTGATCGACGGCGAGCTGGTGCCGTCCTCCTCGGGCGCGGTGTTCGACAATATCAATCCGGCGACCGGCGAGGTGATCGGCGTCACTGCGGACGGCACCCGCGAGGATTTCCTGCGGGCCATCGAATCGTCGCGACGCGCGTTCGACAAGACCGGCTGGTCGCGCGACGGTGCGTTCCGCGCCCGCTGCCTGCGCCAGCTTCATGCCGCCCTGACCCGCCATGCCGAGGAGATCCGCCCGATCCTGGTTGCCGAGGTCGGCACACCGGTCTGGCTGACTCGCGACACCCTTTACGACGTCCCCGTCGAGCGCCTGCTCGACTATGCCGAGCTCGCCGAGAATTTCGCGTTCGACGAGGAATTGAGCGACGTCGATTTCCGCGGCATCGTCAGCAAGCGCCGCATCCGCTACGAGCCGATGGGCGTCGTCGCCGGCATCATTCCCTGGAACGGCCCGTGGGGATCGGGCCTCGGCAAGCTCGGCCCTGCGCTTGCTTCGGGCAGCACGCTCATCCTCAAGCCATCGCCCGATGCGCCCTGGATGGCGACGATCACGGGCAAGCTGATCGCCGAGGAAACCGACATCCCGCCCGGCGTGGTGAACATCGTCACCGCGAAGGACAATCTCGCCGGCGAGGCGCTGACCACGGATCCGCGTATCGACATGGTCGCCTTCACCGGCTCCGCGGGAAACGGACGCCGCGTCGCCGAAGCCTCCTCGGGCTCATTGAAGCGTATGCTGCTCGAGCTTGGCGGCAAGTCTCCCTATGTCGTCCTCGAAAGTGCCGACGTCGCGGAGCATGCCGCCCTCGCGGCGAAGACGATTTGCGCCAATGCCGGCCAGGGCTGCGTCGCGCGCAGCCGGCTGCTGCTGCCGCGGGCGCGCTACGAGGAGGGGATCGAGGCTGCGCGCAAATCGATGGACGCGGTCACCGTCGGCGATCCGCAGGATCCCAACAATTTCATGGGGCCGCTCAACAGCAAGCATCATCGCGAACGGGTGCTCTCCTACATCCGGCGCGCCCAGGAGGAGGGCAACCGCCTCGTCCGCGGCGGAGGCATTCCAGAGAATCTGCAGGACGGGTGCTACATCGAGCCGACCTTGTTCGCCGACGTGAAGCCGAACGACACGATCGCGCAGGAGGAGATCTTCGGGCCGGTCCTCGCCGTCATTCCCTATGACAGCGAGGAAGAGGCGCTCGAAATCGCCAACAATTCGATCTACGGCTTGTCGGCGCAGGTCGCCGCCGCGACCAACGAGGAGGCCTACGAATTCGCCACGAAATTGCGGACCGGAACGGTCAGCGTCAATGGCGGCACCTGGATGCACATGGACGTGCCCTTCGGCGGCTTCAAGCAGAGCGGCATCGGCCGGCAATATGGGCGCCAAGGCTTTGAGGAATATCTCGAGATCAAGGTTCTCGGCATCCCCTCCGGCCAGGAATCGCACAGCCTGGCCTGGGGGGAGGTGGAGAAGAAGCAGGCGACGGAAGAAGTCGTTTGACCGAAAGGGACGGGCATTTGGACGAGAGGCTGGAAGCGCGGCTTCGAACGCTCGAGGACAAGGAAGCGATACGCGCCAGGCTGTCCGAGATCGCCCGCGGCACGGACCGCTTCGATCCGGCTTTGCTCGCCGGCGCGATCCATGAGGATGCTTTGCTCGACATGGGCGGCGCGGCGCCGATGAGCGGCGCCGCATTCGCCGCCGCGCTGAAGGCGCCGGCCGCGCCTCGTCCCGGCCGCATGCACATCGTCTCGAACGAGCGGATCGACGTGGCGGGAGACACCGCCAATAGCGAAAGCTACGTCCTGTCGTGTCAGGACGTGCTGGTCGACGGCGTCCGCAAGACCCGGATACGCGCCGGCCGCTATCTCGACCGGTTCGAGCGCCGGGATGGAGACTGGAAGCTCGCGGCCCGGACCTTCGTCGATGAATGGGGACGGATCGATCCCGTCGGCGAGCCGATCGCCCAGGGCGCGCATGTCGGGCGGCCGGCGCCTGACGATCTTTCCTATGCCGTGGAGGCCGAAAGATGACGGACATGCCGGCTGCCCGTCCGCGCGTCGCCATCGTCACCGGCGGCGGCACCAGCCCCGGCCGCGTGCCGAGCATCGGCGAAGCCGTCTGCCGACTTCTCGCACGGCGCGGCGACGCGGTCGCGGTCGTCGATATTTCGCCCGAAGCGGCGGACCGGACGGTGGCGACGATCCTCGGCGAGGGCGGCAGGGCGGCCGCGATCATCGCCGACCTGACGATGGAAGCCGAATGCGCCCGCGCCGTCGCCGAGACGGTCGAGCGTTTCGGCGCGCTCGACATCCTGATCAACAATGTCGGCCTGGGCAGCGGCGGCCCGGTGACCTTGATCGAAGAGGAATCGCTCGATCGCGCGATCGCGCTCAATACCAAGAGCGCCATCTTCATGGCCAAATATGCGATCCCGCGCATGACCGAAGGCGGCGCGATCGTGAACCTCTCCACCACCGCCATCGACAATCCGTCGCGCAGCCTGTCCTACGGCGCGACCAAGGCGGCGGTCGAGGCGCTGACCGGGCATATCGCCTTCCAGCACGGACCGGACGGGATTCGCTGCAACAGCGTCCGCCCCGGCGAAGTGTGGACCGCGATGGTCGACCGGATGTGCCCGAACGAGGCGGCGGCCGATGCATTGCGGGCGGAGCGTGCGAGCCGCAGCGTGCTTCCGGCCGGCGGCGATGCCTGGGACGTGGCCCATGCCGTGGTCTTCCTGGCCAGTGACGAAGCACGCTGGATCACCGGCCAGACCTTGTCGGTCGATGGCGGCGCGCCGCTGATCCGCCCCAATCCGGACTGGCAGCGGCATCACAGCTACTGGAAGGCGGAGCGCTAAGTCGGTTTCGTTCGGGCCTGCACGTCTGTCGTCGTCAAGCCGGGCTTGACCCGGCTTCCACCTTCTCTCCTGCTCAAAGGCTTCAAGAAGATGGACCCCGGATCAAGTCCGGGGTGACCTGCTCAGGTGAGTCTAACCGTCGCCCGCAGGCTCGGCCGCCGTCGGGACGATCGGCGCCGTCGATATCCGCCGCTCGAGCAGGCGGTTCACGACCACATCTCCTTCATGGAGTTTGTGGACCCGCTCGCTGACCGCCTGGTCGGCGCGTGTGTGCCGGGTCTGCCGGCGAAGGTGATCGAGCCAGGTCAGGCTGTGGAAGCGCTCCATCCAGCGGGTCGGATCGTCGACGTCCTGATGAAGCGTCCAGCGCTGGGCGCCGTTGCGCCGCCTGATCCGGCCCAGATCCTCCATCGCCGCCACGAAGGCGTGGAAATTATCGGGATCGACCCGATATTCGATCGTCACGACGATCGGTCCGTCCTTCGGCCCGACCGGCCCGTGCAGATCGTCGATCGGGCCGGAGCGGGTCGGCGTGAGATCCGGCGCTTCGCCGCTCCGCAGCGGGAAGACGAAGGCGAGCAGCATGGTCAGGAGCATCGCGCTGCCCGAAAAGATGAACGCGCTCTCGACGTTCCAGACGTGCGCCACGTGACCCCAGAGCCAGCTTCCGCTCGCCATGCCGGCGAAGACCGAGACCTGGTTCAGCGCGATCGCCCGGCCCACCACCCAGCGCGGCGCAACGAACTGAACCGTGACGCTGAGCCCGGTCAGCGCCATCACCCAGGCGCCGCCGGCGATCGCCATCAGGAAAATGGAAATATAGAGATTCGCGCTGAGTCCGAGCAGGATGGCGCTGGCACCGAACGAGAGGGTGCAGGCCTGCACCATCCGGTCGCGCCCGATCGGCAGCGCGGCGCGCAGGAATGCGCCGATCACGGCGCCGCCGCCGAAACCTCCAAGAAGCAGCCCGAACACGGCGGGCCCGCCGCCAAGCGCATCCCTGGCGAGGATCGCGGTCAGCGCCCACAGGCCGCTGCCGCACAGGCCGAACGTGCCGGCGCGGACCATCACTGCGACCAAAGCCGGCGACAAGGCAACGAAGCGGATGCCGGCCACGATCGCCTGCGGCACGCCCTCCGGCGGCAGGACCCGCTCGTTGCGCGGACGTTTCCAGGCCAGGAGGGTGACGATCAGGCCGACATAGGACAAGGCGTTGACCGCGAAGGCGGCGGCGACCCCGGCCAGGGCAACGATGATCCCGCCCGTCGCGGGGCCGACGCTGCGCGCGACGTTGAAGCCGACGCTGTTGAGGCTGGCGGCCGCTTCGATCGATTCGCGCGGCACCTGGTCCGCCATCGATGCCTGCCATGACGGCCCGTGCAGCGCGGTGCCGCCGCCGATCATGAAGGTCGCGGCCAGCAGGATGAGCGGCGTGGTAAGGCCGGTCGCGGTGAGGAAGGTGAGCGAAGCCGCCACCAGCAGCATGGTGATCTGCGCGACCAGCATGATATTGCGCCGCTCATAAATATCGGCGAGCGCTCCCGCCGGCAGCGAGATCAGCATCATCGGCAAAGTCGCGCAGGTCTGGACCAAAGCGACCATGCGGGCATCGCCGGTCAGCGCCGTCATCATCCAGGCCGCGGCGACGGTCTGGATCAGGCCGCCGAAATTGGACGCCATGCTGGCGATCCAGAATCGGCGAAAGATCGTGATTTTCAGCGGTGCGAATGAATCTTGCCGGCCCAACGCCAATGAAAGGTCCCTTTGCTGTCCCGGATCAGGCCTGGCCGCGCGGCCTTCGCTTCGGAAGGCGCATCACGCTGCGTTGTCAATGCGGCGGATGGACCGCGCCGCAGCCAGGAACAGCAGGCCGCCGACCGCGAAGAATGAAGCGGTGACGACCAGTGCCCAGCGGATCGGCTCGGCAATGCCGAACGAGGCGAACATGTCGCTCGCGGTCCCCGCCAGCGGCGGGCCCAGGCCATAGCCGATCATCGTCATCGACACCGCGAACATGCCGGCAAGGGCGCCGCGCATGTGCACCGGGGAGAGGGTCATATAGGTTGCGAAGACCGCGCCGTAATAAGTGTAGTTCAGGAAATTGAAGGTGCCGATGCACAGGATCACCTTGGTCCAGTCGTCGACCAGCATCGCCGCGATCGCGAAGGGCGCGGCCAGCAGCATGAGCAAGCCGACTAGGCGCGGCCCCGCATCGGGCGAGCGTCGCGCCAGCCAGTCCGCGATCAGCCCGCCGGCGAGCAGTCCGACGAGGCCGGTCGGTCCCTTGATCGCGCCGATCGTCTGGCCGGCCTCCTGGACGCTAAGCCCGTGGACCCGGATCAGGAAGGGCGAGGAGAAGGCGCCGATCCCGGCCTGGGCGACGACGACCGCGACGGCGCCGAGCAGCAGGAGCAGCAGCGGACGAATTCGCACCAGCGTCTTCGCCGCGTCCCACAGCCCGGGCCGTTCGCCAGGCAAGGCAGGCTTGCCCGGATCGTAGCGGCCGCGCTGCGGCTCCCGGACGGTGAAGAGGATGAGCAAGGCGAGCAGCAGGCCGGGACCGCCGGCGAAGAGGAAGGCGGCGCGCCAGCCATAGATCGCCGCGACCGTGCCGCCGAGCGAGAAGCTGAGCGCGACGCCGATCGGCGTGCTCATGTAGAAAAGGGCGAGCGCGAGCCCGCGCCTCTCCTTGGGGAAATAGTCGGTGATCAGCGACATCGAGGCCGGCGATGCGCCGGACTCGCTGGCGCCGACGCCGATCCGCGCCAGGCCCAGAGTGAGCGCGGAGGTCGCGAGGCCGCTCAGGAAGGTCAGGCCGCTCCAGATCGTGACGAGAGCCGCCAGCAGCCGCGTCCGCCGCACGCGGTCGGCGAGGAGGCCGAGCGGGATGCCTGCGATCGAATAGGAAATGGCGAAGGCAAGTCCGGTGAGCAGGCCGAGCTGGCTGTCGCTGAGGCCGAACTCGCGCTTGATCGGCTCGGCCAGGACCGAGATCATCGTCCGATCGACCGTGCTGAACATGTAGACGAAGGCCAGCACCGCCAGCACGTAATAGGATCGAAGCGCGGAGGGCGTCTCCACCGGGTCGGCCTTTGCGTCCATTGCTCCCTCTCCGCTCGCCCGGATGCGGGCAAGAGACATGGTGCTTTAGCCTGTCGCGCCGTTGAAGATATCGCCCTGGTCAGGATCGGGTCCAACTTCGGGTAGGCGATAATCCCCAGGCCGGCAATGACCGCGCGCGGCCCGGCGGCTAGGGTCGGCCCATGACCACCATGGCCGCACTCGCCGAGATCGAAAAGCAGGCCATGTCGCGTCTCGATCCCGCTTTGTGGGCCTATCTCATGGCCGGCGCCGGCAGCGGCGCGACCATGCGGGACAATGTCGAGGCCTGGGATCGGCTTCGCTTGTTGCCGCATGTCCTGAACGGCATCGGCGCCGTCTCGACCGCGACGACCTTGCTCGGCACGCCGGTCGCCTCGCCGATCATGGTCGCACCGACCGGCCGCGCCAGCCGCTTCCATCCGGACGGCGAAGCCGCGACGCTTGCCGCCGCCGATGCGCATGGCACGATCGCGATCCTGCCAAGCAGCGTCGCTCACGCCTTGCCCGCTCTCGCCGCCCTCAACCCCGGCGCGGCCTGGTGGAGCCAGGTCTATTACACCGACGATCGGGAGTGGCTGGCCGCGCATTTCGCGCGGGCGCGGGAGGCCGGATGCGGCGCTTTCGTGCTGACCGTCGATCTGGCCGGGCCGCCGGGACATGGCGCGATCCTGCCCGATCCGTATCTGCCCGCATGGGAGGCCGCGCTCGAGCCGCCGCCGCGTCGGCAAATGGTCGATCCGGGCATTGCTGATCTCGAATGGATGTGCGGCGCGGCCGGCCTCCCAATCGTGGTCAAGGGCGTCCTACGCGCCGATGACGCAATGCGCTGCGTCGACGCGGGCGCGAAGGCGGTCATCGTCTCCAATCACGGCGGCAACCAGCTTGATGGGCTGATCGCCACCGCCGATGCATTGCCGGCCATCGCCGCCGCGATCGGAGACCGGGCCGAAGTCTATGTCGACGGCGGCATCCGCAGCGGCGTATCGGTGCTGAAGGCGCTCGGCCTCGGCGCCCGCGCCGTCCTGATCGGGCGCCCCGCCACCCAGGGCCTCGCCGCCGATGGCGCGGCCGGGCTTGCCAGGGTGCTCGAGCTCATGACCGCCGAGCTCGCCAACGCCCAGCGTCTGTGCGGCGCCGGCCGGATCGATGGGATCCGCGGCGATTTGATCGCGGCCCGCTGATTGCCCGCGGGACGCCCGGCGATGAGGCTGCCGGGCCTCAGGCCGTCTCGCTCTTTTCGACCTCGCCCCAGGCCAGGGAATTGGATTTCTCGCCGGAAGGGATGCCGAGCACCTTGATCTCGAGATATTGCTCGAAGCCCTGGCGGCCGTGCTGGCGGCCGATCCCGCTCTGCTTGAAGCCGCCGAAGGGCACGTCGAGGTGCATCCAGGTGCCGTTGTTGATGCTCACCGTGCCGGTCCGCAGCTTCTCCGCGAAGGCATAGGCTTCCCCGTTGGTCGCCGCCGCGACCTGCGCAGAGAGTCCGTAGATCGAGTTGTTGGCGATCTCGAGCGCCTCTTCCTCCGTGTCGTAAGGGATGACCGCAAGGACCGGCCCGAAAATCTCTTCCTGCGCGATCGTGTCGTTCGGCTTCACGTCGGCGAACAGGGTCGGCTCCATATACCAGCCCGTCGGCAGGCCGGGCGGAGGCTTGCCGCCGTGGACGAGCCGGTTGCCGTCGGCCAACGCCCGCGCGACGAATCCGAGCACACGCTCGCGATGATGCCTGCTGCTCAGCGGACCCATGAAATTGGTCGGGTCGTTGGGATCGCCGACCCGGACCTCCGCCATGGTCCTGCGCGCGGCCTCGACGCCTTCCTCGTAGCGGTCGCGTGGCAGGAGAAGGCGGCTGCGCGCGACGCAGCCCTGGCCGGCATTGGCGCAGATCGTCTTGGCGGCGAGCGCCGCCTGTTCCGCCACGTTCGCGCTCGGCAGCACGACGAAGGGCGACTTGCCGCCGAGCTCCAGCAGCAGCCGCTTCAGCGTGCCGGCGGCGACCGCGGCGATCCGGCGGCCATTGGCGGCCGACCCGACGAAGCTGATCATGTCGACGCGCGGATCGCTCGTCAGGATCTCGCCTGCCATATTCTCTTTGGCGGTGACGACGTTCACCACACCGGCGGGAATGTCAGTCTCCTCGGCGATGAGCCGGCCGAGGATCGTCGCCGCCCAGGGCGCGTCGGGCGATGGCTTGAGCACGACCGTGCTGCCCGAGGCGAGGGCGGGGCCGAGCATGCCCATCGCGCAGGCCCAGGGCGCGTTCCAAGGCATGATGCAGGCGACCACGCCCATCGATTCGCGCCGGATCCGGCGCTTGCTGACGACGCCGCGGAAGTCGACGTCGGGCAATTCGTCGTCGAACGGATAGTCGGTGGCGAGCTGCGCATATTTGAGCAGATTGGCCATCGGCACGTCGAGCAGGGTGTCGCGGGTCAGCCAGACTGCCGTCCCGACCTCGGCGACGATCAGCGACCGTATCTCCTCGGCATGGCTCTTCACCGCGGCGTGGAGCTGGCGCAGGCAATGGGCGCGGAACTCATTGTCGCGCGACCAGCCGCTCCGGTCGAACGCCCGGCGGGCGGCGCCGATAGCGCGCTCGAAATCCTCGCGCGTGCCGTCGGCGGTGACGCCGATCACCTGCTCGGTCACCGGGCTGATATTGTCGAAGACCGCGCCGGAGGAAGACGGCACCAGTTCGCCGTCGATCAGCATCCGCCACTCGGCGAGCGATGGGTTCGAGACCGTCATTGCATCATCCTTTCCCGTCGCCTGCCTTCTAGAAACGGATCGTGCCGCGCACGCCGAACACGCGCGGATCGCCGAGGGTCGATGCGTTATAGCCGATCGATTTGTAGACCACGACGCCGAACGGCCGATATTCCGTCGCCGTCGCATTGTTGACGAAGAGGTTGAGATCGAGGCCGCTGCCGAACGCGCCGTTCCAGTCGATGCCCAGGTTGAGGATGCCATAGGCTTTCTGGCTCTGCGATTCGAGCGGTCCGAAGTCCACGCCCTGCGACGTGTCCGAATAATAGACCCGGCTCTGGTAATAATAATCGGCGCGCAGGCTGACTTCGCCGAGCGAGGCGGGCACGGGCAGGCGGACGCTGCCGTTGATCGAGAGCTGGTGCCTGGAGACCTGGGCGAATTCGTTGTTCGAGAAATCGCCCTGGCCGGTCACGAAATCCTCATAGTTCGGCCGGACATAGGCATAGTTCACGCCGATCTGGACGCCGCGCGCCGGCCGCAGGACCAGCTCGATCTCGCCGCCGTCGATCGACGCGGTGGAGGCGTTGACGATCGCCGGCAGGATGCCGGCCGGCGGCACCACGAAGCGCTGGATGTCGCGATAATTGGAATGGAACAAAGCGACATTGGTGCGCAAGGTCGCGTCTCCGCCCAGGCGCCAGTCTCGCTTCAGGCCGAGCTCGAAGGCATCGACATATTCCGGATTGAACGGCCCGAAATCCTCCCTGGCGGTGGCGGTATAATTGAAGCCGCCGGCGCGATAGCCGCGGGTGTAGCTGGCGTAGAGCAAGGTGTCGGGATCGACCTGCCAGGCGGCGCTGAGCAGCCAGGTCGGCGTATCGTAGGTCGCCTCCCCGATCAGGATGCAGGCATTGGCCGGCAGCAGCACGCCGCCGCTGCGCAGGGCGCAATTGCCGGTGTTGTTCAGCCGCCCGCTGAAGCTCGAATGGTCCATGCGGCGTTTGTCGTGGGTATAGCGAAGGCCGCCGGTCAGCGAGAAACGGTCGAGGCCCGGAATCCGCCAGGTCGCCTGGGCATAGGCGGCATAGCTGTCGGCGACGGTGTGGTTCTCCGCGAAGCCGATGTCCGCGCCGTTGAGGACGACGCGGTTATTGTCGCGGTCGATGACCTGGTTGCTGTAGAACAGGCCCGCGACCCAATCGAGCTGCGCGCTCGTGCCCTGGATCTGGAGCTCCTCGACGAATTCGTGGCCGTAATCGGGGATGCTCGCCTCGAGCACCTGGAACGGGAAGCCTTCCAGATCCTGCTCCTCGTTCCGGTCGAAATCCCGATAGCCGATGATGTTCTTGAGCGTGATCCCGGGGGCGATCTCGATCGAGGTGGTGTTGGAGACCGACCATTGGTCGAGCCGCACGAAGGTCCGCTCGTTCGCTTCGGCCGACCAGAAATCGTCTTCCTGGATCTGCTGGATGCGGGCGAATTCCTGGGTGATCGAGGGCCGGCCGCCGACGCCGTTGAAGATGAAGGTGGCGCCGCTGCCGGGCCGCACCGCGGTCGGCGAATAGGCCGTGCCGTCGCCGCGCAGCCGGGCCCCCTGGTAGAGGAAATAGCTCTCGATGCCCGGCGCCGGCCGGAACAGCACGCCGATCCGCCAGGCGAGCTGGTCGATGTCGTTGAGGCGCCGCATATGGCCCGGGCCGGTGTTCGGGATCGTCTGGTAGAAGGCGGCGGTGGCCGGATTGGTGACGTTGCGGACATAGCCGCCGTGATTGTTGTAGTCGACCGCCGCCCTGACCGCGATGCCGTCGGAGAGCGGCACGTTGAGCGCCGCCGTCCCCTGCACGCCCATGCCGCCGTCGAAGAAGCTCATGCCGGCGCTCGCCATACCCTCCAGCCGGTCGGTCGGCCGCCGCGGCGTCAGGATCATCACGCCGCCGGTCGTGTTGCGGCCGAACAAGGTGCCTTGCGGCCCCTTCAGCACCTGGATGGATTCGAGGTCGTACATCAGTGGGCTGATGCCGATGGTGAAGCCGTAGGAGATGTCGCCGAAGACGACGCCGACCGACGGATCCTGGCCAGGCGCGATCTCGCTCGGCCTCACGCCACGGATGCCGATGTTCATGCTGCTCGGCGAATTGAAGGCTTCGACGCGAAGGGCGGGCACGAGCTGGTTGAGCTGGGTCGCGTCGGTGATGCCGCGCGCCTGCAGCAGGTCGCCGCCAAGCGAGGTGATCGCGATCGGCACGTCCTGCTGGTTCTCCGCGCGGCGGCGGGCGGTGACCACGATATCGCCTTCGTCGCGCGCGGCCGCCGCCACGGGCGAGGGCGTCGCCGCCTCGGGCTGGGCGAAGGCCGGCGTCGCCGCCAGCGTGCAGAGCATCGTCGCGGTCAGCAGCTTGATCTTGTAGGACATGCTTCTCTCCATTGGGCTCGTATTCCGCGCGTGTCGCGCCGTCATGATTGGCTGGCCGGAAGGCCCGCGGTCAGGCCCTCCAGCGCGTCGGTGATCCGGATCTGGCAGCTCAGCCGGCTGTTCGGCCGCCGCGGCTCGGCGGTGCCTTCCAGCAATTCCTCTTCCTCTTCATCGGGCGGCGGGAGACGATCCAGCCACGCCTCGGCGACGTAGACGTGGCAGGTCGCGCAGTTGAGGAAGCCGCCGCACTGTCCCTCGATGCCGGGCAAATTGGCGTTGAGCGCGGCCTCCATGAGCGATTGGCCAGCCTCCGCCTCGGCCGTGGCAGACTGGCCGTCGGCGGTGATGAAATGGACTTGGACCATGGCCTAGCTCCGGGCCCGGACGCGCAGGGGCACCGTCGTCGGCGACAGTTCCTGTGTGGCCTCGGAATAGGCGAGTTCTCCCGCCGGAGCGGCCAGCGCGATGTCCGGATAGAGATCCAGCGCCTGGCGGAGCAGGGTCCGCGCGGTCAGCCGCGCGACCGGCGCGCCGATGCAATGATGAATGCCGTGGCCGAAGACGAGCAGGCGCTTCGGCTGGCGCCTGATGTCGAACCGGAAAGGGTCCTCGAACATCTCGGGATCGAAGGAAGTCGCGCCCTGCAGCATATAGACCGGCATCGCCTTCTTCAGGGTGACGCCGCCGATTTCGGTGTCGCGCGTCGGGAAGCGATAGTTGAACAGGCCGGGCGCGCGATGCCGCGCCACCTCCTCGATCGCATTGGGAAGCAGCTCCGGCTCGGTCCGCAGCAGCGCGAGCTGGTCCGGCCGGCCGACCAGGGCGACGAAGGCATTGCCGATCAGGCTGGCGATCGTCGAGAAGCCGCCCGTCATCAAAGTGGTCAGCAGCGAGACGACCTCGTCGTCGGCAAGCGATCCGTTCGGCCCGCTGCGGGCGACGATGCTGCCGAGCACCTCATTCGAGGGATGGGCCTTTTCAGCGGCCACCATGGCCTGGCTATAGGCCAGGGCTGCGGCCCAGCAGCGCTCGAACTCGATCGCGGCCGGGCTGGCCGGCGGCCGTCCGCCCGGGGTGAACAATGCCTTGGCGAGGTCGAGGAAGATGTGATGATCGCCGGCCGGGATGCCGAGCAATTCGGTCAGCATCACGCGCTGCGAAAGCGGCCGGGCGATTTCCGCCATCAGTTCGATGTCGGCGCGCCCCTGCAGCCCCGCGAGGATATCGGCCGCAGCCGCGTCGATCCTGGGCGCGAGCCGCTGGACCGAGGCCGGCATGAAGGCCGGGTTCAGCGCCCGGCGCAGGCGGGTGTGCAGCGGCGGATCGGAGAAGGCGACATTCTGGTTGCCGCTGAAATAATCGACCTTCTGCACCGCCATCGGCGGCTTCACGCTCGAGAACAGCGCGGCATCGGCATAGATTTCCTCGACATGGCGGTAGCGCGAGAAGACGGCCGCCTCGACACCGTCGATGACGGTCAGGAACGGAGGCTCGCGCAGCAGCCGCTCGTAGATCGGATAGGGGTCGGTCTTCAGGCCGACGTCGTAAAGATCGAACCAGTGCTGCTCAGCGGCCGCCATGAGGATGTCCTTTGGAGATGCTCCCGCGGCGAGCGTGCCGGCGGGATGAAGAAAGGGCGCTCCGCCGCAGCGGAGCGCAGTCGGCCGATGCATGAGGACACCGGCGATTGATGACGAGGGAAGCGCCCGCCGCATCATGCGCGCGGGGGCCGGTTTCCGGCCGATCCGGACGGGCAGTGTCGTGGCCCGCCTTCATCTCCACTCTCCCTTGGTCTATGTTTTGCGGGAGTCATGGCGGCGAGAGAGACGGACCGCCTCTACAATCGGGAGATGGCTCCATGCCGCGGCGAGATGGCCCGAGGCGGCAGGCCGGGTTCCGGAGGAAATGGCGTTGGAATTATCACAGCTGCGATATTTCGTGAAAGTCGCCGAGCTCGGAAACATCAGCCGCGCGGCGGCCGCGCTGCGCATCGCCCAGTCCGCAATCTCCCGCCAGATCAGGAATCTCGAGCTCGAGCTCGGCCGGGAATTGTTCAGTCGGTCCGATCGCGGCGTCGCCCTTACCGCAGCCGGGCGAGACTATCTGGACGGGATCAAAGCGGCGCTGAAGCAGCTCGACGAGACAAATGAAGTCGCTCGCGCAGGAATCGGCCAGACGCGGATACTGCGCCTAGGCGTCGTGCAGCTCGTACAATGGTATCCGATGGTCACCGATCTGCTTTCCCGATTCCGCGAGGAGCATCCGGACGTCCGCTTCGAGGGGCTGCAGATGCCGTCGAGCGAACATGTCAGCGCGTTGAACCGCGGCGACATCGACATCGCCATCGGGGTTCCGCTGGTGGTGCTGCCCGCCGGCATGGGCCGGATCGACCTCTTCACCATGAACCGCGGCGTGGTCATGTCCGCGTCGCACCCGCTCGCCGGGAAGCCTGATCTCAGCGCCAACGATCTGCAGCCCTTCCCGCTGATTACGGCGGCCCGCAACACCTGGGTGGGGGATATCAGCCGGTTCTTCGAAGCAAGCGTCGCCGAAGGCCTGACGGTCAATTTCGCCGAATTGTTTGATAACTTCTCCCTGCTGCTCGCGCGCCTCCGCGACATGCACAGCATCGGGATCATGCCCGAGCCCGGCCCCGACGCACCGATGGAGGGGTTGGTGTTCAGACGGGTTCCCGCTTTGGACATCGAGTTCCCGGTCGCCGTCTACTGGCTCGCCAACGCGCAGAGTTTGGAATCCCGGGCTTTCGTCGAACTGGTCGCGAAAGGCGTCGCAGAGCGTTTGCCGGCATCGCCGACCGCCTCATAGGGCGGTTGCGGGCACCTCTGCCGCGGCGGCCCGCGCGCGGCGCATGGCGCGCCCGGCCAGGATCAGGAACAGGCCGCCGACCGCGATCAGCGATCCCGAACTGACCAGAGCGATACGCAGCGGGCTGGCGAAGCCGAGTGCCTGGGCGGCGTCGCTGGCGATGCCGGCGAATTGCGGCGCCACCCCGTAGCCGAACAGGTTCATGACCAGGAACAGCAATGCGCTGGCGCTGGTGCGCAGATGGGGCGGCGTCTCTGAGACGAACGTGCTGAACAGGACTCCGTAATAGAAGACCGCGCCCGCGGCATAGATGGCCAGCAGGGTGACGGCGATCTCCCAATCGGGGACGAGAAAGGCGCCGGCCGCGCAGAGGGAAACGCCGATGTTTACCGTCCCGAACAGGCCGAGCTCCCGGCCGGGATAGCGGCGCCGGACATGGTCGGTGACGAAGCCGCCCAGGGGCAGGCCGACCATCCCGCCGAGGCCGTAGGTCAACGCCAACAAGGTGCCGGCCTGGCCGATGTCGAGACCGTGCACGCGGATCAGGAACGGCGCCATGAACGTGCTGCACGCGGCCTGTCCGCCGATGCAGAAGCCGCCCGCCAGTAGGAGATATTGCAGGACGCTGTTTCCACGAACGAGCCGCAGAACGGCGGCGAGCGAAGAGGGCCCGGCAGGCGCCGATCCGGGCTCGTCGGCCGCGATTTCGCGCCGGGGCTCCCTCAGCGTCAGCAATGCGAGGATCGCGAGCAAAACCCCTGGAACGCCGACGACGAAGAAGGCCGCCCGCCAGCCGAAATGGCTGGCGATGAAGCCGCCCAGCGCCAGGCCGATCGCGACGCCCAATGGCGAGGAGAAATAGAGCCAGCCGAGGACCGTGCCGCGCCGTTCCTTCGAGAACATGTCGGTGGCGAGCGACATGAAGATCGGCGCCGCGCCGGCCTCCGCCGCGCCGAGGCCCATCCGCGCGACGATCAGCATCAGGAAGGAGTGGGCGACGCCGGTCAGCGCCGTGAGGCTGCTCCAGGCGAGCATCAATATTCCGATCAGCGGCACGCGCCTGGTGCGGTCCGCGAGAATGCCGATCGGGATGATGAAAAGCGACAGCGGCACCGCGAAGGCCAATCCGGTCAGCGCGCCGATCTGCGTGTCCGAAAGGCCGTACTCGCGTTTGATCGGCTCGACGAGAATGGAGAGGATGGTGCGGTCGATGGTCGCCAGCGTGAACATGGCGATCAGCAGGACGAGCGCATAGCCGCGATAGATCGGGCTCGTCTCGCGATAGTCGATCGCCATGCTTCGTCCTCGCCTCTCCCGACGGCAGGCTTGCTTCGTCGTCGCTGGTAAGTCGAGCCACGCCTGGCGCGTTTCGCATATCCGATTTCGCGCAAGCCCGGGGAACCCGTAGCGGATCGGCGAGCGGGGAGCTCAATGCGAGGCGACCCCGGCGCCTCCGTCCGCCGCCGCCGTCATGCCGGCGCGCGGGCGTGAACATGCGCCAGGTCGCAGTCTGTTCATGGCTTCGCGGCCTTTACCCCGATGAGGCAGGGAGCGCGCGCAGGTAGTACCCGCAATCGACATTAGCGATAGATTAGCGCCCGGAATTATACAGGGTTAATGCAAGAGGCCCGAATAATGATCCACGATTTCCATGATCAAGATTCCGCATCGCACTCCGTCGACAGGAGAATAGTCCAGAGGCACGTCACGATCTGCCGTGTGGGATTAATTCATTCGGACACGACAATGAACTTTTGCCGGGTCAAGAATATTTCCGCCGGCGGCTTCATGGCTCGCATTTATCATGAGACTTCGGTCGGCGATCAAGTCAAAATAGAGATGAAATCCGGGCAGCTGCTTCAGGGATCGGTGGTCTGGGCGGAGGACGACCATGTCGGCGTCGCCTTCAAGGACCGGATCGATATCGACGCAACGCTCTCATATCAGAACCTCGAGGCCGCCTACCTGCCGAGGCTGCCCAGGATCGGAGTCGATTTTCGCGTCAGGCTGCGGTGCGGGAGCCGGTATCATAGCGGCAGGGTCTGCGACATTTCGCAGAGCGGCGCCCAGGTTCAGACCACGGGATCGCTCGCGCCTGAAACGCCGGTTTCGGTCATGCTGTGGGACTTTCCGGCGATCCCCGGCTCGGTGCGATGGACCAGAGGGACGCGCGCGGGAATTTCCTTCAACGAAACCGTAAGGCTCGAGCCGCTGGTGCGATGGATCCAGGATCGCCGGGCAGACCCGCCGGGCGCGTCGCTGCTCCAACCCGCAATCAGGCTGCGTGTGCCGGCCGGACATCAAACCCGGGAGACCGTCGATGGATAGTCATTCGGGGATAAGGTCCAGGCAAGAGCTGGGCTCGCTCGCCAATCGGACCAACGGCGCGGTACGGCCGATACCCGACGAGCTGGCGGGCCTCGACCTCGTCGAGAGATATCGCGAGCTTCTCATGGCGGCGCCGGATTCGATGGTCGTGGTGGACCAGGGCGGCGAGATCGTGCTGCTCAACGACCAGGCGGAAAAGCAGTTCGGCTATCCGCGCGACGCCTTGATCGGCCAGAAGGTCACCAACATCATTCCCGAGGGTTTCGCCGAGCGGCTCATCGCCGACGGCCTGCGGTCGCGGCAGGACGCGCTGGCCCAGCAGATCGGCGCCGGCATCGAGCTGGTCGCGTTGCGCAGCGACGGCAGCGAATTTCCGATCGAGATCATGCTCAGTCCTCTCGAAAGCCCGGACGGCATCCTCGTCACCGCGGCGATTCGCGACATCAGCGTGCGCAAGGCCGCCGAGGACGAGCTGGCACGGACCGAGGAGAGATATCGCGGCCTGCTCGAGGCGGCGCCGGATTCGATGGTCGTGGTGGACCAGGGCGGCGAGATCGTGCTGCTCAACGCGCAGGCGGAAAAGCAGTTCGGCTATTCCCGCGACGAATTGATCGGCCAGAAAGTCACCAACATCATTCCGGTCGGTTTCGCCGAACGGCTGATCGCCGACGGGACGCGCACCGCCGCCGAGGCTCTGGCGCAGCAGATCGGCACCGGCATCGAGCTGCTCGCCTTGAGGAAGGACGGCAGCGAATTCCCGATCGAGATCATGCTGAGCCCGCTCGACAGCCCGGACGGGATCCTCGTCACCGCGGCGATCCGCGACATCAGCGTGCGCAAGGCCGCCGAGGACGAGCTGGCACGGACCGAGCAGAGATATCGCGGGCTGCTCGAGGCGGCGCCGGATTCGATGGTCGTCGTCAATCAGGCCGGCGAGATCGTTTTGCTCAACGCCCAGGCGGAAAAGCAGTTCGGCTATCGCCGCGACGCCTTGATCGGCCAGAAGGTCACCAACATCATTCCGGTCGGGTTTGCCGAGCGGATCATCGCCGACGGCCTGCGCTCGCCGCAGGATGCTTTGGCCCAGCAGATCGGCACCGGCATCGAGCTGCTGGCGCTGCGCCGCGACGGCAGCGAATTTCCGATCGAGATCATGCTGAGCCCGCTCGACAGCCCGGACGG